>Ga0210012_1004673_pt1 | contig 10690 bp, 10 predicted proteins | sample CryGeymeta201504_FD_183974 | JGI IMG/M metagenome (GOLD analysis project Ga0210012, IMG submission 183974) | Groundwater microbial communities from Crystal Geyser aquifers in Utah, USA - Crystal Geyser metaG 2015-04 (SPAdes) (version 2) | ecosystem: Environmental > Aquatic > Deep subsurface >... | reverse complement strand
TATTACTTTCTGGCGCCGCTTCGGTATAAACACTACATGATATTTACAGTCCCACCGGGTATGACTCAAACTCTGATATTCTTTCATTGCGAATCTCCATTCTTTTAGTCGAGAAAGAAGATTCACAGCGATCGACGTATAGGTCAAACCTTGGTGAGTCCCCCGGCATAGCCGGGGGTTTACCTTGTTAAATTATATCAAATGCTTGGCGTGTTATTCGCCCTATTTATGCAAAATTCAGGCTAGGTTACATGTCTTAAAGCGGGTATTTCTGCATGGGCGCTGGCACGTCTATCCCAGTATCGCCACTTACAAAAACATCGGCGCCGACGAGAATCGCAGTTGCCAGATGGAGTGAATCCGGAGTGCGTAACTTCGGAGTATTTGCCCGCAATTTCGCAGCCAGGAACAGCTCCTGCCGCCCAAGTGGAATCGGTTCTATAAGAGTGTCCAGAAGCCGCTCATAGGCCGCTACCAGCTCATCATTGCCGACGCGAAACGGCAGCACGAGAACTTCCGTAAAGGTAAGTTCACTGGTTACCAACCGCGCGCCAGCCCGCTCGATCTCGATAAAAAGCCCCTCAATGGAAGCCTTGAAAGCAGGATTGCCCTCGGTCAGATAAATGATGGCATTGGTGTCGAGATAAACCGTTGCCCCTGGCCTGATTGTTAATCCCATGAGGCGCGGTCAGCGGATAAGGCCACGTCGATTTCCTCGCGGGTTCTTGTTACCTTTCGTGATTCGTGGAGGAATTCCAGAATGCTTGGCTTGCGCTTTGGCGTATCTACCAGGCGCTTCGGTCGCAGCAAAATGCCGTCCTGGTAAACCGAGGCTTCGAGATAGTCGCCGGTATGAAGCGGAACAACATCGCGCAACCGCGCCGGGATGGTGACCTGATATTTATCCTTGACGCGCACTAGATTGCCCATGCGACCTCCATAGTTGGAAAGTTAGAAATTACGACTTTAATTATAATCTGTAAACCCAGAGTTGCAAGAAAAAAACTTCTTCGTGCCTCTGACCTTTCGGTAACCTTTTATTTTGAGGCAACGCGCCATGGCGTTGTCGAATGAAATAAATCTCATTACCGAGACACCAGCCACTGATGAATGTGTATCGTTAGTGATTTTGCCTTGCTTCAGATACCGGGGAAAACGAATGCTGCCGCACCACCGACAACCCGGCTATTTAATCGTCATTGGACACTGGTGGGGCACTGGTGGGGCACTGGTGGGGCACTGGCGAAAAAATAACCAGCAAAAATGACAATCAGTCACAACATGGTGAACGCTTTAACTGCATGATATAATTGTTTCAGTTTGTTGCATATTGTCGTAACTTATTGATTATAAGGCGTTCGTGATGCGAAGGTCACCAGTTTGATTCCGGTCATCGGCACCAGTATCCATAAGGCTTGCAGCGATGCAGGCCTTTTTAATTAGATAAACGTGGAACAAAACCATCCCGACGGATTCGTCACCATCAAACGCACACTCAGGCGAATTTTATTCGCATTCCTGATCCTGGCTATTCTCGCCCTCGTCACGCTGGGTATCCTTCTATTCAGGGAGACCGAATCCTCGGCATTCCAGGCGGATTACCTGTCGCGGCTTGCCAAAGACCTTCGCTGGACAATGAAGAGTGGGCCTAATCCGGATCGGCCCATTCCCCAAGCCGGGCCTTACGACGAGCGCCTGGGGTACAGCCAGTTGCCGGCCATGATCCCGCGCCTTGTGGATCAGGGTTTCCAGGTGAGCGCCCAGGCACGGCTGTCTCCGCGCATGCGGGAGCTGATCGACCTGGCCTTGTTCGTCCCCTACCGGGAGAAGTCCCAGGCCGGCCTGCTGGTCACGGATTCCAGCGGGCAGCCATTTTTCAAGGCGCTTTCTCCAGGACGAGTCTACGAGAATTTCGAGGCGGTTCCTGCTGTCGTTGTGAACAGCCTGCTCTACATCGAGAACCGCGAGCTGCTGGATCCGCTCCACCCCAGAAAAAATCCGGCGGTGGAGTGGACCCGGCTCGGTAAAGCCGTGCAGGACAAGGCGATCCAGGTCTTCCGCCCGGAACATGATGTGCCCGGAGGCAGCACGCTGGCCACGCAAATCGAGAAGTACCGGCACTCTCCCGATGGCCTGACCCTCTCCGCCCGCGACAAGCTGCAGCAGGTCGCATCCGCTTCCGTGCGCGCCTACCTTGATGGGAGTGACACGCTGCCTGCGCGTCAGCGTATCGTGGTGAACTATCTCAACACGGTTCCGCTCGCCGCAGTTTCCGGATTCGGGGAAGTGAACGGGATCGGTGACGGGTTGTGGGCCTGGTATGGGTGGAACTTCGGTTACGTCAATCGGACGTTGCGGTCCTTGCCGTCGAGCGGAGCCGATCTCGGCGAATTCGCCAGTGTCTACAAGCACGTGTTGAGCCTGATGATCGCCCAGCGTCGGCCATCGGCTTACCTGACGAAAGAGCGCAAGACCCTTGAGGCGCTGACCAACAGCCATCTGCGGGTGCTGGCACAGGCCGGCGTGATTCCGCCCGCTGTCAGGGATGCGGCCCTGAAGGTGCCGCTGCGCTTTCTTTCGGCTGCGGTTGCGGAAGAAACCGGGGATTTCCTGTCCCGCAAGGCGGCCAGCGCCGTGCGCGTGAGCCTGGCTTCCCTTTTGGGCTTGCCCCGCCTGTATGAACTGGATCGCCTGGATCTTTCCGTGCAAACCACGCTCAACGGAGACCTGCAGAAGAAGATCACAGATATCCTGCGCGATATCAGGAAGCCGGAGTCGGCGCGCACCGCCGGGCTCTACGGTAGCCATATGTTGGGCGAAGCCGATCCGGGCAAGATCATCTACAGTTTTACGCTCCACGAACTGACGCCCCAAGGCGCCAAGCTCAGAATTCTGGCCGACAATTTCGACCAACCGTTCGACATCAACCAGGGTACCAAGCTCGACCTGGGTTCCACCGCCAAGCTGAGAACGCTGGTGACCTACCTGGAAATCGTCGAAAAGCTGCATGGCCAATATGCGCCCTTGCCGCCGGAAGCACTGCGGCAAGCGAAAGTCGAACCCGGTGACAACTTTAGCCGCTGGGCGATCGACTATCTCCTGCAAGGTGGGGACAAAAGCCTCGCGGCCATGCTCGACACTGCTCTGGAGCGCAAATATTCGGCCAGCCCGAACGAGCAGTTCTTTACTGGCGGCGGCGTGCACGTTTTCCACAACTTCAAGCACGAGGACGACGGCAGGATCATCAGCGTGCGCGAAGCCACCCGCTTTTCCGTCAACCTGGTTTATATCCGCCTGATGCGGGATATCGTGCGCTACACTATGTTCCAGACCCCGGGGGCGAATATTCTCAAGGACATGGACAACCCGCAGCGCGAGGAATACCTCAAGCGTTTCGCGGACAAGGAGAGCAAGGAGTTCCTTCTCCGCTTCTACCATAAATACAAGGGCAAATCGGCACGGGAGATCACCGATATTTTCTTTTCCGGCATTCGGCCCACCCCGCGACGGCTCGCGGCCGCCTACCGCTACCTTGATCCGCAGGCCACCCAGGACCGGTTTGCCGAATTCATGGAATCTCGCCTGCCCGGATTCAATGGTTCGGACGGGCACACCCTCCGCGCCATGTATGAGGGCTACGGCCCGGGAAAATATTCGCTGGCCGACCAGGGTTACCTTGCGCACGTCCATCCGCTGGAGCTGTGGCTGGTACGCTACTTGACCACTCACCCCGGTGCACGGTACAAGGATATGATCAAGGCCAGCGGTGCTGAACGCATTGCCGTCTACGACTGGCTGCTCAGGACCGTGCACCGGAACGCGCAGGACGTCCGCATCCGCAGCCTGATCGAAGTGGAAGCCTTTCTGGAAATTCACCGTCGCTGGAAGCGGCTCGGCTACCCGTTCGACTCACTGGTGCCCTCGCTGGCCACGGCCATCGGCAGTTCCGGGGATCGCCCCGCTGCGCTCGCCGAACTCATGGGCATCATACTCAACGATGGGGTTCGGGCTCCCTCAGTGATGATTGAAGGCATGCGCTTCGGTGCGGATACACCCTATGAAACCATCGTCGGGCGCGCCCCCGTTAAAAGCGAGCGGATGTTCACGCCAGAACTGGCTGCCGCGGTGCGCAGCGTGCTGATCGATGTGGTGGAGGGAGGTACGGCCACGCGGCTTGCCCACGCCATCGTGAGAGAAGACGGCACGCAGATTCCACTGGGTGGCAAGACCGGCACCGGCGACCATCGCTACGTCACTTTTTCCGGGGCGGGCGCGATCAAGGAATCTCGCGCGGTGAACCGCTCCGCCACGTTCGTGTTCTTCATCGGCGACCGCTTCTTTGGTACGCTCACCGCCTTCGTGCCCGGCGCGGACGCCGACGACTATGAGTTCACTTCGTCGCTCTCGGCGCAAGTCCTGAAGAATCTGTTGCCCACTTTGAAACCGCTCACCGACTCGGCCCGCCCCCTTCCCGAGCAAGCGCGGCCCGATGCCACGAAGAAAGGCAAAGAGAATAAAATAGCGCCCCAACCTGTTCAAGACGGCGAAGATGCCGTCGATTCTTCTACAATCGTCCTGCCTGCTACACCGCTGAACTGATAAAATGATCGCCTGATGATGTGCCGACCCGTCATGAGAGCGAACGAATCGATACAACCCGCGAACCCTCGTGGACTCAGGAGCCGAAGATGAGCGAACAACCTGTCTGCCCGTTACGCGTTGCGCCCGATTTTTCCGGAGTGACGGTGGTGCGGCTCGTGCCGCCAGCGCCATTGAAAGATTACCTGGAAGCGATGCGTGTCGCCGATGCCGAAGCGGCATCCCGCCTCGGGAAAACCATGCTGCTGTCGTGGTACGACCGTGACCGCGATTTCGAGTCCCCGCAACATTCCAGCGAGTGCCACCAGGGCAGCGCCGTGCCGGGCTACGTGGATTACGGGCTTTACCACGGAGCGAAGTTGATGGTGGATATTGAAGCGGGCCGCTTCGTGTTTTTCTATCTGCCTGTCGAGCTCTGAGCCAGGTTAACGATGGCTATACAGGGCATCCTTCATTGACAGCCAAAAAAGTAAAATCACCCCAGCCCGAGTTCCCTGTGACAGGAATCGGGGCTTCGGCCGGCGGTCTGGAAGCTTTTGCCCGGCTGCTTCCAGCCATTCCGCCGGACACCGGCATGGCCTTCGTTCTGGTGCAGCACCTGGCATCGGATCACAAGAGCCTGTTGCCGGAGATACTGGCCGGCATCAGCAAAATTCCGGTGACGGAAGCCAGCGATGGCGTGGTGGTGAACCCCGGCCATATTTTCGTCAACCCGCCGGGTTTCGACATGGCGCTGCGCCACGGTGTGCTGCACCTGACCCGGCAGGAATCGGCCCATGGCCTGCATCACCCCATCGACGTCTTTTTCGTTTCCCTTGCCGCCGATCTGGGGAATCGGGCGATTGGCGTGGTGCTGTCGGGCACCGGGACGGACGGCACGCTGGGGCTTGCGGAGATCAAGTCCGTCGGCGGCATCACCCTGGTGCAGAGCGAGGATTCCGCCGTCTACGGCGGCATGCCGAACAGCGCCATCGCTGCGGGATGCGTGGATTTCGTCCTGGCTCCCGAGAAAATGGCGCGGGAACTGGTCAACATCGAGCGCCATTTTTCCTTCGCCGGGGAGCGCCGGTCGCAGGGTTTGAGCCGCGATGCGCTGGATAAAATTCTTGCCCTGCTGCGCGAAGCGACCGGTAACGATTTGGTGCATTACAAGCCGGGGACGGTTTCCCGCCAGATCGAGCGCCGCATGTTGCTGAGGAAATGCCCGGACATCGCGGCGTACACCGAGATACTGCGGCGCGAACCGGCCGAGGCAAAGGTCTTGTACCGGGACATTCTGGTCAATTTCACGCGCTTTTTCAGGGATACGGAAGCCTTCGATACGCTCAAGGCGAAAGTGTACCCGCGTCTGATCCAGGGCAGGCCGCCCGGCGCGCCCTTTAGAATCTGGAGCGCCGGCTGCGCCAGTGGCGAGGAGGCCTATCGCTCGCCATTTCCCTGCTGGAATACATGGAAGAAACCGGGAATGTCTTCCCGGCGCAGATTTTCGCCAGCGACGCCAACGAGGAGGCGGTCGAATTCGCGCGCCGTGGCCTCTACCCGGAAAGCATCGCCCTCAATGTATCGCCGGAGCGGCTGCGTCGTTTCTTCCTCCGCCTCAACGGCCAATTCCAGGTCACTCCGCAGGTGCGCAACCTGTGCGTTTTCGCCAAGCACAACGTCGCTACCGATCCGCCGTTTTCCAGGGTGGATATGGTCGTCTGCCGCAATGTGCTGATTTACTTCGGCCATGCCTTGCAAAAGCGGGTGCTGCGGCTATTCCATTACGCCCTCAAGCCGGAGGGCTTTCTGATGCTGGGGCCGAGCGAGACGGTGGGTGACCATGCCGATCTGTTCGCCTTGGAGGACAAGAAAAACCGCCTCTATGCCTGCAAGCCGTCCGCTTCTCCCCACGCCTTCACGAATTTTTCTGCCAGCGGGTTTGCCTTTCCCGGTAGCGCGGAAAACAGGCCGGAAGAGCACATTGTTCCCGGCTCCATCGAGCAGTTGGCGGACCGGGTGTTGTTGGAGAAATACGCGCCGGCCGCCGTGGTCGTCAACGATCGTCTGGAAATCAACGACACCCTAGGCCACGCCATCGGCGACCGGCTTCTCGTGGTGGCCGCCGAGCGGCTCGGCGGCTGCGTCCGCGACGGTGATACCCTGGCCCGGATAGGCGGCGACGAATTCGTCGCCCTGCTGAGAAACATCGATGACAAGCCGGTGGTGGCCCATGTCGCCGCACGGATGGTGGACGCCATGGTTTTGCCTTTTTTTGTCGACGGACACGAGCTGTTCGTCACGGCCAGCATCGGCATCGCCCTCTACCCCGGCGACGGCGACGATATCGATGCCCTGATCCGCAATGCCGATACCGCGATGTACCGCGCCAAGGATAGCGGCCGGAACAACTACCAGTTCTATGCCGCCGCCATGAATGAAGAGGCGCAGCAGCGCCTCAGACTGGAAACGGACCTGCGCCATGCGACTGAAAGGAATGAGCTGTTCGTCCTCTACCAGCCGCAGGCGGACATTTCCGTCCGCCGTATCGTCGGCGCCGAAGCGCTGGTGCGCTGGCAGCATCCTGGACTGGGCCTGATCCCGCCGATGGAATTCATTCCCATCGCCGAGGAGTCAGGCCTGATCGTGCAGGTCGGCGAGTGGGTGCTGCGCGCGGTGTGCAGGCAGAACAAGGCATGGCAGGATGCAGGGCTGCCTCCGGTGCGGGTTGCGGTCAACCTTTCCCCGTTGCAGTTCAGACAGCAGGATTTGTTCGCCGTGGTGAGCGCTGCGCTGAAAGAAAGCGGCTTGGAGCCACAATACCTGGAACTGGAATTGACCGAAAGTATTTTCATGGAGGATATCGAGGCGGCTATCGTCACGCTGAGGCAGATCAAGAACCTGGGGGTGGCGCTTTCGATCGACGATTTCGGCACGGGTTTTTCCTCGCTCAGCTACCTCAAACGCTTTCCCATCGATACGCTCAAGATCGACCAGTCGTTCGTGCGGGATTCCCCCGGTAACCCCGACGATAGCGCCATCGTCGAGGCCATCATCGCCATGGCGCACAGCCTGAAACTCAAAGCCATTGCCGAGGGAGAGGAAACGGAGCAGCAACTAGCCTTCCTGCGCGAACGTGGCTGCGAAATGATGCAGGGCTATTTGTGCGCCCGGCCACTGGCACCGGACCAGTTTGCGGAAATCCTGGTAACGCATCACCGGGGCGGACAACCGTGAAATCCTCCCTGATCGACCCCGATACCGGCCTTGCCCACGAATGTTACGCGCTGATTTATGCGCCGAGTCCCAACCGCAAGCGTTTCCCGGAAAACTGTGTGGCGGTGAAAGCTTCCGAGGAGGAGGCGCGAACTGGCGCCGATCCCGCCAAACGGCTCGTACCCGCCGTGGTGTTCGGCCCCTCGCGTTCGTCCGAGGGGTTCAGGTTGTTCTATCTGGTGCGCTGGCTCTAGCAGATAGTCAAATTGAATCAGATGGATGTAGGAGCGACCTCCAGGTCGCGAATTATCGAATTCGCGACCTGGAGGTCGCTCCTACATGCTTGGGCTTATCCACCTGTTTCAGGTTGACGGGCTCCTAGCAAAAAAAGCCCGCAGCCTTGCGGCATGCGGGCAAAAGGGGGTTGCGAGCTTCGGTTTAATTCATCAGGCGGCGCTTGCCTTGCGTTGCTTGGCCTTCTCGACTTCCTCGTCCCAGCCATCGGTACGCACATACGGATTGGAACGCGGCTGCAGCACCATGTTCGGGTCGATGTCGACGCCGATGCCTTCGAGGAAGTTGACCAGGCCGATACGGTCGATCATTTCGCCGGTACGCTCGTGCTCCAGCGCATTTTCGGCGAAGAAGTCGATGGTGTTCTGACCCAGCTCAACCAGCTTATCGAAGTCCTCGTCGGATTCCAGCTTCATGAACGGCACGATCACGGTGCCCATTTGGGCGCCGATTTTCAGCACGCTCTTGCCGCCAATCAGGACGGTCACGCCTTTGTCCTTGCCCGGCGCCAGCGCCCCGGTCATGACGTTGAGGCAGTGCATGCAGCGCACGCAGTTGTGGTTGTCGATTTCCAGCGACTGGCTGTCGTCGAGGGCGACGGAGGAAATGCCCTCGGCCTTGGACACCTCCTGAGTGTTCTTCAGGGTCAGCGCCTTGGTCGGGCAACGGCTGATCACGTCGTTGAACAGTTCGTTCATGCCATGTTTGGCGAACCACTTCTTGCCCAGCTCATCATCGGTCTGGATGCTGTCGCGCCAGGTGCCGATCACGGCCATGTCGGAACGCTGGATCGAGTTGACGCAGTCGTTGGGGCAGCCGGAGAACTTGAACTTGAACTTGTACGGCAGTGCCGGGCGGTGCATGTCGTCGAGGAAGCTGTTGACCACGGTGCGGAGCGCCCGGGCTTCGTCGTAGCAGGACTGCTCGCAGCGCGCGGCGCCGACGCAGGACATCGAGGTGCGCACGGCGGGGCCGGCGCCGCCCATGTCAAAGCCCATTTCATTGAGTTCGTCGAAGGCCGGTTGCACGTTGGCAGTCGTGGCGCCCTGGAACATGATGTCGCCGGACTGGCCGTGAAAGGCAATCAGGCCAGAGCCGTGCCTCTCCCACACATCCGCCATCTTGCGCAGCAGGTCTGAAGTGTAGTGCATGCCGGCAGCCGGCTGGATGCGCAGGGTGTGAAACTCGGCCGCAGCGGGATAGACAGGCTTCTCGTTCTCGTCCTTGAGTTCGGTAAAACGCGGAATCACACCGCCACCATAACCGAACACGCCGACGGTACCGCCCTTCCAGTAACCCTTTTTGGTTTTGTAGGAGGTCTCCAGTTGACCCATCAGGTCAACCATCATGTCGTTATCTTTGGCAAGACGTTTGAGACCGGTCACAAAGCTGGGCCACGGGCCGCTTTCCAGTTGGTCAAGCATTGGTGTGTCGTATTGTTTCTTAGCCATGGTCGTGATCTCCTCGAAAATGAACAACATCAATAAATTCCCGCTCTGCTCAGATAAGCATAGAGCAAACCAGATTGAGACTACCTACATCATTTGGACTAAGTATAGTAATACTAGATTGTATTAGTCAAGTATTTTTTTAGCCGGAACGGAAATGGGTGAAGAACAGATTGGAGAAGCGTAATGTTGTCCTGGCAGGTATTTAATGCAGATGCTTTTTCCTGAAGTGGAGCAGGCTCCCTCCCGGCGGCTGGGCATCGGGCTCGGACCCGGCGCTCTTGCACTTTTCCAGATCGCGGTCGAACAGGACATTGACCAGGTCGGTGACTTGCGCGACATCTTCCTGGCTGAAATGGCGGGAGAGCAGGCCGGCGACATCTTCGATCATGTGCTGTCGTTGCACCAGGTGGATGGATTCTTCGTTCGGGCCGACGAAGAGAAGCTGATATTCGTCGTGGCCGTCTTCGTAAAAATAGGTCAGCTCGATCTGCGAAGCGCGATCGGTCAGCGGGCCGAGTTCGTGCAGCGCATCCTGCAGCCGGTTCAGGAAATTTCTGCCGACTTCGCCGGTCCAGCATATTTCCAGAGTGTGGTCGGAGCGGTGAAAAACGATGCCGGGCTCATCCGGCTCCATGCTGCGCGCTTCGGCGATAGTTTCCGCATCCAGATAATCCAGCCACTTGCGCAGGCCGTTTTCTACCTGGGTCAGGGTGACGCCTTTGCAGAGGCTGAGGATACCGTGTACGTGGACTTCGGTGCGCATGATACAACTCCCGGAAACAAACAACGGTTGCCATTTTACCCCATCGCCGACGCTGTGGTCATGGAATATAATCCGCCCCATGTTCACGTTTGCGCCGATCGGCGTTATCCATTCCTGTTACAAGGAAAAATTCGGCATCCCCCGCCAGCCGGGCCTGGTGCCTGCGGCGCGGGCGGTGCTGGAGCTGCTGCCGCCGTATAACCGGGCAGAGGCGGTGCGCGGGTTGGAGGGCTTTTCGCACATCTGGGTGAGTTTCGTTTTGGCTCTTTTCGCAAATCATGTTGTTAAGCCGCCCCGCCAAGCGCCATAGCGAGCCACTGAGCGGGTTTCGGGCCGATTCCGTGTTCGCGTTCGAGCGCGCGGAACCAGCCCAGGTAGTTTGCCAGGT
>Ga0210012_1004667_pt1 | contig 10698 bp, 8 predicted proteins | sample CryGeymeta201504_FD_183974 | JGI IMG/M metagenome (GOLD analysis project Ga0210012, IMG submission 183974) | Groundwater microbial communities from Crystal Geyser aquifers in Utah, USA - Crystal Geyser metaG 2015-04 (SPAdes) (version 2) | ecosystem: Environmental > Aquatic > Deep subsurface >... | reverse complement strand
GAAATTTGAAATGGATGTGCTCAATCTTTTGCAACAAAAATTTCGGCAACATGAGGTGATGATCATGGTTGGAGGCTCAGGTTTGTACCTGGATGCAGTTTGTAAGGGCATCGATCAGCTGCCCGATCCTGACCCTGAACTACGTGGACGACTGGATTTTAAGTTTAGAACCGAAGGTATTGAAGGACTCCGTACCTGGCTAATGGAGCTCGATCCTGATTACCACGAAGTAGTCGACCTAAACAACCGAATGCGGTTAATGCGTGGCATTGAGGTTTGTTTGCAGACAGGAAAGCCTTTTAGTCAGCAACGGCTCAATACCTCCCAGGAAAGGCCCTTTAATATTTTGAAGATAGGAGTGGAGTTGCCCCGTGAGATGTTGATTGGACGAATTCACCAACGTACCGATGAAATGCTGCAATCGGGATGGATAGAAGAGGCTAAATCTGTATATCATCACAGAAATCTTAATGCCCTAAATACGGTTGGTTACAAAGAGCTCTTTCAGTATTTTTCTGGAGATTGGACCTTGGAGCAAGCGGTAGAGAAAATCAAAACCAACACCCGCCGTTATGCCAAAAGGCAAATGACCTGGCTCAGACGCGATGCCGATGTACATTGGATTGATGGCAGAGATCGGGAGAAGGCTGCAATCAGCCTCATCCAAATGATTGACGAGAAACGGATGCTTTTAGCTGAGGATTAGTCTTTTCTTATTGATTGGTTTATTCTGGTATTAAATGATGACATTTTTTTTTAAAGATACTACGCATCCGGATATTCCGGTGATATTGATTCTCCTCACAGGTTAGGGCTCAACGAACACTATTCATCATATCTTTCAATAATATTTTTAAAAAAAGCGCAAACATCCGTAAAAACTTCTTTATTTGTTTCATGTCCAATACCTGTGTAAGTTTTGAATGTTGCTGAGATTTGCTGTTTTTCATACACGGATTTGCATGTATTCCACCAAGTTGGTATCATCGTGTTTCCTAATGTTTTGAATACAGTTTTCCTTTCATTCCTGTCATATCCGTCATCAAACAAAACAGCATCATTTTTATCGTATTTGCCCATATAGATTAACTGTGGAATTTTCCGGTAACTATTAAACTTTTATGAGTATCCGTTTTAATACCTAATTATTTGAATTTGACTTCACTCAACTCGCCCCAGCCACTTCTCTTCGCTTAGAAAGGTGAGATGGCTCGAATATTAGGAGGGTGAGGTGTGTTAAATTAATGCTTCGGAGGAATTTGTAAATCTTTTGCATTGTGCTTTCGTGCTTTATATTGCAGTCAGTTGAATTGATAGGTTCAATGCATTTGCAATAAGAGAAAAATTTGACAGACGAATATCTTCTCCGTTTTCAATTCGTGAGATATATGGTCGCTTTTTTCCAATAAGTTCGGCTAGGTCATTTTGACTTAGCTTTAATTCTTTCCTACGGTTTTTGATAATCTCACCAAAATAAAATGAGAATGCGTCTTCTCTGAATTTTTCACGAGATTCTGTTCCCGGTTTTCCGTAGCGGTTGTCTATAAGTTCTTTAGCATTTATTAATTGTCCCATGATTCAGATATTTTTATAGTATAAATAATCGTTTAATATTTTTTCTGCCGTCTTAATTGCTCTGAGATAATCTTTTGTTGATTTTTTCTGAAATCCATTCAAACAGACAACTTTCGTGCATTCTGCAAAATTAGAATGATCAATTGTAAACATGATTACACGAATTTCATTTCCAGCTTTAATCCTGAGTTCGTAGAAGTTCGTGTTTACTAATTTTTTCATAAAGTTTGAATGTACAATCTTCACTTCTCCAATTACCTCAATCAGTTGATAGAATTTAGTCGAAATTCTGTCGCTTTGATTGTCAATAAACTCTAAGCATTCTGGTGTGATCAAAATTTCTCTCATGCGGCAAAAGTAACGAATAAGTTACATTATTGCAAATATTCAATAATTATTTTTCTTGTTGGGTGGTTTTTCTCAGCATGTCAACGAGTGGATAAACCCAACTCTGGCAGTTATTTATCTATTACCTTTTCTTTAACCTCTTTATACATAATAACCTACCCATTTTCAATCGTTTATAATGAGTTAAACCGGGTTCTTTCTACTTCATTGTAATTGGATCATCGGGTGTTTGGTGGGGTAAATCTAGGAATTAATTGTGTTGGTTTGATTTTTAGGGTCAATCTTTTGGCGATTTATTTTTAGAGCGATGGGGGCTTTGCAGATTGATTGTACTTCTAAAACCTGTCCGCCGGTTTACCTGCCGGAGGTATGGAGGAGGATCTTTATTCCGCGACTGAGTCGGGCAGGGCTTGCCGAAACGGTTAGTGGCAATGTTGCTTACCGCTTTTCTAACCTTCTGTTTGTTGATTTTCACTCTGTTCAAGTTTACAATTTTTTGATTTGGTGACCACTAAGTGAGGCAGGCAATATGAGCTGCTGTTAGCAACCGGGCGTTCTTGTCTCAATGCAGTGGGACAGGTAAGCTCTTTGCCAGGTTTTGGCATGTGCAATGGCTTTTAAATCGATATGGCAACCCGCCTACCGGACGGGCAAGCATCTCATTCCCGTTTGTTAAATAGAGTCCGAACAGGTTCTGTTATTCGGCCTAAAAGACTTATTTTGTCAGTTACAATTTCAGCATTTGCTTGTGTTTTTGTTCTGATAGATAATGTTTTTCCTGTTACGGTATTAGTTTTTTCTGGTAAATTTATTTCTACCATGTAAAACCCTCCATCTTCTGTTACTTCAAGTATGTTGGGTACGGTTTGTATTTCTGTTACAATGTTTTCATTGTAGAGGTTTGGGATATTATTGAAGTTCAATATTACTTTTTGTCCGGATTTTATTTTACTTATCTCGTTTGCCGGAATTTTCAGTATAATGATCAAATATTCAGTATTTTGGCTGACTGTTGCAATTGTTTTGATGTTGTATTCATACCTGAAATACCAGGATCCGATTAGTAAAAGCAAGGTGATGACAAAGATGACCGATATTCCTGCCCGGACAATTACGGGTGGTATAAGACCAATCAGGTTTCTTACTTTTTCACTTCTCAATTCTATGTTGTCTTTTTGATCTGCCATTGTCAAATTAAATTGGATTTGCTAGTTAATTCCCAAGCTCCAGTTGATTTTTAACAAGATAGTAATATGCTCCCTTTTTATTGGTGAGCTCACGATGATTCCCGGTTTCTATTATTTTTCCGTCATCAAGTACAACAATCTGATCGGCATTTTTTACAGTGCTTAATCTGTGGGCAACCACCACCACCGTTCTACCGTGATAAAACTCCTGCAAATTTTCAACAATAGCTTTTTCGTTGTTGGCATCAAGGGCATTGGTGGCTTCATCAAAAAATAAAAAATCAGGGTCTTTGTAAACTGCCCGTGCTATTAGGATTCTTTGTTTCTGTCCCTGGCTGAGGTTTTGCCCCTCGTTGCCGATTACAGTATTATATTTAAGCGGTAATTCCATGATGAAGTCATGGATATTTGCAGTTTTTGCTGCATAAGCAAGTTTTTCTTTATCTATATCATTTTCACCGGCTGCAATATTGCGGGCAATACTTTCCGAAAAAATGAAACCATCCTGCATGACTGAGCCACATTGACTGCGCCACCATGTTGAATTGAATTTTTGTAAATCATGGTTTCCGACCAAGATTTTCCCTTCAACCGGATTGTAGTATTGCAATAACAGCTTAATTAAAGTGGTTTTGCCGCTACCACTGGCACCTACGATGGCGGTTACCTCGCCGGGTTTAATGGTTAAATTTATATCGTTCAGTACTTTTTTTGAATGAGGTCCTTCGTACTGAAACATCAGGTTTTCCATTTCAATAGCTGCATTTTGCAGACTTCGTTTTTGAAATATCCGTCCCGAGTTTTCATCTTCTTTTTTATGGATTTCGTTGATTCGCTCCAAACTGATCTTCGTATCCTGCAGGTCATGGATGAAATTAACGGTTTGTTCAATTGGCAAAGTAAGCTGTCCAATAATATACTGGGTGGCAAGCATCATTCCAAGAGTCATTTCGTTATTGATAACAGCGAGAGCTGCTACTACTGTTATAAGGATATTTTTTGCCTCATTAATAAAAATGTTTCCAGCTTCCTGGGCTTGCTGAAGTTTTAGTGATGCGATATTTATATGAAACAAATCGGCCTGAACATCCTCCCACTCCCAGCGATGACGTTTTTCGGTGTTTTGCAGTTTTATTTCCTGCATGCCCTGTATTAGCTGATAGGTTTTGTTTTGATTTCTTGCCTGTGCTTCAAAATATTTGTAATCAAGTTCACGCCGTTTTTTCAGAAAGATAATAATCCACAAAGTATAAATTATACTGCCAACAAAAAAAATGACAAATATCCGTACATCATAAATCCATAAAACGATGCTGAAGATGATCAGTGTGAAAAGAGAAAATATGGTATTAAGGCTACGGGCGGTTATAAACTGTTCAACCCGGGCATGGTCAGCGATCCTCTGTAAAATATCACCTGTAAGTTTGGTGTCGAAATAGCTCATGGGCAGTTTCATGAGCTTTATAAAAAAATCGGATATGAGGGAAATATTAATCCGAGTGCTTATGTGTAGAAGTATCCACCGCCTGATAAATTCGACTGACATGCGGCTTACTATCAAAGTCATCTGGGCCAAGAGAATAAGATAGATGAAACTGATGTTTTTGTTAGCAATGCCAATATCTACAATGGCCTGTGTGAGGAAAGGGAATATAAGCTGAAACAAACTACCCAATACCAACCCGATGATGAGTTGTCCGAAAAATCGTTTGTAACGTAAAAAATATCCGAAAAGGAATTTCAGGCTTTTACGGTTTGTTTTAGCACCTTCTTGCATGTAAAAACCTTGCGTGGGCTCCAAAAGCAAAACAATACCCTTATCTTCGCCTCCTGACTTTGTACTTATCCAATGCTTTTTAAATTCTTCTTCGGTGTATTTTAAAAGGCCACAGGCAGGATCAGAGATTAAAACTTTGGCTTGTTTTCTATAAATGTTTCTTTTTTTTATTTTGTAAACAACCACAAAATGCTCCTGGTTCCAGTGGACAATAAATGGTGGAGACGCTTCCTTTTCCAGCTTGTTAAAGGTTAATCGCCCACCAATTGTTTTGAACCCTATTTGTTCGGCAGCTTCGCTGATTGAAAGTAAGGTAACTCCCTTTTTTGACGCAAAACAAATATTACGTAGATAATCTAAATCAAACACTTTTTTATAGTATTGGGATACCATTTTTAAACAGGTAATTCCGCAATCCATACTATCCAATTGTATTTCACTTTTAAATTTACCCATGTGAATGTCAAGCAAAATATCTATTTTATATCTTGTTCAAAATATTCCGGTCTTCTTTTGTCTTCAATTTTCTTTCCTTTAGCAAACCAGTAAGAAAACCTTACTAAAAAACCAGCATTTGATATTGTCAGTGAACTTTCCTGATCAAATAAATTTTCACTTACATAGGTTGTCGTAATATTTTTAAAAAGGTTTTGGTATGATAACATGACAGAGCCATTTCCCTTAAATAAAGATTTCTGGATATAAATTGTATTTATTTGAGGAGCATTTTTAATGTATCCCTGTGGCTGGAGTATTTCATTTGTATATCCAAATTCAAATCCAACATAAATTCCAATTGGTGTATAATAATCAAGTGAAAATTCAATTTCCCACGTAAATAAATCTGACTTATTTTCCTGATAAGAATATTCATCAATAAAAAGATCAAAAAAAGGTTGCAATTCCAAATCTTCCCCTATTTGAAATGAGCCCGTTGTTTTAAAACCATAAACTTTTCTTTTTGATGCATTATAAGGTTTTCTCACTAAAACTCCACCATCCAAAGAATAAACATTTCTTATAACATTCTTAGATAGAATGTGATAGACGGTTGAAGAAATTACGTTGTTACCTTTCCTGAATCGATAATTGATTTCATATACATTATTAAGCTGCGCAGAAAGGTATGGATTACCTGAAGAGTAATTAGCTGAATCAATCATCGTTACCTCAGGTGATAGCTGCCAAATAGAGGGATAATAGGAGCGCTTATTATAATTTAAACTTACAATGTGGTTTCCTAGTTTTCGTGAAAGCCTGAATGCCGGAAGCAATACAGAACTATTAAATATACTATCATCAACATTCCTTCCGGAAAATTCATATCTAATTCCAGCCCTGATATTATATTTTTTAATTTCAGTATAATAATCAATGTAATAAGTTGGTTTATGTTCTGTATATTTAAATGCTGAAGTTAATCCATCTTGATCGATTTTGTTTCTAAAATCCTGATAATAATATTGCAAACCTGTTTCAAATCTTGATCGCTCAGAAAACGGATGAAAATAATCCAAATGATAGTTCACCGATTTTTTATTACCAATATCCATTTGACTTCGATGTAGAATATTTGTGTCAGGAAAAAAATATGTGTCTGAATATTCAGTATTATTTTCTGAATTCATGAGATAAAAATTAATATCTGAATTCAATTGTTTTCCAAGTGAATTAATTTCTTTTTTAAAATAGAGTGAATAATTTTGAAATAAGAAATTACCTTTAAAGGTTTGTTCTGAATTTAATAAATAAATATCGGAGTTGTCTGTCTGTTGTTCGGACATGAAATTGGCTAAATCATTTCGCTTATCTGAATTTATTTGCGCAATGAAATTAATATAAGTTCGATCAGTCGGATAGTAATCTACACCAAATTTTCCGGTATGTGCAAATTCCTTCTTATTATTCAAACTATATTGTGATTTATATCTGGTTGTTGCGTTGGTTTCATATTGGATTCGATCTGTTGAATTTGAAACGGGGATTGACCAATAGTTGAAATAATAATTTCCAAAGAACCTTGCCTTTTTTGTCGCGTATTGCAACATAAGTAATGATTCATTCTTCTTGCTTATCTGATAATCTAAATTTACCAATGCAGTAAACCCACTGGTGAGCTCTTTTTTCATGATAATATTAATAACGCCCTCATATTCTGAACTGTACCTTGATGATGGATTATTGATTATCTCAACTTTTTCTATATCTTGTGGATTAATAGTATTAACATCAATACCTTGTTGCATATTTCCGTTTATTAATATCATTGTTGGTTTTCCAATTATTGAAATACTTTTTGAGATTTTATCTACTTTTAGTTCAGGAATCCGCTGGAATAGGTCTAGTGAAGTTACAGAATTTGATAAGTCAGCACTATCTGGACGGTAAATTGACCGGTCAACATTCATAATGTAATGTGAGTTCCCTACTATTTTTATCTCTTTCAACTCATTTGTATTTTGTTTTAATAAGACATAACCTAAATCAATATTTTTTTTTGTTGTTGAATCCAGTATTACAATTTTTTGCTCATATCCAACATAAGAAAACACCATATAAAATGGGAACACAGTGATTTCTGAGAAGCTATAATATCCAAGAGTATCCGAGATTGCACCCGTATAAAATATACTATCCCTTGAATCATAAATTTGTATGGTTGAAAAGGCAAGTGGTTTGTGTGTTAAACTGTCTGTGACATACCCTTGAAGTTTTATTAAATACGGCTTTTGCGCACAAACCAGCGTGCTGCCGGAAAGAAAGCAACATATCAAAAATGTCCTTAAGAAAAAGGAGAAATATTTTTTACGAAATAATAGGCTTATCATCCAATGTAGATATTGTTAATAGGTTCAGGAGCAAATGGACAACGAGGATCAGGATAATCCCAATTTTCATCTCCATATGATTTAATAATTTCTCGCCAACATTTCCCACCATCATTATGGCAGGCATCAAACCAATCGCAATTGTGGCAAACGCTATCTTCTCTGATAGAATTCCTACTTAAATATACTAAATCTTTGGCTTTTTCAGAATTCCAGACCTCCATTATGCTTTGTTTGGTCAAATCTCCAATTATAAATTTTGGATGCCAGTACAATTCCTCACATATTGTTACTTTTCCATCAGGAAGAATGATGAACCCTTGAAAATTCCCTGAACACAAAGCTTTTTTGAAGAATGCATTGCTTAACATTCGAAAGTTTTCTTTAAAGAGGCTTAATTCGCTTATAACTACCTTTTTATTGTTAGCATATTTATCAATTAAAATCTTTAGAGTTAATTCAATTTCAGTTTTATTGGGCATTATTAAATTGTTATGTTGTTTCGATTTGTAATGAGTGTATCCCACACAGCCAATAGTGATATCATTAAAATACTCGAATTTTAATAGATAGTCAATTAAACTGACTATCTTATTGTACCCAGCATTATACTTTGTAACTATAGCATTAACCCGAAAATGTATTTTCGCTCTTTCCAATTCGTGAATGGTTTCATTCATCTGCTTCCAATAGCTTTTAGAAACGTTTAAAGTATGTGCTAATATCTCGGCGTCAATAGTATCAAGGGAAATTTGAATCTCATTCAATCCAATATCTTTGAGTTTCGATATGTGTTGTATTGATAATGGAATTTTAGTGGGAATTGTTGGGTTAAATCCATTAGAAATTAAAAGTCTAAGCAATTTTTCCCAATTCTTGTAAAGGAAAAACTCACCACCGCTTGTTTCGAATTTTCTAAATTTTAATTCATTCGCTTCCTTAATAATGTCGGTAAGTCTTTCAAAAGGAATCTTTAAATCAAATTTATTTTGTCTGTCTGCATAGCAATATGTACAGTCTGTATAACAAAGTGTATTTATTATCAGAATAGCATCTATCGGTGTATTGAATCTTTTTGAAATTAAGTCAACATTCTTACTATCCATTAAAAAATCTCTAAAATGATAACCTCTTTCTGAATAATCGGCAGGAAGATTAATCAAAACATTTTCAGGATAATGACTCGCGTTTTTGCCTTCTCCGATCCATATTTTTTCAGAATTATTTATTAACTTAGCGACAAACTTTTCAATCTCATTAATCTGTAGGTTAAGTGAATCACTGATACGGGCAAGGTTAACTGAGTAATCAAATGGCTGATCAAAAAAGCTAATTATCATAGCCTGCAAGGGATGTATGAAAGTTGAAATACCGTCTTCCTTACCAGTTAGTATTACACGGTTAATATCATTACGTAATATATATTCAGGATTCAAAATATATGTTTGGTTCATACTTTTTTATTATATTGAAGTTAAAGATGCTGTTGAAGTAACTTACAATGAATACAAAATTGAAAGAGTGGTAACTTTGACTAACCACTCTTTCGAAAATTGCTTTAAGATGCCTTATAACCATCTTTTCCGGAAATAAGAACACATCCAGGAGCACAGCCAGGTCTACAACCAGGAACACATCCTCTCTTACAACCGGCATCGCAACTGGGACCTCTACCTGCATCACCTTCATTGTTGGCAAAAATTCCACTTGGAGAAATACCCCCAGTTACCAGATTAAGCTCCTCTTTACTTAAAAAATCTTTGGGATTTTCCATTTCTGATAGTTTTAAAATAATGGGCTGCATTTATAGTGGCTTCACCCTTATCACTTTCTATTATTTGGCACCTAAAAAAATAGTAATCATAAAAGTACGAATAAATGACTTGAATTTCTACAAATGGTCTACTTATCTAATAAGTGGTAAAAAATCATAAATAAGTGGTATCTTTTTTCAAATAAGTGGTACGTTTTCCTTCAATGTTTTCCTTCAATAAACACCATTTTCGCCTGGAAACATTCATTTCCACTCTTGTTGTGGTTTTGAAACATCTCTTTTTACCGTATACAAATGTACGTTGGTCTTTACCTTGTTGCCAACGGGAGTATAATCCCAACTCTGAAAGTTCTCCATTAACACTTTTTTTTTAACCTCTGTAAACATAATATCCTACTCATATTCAGTCGTTTAAAATTTATTAAATCAGATATTTGTTTCAATGTAAATGGATCATCGGGTGTTTGGTTGGTAAATCTAGGAATAAATTTTATCGGTCTGATTTTTAGAGTCATTATTTTGGTGATTTATTTATGGGGTGAGGGGGTTTTTGTTTTTGAATGCTGTATAAAACCTGATGTGTATGACTATCATGTTACATTTGATTCCCCAAACAAAAAAACTCAGTTAACTTCAACCCAATAGCCAAAGTTTTTGGTGAACCACGTTCGGATGTGGGTCAAATTTCCTAGTTTCGCAAACCACGATTTTAATCGGTAAAATAAATTTGAACTCATTATTTAAAAGTAATCCTATGAAATTGAGAATATCCCTGCTGTTCAGCCTGGTGCTTATCTATTCTGTTCAGATGTCCCTGGCTTGTACCATAATCGCGGTAGGCAAAAAGGCTTCCGCCGATGGATCGATAATCGTATCGCATACCGATGCCGGGCCCGATTGCAGGTTGCATTTTGTTCCGGGTCAGACGTTTAAACCGGGTTCCATGGCCAACGTTCATTTTGGTATGGTGGACCTGGGCCGACCATTGGGTGATTATGGAAAAGTACTGGGAGAAATCCCACAGGTAGCGCAAACCAATGGCTACTTCCAGACGGCCTATCCACAGATGAATGAATATCAGCTGGCCATCGGCGAAAGCACCACCAGTGAGCGTGAGGAGTTGAAACTCGACCTCAACCTCTGCAAACAGATGATGACCGTTGAACAGGCACAGGCATTTGCTCTTCAACGTTGCAAAACTGCCGAAGA
>Ga0210012_1004630_pt1 | contig 10755 bp, 8 predicted proteins | sample CryGeymeta201504_FD_183974 | JGI IMG/M metagenome (GOLD analysis project Ga0210012, IMG submission 183974) | Groundwater microbial communities from Crystal Geyser aquifers in Utah, USA - Crystal Geyser metaG 2015-04 (SPAdes) (version 2) | ecosystem: Environmental > Aquatic > Deep subsurface >... | reverse complement strand
CACGGGTGGAGGGTCTTTATCTGGAAGAAATACTGGAAGAAAATGGCATTGGTGTGATCCGCCGCGATACGCTAAGCTCAAGTCTACAAGCCGGATGGGTTGATGGCTCCCCTGAAGATGCTGTTCGGCTATTCGTTGCCACTGAATTTAAGGACGAAGCCTTAAAAATTCTACGCGAATATTTTGATTCACTAGAAAAAAAGTGATGGATGGTAAAATTATCTATGAGGTAATTAGGGTAATTAATAACATCCCACTATTTTTAGAGGAACATTTTCTTCGCTTTCAAATTTCAGCGTCCATACTTCAAATAGCCATTCCTGAGATCGGTTTTGTAAAAAATAGCATTCGAAGGCTAATTGAAACAAACAACCTTCATACTGGAAATATCCGGTATCAAATTTCAGTAACAAACAAAAAAACAGCCCTTTGGGATTGCTGGATCACGCCACATCATTATCCTGATAGCACGCAAGTTGAAGAAGGTGTTAAAACAGGGCTTTACCAAGCCATCAGACCCACTCCCAATGTAAAACTTTGGTACCAGGATCTGCGCCTGAATACGGAACAATATTTGAAAGAGAACGGCTTTAGTGAAGTACTCCTGACCAATAACGAAATGATAACGGAGGGTAGTCGTTCCAATTGCTTCTTCGTTTCTACGAATCAAATATTCACCCCGGAAAGCTACCTGGTGCTACCGGGAGTCACACGCAATATTTTAATCAAACTCATCCAAAATATGGGAATCACCCTGGTAGAAAAACAAATTCATGTTCATGAATTAAACCGGTTCCAATCGGCTTTTCTTACCAGTACCTCCTTTGGGGTTTTATCGATACAATCTATTGATAATCAGTCTTTCTTAGTTAACAACCCAATCATACATCAACTGCATCTTGCTTATCAGGTAACTTGCGAAAATGATCTGAAACACTTTGTCTGGTAACTTGATCTGACTTTAGCAATCCATTTTTTGTATTTTTACGTCCTAATTACAACCTCATGATTGTTGGGAAAATAAAAATTTGGCTATTCATCATTGGAATTTTGGTTGGGTCACCCATTTGGGGGCAGAAGAATCTTCCAAAGGATTTTTGTTTAAATGCAGATGAAATCCAATTGTTTTCCAAGATTAACGAGCTTAGAGTTACTTATGGTAAGGAAGAACTTCAGCTTTCGGCATCGCTTTCCTTTGTTGCTAAGACTCATGTAAATGATTTGTTGACCAATCTTCCTGACACATCGGTCTGCGGCCTTTCAAGCTGGTCGGACAAAGGAAATTGGAAAGCCTGTTGCTACAACGCGTACATCCCGACCCCTGAGTGTATGAGGGATAAGCCAAAAGAACTCACCCCTTACCCCTACCACGGCTATGAACTGGTAACTTATTTTGATGACCTGATCAATATCGACACGGTAGTTTCCCTGTTTTCCGACACCAAAGAAGTACTCAATCTGATACTCAGCCAGGAAGATCAAGGCAAAAAAAAGTGGGCTTGCTGTGGCATAGGCATCAACGATCATTATGTATCAGTTTGGTTTGGGCAGCGAAAAGATGCCTTGCCTTCACCTGAACCGTGCGATGGTCGTGAGGCGATAGAAAAGAGCACCCCGATCAATCAAGCCATTTCCCCTGGATCGTACTTTCTCATTTTTGGTAGTTTCAACAGCCTGCAAGAAGGAAAAGAGGCCCTTAAAAAGTTGAAGAAAGATGATTTTACTGATGCAGGGATACTCAATAAAAATGGAAAAGTCAGGATCTATTTAAGTAAGTTTAATTCATTAAAAGAAGCCATGTTTGCCAAGCAACAATTACCCAAAGCTTATAGCGAAGCGTGGATATTAAAAGAGTAAAATGAGCGAATATCAACTTAAGGAGGTAAGCAATCCACGTCTGGAAAAACAATTTTTGGATGTTGTTGATTTAATATACTATAATGTCCCTCAATGGGTCAGACCACTCGATGTTGAAATAAACAAGGTATTTGACGTTAACAAAAACAAGCGGTTTTTGCACGGAAATGCCATTCGGTGGATATTATTCGATTCGCAGCAACACCTATGTGGTCGAATAGCGGCATTCTACGACGAGTTTTCCTCATCGAGCCATCAACAGCCAACAGGAGGTGTGGGCTTTTTCGAATGTATCAACAACCAGGAAGCCGCCAACGTGCTTTTCGACCAGGCCAAAAAATGGTTGCAACTAAAAGGGATGCAAGCCATGGATGGCCCTGTCAACTTTGGAAACCGTGATTTTTTTTGGGGCTGTCTGAAAGAGGGTTTTCATCGGCCATTATTTAACATGCCCTTCAATCCTGGCTATTACAATGAACTGTTTACCTGTTACGGATTTGAAAATTATTTTAACCAATACACCTATCATGTTTTGATCTCGCCTGAATCGGTCAGCCCCATTGTTCACTTCAAAGCCGAAAGATTAAAAAGAGACCCGAAATTTACTTTTTCAAATTATGATAAAAAATCAGACCACCTTATTGCCGCAGAATTCAGCGAAGTATTTAACAAAGCATGGGCAAATTTCCCGGGAGTAAGACCCATATCGACCGGAGACGCGACTGCAATAATTCATTCTTTAAAACCCATCATCGATCCACGTCTCATCATTCTGGCACACCACCAAAACCAACCAATTGGCTTTTTTATTATGATTCCTGATTTAAACCAGATCATTGGTAATTTTCATGGCAAGATGAATTGGATAAATAGGTTAAGGTTACTCTATGGATTAAAAGTCCAAAAAAAGTGCTCTCATGTGATTGGATTAATATTTGGCGTCATTCCCGAATTTCAAGGCAAAGGCATTGAAGCAGGATTGGTAAAGCAATTTGAAGAAAACGCCATTCAAAAGGATTTCCCTTATACAGATATGGAAATGAACTGGATAGGCGATTTCAACCCGACCATGATGAAACTGGTAGAGATGATTGGAGGCAGAATTTATAAAACACATGTAACTTACCGTTATCTTTTCGATCGTACGCTCCCCTTCGAAAGGGCAGCCATATTAGACTCAAACAATTAACATCATCATGGAAACAATCATCAGCTATGTGTTCATCGGTTTGGTCCTGATTATATCACTTATCACCTATAGGTATAAACGAATTAAGATACGACAATATGTACTCTCGGAACAACTATACCCGATGCTTGTTTTTAGTTTGTATATCGAAAAACACCTTGGAAAAATAGCTGCAAATATCCTTCAAATAAAAACCCTGGACGACATCACCATTGAAAAGATTTGCCTTGAGCTCATTGATAAAAGAAGGGAATTTCATTATTATGATTTAACGGAACACCAGCTTGTAACCGATGTCCCCATGCGAATAAAATCGAATCACAGTTTCAAATACAGAATTGACTACAAACAACTTACGGAATTACTCGAAAAAGGGGAACTACCCTTTCGAACTTTTCGATTCGTAGTGACTGATCAAATTGGCAGAAAATACAAAACACACGAGTTGGGTCTCAACAAGAAATGGCAACTATTTCGTCCCGACAGCGGAAATTACAATTAGACCCGAAAATCAATCAATTAACCTACCGTTTATATTTTAACAAGACCTCAAGCAGCTTGCTGATTATAAGGGGTTTTGATATAAAATCGTCACACCCGGCATCTTTGGCTTTCTGTACCTCCTGTGTCATAGCATAAGCTGTTTGAACGATAATCGGTAAATCAGGAAACCTTTGTTTTAGTATCCTGGTAGCTTCAAATCCATTCATCAATGGCATATTCAGATCCATCAACACAATCCAGGGCAACTCATTTTCAGTACAGTAAGAAACTGCCTCCTGTCCATTGTGTGCCCAAACAGGTACACCATCATATTTTAACAATACCAATTCAAGCAGGTGATAACTGTCGATATCGTCTTCAACGATAAGCACTTTTCGTCCTTTAAACGAAATTTCAGGTTGATGAGCGCTTCGCACTTTATCGGTTTCTTCAGGTCCTGAATAAGGAATCGAAAACCAAAAGGTAGACCCAACTCCCTCCTTCGAACTCAGTCTAAGTGTCCCACCCAAGAGCAACGCCAGTTTTTTTGCTATGGACAACCCTAATCCTACTCCATCATATTTTCGGGTATGGCCATCATCGGCTTGCCGAAAGGCCTCAAAAATAAAATTTCTTTTCTCTTGTGGAATACCAATACCAGTATCACGAACATAAAACCTGATCACGGGTTTCCCATGCTGAAGTCTGTTTTGAAATCCACATTCTACCGTGCCTACTTCTGTAAATTTAAGAGCGTTTTTCAATAAATTCAACAAGATCTGTTGTAAGCGTCTTCTATCAGTAAAAACAAAAATCGGGGCCATTGAAGATTCAAACTTGAAAAGTACTTCCAGGTGGTCGCGATTGAGAGCGGCTCTATCAGAGAGGGTAACTTCCCTGATAATGGTTAAAAAATGAATTAAATCAAACGTTTCCTTACTTAGCTTGATTTGTCCTGAATCGATCAGGGTGATATCAAAAATTTGCTCTACAAGGTATAACAGGTGTTTCCCGCTATCGTTTATAATTTGGGCATATTTACCCACTTCAGCGGTTTCCATTTTAATATCCATCAAACTCGAAAAGCCCATGATGGCATTCAATGGAGTGCGCAATTCATGCGACATGTTAGCTAAAAAAGCCGATTTAAGTTTGTCTGATTCCTTTGCCTTGTCTAATGCCATTTTAAAATCCTCTATGGCCTGGTGGTAATCTGAAACATCGCGAGCGAAGGTGACAACACCCACTGCTTTATTGCCTTCAATAACCGGTGCTAAATTAACCCAGAGTATATGCTCTACTCCACCGGCAAATAAAACCACTATTTCAAATTGTCGCTTCTCTCCGCCAAGAGCACGGTCATATTCATGAGCCACCCAATCTTTGTCGTTCTCTCTTAAGAGCAGGTTATATGGTTTACCTATGAACTTATCAGATTGAAAACCAGTAACATCTTCAACATGTTGATTAAAAAATGTAAAGCAACCCTGCATATCGGTAACCCATACCAAATCATTGGAATTTTCTACCATGGTCCTATATCGTTCTTCTGAATGCTTTAAATCCACTTCCATTTTCATGCGCTGGGTAACATCATAACTAACACCAATAATTCTGATGGCAATTCCTTTATTATCTTTATCCAACACAGCTTTTGATATCACCAAACGGGTTCCTTTGGCCGGATTGTTAACACCATGTTCCAAAGTAACTTTATCGCCCGATTTTATGAGTTCACGAATCTTAATTAAGACGCGGTTGATATCCTCCGGGCATACATATTTGCGAAATATTTTGATGGGATGCTGCGGTGCTGATTCAGTAATTCCGCATATGAGCGAAAACTCATCGTTCCAATTAAGCTGATTGGTATTCAAATCCCATTCCCAAATCCCCAGCTCAACAGCCTTTACAGCCAATTCCAGTCGTGCGGTAAGGTTAGCAATTTCCTTCTCTGCTTCCTTCTCCCTGGAGATATCGTGGTTTAATGCGACTGTGCCAATATTTTCGCCATTTTTATTTATGAGCTTTGAAACAGAAGTCAGTATATTCAGTTTATGTCCATTTTTATGTTCATGGATTACTTCATTGGTAATTCTACCATTGCGTCTGAAATGCTCTTCAACCTCATCGGATGATGTTCCTATGTACTGAGGTTTAAGCACTTCACCGTATCCACGGCCCAACACCTCTGATTCAGTCCAACCATAAGTACGTTCAGCGGCCTCATTCCAGCTTTTAATTAAAAAATGTGTGTCAGATGAAATTACTGCATCAGAAACGTTTTCCAAAACTGTAGCCTGATAAACAATCTGAGCCACTTTTTCATTCACCAATTCATCCAGTTTGGTATTTTCTTCCCTTAGTTTGTCTTCGGCTCTTTTTATTCGTAGCATCACATGAATTTGAGAAGCCAATTCACCCGGATCAAAAGGTTTTGACATCACGGCATCCGCCCCTGTTTCAAGTCCTTTAATCCTGTTTTCAGTTTTATGGCCTATCGATGATAAGAGAATGATGGGGATATTTCTCAATTCGGGATCAGATTTTAAAAGTCTGCAGGTTTCAAATCCGTCCATCCCTGGCATCATAATGTCGAGCAATATTACATCCGGATGTTCTTTTTTTGCTATGGCGATTCCTTCTTTACCCGAAGATGCAAAATGAAATTCTGCATCAAATAAAACCGATGAAAGGGCACCTTTTATCACAATTTGATTGTCACGCTGATCGTCGATGGAAAGTAGCTTAATCATGAGGCTGACTGATTATAAAATATTCAGGGGTATTAAAGGAGTACATAAATTCATAACCATTATATGGATTTCCAGGGTTTTAAATTTCACATTGACCGTTTCATATAGGATCACGACAAAGATTTCAGGTACACTATTCCACATTTGAATCTTGCGACCAAACGGTCAGAATATCGATTGCAATGTAACAAAATTTTCGTCACGATGCTAATGGATCAGTTTACTTTTTAGACCGAACTCCTTTTTGAATTTCTTATGAAACTTCAGCCATCCACATCCAACCCTGATAAACTGGCACTTATCTGCCACAAACGATCCTGAACCCGTGTGTCGTAAGAAATTGCTACCGATTTTGAAGGTTGGTTATTCACCAAATATTTACCGTTATATTCTTGTCCTTCAATACCTAACGCCGCAAACATTTCACACTGGGCACCCTGTTCAACTGTTGCTCCGCCTGGTCCCCAACCGGTACGCAGTAATTTTGTATTGATCATGCCGGGATGAAGACAGACTACCTTCAAACCCGAAGCTCCAAATTGACGATGTAACTTATATGTAAATAGTACATTACACAGTTTTGAAAGCGCGTAGGATTCGTAACCGTCAAAATTTTTTTCCCCCGTCAAGTTATCAAAATCGATGGTTCGTGCCTGAGCCATGGAACTCACGTTTACAACTCTTGGAGTTGTCGATTGGAGCAAAACAGGCATAAGCCGTCGTGTAAGATAATACGGTGCCAGGTAATTGACCATGAATGTTTTTTCCATTCCATTGGGTAAAATCTCCCGGTTGAGTTCTATTATTCCCGCGTTATTCAACAGGATATCTGGTTTAACCTGCTTTATTTGCAAATCAACAACCAGTTGGTCGATGCTATTAAAATTCTCGAAGTCGGCTATCAAATACTCGATATTGGCATGAATATCCTGACGTTTGATTTCATCCACCGTTTGATTAACCTTCTGAGCGTTGCGTCCATGTATAATCACCCTCAACCCCTGGGCACTGATTAATTTTGCCGCCTGTTTTCCAATACCATCGGTAGCTCCGGTAATTAAAATTGTTTTCATTTTAAAGGGTTAATCAACAGCAGCAAAGATAGGTAGGAAAATGAAAAGACACCTAAACAGGGTCATGAATTTAAACATATTCCTTTTTATAGATATTGTACTATATTTGGCGACTGAATCTAAACAATAAAAAAAATGAAGTTATTAGCAGGTAAAACAGCCCTTATCACAGGAGCAGCCAGAGGAATTGGAAAAGCCATTGCGTTGAAGTTTGCCAGTGAGGGTGCGAATGTTGCATTTTCAGATTTAAATCACGACGACAACATGATAGCTACGGAAGCCGAGATTGCTGCACTGGGTGTAAAAGCAAAAGGATATGCCTCCAATGCCGCCATTTTCGATGATGGTGAAAAGCTAATCGATCAGGTAGTTGAGGACTTTGGTACGATCGACATCCTCATAAATAATGCCGGTATTACGCGCGACAATTTATTGATGCGCATGCAGGAAAAGGACTGGGACATGGTGCTAACGGTTAATCTTAAATCGGCGTTTATCCTGACCAAAGCGGTTCAACGCGTTATGATGAAACAACGCGCCGGTTCCATTATCAACATGAGCTCTGTGGTAGGTGTGAGTGGAAATGCCGGACAATCGAATTACTCGGCTTCTAAAGCTGGTTTGATTGGATTTACAAAATCGATTGCCCAGGAGTTGGGATCGAGAAATATCCGTTGCAATGCCATTGCTCCGGGTTTTATTCAAACCGAGATGACGCATAAGCTTTCGGATGAAGTGCGTGAAGAGTGGATTAAGAATATTCCATTGCGACGTGCCGGACTACCTGAAGACGTGGCCAACGTAGCCGTCTTTTTGGCCTCCGACCTTTCATCATACGTCTCTGGCCAGGTGATCAATGTTTGTGGTGGTATGGATACCTGAGAAACAATTGAAATCATATAAAAAGCGTGAACAAATTGTTCCTGCTTTTTTTTTATAAACATAAGCAGGCATTTCAGTACTTTTGCAGTAAATCTTGCTTATGTGGGCAAACGACCTGATCATTTCTTATTCGTGGTGGAGCATCATTCCGGTTTTGGCAACAGGATTGGCTTTCGCTGCCATATTATACTTTTATAACAGGAAGAACAAACTCAGTACCTCAATAACGGTTATCCTGTTCATCGTCAGGTTTTTGTCTGTAAGCTTACTGGCCTTTTTATTGCTTTCTCCCTATTTAAAATCGAACATAAAGCATATTGAAAAACCGATCATCATTGTCGGCATCGACAATTCAGCTTCTATGATACAAACGGGCGACTCGCTGTATTATAAAAACGAATTTCAACCCCAGTTAACCAATACCCTGACCCTGCTGGGCGAAAATGCCGAGGTGGTATCCTTTTTGTTTGGCAACGAGATCACTGCTGGTGATAAGCCAGACTTTTCGGATGGAAAATCAGATTACGGTGCTTTTTTCGATTTTGTAAATTCGGCCTGGTCAGGGGAAAACACAGGCTTGATTTTATTGATAGGTGATGGAAATTACAACGCAGGGTTCGATCCGGCCTACGTGGCTCAAAACCTCCAATTACCTGTTATTTCGGTGGCCATGGGCGACACTTCAGAAAAAGCAGATGCTTCAATAAAAGAAATCCGGATGAACAACACCGCATTTCTAAACGACATAGTACCCGTAGAAATAACCTTTGAGGCGACGAAACTAATGGGTCAACAGCTTCATCTAACTGTTTCCGGATTTGGAAAAACGAGCTATTCTCAAAATTATCCTGTTAAATCGATGCGTGTAACCCAAACAGTTACTGTTCCCATCGAAGCTGACAAAGCCGGCAAACACCGCATTAAAATTGTAATAGATGACTTTGATGGAGAGCTCAACACCGACAACAATACCCGCAACATTTTTCTTGATGTGATCGAAAGTAAGCAAAAGATTCTCTTGCTGGCCTTTTCGCCTCATCCGGATGTAGCAGCCATTCACCAAACTTTAAAAACCAACAAAAACCTGGAGGTAATCACTGCCTATATCCCTGATTTTAAAGGTAACCCGTCTGATTTTGATTTGGTTATCCTGCATCAACTTCCGGCTAAGGGCCATGGGGTTTCCGGTGTGTTGGAGCTAATTTCAAAAGCCAATCTGTCAACGCTTTTTATCTTAGGAAATCAAAGTGAGGTGTCAGTGTTTAATCGATCCTTTGGAGGCCTAAATATTTTAAGCACAGCTAACAGAACTGATGAGGCGATTGCTCAAATCAATCCCGCATTCAACCTGTTTACTTTCTCAGGTGAGGACCAAAAGGAGTTCAACCAGTTTCCACCTCTATCGGTTCCTTTGGGAAGTTACCAAACCAATCCCTCTTCCATTATTTTTTGTACTCAGACAATAAAAGGATTCGCCACCGACTTACCAATGGTGCTTTTTTATCAAACTCCTGAAAGAAAAACAGGTGCTATTACAGGTGAAGGGCTTTGGCGCTGGCGCATGTACGATTACTTAAAAACGGGTAGTTACAACACTTTTAATACTTTTCTGAATAAAAGTGTTCAATTTTTAATTTCAAAAACCGACAGACGGCCCTTTAAAATCATTGTCCGGGATGACTTTAGGATTTTCGACCCCGTTGTTTTACGAGCAGAATGTTTCAACGCCAGTTACGAGCAAATAAATTCAGAAGAAGTACCACTCACCCTGATAAACGAATCCGGCGAACACTTTCAGTACCTGTTTTCAGCCGAAGGAGCAGGATACAAACTTGACCTGGGTCATCTGCCCGAAGGAATTTATCGCTATACTTCAACAGCCAACTGTCAGGGTAAAAATTGGACCGAAACCGGAGAATTTGTCGTTACTGGTATGTTGTCCGAGACCATGATCACCCGTGCAAACCACCGGGTTCTTTACCAACTTGCCGAGTTACATGAAGGTGCCGTCATCTATCCGGATCAATTGGATCAAATCGCACAACTGGTAAAGAGTAAAAACCTGAAAAGCAGTATTGGCTACGAAACAAAATTGGTTGAACTCGAATCGATGCCGGCAATATTCATACTTCTTGTTTTCCTGCTTTCCTTCGAGTGGTTTATAAGAAAATATTTTGGGACTTACTAAACAATTTGCATCCACATCTCGGGTAGGTGTTCCATTAAATACACATCCCTTCTGAATGCAATGTACGGTGGCCGTTAAAATTTTTTCTTAAAACTGAATAAGCGGGGAATGGTTTTAAGAATTACCAGCAGATCAGTCCATGGTCCCGACACCATAGAATACTGATTATCGAGACGGATACGCTCTTCAGCCTCCAGATTTTCTTCATTGCTTACCTGCCAAAGTCCGGTAATACCTGCCGGAGCCAAAAAACGATACGACCATTCATCGGTTGTTAGTTTTTCGGCTTCATACAAAGGCAGCGGACGGTTACCTACAATTGACATA
>Ga0210012_1004628_pt1 | contig 10760 bp, 4 predicted proteins | sample CryGeymeta201504_FD_183974 | JGI IMG/M metagenome (GOLD analysis project Ga0210012, IMG submission 183974) | Groundwater microbial communities from Crystal Geyser aquifers in Utah, USA - Crystal Geyser metaG 2015-04 (SPAdes) (version 2) | ecosystem: Environmental > Aquatic > Deep subsurface >... | reverse complement strand
GCTAGCATCTCGACATAGCTTGATCTGTGACTCGTTCAGGCAATAATTGAATGTAGGAACAAATAGTGGCACTTCCTCGCATTCAGATTTTTCCTCGTCAGACACATTTTCGTCGGGTGTCGCTACTGGAACCGCGGCAGGATTTTCCTCGAATGGTGTGCTCGCTGGGCCTACTACAACCTTTCCCTCCGCATTTGAACAATCTGGTTTGCTTAAAGTCTTCTCCGGCTCCACCAGTGATGCAGCGGCAGATACCTCGTTTGGTTTGGGCTGCGCCACGACAGACTGTTTAACCCCATTTTGAGGATCACCGAGCGTCGGAGAAGGCGAAATGGGGGTTGCTGCGTTTGCTGCTGATGCTGCGGGCACGGAATTAAAGCCAGCACTTGGAACCATATCATTATTTTGAGCCATTACACCAGGCGGGACCATCAAAGTAGAGTTGCTGGTCGTAAATGATCCAGCAAAAGAGAAATGCGAATTCTTCTGGTTGATAGCTTCAATTGCCGAAGCATCCATCGGTATCCCGAGTACCGACAGCGGAGGGGCCACTTGAAGGCTTTGGACAAGACTACTTGGCTTACTAGGCTTACAATTTAGAGCTTCGTATGTCGTTTGTGGCTTTGCAGTGCTGTTCGCAATGGCCGTGGATGCAGGGGTAGCAACGAAAGCGGCCTCGGGGGTTGCCGAGGCGGCAGCCTTTTTGGCGTTTTTCTCCTTTCGGAGCGCTCCTGAAATACCACTCGTTACCCATTTATCGATTCTTTTTTCCAGGATCGCATACGCTGCCTTATGGATCTGTTTCATACCGTTGGCCACCAACTCTTTCTCGTCCTCAACTAACTTTAGATAGCTTCGTCGCTCGGTGGCTCTCATAACCTTGACAGCTTCCTTTATGTATTCGGCCTGCGTCATTCCGAAAAGAGCATTGTACACCTTGGCTTGGTATACGTCAAAGGATTTTTCCGATTTCACTGGATCTACAGTTGTGGTCTGTTTGGAACCTGGCAGAGTCTTCATTGCTTCTGACTTCCAATAATTCATTTCCGCTTGACTCAAAAGCTCCCAGAGCTTGCGCTCTTGTTCTGTCGCAAGCTGAATGTAAGATGACTCTTCGCTAGCGTCATGGCCACCTGCTGCATCGTTGTCGGCATCTGTCATTTCTTGGTCAGCTGTCGCTGATACCTCAGTGACACCGTCGACTTTTGCTTGCTCCTCGTCTTTCTTCTCTTCTTGAATGTTCTTCTCCTCCTCCTCGTCATTTTCGCTTTCTTCCTCCTCGTTTTCACTTTCGCTCTCTACCTGTTCTTGGCGCGTTTGTTCGAAGCGAGCATGATCGTCTTCGTCGAGCTTTCGCTGAAAGGACGACAGAGCTCGGACATCCCACATATACTGCTCATCGTCCGTCAGTGTTGCCTTGTAATGGTTTCTCAATTCCTTCTCGGCATCCGTCAATGTAAAAGAAACTTTTTGGTTGCTAGATTTGCGTTTTGAGGGCTTCTTATCGGAACACTCCGGCATACCGACCTTTGCAGCAGTCTTGCTCACCTTGCTTGACGATTTGGTATTGTTATCAATCGTTGCCGTGTCTGCAGCTGCCTCGATTCCATCATTCTTCGAATCTGTGGCATCTTTTGATTTGGGTTGATTCTGAAGTTCTTGTTTCAGTTCCTGCAAACGCTGTTCTCGATAAGCCACGCGATGGACCGCAATGAATAGCATTGGACCCGTAATTTTACGACGTTTCTTTAACGGCTCCCCGTTCTCGTCTATCACTGCAATCGTTCGTTTCCAATTCCTTCCTTGCTCCTCCTCTTCTTCTTGTTGTTGTTGTCGTTTTTCGGCTTGTTTTTGAGCTTTTCGTTCGCGTTTGGCAATCTTCCAGTACCGATCATTCTGCCAATTCTGTTCCTGTCCTACAACCCACAATCCATCGCGTAAAAATCGAACCTTCCCGGCCTGCAAAGCCTGTGCCTTGGTTGGACGAAAGGGTTTCAGTTCGACACCCGACTTGCCGAGACCACGCAGAAAGCGATCGACGAACTGTTCCGCCTTGGCCAGACTAAGTGCATGGTCCCAGGCTGCCTTGCGAGTTGTGAAGTGCTGTCGCAATGGACACGTCCATTTGATAGAAATTGTTGGTAGTGGTGCCGCGTGTCGACCATTGTTGCGATTGTCCCACGCCACCTGACTCAGTGTTGAAACGTCTCGTCCCACTAAAGATTCCATGCGCGACAGTTCTTCGGGTGTCAAATCAAACTGAACCACATCAATTTCTTCCTCGTCTCCTTCGTCATCGGACGATTCCTCATCACTACTACTACTACTACTACTACTTTTGTCGTAATTGATATCAGTACCATCAATGCTCTGTCGTTTGCGATGTTTTGTTTTAACCAAATGTCGTACGACACCGTATTCGGTTTGCTTGTATCCTGGAAAATTAGGTGGATCGGGTATCTTTTCTAATATATGTGGCAGTGCTGCCAATTCCAATTTGCCCCGGTACCAACGAAACAACGGACTACCGGCTGCCGAATCATGAACGCGGACCGCTACTTGCCATGATCGTCCTCCATACTTGGGCAATAGTCGAGTCTCACGATCTTCTAAACAAAGAGCCAACTCATCGTAGAGTTGCTGTCGAATCGTTGGACTGGTTACCTTGTACAGTACCTTTCGTTTCGATGAAGTAGGAGGATTTTTAATATCTTTGAGCGTAGCAGTTGCAATAAATATTTTGTCACCCGTTTCGTCAGAAAGAATAAACCTGGCAGAACTACTAGTGGTCGTCGTTGAAGTGGATTTTTTGGTACCACCACTACCACCGCCACGAGCCTGCCATGTACGTCAATATTCAAGATATGAGTGGAAATTATGTTAGCACCACTGTGAGATATATAGGACATGCTAGTACAGCAAGACCTTGTTCCAGATAATCGATACAATCACTCTCCAACTGAAGACTTGTCATGTGCTAACTACTACTCTATGAATCACCCACTCATTCATGAGTTTTTATAGGTAAATTTCTTCCACTATACATTTTGCCTAGTCCGACTACGTACCTTGCTTTTAGACTTCTTTGGCGGCATGCTGCAAACTGCAAACAAGGATCGGTTTTGGTTCTGTTGTTGTACTAGCCTTTTTGTTTTGCTGTTACACTGTTTCAACAGATAGCAATGATTCGATCGAGTTTTTTTTATAAAATCGGTGCAAAAATATAGAGTAAATAACAATAATGTAACGTTGTGTCACCAAAGTAGACCCTACTCTACAAAATTCGCATTGGGTCTCTTCCTGTCTTTCTTCTTCGGTGGCACTCGCTTTGGTTTTATTGGTGTAGACTACCACTGTACCACTGGACGACAGGGGAGGTGTGTGTCTTTTAAAACAACTCAAAAACAAGTTTTTAAAAGTATAGACGTAGCTACTGTACTATTACCAGTACTCCTAGCTAAACTACTAGCTAGACTACGTACATTGCTTTTTGCCGTTACCTACTCGTGATAGAGATAATGAGTTTCAGTCACGAAATACATCCTGTCGTCTGGCCGTTTGTCCACTACGAAAGATTTACAGTAGCAGTCTACTACTCGTCTACTACTACTCTACTAGCGAGTAGTAGTACTACTAGCTAGCTTACTAGCTAAGATTAGTAGAAAAATGCTTGGTGCGTGTTTCTTTGCCCTCTCCTCCTCTCATCATCACCATCCTACCATCCGTTCTGCTGCTTGGATGTCTTCATCCATCTCAAGAAAAAATAGTACGGTAGGATACTACCTGGTACAATTATAATAATACGAAGTAATCGAAGCTACAAAAACTGTAACATATCTATAGCACGTAGCAACAATAACAGCTATATAAAACACCATAACACCACCACCAATAACAATAACAATAAGAAAGTAAAAATGACGGATACTAATCCTGCAGGTGAACTTTCCAAGAATCAACTGAAAAAGTTGCAAAAGAAAGCCGAAAAGGCAGCCAAAAAGAGTGGAGATACTCCTCCTCCTCCTCCTGCGGCAACATCTAATGCTAGCACGAATATCAGTGGCAAACATGTACCCAAAAAACCATCAGGAGCAACAACAACAACAACAACAACAGTTACAGCTACTGGTTCTCTGTCCAAATCAAAAGCTCCTAAATTGCCTCTTGTATTTAAGATTGGAAATATTGTTGGTACTTCTAATCATCATCGTCGTCGTCGTCTTTGTCATCCATGACCAAGGTCGCCTACGCGAGTCATTTGTTTTCTGTCAACGTCCAAGCGGCATCGCAATCGACCGTTAAGAAGATAGCATCATCGGGTGGTGATTTTTTTACCTCGACCATTTCTCACGGACCTGTACTCCTGTTTGGAAATCGCATTGTGGGTGGTGGTGGTGGTAATGCCATGGCCAAGGCACTTCGATTGGCTTGTAGCAGCACCAACAGCAGCAGTGCTGGTCCCACTTCTACCGAACACCACTTTGTAAATCCTTGTGTTCCTGCATTGGACTTGTTAGTCGACGAATGGTGCGAATGGGAACGTACCACGTTGCGCACCTGTCAAAACGAGAAACAGCTAACGTCCGCACTTACACACTTGGATGCGGCACTAACATCTGGTGACGTTGCCGTGCATCTGGTGGGACGGACCGATTCTTTGGCCGATGTCGTCGTCGCGGTTGCTCTGGAAGAATTGCTTCACAACTATCCGGGTGTGACAGTTCCTCCCGTCGTGGCGACCTACGTAAAAAGTCACGCCCATGCACTGGAATCGGCACGAACGCTCGTACAATCCTGGCAACAGGAAGCGGCTGCGGCCAATAAATTGGTACCCCTCGACTTGGACAATCCGAGTCTCCAGCAAGTCTTGACGGCTGTGTTTCAACGGGCTGTTCTGGGACCTACCCTGTTAAATGGTGACGAGGATGCATTGCCCACGGTTATGGTCAACAAGTGTCAAAATTCCAAACACGGAGATTATCAGTGCATGGCAGCCATGCCCATTTTTGCTGCACTTAAAAAAGACAGTGCACTCCCGGCCAACATTCAATCGCCACAGGATGTGGCGCAAGCCATTATGGATGCGGTAGGACCCGATCATCCTGTCGTCGAATCTATGACGACACAAGGACCTGGATTCGTGCTTTGTCGCGTCAAAGCGTCGTATCTACAATCCCATCTTGCCAAATGGTTGCCCACGGGACGATTGCCCAAACCACCACTGGCATCGGGACCGTACGAATGTGTTGTGGATTTTTCGTCTCCCAACATTGCCAAGGAAATGCACGTCGGACACTTGCGATCTACCATTATTGGAGAAGCCGTGTGTCGAATTCTGGAATTTGTTGGACATCACGTTCATCGTACCAATCACGTGGGTGATTGGGGAACCCAATTTGGCATGCTCATTCAGTACCTGAAGGAAGAATATCCCGAAGTGGGAGAAACGGGAGAAATTCCCAACATTACCGACCTGACGGAATTTTACAAAAGTGCAAAACAACGATTTGATGAATCGGCGGAATTTAAAAAGACGGCACAAACCAACGTGGTCAAACTACAAAGTGGAGATGAAGAGTGTCTGAAAATTTGGAAAATGCTCTGTGATGTCAGTCGCAAGGAATTTCAAAAAGTGTACAATCGGTTGGATGTGACCCTAGAAGAAAAGGGAGAATCCTTTTACAACGAAAAGATCCCCCCCGTTATCACAGAATTCGAACAAGCTGGACTGATCAGTGTGGAAGAAGGAGGCGCCAAGTGTGTCTTTGTCGATGGGTTTCAGGTCCCTCTCATGTTGCAAAAAAGTGATGGTGGCTTTGGGTACGATTCGACCGATATGGCTGCCCTAAAATATCGCTTGCAAACGCTGCATGCGCGACGCATTATTGTAATTACAGATTATTCACAAGGCGATCATTTCAAAATGTGTTTCGCAGCAGCGCGCAAGATTGGATGGTTGGATGAAGGCAACCAGCGATTAGATCACATTGGATTCGGAACTGTCATGGGAGAAGACGGCAAGCGCTTCAAAACTCGATCCGGTGATACTGTTCGCTTGGTAGATCTCCTGGACGAATCAGTGTTCCGAATGGAAGAAAGTTTGAACCAGCGCATTGCAGATGGCAAGGCCATGATTACAGCGGACGAAGTGCACGAAGTAGCAGAAGCTATTGGATATGGCGCCTGCAAGTACTTTGATTTGCGACGAAACCCTACTACCAACTATAAGTTCTCGTACGATCAAATGTTAGACACGAAAGGAAACACAGCCGTTTATCTTCTTTATGCCCGTGTCCGGCTGGAGAGTATCTGCGCTCGTGCCAAGAAGGACCACGATGTGGATGTGGAGGAACTTGTCAAGGCGGGAGAAGTACCGACAGTGGAGCACGATTCAGAGCGTAACTTGGTGTTGCAGCTCCATCTTTTTGCAGACATGATCGAAATGACGTTGGAGGACTTGTTTCCCTACCATGTTTGTGAATACGTATACAACGTATCGATTGCGGCATCAGACTTTGTAACCCAATGCAAGGTGCTTGGAAGCCCTGAAATGAAGAGCCGTCTCTTGCTTTGCCACGCCACCATTGTGGCAATGCACCAATGCTTTGACTTGCTCGGGATCCGTCATGTCAAGCGAATCTAGTACATTTGTAATCGTAAGGAGTTTTATTGAAGACAAAAATCGGTTGCTACTGATTGCTACTAGTGCACCTTACTCTGGATTTACTATCTAAAATTGCAGTTTATCCTCAAACCAAATTTCGTAGCTCAAGCTACGGTTGCCATGAACGACAAGACACCTAATCTGAGTACTGTAGATACTACTTGGGTCTACTAGTAGTACCATAGTAATAGCTACTCGAGTACTAGCTAGTACTACCAGGTACTGTACTACTAGATACCACACTTAACTAGCTAGTACCAGGTACAGTAGTACTAGGAGGGTAAACTGTACAATAAATAATCGAATAATCAGCAGGCTTCTTCAGTTCTATGGTGGTGGTACAACCATCAATCTTTATCAATTTCGAAATCAGTCCCGAACGGGACTTTTGGGGTTCTCAAAGTATTACTCTAGTAGTAGTCTAGTAGTCCTCACTTCTTTATTGGGGAGTATGTTTAGCTGGGTTTGGCTGCAACTCCATCGACACAGGCAGAAACCCGGAAAGTTGATGCTATTTTGGCTAGGCGGTGCTACACAATTGCTTTGGTTATTAGGACAGCCCTGAGAAGGGTGGGTAAACAGTCTGTATCTTTGGCGAAACCTTGTTGCGACGATACCCAGTTCATTTCTTCGCAAACAATATAGAACCACAACTCCAAGGATATAAATAAAAGCAGTCGATACAGAAATTTGTTGACTATATTCATTAGTATTACTGCGACTTAACGTTGTAGGTCTCGTTCTCAATTGCCCTCTTTTGTAGCAGCAACATACGCGTTTTACAAAGTGAAACCATAGAGCGAGACTCGTTGATATTTATGGAAGTGAGAGGAAAGTTGGATTGGATATGATGTGCTATGATGCAAATCTTCAAGATAGTCAGCTGATAATGCTACGGTAAACTATGCTGAAATAGTTGACCTGCCTTGTGCGATGAAGTTGCATTGTGCTGCGTCTATAATTCTTCAGATCCCGCTCCATGCTCAACCAAAAGAGCCTTTATCAATTTATTCGGGGTCATTTGAAAACATGTCTGCTTCTCTTTTCCTCCCTTTAGATTTACATCCACTCCTTGCTGAATGAAAAAGCGGACTGTCTCCGTGTGTCGCTCCTCTCGACCCCAGCAAGCCCTGTGGAATGGCGTAAATTTATCTTTTTTGGACTTCGCAAAGATATCCACGTTGCGATTCCTTAGTTCTTTCAGTATATCTACGCGTCCTTGAAAGCCGGCACCATGAGGTGGCGTGTATCCGTCTTTTTCGGAAATCTTGACATTAGCTCCTTGGTCCAAAAGAAAGATCACCAACGATGTCCAACCATGGAGTGTGGCTCTCATTAATGCCGTCTGTCCATTGAGCTCGTCCTGCACGTCTATATTAGCGCCCTCTGCGAGAGCTTCCTTCGCTTTTTCTACAGTATCCGCTGCAAGCATGTGTCCATCTGGAGTGTCGTCATGACGCCGCACCCCCGAGGCCAACGCACAGATGCAAAAAAACACGATGGCTAGAAGATGTAAAGGCAGTCTCATGGTGGTATGGTATTGGGAAAAATTTCTTCAGGAAATCGAAAGCAACGTGCGCGGTTAGCCTGGTGAAATGGTCTCTTCAAAGATTCTAGAAGTTATATTTAGTCTGAAATCGTCAAGCTTAACAGTTATGATTTCCAGATACAAGTTATTTGGGGCATGGAATGCTGTGGATCCTTGCGTTGTGGTATCCAAATAATAAGTTAGTTGTGCCAGGACAAACTCTCCTTTGATAACTACTGTACGTAGAGGACTACCAGTAGTGGTAGTAGACTAGCTAGTACTACTACTAGTACTACTGCTAATACTACTACTACTAGCTAGCTAGTAGTAGTACCATCGAGGGTCATCTTTCCATGGTGGTGTGCCTTCTGGGATTCAGTACTCATGACTAAAGGTGAGAACCCCACGGAGAGCTGGCATACGCATTGATGATGACTTCCTGCACTGAACTCTACAAAGGTACTGCCAGCACTTTTTTTTACTCAACAAGGTCTTCTGGTCAGAAAAAGTCGGAGAAAGACGCTTCATGTTTTGTCCGGGAAGTAAAATGGAACCCTAACAAAAAAGGACACACCATAATTAATCCTCCGCCATGGATGCAGAAAATAACAATATCAAGCTAGAACAAAAATAGCAACTTGATGGGGCCTATACCGCAGTTTTCATTTTCATGTGTGGTGTTGGGCTTCGGAATGTGTGGTGTTTCTGGTGTCAGCTCTGCTTATTCTATACAGTGTCTCTGCTCTGCTCCCTACGATCATAATATATTGTTGCACAAAGTAGATAGCGTCATTTGATTTGAGGCTACTATTAGTTCGAGATGAAAAATTACAGCTTTTTTATTCAACATTATTTTGATACGGTTTCAGTTTACTAGTATGACTGCTGGACCCCAGACACACAAGGCAAGTGTGCGAGACAAATAATTAAAAGATTTTGTACTCGAGTAACTGGTACGAGTTTGTTTTTCAGTATTAGACTGGACCTACCCCGAAGAGTGGATTAGTCTAGTAGTAGTAAATAGTAATACTAGCTACGTGCACCAGGAGTTACTGTAGAGTACTGGTAGACTACTCGAGTAGTTGACTAGTCTACGGACTACGCAGTCTAGACTAGTAAACTAGTACAAGACAATTATTATTATTCATGTTTCTATTTACTTATCAACAGTATTAAAACAAGACAACTTCAATGTTAATAATATCTAAACGGTATCGTGCAAAACTTGTACTAGCCGACATCTTATCGGCTCTTGCTGTCGCGATTTTTGTAATTTTGGCGGATACGAGCACAGCTGCCACTGCAGAAACAAAGAAGGCGGAACCCTCTCTCCCTCGACAGCTTAAAAATCAATTCTCATCTGTTCAAGACTTCGACCCAAATGTTACCGAATATTGGTTTGATACAAGACTTGATCACTTTAATTTTTGTCCCACAACTCCAGCAACATTTCCTTTGAGGTATCTCGTCAACGACCAGTACTACCAGAATTCGAGCAGCCCTGTTCTTTTCTACGCAGGAAATGAGGCTGATATTATGCAATTTGTCAAGAACAGTGGTTTCTTGTGGGAAGCAGCGAACGAGCTGGGGGGCATGGTAGTTTTTGCCGAGCATCGTTACTACGGCAAATCTTTTCCATTCGGATCGCCGGAAGCAGCCACCACCCCTTCCAACATTTCCTATCTCACCGTCGAGCAAGCCATGGCCGACTATCACACATTGCAAGTCTACATGCGAAAGAAATGGAACATGTCGAGGGATGCTGCTTTCATTGTGGCAGGAGGTAGCTACGGAGGCAATTTAGCTTTATGGATGAGATTGAAGAATCCAAATCTTTGGGCTGGAGCCCTGGCAAGTTCGGCTACTCCTCTGAAACACTTGCTGCGAGAAAGTAATGCGTTCAACAAAATTGTGGCGGAAGCCTATGGAAATGTATCGAGCGAATGTCCCAGAAAAGTACGTCAAGGCTGGAAAGAATTGTTTGAAGAAGTCACGACCAAAGCAGGACGGAAACATATTCAACAGGAGCTCAACTTGTGCATGATGCCTCTTGATCATCAAGACGATCCAAGATCTACGGCTTGGATGATTCATGGCTGGATTTCGGGAGCTTTAGAGACTATGGTTCAGTATGGATATCCATATCCTACCAATTTCTACAATCCCGTTCCTGGCTATCCCTTTCGAGTTGCATGCGAAAACATGCTACAGGAAAACACAGGACTGGGAGCGTTGCGAGCTGCTGTCCAAGTCTATTACAATTACACGGGACAAGCTGGTAACTGTTATGATTGGTTCTCTTCTACAAAAGCAGATGATGGAGCATCGCATTGGAATCGAGTAGGACAAGTCGATCGAATGGATTTCAAGCAGATTGCTGCAACTGACAGAGATTGGACGGGTGTTGCTTGGGGGTACCAGTGTTGCACAGAGGTATATCAACCCATGCCAACCAACGGAATCACGGACTTTGAGCTACCTTTCCAGCCAAACAAGACCGAGTATTTTGAGAACTGTCGTCAACGCTGGGAAGGAGTTACGCCTCGTCCCGATTGGGAAGAAATGACT
>Ga0210012_1004587_pt1 | contig 10816 bp, 9 predicted proteins | sample CryGeymeta201504_FD_183974 | JGI IMG/M metagenome (GOLD analysis project Ga0210012, IMG submission 183974) | Groundwater microbial communities from Crystal Geyser aquifers in Utah, USA - Crystal Geyser metaG 2015-04 (SPAdes) (version 2) | ecosystem: Environmental > Aquatic > Deep subsurface >... | reverse complement strand
AAAATAATAAAAAAAAAATAAATTTAAAATTTTAAAAATATTTTTATTAAAAAAAAATTGAAATATATAATAATAACAATTGAAAAAATAAAAAAATAAAAATTTTAAATAAATTTCGAATTTTAAGTATTTTAAAAATAACGTATTAAAAATAATTAAAAAAATAATATTATTAAAAAAAAATTTTTTTATTAAAATATTTAAAGGTTTTAAAATAAAATTTTCAAATTCTATATTAAAAAAAATATTAAAAAAAAAATATTTATCTTTTTTATATTCTAAAAAATCAAATAAACTTGTATCAATTTTATAAATATTATTATCAAGTATCGCAAAAATATTTAAATTGAAAAAAAAACGACCTCATTTATATTCAAATACACTAAATAAATTTAAAGTATTTACTAATAAAAAATGTAAACTTCAATCTCTTCAAAAATTTTTTAATTCATAATACAATTTATATACAAAAAAATAACGATAATTTATAATTTTATCACGTTGATGTAATAAAGCTATAAATATTGTTGAATATTTTCAAAAAAAAAAAAAACCTGCATCACTTATATTTATATATAAATCTTTTAATATTTCTTTTTTTTTTTCCAATACAAAATATGAATTTAAATAATTTTTAAAAATATTAAACATATTAAAATAATTCATTAAATATTGAAAAAATTTATAATATAAATTTATTGTATATAAAAATGTTCAATTTATTAAAAATTGATAAGAACCATCTAAATTTAATTTTAATATATAATTTGATATAAAATTATTTGTAAAAAAAATATAATAAGATTTATATAAAATAATTAATTTTGAAATAATAGTATTAAAAAAATATATATAAATAAAAACTAAATAAATATAATAATATGTTTTTAATAAAAATATAAAATAATTATAAATAAATTTATAAGATTTATTTTTTTGATTTAAAGTTACATCAGTACTTATGATATTTTCTATTCTTAATAATTTTATATATTCTTTATATTTATGACCATATGTAGGTATTATAAATTTATTATAAATAAATAAAAGTAAATCAAAATTATAAAAATCAGCAAATAATTTCTCATAATTTTTTTTTTGCAATATATGCTCTTTATTTATAAACATTTGATTATTTTTAAATTTTTTAGCGAAAAAAATTAAAAATAATATTAAAATCTTATTAATATATATTAATAAAAAATAATTTTTTTGTTTTTTTTTATTTAAAAAAACTAATAAATTAATATATATATAATATACACAATAAAATAAAACTATAAACATACATATAAAAATATAAATTTTACTTATAACACAAGGTATAAAAATTAAAAAATTTAAAATTACTAAATTTGTATAAAAATTATAATAATAATTAAACATATAACTTTTATAATTATATAAATGAAAATATTTTTGTAAAAAAATAAAATAATTATCTTTTTTTGTTAAAAAAAAATACTTTAAATCCTCAAAATCTTTATAATTTTTATAAGATACCATATTATCAAATTCATCATTCTTTTTTAATTCTAAACTATACACTTGTAATAAATCGGATTTACCATATATATGTATATTACTTATAGAAGTCTCAAATAAATGTTCAAATTTATAATTTAAAAAAGAATCAAAAAAAAAATTATTTAAAAAAATATCTAATTTAACAAAATTAGTTAAAAAAAGATATTCAAAATAATCATAATTAATTAAAAAATAAATTAAACCTTTTTTTTCTTTAAAAAAAAAACTATAATTTAATAATAAAAAATTATCTAAAAAAAAATCTTTATTTTGAAAATTTGCATAAAAATAAAATAAAAAAAATTTTAAATATTTAAAATTAAAAAAATCAATATGAGACAATAAATGAATACCAAATATTTTAAAATTTAAATTTTCAATAATTTTATATATTTCTACATAAGTATCTAATAAAAAAAGACTAAAATGTTTTACATTATTATAATAATATAACATTTCTAATTTTTTTTCAAATAATGCAGCAGTAACACCTATAAAATATTTTTTAAAATCAAAAATTGTATAATAATTTAAATTAAAAGTTGAAAAATTAAATAAAGAAATTTGTATGTACTCATCAAAAATAAAATCTCAAAATGTATTAACATTATCATAAATAATAAACGTCTTATTTTTTGAAAAATTTAAAAAAACAAAAATATCTTTTAATAAAAAATCTAAATTTAATAAAGTAGATATTTTTTGTACTTGTCAAAAAATATAAGATTTATTATATAATTCATTATGTGACGAAAAAATATATTTATTTAATATTTTTGTATTTCAAAAATAATTTAAATCAGCTGTTGTTGTTCAAGTATAAAAAAATTTTTTATTATTTTTAAAATAAATATTATCAAAATAAAAATTTTCAAAAAAAAAATTATTATTATCAAAAAAATCTGTTATATTATTTATTAAATTAAAGCTAATATTAACAAAACACATATTTTCATTATATACAAATATATCTAACATTAATTATTTTTCGGAACTAATAACACTAAAGTACCTAATAAAGCTACTAATAAAATTAAACTTAAAAAAAAAAAATAATAATAAAAGATTTTAAATAATAAAATACCAATTACTTCAATATTTGATGTAAAATCTAAATTATTAATTCAAAAATAATTAACAATATTATAATCAATAAAAACATTATCAATATTTTTAAAAAAAAATAAAAAAAAAATTTGTAATAAAAAAAATAAACTATAAAAAAAAACTATAGATTTATAATTTATATAAAATAAATTTAATTCAATTAAACGTATATTTAAAAGCATAATTACAAATAAAAATAAAACAGCAATAGCTCCTATATAAACTAAAATTAATAAAATTGCAATAAATTCAGCTCCCATTTCAATCAATACTAAACTAGCACAAATAAAAACACACACTAATCATAATAACGATTGAACCGGATTTACACTTCAAAAAACAAAAAAAGTACTAATTAACATTATATATTTAAACATTTTTTTTAAAATTCATATTTACTGCTATAAAATTATATTTTATAAAAAATAAACTTTTCATTAATAAATTTAATAATAATTTAATTATTAAACCACATATTAATTTTATAAATAAATTAATATATACCTTTTCAAATAAAATATTTGAAAATTTTCACCTTACTATCACATTATAATTTAAATAATATCCATTATAATTTATACTTAATACATTTATTTTATTTTCTCAAATATTTTTATTTATTTTTAATAATAAATTTAATTTTTTTATATTTTTATAATAAAATATAAATGTATTTTTATATAATTTTATTTTAGATAATTTAATTTTATTTTTTTTTAAATTTGTTAATTTAAAAAAAATTATGTTTCACTTAAAAAATATATCTTTTATTTTTTTTAACATGAAACTATCTCGACTTTTCTCTATATTTATATTATTTTTCATATCCATATTCACTCAATTTTTTCTTTCTTGTTTTAACATTCTTTATTCTTTTAATTTTTTTGCTCTTCTTCTAATATAAGCATATTCATAGATTTTATAATAGATAATTTATTATAAATTTCTTTTTTAGTTATTTCACCATAAATAAATAAAATAATTAAAAAAAAATTTTTTAAAGTTATATAAAAAAATTCTTTAAAAAAAAAACCACCTAAACCTGTAAATTGCTTTTTTATTTGTAAAGAGATTAAACGATATAAATAAGTTACGGGAACATTTCCTATTTTTAATATTCAAGTTTTTAATGTTAAATCAATTTTTACATAAACTTTTATTAAAAAATAAGACATTAATTGTTCTGTTAACGCATTAAATTCTTTACAAAATTTCATAGTATTTAAACCTAAATTACCAAAAACACTACTTAAAGGTGGACTTACAGTAGCTGTATTTGCTTTCAAATAAAAACTAATAAATTTTATATTAGATTCGAACAGATTTTGATTTTCTTTTCTTTTTTTTTTTTTGTCTTTGAGCATAAGGTGTTCTTCTTCCAATTAATGTATAATACATTCCTAAACATTTTGCAATAGGACCTCTTGAACTTATACTTAAAAGTAAACTTTTATATAAATCACTTACAGATACATATTGCGTTCTTTTTTGATAATAAGGTGAATTAAAACATATACGTTTAAATAATAAACTTTGTCAACGTCAATTATGACCATATAATTTAAAAAAATAACGTATTTCTTTTTTTTTCATATTACGACGACCTAATCTTTGACGTCTAAAACCTACTAAAGGTTTTAAATTTGTAATAAAAAAATGCATAATATGTAAACTTGCTTTTTTTAATTTTAGTTTTAACATACTTAACAATTCAATAAATTTTATTTCACATTTTCTTTTATTACTTTTTTTTAAAAAACCTTTATAAAAAGATTTTAAAGCTAATAAATTAAAAGATTCAATTGAATCATAATTTTTTGTTTCATCTTTAGCTATATATAACCATGAAAAATTTAAAACATCAAAAATTTTATTTAAACCTATTTTTTCATCTAATAAATAATATAAACTATTTCGTATATAATATAAACTATCTTTATTTTGTATACACGTTAAAATATTATCAATAAAATTTTTACGATTAGTTATTCTTGTTATAAAAGGTCTTTTTCTATAGATATAACCAGGATGATAAGCTCAATCATTATAACTTTTTTTTTCTTTTCAAAAATTATTAGTTAAATCTTTATAATATTTACATGCTGATTTATAAATAATATTATTTATATCTTGATATTTTCAAAAAATATTACCTTGTCAATTATTTTTTTTTTTATATTGTGTTTTAAAAAGCTCTTTATTACCTTTTTCTCACGACAATAATATATTGTTTTTTTTTCTCAAATTGTAACGTATTTTATTTTTATATCTATATTTATTTAACATAATTTACTTAATACGCATTTTTAAAATCTTTTGGATGTTTTTTATGATTCACTAAACCTCATCATCTTGGATAATTATTATCGTCATTACGTTTAACATCACTACGTTTTAAACCGAATTTAGATCTACGATGAACTCTATGTTTTTCTGGTAATTGAAAATCAAGACAACCACGTATTAAACTATAATTAACACCTGGTACATCTTTAGGTCCTTTACCTTCTAATAAAGCCACAGAATAATCATGTAAACCGTGAAACCCTCAGCCAGGTATATGGGCTTGTGCTCTTTTACCTTTAAATTTTTCACCTAAAACACGAACTTTAGCATGTTTACGTTTTGCTGAATTTGGTTTTCTTGGTGGTAAAATACCAACTTTATAAACTAATACTCTTTTTTGTGGTTTTTTACATAAACAACTTACCTTATTTCTTCTTATTTTTTTTTTCCTACCTAAACGTCCTAATTGTTTTAATGTTGGCGCCATAATTTAAATTTATTTATTTATTATTACACCATATAGAGAAATTTAAAATTTTCTACTTTTTTTTTTACCATTACCATAACACATATTTTCTATTTATGAATAATTTTTTTTATAAAATTATTATATATTTTTACCCTTTTAATAAAGTAATAAAATCTAAAGAAATACCACCGCGTATTCTATAAAAAATAACTAATAAAGCTAAACCTATAGCTACTTCGGCTGCAGCTACTGTTAATATACATAATATATATATATAACCTACTAATAAATCTAAATTAACAATAGTATAAACTATATTTAAATTTATAGATAAAAAAATTAATTCTAAAGCTAATAATAGTATAATTATATGTTTTCTTGTTAAATATAAACCACTTAAACCTAAAAAAAATATACTATTTATTATATAAAATAACATTTTTATTTTTTATGAAAATTTAAAAAACTATAAATAAATATAAAATAAAATTCTATAATATTAAAAAAAACAAAAAATACAAAAAATAGAAAATATACACATAAAGATAATTGACCTAAAAATAAATATAAGGGTTCTGCTGTTTGACCACCTATTCAACCTAAAAATAATAAATTAAAATAAAATAATGGAATTATTACTTTTAAAAAAGGTTTAAATAAACTATTACGTACTAATTGAAATACACCTATAAAATAAGGTAAAAATAAAAAACACATAAATGCAATACCTAAAACTATTAAACCACCTAATTTACTAGGAACTGATCTTAAAATTGCGTATAAAGGTAAAAAATATCATTCAGGTACTATTTGTGTTGGTGTTACCATAAAATCACCAGCTATATAATTATCAGGATGTCCAAAATAGTTTGCATGAAACATTACAAAAAAACTAAAAAAAAAAAATAAACAAATTCATGAATATAAATCTTTTATCATATAACTTAAATAAAAAGGTATATTATCAGTTCTATAAATAATACCTAAAGCATTATTTGAACCAAATTCATGTAAAAAAACTAAATGTATAAAAGATAAAGCTAATATTAAAAATGGAAATAAAAAATGTAAACTATAAAATCTACTTAAAGTTGCATTTTCAACAGATAAACCACCCCATAATCAATACACAAAATCAACACCAATAACAGGTATTGCTGAAAAAATATTTGTAATAACTGTAGCACCTCATAAACTCATTTGACCTCAAGGTAAAACATAACCCATAAACGCTGTTGCCATCATTAAAATAAAAATAATCATACCACTAAATCATAAAACTTGTCTTGGATATGTATAAGATCCATATAAAATATGTTTAGACATATGTAAATAAACAACTAAAAAAAAAATAGATGCACCATTCATATGTATATAACGAACTAATCAACCATAATATAATTCTCTATTTATATATTCTACTGATGTAAAAGCCATATTTATATCTGGTTTATAAAACATAGATATAAATAATCCTGATAAAATTTGTATTATTAAACATATTAACGCCATTGAACCTAAACTCCACATATATGTAAAATTACTAGGTGATAAGTAATTACCTAAACCTTCATAAGCTTTTTTTACAATATTTGTACTTCTTTTTAATGTTCTCATTTGTAAATTTAAATAAAAAATTTTAATTTTTATCATTTAAATTTTTCATTAAAAAATTTTTAATAAAATCCTTTAAAATATTTCATTTAAAAATAAAACTAAAAATAAATAAAATTAATACTAAAGGAATAAATGAATAATTTAAAAATTTTAAAATAAATAAAAATAAAAAATAAAAATACATAAAACAAAGAACTATTAATATATAAACAAAAAAATAGCCTTTACTAAAAATTTTAAAAAAAAAAAATAAACTAAATACATTTTTTTCAAAAATATAAATATTATATTTTTGAAAAAAAGATGATTCTATATTTTTATAAAAAGAATAATAACTAAATAAATAAAATTTTGAAACTAAAACATCTATAAATAATTTATCAAAAAATAAACCATTATAAAATTTTAAAACTAATAAACGATAATAATAATTGTGATAATATAAAATAAAACGATCATCTAATAAATAATAAACACTAAAACCTAATAATGAAACAACTAAAGGTAATATTTTTATATATAAACTTATTTGCATATCATTAGATGATACTAAAACAAAATTTAATAATGAAAAACTTACAACTTTAGTATTAACTTTAGTTTCTTTAATTATATTATTATGTTTATTAATAATATTATCTAAAGCATTTACTATAGTTTCTTGCACACCCTTTACATTTATAAAATTTAAAATATTTTTACCTTTAATTAATATATTATTTTGATCAACCATTTTATATAATGACAATTCTGTAAAAAAAGCTTCAGGATTACCATAAGTATTTTTAAATAAAGCAACTAAATGGTCTTCATTTAAAGAATATATTACTTCACCTTTAGCTGGTAATTCTACATAAAGATTTGCTTGTTCTAATAAATTTATATAAGCTTCAAATTTATTTTGTGCTTTTACTAATATAGGTTTAATAATATCTAAATATAAATTTTTTTCTATAAAAGTATTTTTTTCAAAAATACCAATTTTTAATTTATTTACAAAAGAATCAATAGCGTATGTATTATTAGGTACATTATTTAATAAATCATAATCTAAATATTTTTGATATAAAGGTATTGTACCATTCTTCGATAAAAAAACAAATTTATATGAATCTCTAATATTAATATCATCTAATTTATATAACAATTCTTTATTTTTTAAAAATAATAAATCTACCGTATTATTATTAATTATAGGCAATTTATTACTAAAAGAAAAAATATTAATTAAACTTTCAAATTCAATATAAATACCACTATAATTAATAAAATTTATAAAAATACTATCAAAAAAAAAAAAACTACCCATACCTATAAAAACATCAAAAAAAAAAAAACAAAAAAAAAAAACCAACAAAAAAACTACATAATACTAAAACGATTAAAGGGATAAACATTAGAATATCCACTTCATGTATACTAAAAATAGTATATCTATTAAAATTAGCATAACTAAAAAAAATACGAATAAATAACCTTGTTGAATAAAAAGCAGTAAAAAAAGCTGCTAATAAACCTAAAATATAAGCAAAACCACCATCAAAATAAAAACGAGCAAAAGCTACTTCAATTAATATATCTTTTGAATAAAAACCAGCTAAAAAAGGTAAACCTAATAACGCAAAATTACCAAAAAATACAATAACTATTGTATAAGGTAAAAAATTTACTAAATTACCCATTTTTCTAAGATCTTGTTCATCAGATAATGCATGAATTATAACACCCATACTTAAAAATAATAATGCTTTAAAAAAAGCATGATTAAATAAATGAAAAAAACTAGTATTATAACTTGATAAACCACAACCCATAAACATGTAACCTAATTGACTACATGTAGAATAAGCAACTATTTTTTTTATATCTTGTTGAAATGCACCTAAAATTGACATAAAAAAACAAGTTAAAGATCCTAAAAAAACCATAAAAAATAAAATTTTAGAAGAATGCTCAAATAATATTGAACATCTAATTACTAAAAATACACCAGCTGTAACCATAGTAGCTGCATGAATTAAAGCTGAAACGGGAGTTGGCAATTAATGTTGATATATTATAATATATAAATTCATAATATATACGCAATTATTTTCATAATTGTTCGGACTATATCTTAGTATTTTTTCAATTTTTATATAACTTTAAAAATTTTTCATTATAATTTGGATCTAAATGATTTTTATTCTTAACAAATAAATATATTTTATATCAGCGCACAAATTCAATTTTTTTTTTTGTATAAAATTTATTTAATTTTATATATTTTAATATTTTATTTAAAGATAATAAATTTATTATTAAATTATAACCATTATATGATTTTAAATAAAATACTTTACCACCAATAAAACTTGAAATCAATAATAAACATTGTTTCTCCTCTTTTTGTGATAAAAAAAAACGAACCTGTACTTGATTATATTTTAATCGTTTAATTATAGTTATATTAAAACAACCTTCGGCTTCTAAAAAACCCATTAATCAAGCATTATTTAAATTAAAATTTAAAGAATTACTTATAATTTGTATATTTTCCTTATATTTTAAATTATAAGCATTTACTCAATTAAAAAATTTTAAATTTGTCTTATCTAAAAATAAATTACCATTAAATATCATTATTAGAAGTTTTAAATGCTCTTTTTTTCTAACCCTATAATGATGAATATTATTTTTTTTATCTTGCTTAGATACAGAACCAAAACCTAAATTTTTTTTTATTTTAAATAAAACCTGACAATCAATTGATGATTGTGTTATTTTAAATTCTAAATAACCATTAGAATTAATTATAAAAGACCCATCCCCTTCTGTAAAACCTATAAATCATTCTATAAATTTTTTATTAAAATTATACTTTTCACGTACAGTCTCTGAAGATCCTACTTCTATATTTTTCTTAATATTTTTAGTATTATTTAAATTATTATCAATATTATTAGAAAAATAAATTTTGGTTTCCTGCTGATTGTCCAATCTTATAGATTTTTCCGAAAAATTTATATAAATATAATTATTATAATTCAAATCATATAAACTTAGTGGACTATAAGCTCTAAGGATGTTCCAGCATATAGTGAAATTTAATGAGAGCCACAACAATCAACCCTCCATGGCATCTGGTAATCAAATATGTAATAATAATTGTGCTGATTTACCACAAGCTGCTAAAAAAATAAAAAAACATACTAAATCAATAAAACGTATTTCTATAAAAAATAAATCAAAATAAAAATCTAATAAATATATAACATTATTAAAAACTGAACCAAAATTTATACTACCAAAAAAACTAAATATTAAAAATATAGTAAATAATAAAAAAATATCACCAATTCTATTTACAGACATAGCTTTAATAGCTGCTAAATTAGCCGCAATACGTGTATACCAAAAACAGATTAATAAATATGATGACAAACCAACACCTTCTCATCCAATTAATAATTGTAAAAAGTTATTTGAAGTTACTAAAACTAACATAAAAAAAGTAAATAAAGATAAATACGCAATAAATCTAAAAAAATTAGGATCATGACGCATATATGAAAAAGAATATAAATGAACTAATGCAGATATAAATAAAACAATAAATATCATTACAATTGTTAATGTATCATATAATAAAACTAAATTTATTTTCATAATACCTATATTTACTCAATTAAATAAATATAAATAAGACATTTCATTTAAATAACCTATCTCAATAAAACAAACAATAGTTAAAATTAAAGATATAATAAAATTAAAAATAATAAATTTTTTTAAAAAATTTACACTAAAAAAACAAGTAAAAAAAAAAAA
>Ga0210012_1004582_pt1 | contig 10826 bp, 9 predicted proteins | sample CryGeymeta201504_FD_183974 | JGI IMG/M metagenome (GOLD analysis project Ga0210012, IMG submission 183974) | Groundwater microbial communities from Crystal Geyser aquifers in Utah, USA - Crystal Geyser metaG 2015-04 (SPAdes) (version 2) | ecosystem: Environmental > Aquatic > Deep subsurface >... | reverse complement strand
ACCCTCGGGCGCTACTCAAATCAGCTACCGAGCAACTGGCATTTGCACCCGCTGTGGTGTTGCTTGGGGCGCGGCAGGTGGGCAAAACCACCTTGGCTCGGCACATCGCAGCCATGCACCCCAACGCCCTGAGCCTGGATTTGCAATTGCCAGGCGACCGTGAAAAACTTGCCGAAGGCAGTGGCTTTTTGCAAACGCACCGCGACAAATTACTGGTGCTTGACGAGGTGCAGTACGTACCTGAAGTGTTTGCGCAGTTGCGTCCCGAAATTGATGCCCAGCGGACACCCGGGCGTTTTTTGCTGCTGGGCTCGGCATCTGGGCGCCTGCTACAGCAAAGCTCAGAATCATTAGCCGGGCGCGCCAGCTATCTTGAACTCACCCCTTTGCAGTTGGGTGAAGTGATGACCACCGGCCCTGACACGGGTGCCAATGCAGATTTACCCACCATGCAACAACTCTGGCTGCGCGGCGGGTTTCCGGTGAGCTACACCGCCCCCAGCGATGCGCTGTCGTTTGCATGGCGCACCGATTTCATTGCGACTTTTTTGAACCGCGACATTCGCGAGCTGGGTGTCAATGTGCCTGCGCAAACGCTGCACCGGTTTTGGCGTATGACGGCGCATTTGCACGGCGCGCTGTTCAATGCTTCCAACTTGGCCGCGTCGCTTGGCGGCATCTCACACACCACGGTGGCGCGCTATCTGGATGCGCTGGTAGACACCATGATGCTGCGCCGCCTGGAGCCGCATTTTGTGAACGTGGGCAAGCGTCTGGTGAAATCGCCCAAGGTGTATGTGCGCGACAGCGGCTTGCTGCACGCGCTGCTCAATGTGCCCGATGTCAGCGCCTTGATGGGCAACCCCTTGGCGGGGCCGTCTTGGGAGGGTTTTATCGTCGAACAAATTTGTGCCCTGCTGCCCAAAGGTGCTGACGTGGGTTTTTACCGCACAGCCGCCGGTGCCGAGCTGGACATGGTGGTGGCGCTGGGCACCAAGAAAATCGGCTTTGAGATCAGGTTCTCCAGCGCGCCGAAGGTTACCCGCGGCTTTTGGCAGGCCTGCCAGGATGTCGGACTTGACCACGCCTATGTGGTGGCACCCGTAACACAGGGCTGGCCCCTGAAGTCAGATATGGGCTATAGCGTGGATGTCATTTCCCCCGCGCAATTGCCTTGGGCGTTGACGCGCTTTTAAATCCCTTGTTGGCTCGTTGCGTATTCCGGCGATCGTGACCAGTGATTCCGGTCGATCGTGACCGGTTGCGCAGCGTGCAAGAGTTGCGCTGCGCAAATTGTAGGGTGTGGGTTGCGCACTGCGCCAAACGGTGCCCGGCGGATTGCCGGATTAGGCTGTTTTGGGCTTCAAAAGGGAATTCAATAAGTCTGGGGGTGGGGCCACCGGGCGCAAGCCCGCAGGGGCGGGGCAGGACGCTGCCCCGGGCAAGCGCAAGCGCGTCAGGCCGAAGGCACCTGCCGGGGAGCGGTGGACAACTGATGCACCGGTGGGCACCACCGGCTGTCCACACCCTTGCGGTGTGGGCAGATCAGTTATCCACGGCGGGCGGGTATCACACGCAAACGGTGGCCGACTTTGCCTTGCCCCGCAGCGACTCCCCCGTCAAGTTAAAGCGGTGATTCTTCTGCAGCACCCGATCCAGAATCGCGTCCGCTATGGTGGCGTCTCCTATCCACGCATGCCAGTGCTCAATGGGCAACTGGCTGGTGATGATGGTAGCCTTGCTGCCAGCACGATCATCAATGATCTCCAACAAATCGGCCCGCGTCTGACTGTCGATGCCGGCCATGCCCCAATCATCGAGCAGCAACACATCCGTCTTGGCCAGGGCAATGAGCCACTTGCCAAAGGTGCCATTGCCATGGCGAATGCGCAACTCCTCACCCAGGCGTGGTACCCGCTGGTACAGCGCGCTATTACCTCGCCTGCAAGCGTACTGGGCCAGCGCACACGCCAGCCAGGTCTTGCCCGCACCGGTCAGGCCGGTGATCAACACACTGTGGCCGCTCTCGATCCAATTGCCCAGTGCCAAGCTCATCACCGCACTGCGATCCAGGCCGCGACCGGCACGCGTGTCAACGTCTTCAATGCACGCCTGCGGATACTTCAGGTGGGCCGCCTTGAGCAGGCGCGCCTGACGCTTGTCACTGCGCCAATGCACCTCCCGCTGCACCAGCAGGGCCAGACGCTCCTCAAAGCTCATACCCGTCATGCCAGCTTGGCTGAGCTGCTCCTGCAAGCCTGCGGTCATGCCAGCGAGCTTGAGGCTGCGCAGTTGTTCCAATGTCGTGTTCATCATCATGGTGTATTCCTTGAATTTCTTGAATTTGGGCTGTCGTTGCCGTTATGGCGTAACACGCCTCAGTGGTAATGGGCGGGTCCGCGCACATTGGCGTGCGCGGGGCTGACCCATTCAGGCGTGGTGCTGGGCGTCACTTGATCGCGTCCATTGACCAGAATTTCACGCACATCGACACTGCGGGTGGTGCCCAACTCCAGCGCAATCAGGCAAGCCGCCTCCAGGCGGGGTTTGCCATAGCGCTTGGCCAGTGACAGCAAGGCCAGACAGGCCCGGTAACCGTGCTCGGGATGCTGGCGTGTGGCCAACATGCGGCTGACCAAGGCACCGGTGGCCACCCCAATGTCCTGCCCCCAGTGAACCAGCCGCTCTGGGCTCCACTCCAAGTGCGCCCGGTGGGCCGCTGACAGGTGTTCTGGCACGGTGGTGAAACCGCCCTTGTGGGCGCATCGCACGTGGCTGGCCACCCGCTGGCCGCGATGCAGGATTTCCACCACACGCTGCGTGACGCGCACCTCCAGCGTCATCCCCACCAGTGCATGGGGCACGCTGTAGCGGTGACCTTCAAATTCGACGTGCTGGTCGATGTGAACCTTGACTGTCTTGAACACGGCCAGCTCCCAGGTTTGCAGCGGCAGTGGGCGCAGGGCCGGTGCATCGATCTGGGCAAACACACTGGCACGGCTGCCCGTGAGCTTCTGAAACGCCTTGTTGTTGAGTTGCACCAGCAGCGGCGCAATGGCCTCGTTGACCTCATCGACGGTGTCGAACTTCTGGTGACGCAGGCGCATCAGAATCCAGCGCTCCACCACCTGCACGGCTGACTCTGCTTTGGCCTTGTCTTGCGGGTGACGGGGCCGCGCGGGCAGCACCGAGCAGCCGTAGTGGCGGGCAAAGTCCAGTACCGTGTCGTTGGCTCGGGGCTCGTAGCGGTCGGGGTTGGCAATCATGGCTTTGGGGTTGTCGGGCACGATGAGCTCGGTGCAGCCGCCATAAAAACGCAGGGCCTGGGCGGTGGCGCCCAGCCAGTCAGCCATGGTTTCCCGTGGTGTGGCGTAGGCGAAGGTGTAGCCTGAGGCACCCAGTGCCGAGACGAAGATGTGGGCTCGGCTGGCGTCCGTGAGGCCCACCGTGGGGCCGCAATAGTCGATGAACATCTTCTCGCCAGCGCGGTGGATCTGGCGCATGGAGCGTTTGAGGGTTTTGGCGAATCGGCGGTAGTTCTCGCAGAACTGGGAGTAGCTGTGGATGGCCTCGCCGGGGTGTTGTTCGCTGTGCTCTTGCCACAGCAGCATCAGGGTCATGCCTTTGCGGCGCAGTTCCTGGTGCAAGTGGGCATAGTCGGGAGCCAGGAAGCTGCTGGCACGCTGGGGTGCGCCTGTCAAACGGGTGTGTAGCGCTGTTTCGTCCATGGCCTGGATTTGCGGCCATTGCAGACCGGTGGTGCTGGCGAGTTTGACGTATTTGGCAACGACGCCTTTGGAGATGCCCAGTGCGTCAGCGATGTGCTGGTGCGAGTGGTGCAGTTCGAGTTTGAGACGCAGGATGTCTCGGATGTGATGCATAGTGATCCTTCGGATATCGGGCATGTCGGCTCCAGCAAAAGCTGGTGAGGCTAGCCCGTTTGGATTGGGATAAATATGCGCAGCACCTGCACGCCGCTTGATCGATTTCTGGAGCACCAGACCCGGTCACGATAAACCGGAATCAGCGGTCACGATAAACCAGAACGCCCGGTCACGATCGGCCAGAATGACTGGTCACGATAAACCAGAATCGCCGGTCACGACAAACCAGAATGACCGGTCACGATCGACCGGAATACCCACACAGGAGGTCGAGTTTTCTCAAAAGTACAGAAAAACTTGACAGTGCCAATTTCCCCCGAAACTTTTCACGCCGCCATCCGTTCTCCCTCATAGGGCGGATCATGGCGGAGATATTTAGCCATTATTTTCGTCAGGTCAGGAGCCAAAGCGGGAACCGCTAAAAATGCTGGCAGGGTTGAGCGCAGTGCACTCGCGACGATCAACTCAGAGGGCGGCATGGCCGGGTTCATGGTACGCAGCCAACTGCGAAAGCAGCGCCAAACCTCAGCAGTGTGGTTAATTGCCAAGTGCTGCAGCAAACCTTGAGCGATACAGCCGAGCTGAACATACACATGGTAGGCGCGCAGCTTTCTGCGAATGGCAGCCCGGTACTCGTCTGAAGTCCGATGCAAATACTGCTCACCCGTGCCACGGCGCAGCGGCTTCATGCCCAGCATCCAGAAATGATAGGCATAGGCACCAATCACATGCACGGCTTGTCGAAAGCCCAACTCGATCTTGAAACGGTAGCCATAGAGCTGAAGAATCTCCAAGGCAGTCAGTGAGGTATCGGTGGACAACAAAAAAATTGTGCCGCGCACCGGGTGGTGAACAATGCAAAAACGCACAATGCGCCCCACCGGCTTCCACAGCAAATCGAGCACACGAAAGCGAACCATGACATCGCGCTCGCCATAGACCGGACTGGGCGCACAGGTAAAAGCGCTATCGTCTGAGGCCATGTCCTTGAGGCGAACCTTCTCACCATAAATACGCGGTCGCCCTTTACAAGGGTGGGTGACCTTGGCCGGGGGCAGATACGCCACCGCATTGGTCTTGACACGTGTGACCAGATGATGCCCGTTCTTCAGCAGCGGCGTGATCACCTTGCCGCTGGCATAGTAGGCATCGGCCACCAGCACGACGGGTTTGTTCCAAATGAGCGTGATCGACAACAGCAACGCCACGAGCTTGTCCAATAACGTCTTTGAATCCCGGTTGGAGAACACCAGACCCTCGTGAATGCGAGAAGTCAGCGGCACCGCCGCCACCTGGCCACCCGCAGAGTGCACCAGAAGAGAAATCGCCTGAAACGAATGCCCCATGATGTACTCAGGCTTGGTATTGTTCTGCGACTCCTGGTGCAGCAACTTCACAGCAGGCATGCATTTGCCCTCCTTGGGTGCCTTGATGCCATCAGCCAGGCAGACCAGACGGTTGCCGACCTGAAACGGGCGAAACAGCACCAGGCACAGGCGCACCCAGCAGGACGTCAGGACATCGATATCCAGGGCCTTGCTGTGAAACAGATGCAGAAGTCGGTGATAGGCCTCCTCGCGCAAGCGCAATACCCGCACAAAGCTGGTGACGCCCAGGTTGTCAGAGCGACAGCACAAGCCGATCAAAACCAGCGTCATCCAGCAAAAGGTGAGTGAGCGAGAGCAGGCTGGTCGCAGAAAGCGTACCGCTTGCAGCCATTGAGTCCATAGCTTCATGAAGGGGTCTCCTGGGCCTTGCGCCAGTTCGCATGAAATCCGGCCGCATGCCGATAGCATTATATAGCTATCGGCTACAAACCGCTATACTTTCTATATCGAAAATAACGGAGATTTGTGCCATGGACACTCGCCGCCAAGCAACGCTGCAGCGTCAGATTGAGAAGGTCAAGCGCGACCTCGCAGCCTTGGGTGACTTGCGCCCGGGTAGTCTGTCGACCCAGTACAACGTTTGCGGCTCCCCGGGCTGCCGCTGCAAGGCTGACCCACCCGTCAAGCACGGTCCCTATTACCAGGTCAGCTACACCCGCAAGGGCAAGAGCAGCACCAAGTTCGTCAAGAAAGAGGATTTGCCAACAGTGCGCAAGCAGCTCAAAAACTATGAGCGCATGAAGCTGTTGATGGAGAAATGGATTGACTTGGCAATGGAGTTGTCAATATTGCGATTAGCCAAAAAACCGACAGAATGACGGGGAGAACTTGGCACTGACCAGATAGAAAGTCACTTCGTCTATAATCTGCAGCTTGTGGTGGCTGTAGCTCAGTTGGTAGAGTCCAGGATTGTGATTCCTGTTGTCGTGGGTTCGAGCCCCATCAGCCACCCCATCTTGTTTTTTTGTGCCGTAAGTCGTTGATTTCATTGTAAATCAACCACTTACACCAGATATAAAGTCTGGTTGTTACACAGCCTGTTACACATTTCTGTGATACAGGCCTTATGAAAACAATAGCACCCAACCTCTACGTTCGCGGCAAAAACGGCAGCATTTACATGCGTCGCCGCATCCCCAAGGCACTCAAAGAAGCCTATCCAAAAAAGACGCACATTGTTTTGTGTTTGCGCACCAGCGACATTCGTGTCGCAAAAGGTCGCCAGCGAATTGAAGACGTGCGCTTAGATGCCGAGTTCAGCTTGCGCGAGCAAGAGCGAAAAAAACGGCTAGCCGACAAGAGCGTCGCACGCTCCAAAGGCATGAGCGATGCGCAACTTAAATCGCTGGCCGACACCTGGATTCGACAGGTCTTGCTCTGCGATGAGCATCGCCGATGTGAAGGCCTCGATGACGACGAATTTGACGAGCTCGACACCCAGCTGCGACAACATCGTGCGCAGTTAGGTCGCATGCTTGCCACCGGCCGCACAGACAAAATTTTGCCTGCGATGCATGGCTTTATTTATCTCTGCAACCTGGATGTCGAGCTATCGGCTGAAGAGTCCAGGCGCGCTGCAGGCATTTTCTTGCGCGCCGTTATCAGCGGCCTGGACCACCAACTTCAGCGCCAAGAGGGACAAGTGGTTGTTACCGATGTCGTGGCACCTGCCACACCGATGCCCAGGGATGTTGCTGCTAAGCAGCCCAGCAGCGGACCGTCCTGGAGCGAGGTGTTTGTTGCCTGGCGCGATTACGTGCCGGGTCGCCCCAAAAGTACTGCCATCGCCACCCAAACTCCCTGGCTTGAGCTGCAGCGTGTGGCGACCGAACATGGCATGCAAGGCCCTGCAGAGGTCACTCCAGAGCTGATGCGTCTGTTTGTCAGTCGAATGACGGAGCGTGGCCTGGGCGTGGTCACAATCAATGAGCGTTTGGCCAAAATCCGTTCGCTTTTCAAAGTGGCGAAAGGCAAAGGCGTTCTTTGTACAAATCCCGCCTCGGACACTTTGGGTCTCAAGGAAAGTAGCTTTGCAAGACGAAAGAACAAGCGTCTGCCTTTTGATGAAGCTGATTTGAGCAATATTTTTTCATCACCCATATTCAATGAGCAGCAACTGCGCTCGCAAGGCCAGGCGGGCGAGGCAACCTACTGGATTCCAGTTTTGATGTACTACACCGGCGCCCGTACAGAGGAAGTGGCAGGCCTAGCCTTGGCAGACATTGTCAAGGACCCCGTTTATGGCTGGTACTTTAATATCATTGACCGGCCCTCTCCTGAGGACGACCTTTTTGATGAAGATACTGAACATTCGGCCAAAACGTCGACGCAGTGGCGAACGCTTAAAAATGCCAAGTCAATTCGCAAGGTGCCTGTTGCTCAACAGCTGATTGACCTGGGCTTATTCCGGTATGTCGATTGGTGCCGAGCGCATGGCCATCAATCGCTTTTCCCGAACCTTGTGCATGACTGGCACGGCAAGCTCTCAGGTGCGTTTTCCAAATTTTTTGGGCGGTACAAGGTCGAAAACTTGGGCATTCAAAATCCCAAAAAAGTGCTCTATTCATTCAGGCACACGATGAAGGATGCGATGACTCAGTCGAACATCCCTTCGAAATACCTGCAACGAATTCTCGGACATGCCAGTGGCGATGGTGATGTCACCGACGGCTATGGCGTTCAGGATGTCCCCATCGGTGCAGTCGTTCAGGAATTTCAAAAAATTCAATTTTTCCCAATATCTGCACACCCATGGGAGCAAGGAAAAGGATTCGTCAGGTATGGCAAAAAAGGGGCAGTCCGTTCGCATAACGAATGAAATCAAACATTACTCGTTGTCTTGAGAATTGCTGCTGCACTTGGGCGAGTTTCAAGCAATGCGACATTGGGAGTTCCTGGGGGTTCAATCCGTGAGCGTGCGCACAAATCATTTTTTGACTAAATTGGGATTTCACTTGAAGGCGTATAAAACTCATTGCTTTACGTAACGTGAGAGGAGAGGGCTAAATACCCCGCGACTCACACGAGACAGAGCACCAAGCGGGAACTCATGGGTGCGGCGCAGGGTGTACAGCTAGAAGCGCGAGTGGGGTGGGTTAAATCCGCCTTGAGTCTGGCTGTGCTTTGACGAATCAACTCGACCAAAGTGCCGAAAACGACGGACTGGCTCCAAACTTCCAGAATGCGGCAAATCACGTCCTCCCGCAGGCTTGCGGGCTATGGGGGTGGTTTGCCTCCACTCGAGACCTTCACCTCCTTCCAAAAAAGAGACATTCGAGACCTTCACCTCCTTCCAAAATTTCCGTCTTGGACAGTCCTATTTGGAATGCAGTAATGTTTCGTTAAGCTGCGGGAAATCAATATTTGTCGGCTCTGTTGTCGGGATGGCCATCTTCGTCAGCCAGTACAGAGAGGTCTGATTAAGCAATCGCATCGATTGCCACATTGATTGAATTGCGCCAACTGCGAGCTCTCAACGCTCGGCATTTAGGCCATTGAATGGCCTGAACCTCCGCCCGCGCGGGGCACCCTGTCCAGTCACCATGCAATGACCCTGAACGGCCAGGCACGGTGCAGCTACCTGAGCATCACAAGCTCCTGCGCACTAAGGCGCTTGCAGATTCAACCCCTTTGGTCCGGGCCTGCGTCTCTGAAGGCCCTTGGCAATCAGATGACCAGCTTAGCTGTTTGTTGTTTGCCCGTCGCCACTCGACAACTCATTTCATCGTAGGCCTGAAAAAGACCTTCGACCATGGGTCTACTGACGACAACACTTTGAGTGACTGCCTGCGCGAGCTCCTTGAGAATCCCACTGCTAAGCACGATTTGCAGTACAACGGCGAATACGCTGAAGGCGATATCGCGTGCTACCAGGGCGAATTGGTTAGCGCCGGATGGGACCTCGTGCGTAAAGCTGGGCCCAAGGTTAGCGGTTGTGGCTGCGCGCTTATTGCCTACTCTCCAATCTCGGTTGCTACGCAGACAGACACTACCAGAACCTCTGTTCACAACTACGTCTAGTGGCTACAGTTGGGCATGGAAAACAATTTTGAAAACAGATTCGAGGGAGGCGTTTGGCAAACGGGGCCGATACCGTCACGGGGGCCTGATGTCGTGCTCGTCGGCTGGCACGTCTTTGAGCTGCTCTGCACCTGCGGCCCCACGGGGGATGGGGAGCACTCCTTGACCCGGTGTACGAAGGTCTCAGCGACGCCGCCATGCAAGCGGAATTCGAACAGGAACCCAAGGAGGCATGCGCATGATTGACTGGCCGGAGACTCGCCTGCAGATTCAGCTTTGGCTAAATCAGAGCTGGCCGTTTCGCGTGCTTGCTTGGGTGCGGCTGCGAAGAGTTCCGGAATCTGAGGAGTTTGGGAGGTTCAGGGACGGTAGTGAAAACCTGGACGAGATTGCAAAACTCGAGTCCCCCGAGGCCCGGCCCGAGTCCGCGGCTGAACTGCTAACTGGCATGGCCAGAGGCCACCCCGAACCATGAAACATGAAACATGGATTGTCCGCGTAGGGCGGGCTTCAGCCCACCATGGCCGACTAAAGTCAGCCCTACAACAAGTCATCTCTGACGAATTTCGTCGTTGTTTCACGTTAAATTGTTATCAAAGACCTGGCAGACGCAATGGCACTAAACAAGCTGCAGCTCCATGCCGCCTCAACTTGCGTCTATCTCAACGACTTCAAATTCAGTGCATACGTGCAGGACCTCTGGCGCCAGGAGAAGCCTTTTTTTTTGAAGCCAAATTTGGGGGCAGTGGTCGAAGCGCCTGGCTATTCGTCGGAAACCGGCGCACTCATGGGGGGGGCGTATTTCACAACTTCCAGCCCCAACTCCCTTACCGCCTGAAGCTGAGCTTTCTCGAATTTGAGGCTTTGGGGGACACCGACTACCGGAATTCGCGCCGAAATATCCGCTAGCCGCGGTTCTCAGTCTTGTTGTCAAATGGCGCTGGTGCAGGCAGAGGAGCCGAAGCGCGCCAAGCTTTGGTCTGGCGACCCTTTTCAGGGCGGACTCGCTAAACGGGGTATCAAAACTTCGAGAGCACCAGCATGAGCAACACCTCTTTTGTTCATGAAAAAGCGCATTTTTTGGCCAGGGAAGGACATTCTTTCCGATTTGTTCAAAACGGTGCGTAGGGAGGAACTCTTTTGTTGCCTACCAATTTTGTGCGCCGGGGTCCGCTGACTATTCGGTTGCTACACGTTCCGCGAAGACAAATTTTTGCCTTCGCCACAGTTCAAGTGTTGAAAGCGATTACCTGCATCCATGTCCCCCGCGGCAGAAAAGGGCGGCGTCCAAACTGTCGAGAAGTTCCAATGAAATCAAGAACTTACGAGGCATGCAGGTATTTCACCCCGTCGTCTTTACTTGCTTCGCAGACGACGAAAACCGTGGCGAAGGTGCGGAAACGAACCTTGAAATCTGAACCACTAACCTACACTGAACTCTTGAGCGACCAAGCTCGCGAGGTTACCCTAGTGTTACGTCCGTCGAAATTCAGGACGAATCACCCCCCGTGCATCCCGGTATCTTTTAGAGCCA
>Ga0210012_1004580_pt1 | contig 10828 bp, 11 predicted proteins | sample CryGeymeta201504_FD_183974 | JGI IMG/M metagenome (GOLD analysis project Ga0210012, IMG submission 183974) | Groundwater microbial communities from Crystal Geyser aquifers in Utah, USA - Crystal Geyser metaG 2015-04 (SPAdes) (version 2) | ecosystem: Environmental > Aquatic > Deep subsurface >... | reverse complement strand
CATTAGACCTCTTGCATAAGTGCCAGCCTATGATGAAAATTTCTGCGGGACGGGCTCCCATGCCCGTCTTTCGGCGGCGTAGGAGCCGCCTCTACAAAATCCTGGAGACTTTTGCAAGAGGTCTATTCCAATTTCCCAAGGACGGCGTGACAGGCGGGATGAAGGGTATCGAGGCTTGTTCGAAAGAAATCGCCAAGGTGATCGCGCCCCTGCCGCTGTCTGTGGAAGTGACAACGACTGAACGAGGAAAGGTCATTCAGCAAGCCCAGACTTTTGCAGGTTGGGCAGAAAATATCGTTGTCAAGGTTACGATCCATGGCCCTGAGGGGGAGCTGGAAAATCTGGAAATTATCCACGATCTTGAGACGAAGCATGATGTGCGCGTCAATGTAACTGCGATGATGAGCGCTCAACAATGTTTTCTAGCTGCCCTGGCTGGGGCGACATACGTTTCCATATTTGGAGGGCGGGTCAATAACATGGGGTATAACGTCTGCAGCGAGATCGCCAAACTACGTAAGGTGCTGGATCAGTTTGCCCTCAAGTCGCAGATCATTATCGGCTCGACGCGTGAAGTTCTCAATGTCATCGAGTGGCTGGAGGCTGGCGCGCATATTGTCACAGTCTTGCCTAATTTGTTAGAAGGCATGATCGTGCATCCATATAGCAAGGAAACCGTTCAAATGTTTCTGCGGGATGCCGCCAAAGCGGAGGAAATGCTTGGAGAGCATAAATTGAAGGAGTAAAATCGTGAGCCAGCGCAGCCTCGGATATATCCTTCTGGGAGGGGTCTGGCCCTGGCCCTCTTATCTTTGACGGCGGACATGATTGGCCTTGGCGAGGGGGCTTTGGAGCGATACCCTGGAAGACCTTCAGCGAACGCGGGGGGAAATGGGGAGCAGGGGAGGAGGGGGAGAGGGGGGAGGGAGCAGTAATTAGTGAACAGTAATCAGTGGTCAGTCATCAGTCATTAGTTTCAAGTGAACAGGGGAGGGGAGGAAGTTACCAGTGATCAGCGACCAGTTATCAGTCTCAAGTGAACGAGTAGGGGGGTGGTGAGGGTGGCGAATGGCGGACTTGTCCTGAGCCCTTCGGTTACTCTCAGGGTAAACTCCGTCGAAGGATGGCGGGTGGCGTCTGGCTGTTGGTGATCCTGTCCCGCTACCCGGCCTGGTTGAGATCAAGGAACATTGCGTAAGATCATCCGCGCTAAAGGTCAGGCATTCTGATATAATGGATGAGTCTACTGCAAAAAGGGATTTTTACCACACCGTTCGTGCCGCGAACACCGGCGGCACACCGTGACAACGAATAAGGGTGCGAGACGGCAGAGATCACAGAGTACACGGAGAATTAAAAAGAAGAACTCTGCCTGCACTTGCGCAGGTACAAGTGTGCTCTCCGTGTTCTCTGTGGTGAGTTTTTTCAGTGGACTCATGGATATGAGAATTCGATTTTGTCGAAGGAGTTTCGTATGCCACACGTAACTGTGCCAGCCATATTCGATGGTAAAAATGTGAGCTTGTTAGAAGACTCCCCGGTAAACGAGCCCTATCGTGTGATGGTTACTTTTATCAAACCTGAACCGAATGAGCTTATGAAAACACAAATGGAGCGTTTTCAGGCTTCATTTGGAGCCTGGCAGGACGATCGTTCTGTCAAAAAAACCATAAACGATATCTATGAAACGCGTACGTCAAGAACAAAGCCGCCATCGATATGATCTATTTGCTGGATACCGACACCTGCGTTTATTGGTTGCGGGGACATGAATCAGTGCGCCAACAGATAAACGCTATTGAGCCGGGCAATCTGGCAATTTCGATCATCAGCGTGGCAGAGCTTCATTATGGTGCGGATTGCTCGAACAGACCCGAACACAATCACGAAGTAGTGGATGATTTCGTCAATGGGTTGACCGTGTTGGCTCTGAAACAACCAGTCGCACGCCAATTTGGGGAAATTAAAGCGAAATTACGGCGGGAGGGAAAGCTGTGAGAATTTGCAGATCGAATGTTGGGTACCGGACTAATTCATCTGGCAAACTGATACATGAACACTGTTCTCCAGCCCGCTCCCTTGGTCTCGACCCTCTAGCGTCGGTTGAGTAGCGCAGGCGTGCTCTTCGCCGGAGCGTATCGCTTGTACTGAGCTGCCATCCTGAGCGTTCGCCTGAGCCCTTCGACTACGCTCCCTGGCCTAGCCCGCCACCGTTCGTGCCGCGAACAACGGCTGCACGCCGTGACAACGAATAAGGGTGCGAGACGGCAGGGCAGGCAGGACAGGCGCTCACGCCGAAGGCTTGTCGAAGGGCTGTCGAAATCGTGATTGCTGCGGTGGTGAGTGCATTGGACGAATTGTTGTAAATTTTCCTTGTCCCGTTTACGCTCCATCGTAACACTGCACAACCGCCTCCACTGACTGTGGCGGATGATCACATGCTTTATGGTTATCGTCTGTCGCAGGGGGAAAGGTTCTGGTGGAGTGACACCCCGGAAGACCTTCGGCGAACGCGGGGGGAGGTGATGGGGAGCAGGGGAGGAGGGGAGAGAGGGGGAGGGTTGGATGTGGTACAATCTTTTTGAGCAGGCAGGTTAAAACCTGCTTAGGAGGTGCTGGTATGGTGACGAGAGAAATTGAAATCGTTCCCAAGGGAGATCTGGTCGTGGGACGGCAGACATTGCGAGAGGCCGGCCTGACCGGGCGCTTGCGGTTGATTGTGCAGAAAGGAGAGATTCGGGTCGTACCAGAGTCTGTATTGGAACCCAAAAAAATTCTGGAAAACCTGGCCGGGTGTTTGGGAAGGGAATCCGCAACCGAGTACGATTTTCAGTTAAAAATTGGCGGTCTCTATGAAGCTCGATGACGTCCTTACTGGCGTCGTCTATGTAGATACCAACGTTTGGTATATGTACCTGCGAACAGACCCTGATAGCCTGGGAAGGATCAGGCTGTTTCTGGAACGGGTAATTCGGGGGGAGATAGAAGCTTTCGTTAGTGTTCTCGTTCTCGATGAGTTGTTCTATCGGCTATTGTTGGCTCGGGTGAAAGATGCGACAGGGAAGAACCCATTGGATGTGCTCCGCGAAAATTTGACAGGTGCGCTCCGTGCCCATGCCGGCTTGATCGAAGATGCATTACGCAAGTTGATGACATTGCCTCACGTTAATCTGGTTGGAATAGAGACAGGCGATTTCGATAGGATGTTAGAAAATATCGAGGCATTCGCTCTTTTGCCCAGGGATGCCTTGCACGTGGCTGTCACTCAGCGTTTGGGGATAGATGCAATTGCTTCGGATGATAGGGACTTTGATCAGGTGAATGGTTTGGTTCGCCATTGGGTAATTAACGTCCCTGTCGAGTAGGTGCTTTGCGCAAATCGAGCACGCCAGGAATTGGCTGAACGGTTCCTCCGATTGTGGCCGGGACGTGTTCCCGTTGTTGCTGGCAGCCATCCCGGCGCTGGCGCTTACCTTGCGGGTCAACCTGCCCTGGGAGCGGCCATATGCCCAGGCGCTGCTGATCTTCACCCTGTTGGCATTGCTGGTCAAGATGCCGGTGTTCTATGCTTTTCGGCTGTACGCCCGGTACTGGCGCTACGCCAGCATGGACGAGCTGACCGCCATCGAGCTGGCAGTGGGGATTTCGTCTGCTATGGTCACCGCCCTGACCTACCTGGGGCAGGGGCTGAGCTGGCTCGGCGGCCTGCCTGCCTGTCGGCAGATACGGCGCAGGCAGGCGCAGGGCTGCCGCGCTCGCTGCCGATCATTGATGGTTTGCTGACCCTGTTCTTCGTGGGGGGGACGCGCTTCCCTGTCTGCGTTCGCACAGGCAGAAGCGTGCGGGCCGCGGAATATTGGCAGGCGCGCACTTCCAACCGGACGCAGCGCAAGCGCGTCCTGATTGCTGCATCGTCCCGATGTACTTGCGGGAGGGCGGGGGATGCCGGAGAGATGCCTGCCCTGAGCCGAAGCCCTGAGTGTTCCTTCGCAGGCTCAGGACAAGTCTTTGCGAAGGGTCGGTCGAAGGGATCGTGCGGGAGATGCTCACCAGCCCGAGGGTATCGCTCGAGCCGGTCGGTTTCGTGGATGACGATAAGATGAAAAAGGGAGCAGTGATCCACGGCATCCGAGTGCTGGGGGAGGTGACTGGGAATCAGTGTCGTGTATAATTGTCTCTGGTGGTTGATGAGAGGAGGCTGATCATGATTGCTGTATCACCAAAACTAGCAGGCTGTCGGAGAGAGCGAAAATAACCCATAATGTAGGGCAGGTTTCTTACCTGCCACCAGATATGGCGGGTAAGAAACCCGCCCTACGGGGTTCTCCGACAGCCTGCTAGAATTGCATGCTGTACGCCACAGGATGGGACTGCCACCACTTACATTTGTGTCGGCCGATAGTGCCTTGAACACAGCTGGCCAAACAGAAGGCTTGATGGTCGACGATCCCAACGCTCATCCTTGATACTTTGAGAGTTTGTGGCAAATCCCTTTACCGACGGTAAAGGGATTTGCCTGGCCCTGGCGCCTGATCTGATCGAATTTTCGGGTTATCAGGTCGGTCGTGATATTGACATCGCCATCACCGGACTTCGGCCGGGTGAGAAATTATCGAGTAGGTGCTGCCCTGAGTTTATCGAAGGGTGCTGCGCACGGGAGGAACTCTTTTCTGACGACGAGGCGCTTGCCCCGACCGGGCACGAAAAAATTCTTGTAAGACCCTAAAGGTTTCCTTTGCAATCAATCTCGACATTTAGATGGGATTTTCTTGCAATTGCAACACACTGTTAGCGAAAAAACCTTTAGGGTCTGCCTTCCCCCGGTCAATGGAAAGCCGATGTGGAGGCATTGCTTTCCCTGGCGCGGGCCGGTGAGACGGAGAAGGCGCGCGCGAGGCTGAAAGCTATTGTGGGCCCCCCTAACTCGGACAAGCCGAAAAAGCTTTACCGCGAAGACCGCAACCCCCAACCCGCAGGGTGCTTCCTTGAAGGGATGCTACGCGGTAGACCCGCTCTGACCAACTCAGTATAACAGTGACACTGGTCAAGTTTCTTAGTAGCGTTTTGTGCGAAGCAATCCCCAAAGAGCGGGGACTTTCTCATGGCCTGCGAGGAAATTGCTTCGTCGGGCAAAGAACGCCCTCCTCGCAATGACGCTTTGGATTGTTACGGAGGTTAATAAACTCTAATGTCAGGTTACGGATTTATGATTCTCGCGGATGCAATATTGACACTCGTCTCCATTGTATTTGGCATGATGCTGCGCCTCGAGATCATCTACAGTGAATATTCCCTGTTTGGGTATTTCCTGAGAGAAATATGGCCTTTCATGATTTTTGCTGTTTTCCTGCGGCCTACAGTTTTTTATTTCACAGGAATCTACAAGCTTTTATGGCGCTATGCGTCATGGCGTGATTATATAAGGTTGGCAGAATCTATATTATTAGGCTCGATAATCCTTTCGTTGGCTACCCTGCTCATCATCTATCCTCTATGGATGTATTCGTTTCCACGCTCGCTGTTGATCCTCGAGGGGATGTTCAGCGCATTCTTGTTGGGTGGTTGGAGGGTGATTCTCAAATTTTCAGAACGATACCCGGCTGACTTTAAATGGGACAAAACAGTATTCAGTGAATTCAGGCGGGTGTTGATCGTGGGTGCTGGATCTGCTGGCGCCCAAATGGCCCGCGAGCTTTGGGACAATCCTCAACTGAACCTGCGGCCGGTTGCCATGGTAGATGATGATCCACGAAAGATCGGTAGAAAGACTCAAGGGCTGCAAGTTTTTGGTCCCATAATAAAGTTACCTGAGGTTATTCAGGCTCAAGGGATTGATGAAGTAATCATTGCTATTCCAAGCGCCGCGGAGCAAACGATTCAAAATCTCAGGCACATGTGTCAGCTTGCGCAAGTCTCGTGCTCCGTCGTTCCTCCTCTTAGCGACATTCTAGGCAACTCGGCTGACAGCTCCTTTTCGAAGTTTCGCCTGCCTATGTCAATGCCTCAAATAACGGGAGAGGAAATCCATGCAGTCGTCAGGGTGATGCAATCGCGCAATCTGAGCATTGGTGCTCAAACAATAGCTTTCGAAAAATCGGCGGCAGAGGTGGCTGGGGCCGATTATGCGGTGGCGGTTGCGAACGGTACGGCGGGGCTTCACCTGTGTATGGTTGCGGCGGGTGTTGGCCCTGATGACGAAGTAATTACAACACCGTTCAGTTTTGTCGCTTCTGCGAACTGCATACTATATGAGCGGGCCACTCCTGTTTTTGTGGATATTGATCCAGAAACTTTGAATATTGATCCGAGAAAGATCGAAAGTGCAATAACCCCTCGCACGCGCGCCATTATTCCTGTGCATGTGTTTGGGCAACCAGCGGATATGGATCCAATCCTCGAGATCGCCCAGCGTCACAATTTGGTAGTGATCGAAGATGCGTGTGAAGCCATCGGAGCAGAGTATAAAGGGCGACGCGTGGGTGCACTTGGTAAAGCTGGGGCGTTTGCTTTCTACCCTAACAAGCAAGCGACGGCTGGTGAGGGGGCTGTGCTGGTGACGAACGACGAAGAATGGGCAAATCTTTTCCGTAGCTTACGGAATCAGGGACGTGACCAATTCGATGAGTGGCTAACGCACAGTCGTTTGGGGTATAACTATCGGTTGTCTGAATTGAATGCAGCCGTGGGCATGGTGCAGTTGAAGAGGATAGAAGATCTTCTACGCAAGCGAGAGAGCGTGGCCAACGAATATTTAAAGCGGTTGAGAAAGATCGAAGAGGTTTCCCCACTACGTTTAGCTTTTACTACAACGCGCATGAGTTGGTTCGTTTATACCGTCCGTTTTTCGGAAGGAATTAACCGTAATCTTGTAATGACCCTTTTAGCCGAGCGAGGCATTCCGTCTCGACCCTATTTCACGCCTATTCATTTGCAGCCTTTCTATCGAAAAAGGTATGGTTATAAACCTGGGGACTTTCCGGAAAGTGAGAAGGCGGGTAATTCGATCTTAGCCCTGCCATTCTATGCTGATATGAAACCTGAAGAGGTTACTTTGGTGTGTGATACGTTGAAGGAAGTAGTTGGTGAAGTAAAATCCTGATAGTCCCCCTGTAGAGTGCAGTTCTCGGATTTCACCGCTGAGACCGCAGAGATCGCAGAGTTTTTCGTTATTTTTCTTGCATTTCTCAGCGTTCTCCGCGCCTGCCCTGAGCGGAGCCGAAGGGTACTCTGCGGTGAATCTTTTTCAACCGCACTTGAGAGGGAAACTACCCAATTGCCCCAGATTTCAATAATTGTGCGATCCTCCTGGCCCGGTCTTCTATCATGGGCGGCGCGCCGGGCAGCATGGCAGGGAATTTTGAATTCTAAAATTCCGTACCATGTACGAGCGTCCGGAGAGTTATCAGGGTGCAAAAGTCACCGCGCAGGATGACCCGCGCATAACCCCGGTGGGGATATGGCTGCGGGAGGCCAAGCTCAACGAGCTGCCGCAACTGCCGACCCACAGGGTGCTTCGCGAAGGACGGCGGCTGGAGCGTTTTTCGGATAGGCTCTTATTTACGCGGCAATCTGCTGAAGATGCATTTCGGACAGCCCAGCGCTGTGTTCAGTTGGCCCAAGAACTTCTGGTAGCTGTTGATATTTGGCGTCGCAGCCAGGGGGGATAGTGATGAGTGCGTTGGAGTGTAAGGATGAAAGTTCTCGTGATGGGAGGAGCAGGACTTATCGGTTCTTGAAGGTGGAGGAGCATTGGCATTACGCTCGGAATGTGTCAATGGTTTGAGACAACTTGTTTTGGAATTTAGTGTAGAAATGTTGTGTGTTGGCTGTGAATTCGTCCAGTATCTTTTGCTTTTCTGCTTTGCTGGCTTTCAGGTACTTTGCCTGAACCTCTGCGTGTAACTCGCGTTTGCTTCGTTGACTCATCATATGCTCCTCCGACAGTCCTGGTATACTGTCGGAAAGTAACATCTTTTTTGAGGCAACGATACTTCACAAAGTAACCTTTTTTATGAGGCAATGCGGTTGTCACCAGTGATCAGTTACCAGTGATCAGTAATCAGTCACCAGTCGTCGGTCGGCGGGAGGCGGGTGGCAGAAGGCGTTCCTTCGCCTTCGCTCAAGACAGGTCTCCAATTTCACTGACGCCGCTAAACGCCGCGCTGCTGCTGATGGCGCTGATGGTGCTGGTCAGCGAATGGGCGACTTTCGATCTTGCCTACAGTTTGCCAAAGATAAGCGGGATGGTGCTGGGATTGGGTGTCTTTTTTGCAGTGGCGCGGGAGGGGGAACGGGTGCGGGGCTGGTGGTCCAGCCTGTTGGCGTTCTTGGGAGTCGGCCTGGGAATTGCTGTGTTGGGGGTTATCGGGACGCGCTGGGCTACCACTAAAATTGCCTTCCTGGCGCCCATTGTGGACCGGTTACCTAAGCTCATCGCGGGATTACAGGGAGCGGAATCGGGTTTCCATCCCAACGAGGTGGCCGGGGCGTTGATCTGGGTGCTGCCGGTGATGCTGGCGGTGAGCGTTGCATTGATTGGTGTCATTGCGAGCCGCCGATGCACTTTCGGTGGCGTGGCAATCCCATTTTCCAGAGGCAAAACTTTGCTAAACGGGAGATTGCTTCGGGAAAAACGCCCTCGCAATGATTATACTGAGTTGTCAATAGTATCTTGCACCTTAACAACTTGAGTTGGCCAGTCAGCCGCAACGATGGGCGTATTCGAGAGCGGAGTTTGCTGTTGCTCGATATGATTGGTAAATCGGCGATAATCGGCTTCAACCGTCGCGTCCTGAACACGGGCGTAGATCATGGTGGTCGCGACCGTCTCGTGTCCCAGGAGTTTCTGAATGCGGGTGATGTCCATGCCTGCATTGAGCAGGCGAGTGGCGCAGGTGTGGCGCAGGCGGTGAGGGTACAAGTTTTCGATCCCCACCGCAGCGCCGACCTGGGCAACATGTTTGCGCAGCCACTCAGTCGAGATCGGTTGGCCGTTCTTTTGGAGCCACACGGGATCATCCTGTCGCCGCTGGCTGTTGTGTAAGTAGATTTGGATGGCCTGGCAAGCGCTATCGGAGAGATAGACCAGTCGGTCGCGTTGGCCTTTGCCCTGGCGAACCACCAAACGTTTGCCAGACAGGTCGAGATCCTGGAAGCGCAAGTCAACGCATTCTCCCGCCCGCAAGCCACTGTGCAGCAAAACCAGCAGGCAGGCGTTCTCGAGGCGCAGGCGTGGGTCGGAGGTGTTGAGGCGTTGATGCAGGAATTCTTCCAAGCCCTGACTTTCATCTGCACTCAGGTGTCTCGGCAAGCTTTCTGGGCGCGGGATGTAACGAATGCGAAAGACGCTTTGATCCACCGGCTGGTCTCGTTCAGCCAATGCGCGGGCAATTCCCAACACATAATCCAGGCGGCGATTGATCGTGCCAGCCGCATAGCCTTTGGCCTGTTGGTCGGTTTGGTAATTCCACAAATCTTTCAGCCCCAACTCACCCGGCACAGAGATGGGACGATGTGCCAGGAACCAATCCCACAGATTTTTCAACTCGTTCAACATGCTGAGGGCGCGTCCCCGCCGTCGGGAGGCTGGCCAGGCAGACCAATGCCGCTGAACGTAGTCCAGGCTAGCCTGGCGGATGGCTTCGGGCAAGTGGGTTCCCCAGAGATTCCAATCTGGCGATTGCGGTTCTGGCCTGGGGATGGGACGCACAGCAGGCAAGGATGGCGCATCCGCCATCGGTAGATTCTCTGGTCGTGGCGGTGGGAATGTTGCGCAGGAGGGTCGTTCCAGGCGCTGCATCGCGGTTTGATAAGCCTGCGCTAGTTGCGGGTCAGCGCCCGCCGTGTAAATCTGGGTGGTGCTGATCTGGGAATGTCCCATCAGCTTCCCCAGGCTGGTGATCGGCATCCCCGCTTCAGTCAGTTGCCGCGCAAAGGTATGCCGAAGTTGGTGCGGCGTCAGTTCGATCCCGGCTTGCCTGCCATAGCGGTGCAGCAGCCACTGGATGCCATTGGCGCTCAACGGCTGCCCACGCGCATTCAAAAAGATGTGCGCCAAGCGGCTCTCCCCGCGTTCGGCTAGCCACTCTGCCAGAACGGCATACGCATCCGCACTCAACCAGACCACCCGTTCCTTGCGCCCTTTACCTTCCACCCGAATGCGCGCCGGGCGTTCCCCTTCCGGTGGGTTGAGTACATCGCCGACTTTCAGCGTGACTACTTCTCCCACTCGCAGCCCGGCGCGTACCATCAACGCAAACCAGGCGCGGTCACGCACGCATCCGATCTCATGCCACACGCGCGCAATGTCTTCATCCCGCAAGTCGCGTGGCAAGCGCCGCTCTACTTTACCCGCATGCCGTTTGAAGCGCACCGGGTTCGGCCAACTCAAGTCGCCGCTCTCTTCGGCCAGGAAATCGAAGAACGTTTTCACAGCCGCCACGCGACGCCGCACCGTGGCTGATTTCAGCCCACTGGCGCGTTGTTGTTCGACAAAGGCATCCATATCGTGCATACTGATTTCTCGCCAGGGTTTCTGGCACACGCTCCTGAATTGGCGCAGATCACTGAGATAATCCACCGCCGTGCGCCGCTCTGGAAAACGACGCCGCAGGTATTGTTCGAACTCAGCAAAGATGTTTTCTGTATCCATGAGTTGGGTTCCCTCGGCGAGAGTATACTCGCCTTGTCCAACTCAGTATAACAATGACACACGTACGGCAGAGAGAAAAGGAACAGATGTGCGGGGAGGGCTGCATGGCTGGCGTTTGGTGCTGGTGACGATCCTTTGTCTGCTGGCGACGATCTTCATGGGGGCGGTTTTTGTGTT
>Ga0210012_1004544_pt1 | contig 10870 bp, 20 predicted proteins | sample CryGeymeta201504_FD_183974 | JGI IMG/M metagenome (GOLD analysis project Ga0210012, IMG submission 183974) | Groundwater microbial communities from Crystal Geyser aquifers in Utah, USA - Crystal Geyser metaG 2015-04 (SPAdes) (version 2) | ecosystem: Environmental > Aquatic > Deep subsurface >... | reverse complement strand
TCAACTTACTCCAGTTAAATTTGACACATTCCTAACTGGGTACCGTACTTACTGCTGCCATCAATGCTCAGTATCAAACCCTGCTACCATTTTAAAACGAGAAAATACACTAATGGAGAATTATGGGCACAAATCAGCGTTGGGGTGTGAATCTATTAGAGAAAAACAGAAAAAAACTATGATCGAAAGGTATGGAGTTGAACACATTTTACAAAATGACAAATTCAAAAACCAGGTAGTAACTAAGAATACGGAAAAATCGGTATTAGAAAAAAAAGATATTCGCGCCCGTAAAACTTCAACCATAATTGCCCGGTATGGATCAAAAAACATGTGGGAGGTTCAGCAAATAACTGACAAAAGAAAACTTACCTGTTTGAAAAAATTTGGAGTTGAATTTGCATTGCAGTCTCATTCAGTTAAGGAGAAATCTAAATTAAGCAAAACTGCTACCTTTGTTGCATCATTACCGAGCAAATTCACTAATGTAATGCCGATGTTCACAGCCAGCGAGTTCACAGGGGTCGCCACCAGTTATTTGTGGAAATGCCTCGACTGTTCTACTGTCTTTAAGGACCACATAGATGACGGATCAAAACCAGTATGTCCAACTTGCTTTCCAAAATTTGGATCAGTTGGAGAAACAGAGGTGGTAACCTTCGTCACATCGCTGGGTGTTGATATAGAAATTCATAACCATGAAGTATTACGCCCAAAAGAATTGGACATTTTAGTTCAATCAAAACATGTTGCTATTGAATACTGTGGGCTGTATTGGCATTCTGAAAAGAAAGTAAGTAGTGACTATCATTTGAAAAAATTTCAAGATTGTAGAAGCAAAGGAATACAGTTGATTACTATTTTTGAGGACGAGTGGTTGTTCAAGAAAGATATTTGCAAGGATATTTTGACAAAAATTTTAGGTAAGGATAGTCACGAGTTAAATGATGACTCCCCAGTCGTAATACGATTGATCTCAACTAAGCTGTATCGCGATTATCTGTCAGCAACCCATATTCATGGGTACACCCCGGCAGCTATTAGATTGGGTGCTTTTCGTGACGACAAGTTAATAGCTGTTATGGGATTTTCAAAAGTGAAAAATAGCTCCACTGATTACCAGTTAGTTAGTCACTGCGAGGAGGGTAATAGTGTAACAGTATCAACCAAATTGATGCATTATTTTGAATCTAACTATTCCCCTACCTCTATAATCGGCTGCTGCGACCTGAGATGGGAGAATGGGAACATGTATTTGATGTTAGGGTTTAAAGAGCACTCCACATCGCCCCCTGCCTACTACTGGTCAAATGATGGATTACACCGATACAGTCGAACTACTGCTTTTGCTAAAACTCACTATCGAATTTACGATTGTGGTAGTATTGAGTTCATCAAGGAAATACCTGCGATCCCTGCTGCAGCAATACAACCGTAAACTTGTCGGTCTTGAACAAGGCATTCATCTTCTTGCAGAGGTTGATAGCATGACCAGAGTTGGAGAACGAAGATTTCTTATATTTGGGTCCAGGATAACTCACTAATATGTTGTGAGTTTTCAGGTTAATGGGCTTGCCGTCGTAAAATACTGCCCATACACCATCGCTTGCTAACACCTGCTCGGAGATGTAAGTAGTTTTGTTTATGCTTTCTTGAAGTATTGTTGGTTTGGGTCTGCTCATTCTGTTTCCATTATGTGTATAGTTATTTATGATTTTTAAATCAGAACCTGCCTCCATCCATGTTAACGACTACATTTTCTTGAGATTCTACCGGGGCATTTTCTAATGACACGATTTTTGCCAGCAACTCTGTTATTTCACTCTGTAGATTACGAGCATCATCAGCTGTAAGAGTAAGAGTTTTGCTTTGAGATTGAGTCATCAGTCGCACTTTACCTGAAAAGTTAGCGGAATGAAACCCTAGCGATGATTTTGTGATAGGGTTGACTGCCATTACAGAGACTTAGTAATAGTGTGAAACGGACCTTTGAATTCGTAACGATTCAGTGTGATTTTCTTTGGGCAAAACATTGGGATGAACTCGTTTTCAATCCTTACCAAATAATGTCCGGCACAAAAGTAACTTCTGCTGTCGGGCGACTTAGTATAGACTGGTACCCGCATGCTTAAATCGAACAGTTGATTGTATGGTGTTCCGTCACACCGATAGTCATATACTGTAGTGACTTTTTTCTTTGATGCTGCAGTAGCTTTTGCGATTTGGATCTTATACTTTTTTGCGAGCAGGTTAAAGCTAGCAAACTCTTCCCTTGCATTATCCTTGACAAGTGTCACTCCGACTAGAGTTGAATGGATGGTAGCTATTTTTTCACCATCCTTCTCGACAATCCAAAACTTATTTCTTACTACTGGTTTTGCGGTCAATGTAGAAATACTGTGCAGTTTTTCGATCATGTATTATTCTTCCTCGTGCGTAGTATTAACATTTTCTGCTGAAAAGTCTTCGGCATAGTAGTCAACAAACTCTTGCATTTCTTTGATTATGGCAACTATATCTGCTTTTCGCAAGTAGATACGGTTGCTTATGTTTTCTGGGACTGCTTCATCAGCAAAATCAATGTACGGGAGATTATGACAGGTCCACTTGATAGTGAACCGATCGCCATCAGAAAGTAGGATTGACATAACTTCCATCCTTGTTTACTACAGTTAGCTCGCCGTCAAAGATAAACCCAACACCATGTAACCACTCTTGGATGAATGGCAACAGCTCAGGCCAAGTTTGCTCACCAGTAATAGTATGACTAACCTCACGAGTTGAGCTGGATGTGGGGAATCCATCATCGTTTCCGTCGTCAGACATTGTCAATGTATATTTCATAGTCATGATGTAACTCCTTTAAGTTCAAGTGGTGTTGAGAGGGTATCCATAATTTTGACTTCCTCTTCATGTTTTTCTTTCAGTGCTTTAATAACAGTTATCGCCGCGTCAGCAACTTCAGCACACGACCAAGGGCGATTGCATCCCGCGTAAATTACGATTTCGCCCAACGCTTCAAGTGCCTTGCTAACTGCTTCTTCAAGAGGGCGTCCAGTATTTTGATCAATCTCTTCCTCTACAGTTAGCGCATCTTCCTGCTCTTGATCAAACAGCTCTTTTAACTTTCCGAGCATGTCGTTTTTAACTTCATCAAGAATTTCTTGGGGTGTTGTGGTAGTAGTATTATTTGTTGTCATCATCTGTTGCCTCACTCTCATCCTTGACGAAATCATCTTCTGTAGTAGCAGACAGACCACGCTTCTCCGCATGCTCAGCGCATAGCGTAGTAATCCATCCACCACCATACCGTTTACCTGTATTACCACATTCCTCACAAGTCACTCCCGACATAGATTCTGCCATCTGAACCATTCCCCCAATTACATCATCACCTCCGTTATAGTAGAAGCGAAGAGTACCGAACTTTTCTTTTACTTGAATTGCTACAACTTGAGGTATAACTTTGCGAATTTCTCGAGGCTTCATTTTTAACAAATCCGACTTCATACGAGCTACAAACTCTGGGCTCATAGTAGCGTATTCTGAGTTAAACGAAGTTAGATCACCGGCAACTACCGCAGTCCGCATTTTTTCGAATTTGATATCGGATGCGTTGTTTTTAACACTCCAGTCAATACGCTGCTGAATATTTCCGCAGAGTTGATCTAAGATGTTGAACCAGCCATCACCGCATTCTATGCCAAAAGCCATACAAGTCATCATCGTATCATTATAACGGTTAGCAAAAATCTTTGGATAATTCTCACATAACAGCTCGTCTAGTTTTTGGTCCATTTCAGTTATCCTGCACTAAAGTTTCTGACACCGAATATTTTACAACCTGCGTATCCATCCAGCATACATTTGGTCCACTTGTGACACCAGGCTTCATTTCTTTTGCAAAGTTGATTGCTTCAGCTTTGGCATACTCCATATTTGGTGCATTGTCCACATCAATATAGTAGCGAATATCGACGGCAACAGAATATGTTTTAGTATTCTTTTCACCAGCGTGATCATCAACATAATCATTGGCGGTTGGGAATACAGCTTCTTTTTCGATCATTTCATCTTCTCCTTTATACGCAAACTGCTTGATAATACTCAGCATAACTTCTCCTGAAGGAATATTTGTAAACTCAGTATCGTCATATGCGAATTTGTAGTCAATATTGCGCCCGGCGTATTCAGCTTTATATGCCGATTCCACTTTTGAGTTGACCCAACGATATGCTAAATCATTGTAGTAAACCTCAACAACATATGCATCAAATGTTAGTGTGCTGTATACGACACTGATTTGATTATTGTGATCTCCGGGCAGCGAAATGTCCAATGTTCGAGCATTGTGAAAACACCTCCACCCATATTCAGAACCTTCGGTAATTTTGTGATTACCTGCTTCAAGAACTTCGGATAGTTTCATAATTACTCCTTGTATGCGGCACTAAAAATAGCGCCATATGTTGTTGCTTGCTCACTCAGTTTAACTAGATTGTGCCTGCCGCACAGTTTCAAAAAATGGGCTCCAATCATTGGTAAATTTTTGGACACTGCTCCATCTTTGACACATTTATCCAGCTCTACCCGTATTCTAGCAGGTTGAGCGGATAAGTCGATTAAAATGGTGTTTCTGGTAAAATCATCCAACACTTTATGCTCTACACCATTATGGTCAGTCCACCTCTGCAGCATAAAGTTGTTATAATTATAACCTTGTTTTTCACGATCTTCAAATGCTTCAATTATGCCCACTCTGTTTTTAGTTCCTTTAAGGCTAGCGCCAGGATATGCTGAAAAGACATAGTCGCCAGGATCACCACGAACACATTTTTCAAACAAAATAAACTTTGGGTCAGGAACTTTTTTCGGTAGCCCTGTTTTCTTCTCTAATACCAGTTTGCCCTTGACATCGTAAATACCGCTTATAGTGTGTAGCTCTTTCAACACCCCGCTATATTGGGTAACATTAGGAGCCAGAAGTTGGTAAAAGTCGCTGTCAGTGCTACAAATGACATGCTCACCATCTGGATGACCTTGAATCCAACCAGCTATTAAATCATCAGCTTCAAGCTCTGGATGCTGTAGCACTGTCATGTTAGTGTGATTGCGGAAAAAATCAATCAGATCATTCAACGCTTCAAATGCTAGCTTGCTTTCTTTCGCTTCTTTATCAGTCAACGCATCTCTTGCAATGTCACGATTACCTTTATACCTAGAATAAAAACTTCTTCGCCAGCTATGCCCCTCAAGCATTACAACAACATGAGTCGCATGCTGATCTCTAAATGTTGATGAGATACTTTGCAGCGTGGAGTGAATGCCAAACGCGATTTTTTCTTCAATGTCATACGCTCTTACTGCAGCGTGTAAGCTCCGCATAAAAGTATTTGCTAAATCTATAAGTAAATATTTTTGTTTCATACTTTTTCCAATTCTTTTGATTTGTTCAGGGCAAAGCAAGCGGGGTAAAGCAATATTGCGGCCTGATTACCGAGTAATGCTAACATTTTAACATCCTCGGGTTTTTCGTCAAGTAAGTATCCGCAGTTATCCCACGCAATGAGCGCTCTTACTGCATCCCATGCCGCACCCCATGCCGCATTATATGCCGCATCCTTTGCCTCATTATATGCCGCATTATATGCCGCATCCCTTGCCGCATTATATGCCGCATCCCTTGCCGCACCCCATGCCGCATTCCTTGCCGTACCCAATGCCGAATTCCATGTTGAAGCATTTTTCTTCAATGAAGCTATTACTAGATCAATGTATTTGGCATTTGGAAGATCAGCCCAAGTAGTTTTGTTACTCATACCATTATTTTAACACAAAAAAAGCCGGCAGTCAACCGGCTTTTTTGCTTAAAAACAGCGAAATCACATACGATTTGAAGGATCTGCCTGCTCTTGAGCATAAGTTTCTAGAGCAATATTACGGCATAGAGTGGTAAACCAATCGTCAACAATTTGAATGTCAGTTTTACCTTTATACCCGGCTTTAACTAACTTTGCTACAAAGTTATCGTTCCAGTCCAAACTAAAAGACCCTGCGTTGGGGTTATCTAAGTCAAGTTCCATTCCAATGACATTGACCCAAGGTTCTCCAGCTGCAGTAGCAGCTAACTTGTCTGGGTTTTCAGGTACTACTTTTTTGGCTGAACTTTTTTTTTTGTTGGCACAGTCTGAGTAGGTGTAATCGCAGCAGCCTTGGCTTTAACTGCAGTGGTTTTAGCTACAACTTTTGGTGCCTTAGGAGCAGTTTTAGCTTTGCTGGCAGGTTTGAAATCTGGTGGTGCTACCTCTGCAGCTTTTACAGTTTCATCCCACGATGGCGTTTCTTGAACTTTACCGTCAGAAACATCACGCTTACCAAACACTTTTTTAATAAATGAGAACATAGTTTTCCTTTTAACTTTGTGAAATATTTATCTTTTTTCACGCCATACTGACATAAAGATGCTGCTGCAGGGATAACTTAAATCCATGCCGCAAACAATATTCACCAGTGTATTCGTGATTAGATTGATTAGCAGCAAGATCTAATAATCCCGGCTCCCAAAAAGATATTTTTTCATCAACTGTACTACGCTCCGCCATGGTAATAGCACCCTTCTCCGCTCGTAATAGTTTGATTTGTTGTGGAAAGGAGTTATACACATTCATAGGTGAGCAATATATTTCTTTGCCTGTTTCTTCTTTCCATGTGTGAGCCCACTCTGGAACCTCACTATAAGGAGATGATGGCTCAGCACTCATGACAAACTTTAAACAGTCAGCACGATCGAGAATAGTTTTAGACGGCGAATAATATTTAACAGCGACCCCATTTTTTTCCAAACATTTTGGCGAGCAAACAAGAGTCACACCTTCTGGAACTATAGTGTCAGGAATCCCATTGCTTTCAACTTGAACTGCTTTCCACTTTCCTACCTGTGACTCCATAAACCCCGACACATTATTTTGAATCAGCGGCTCACCGCCAGTGATGACCAAAACGATGTTTGGAAAAGTCATACCTGAAATACTATCCCTATTAGCTAATACCCATTCTGGAACAACATTTTCTTTAGTAGTCCAGTAGTCGCAAATAGTCTTATATGCTTTCACGGTTATTTCTTGGTAGGTCATCCAGTCGCCGTCATCAAAGAAAGTGTCACAAAAACTGCAAGTGAGATTGCATTTTGCCAACCTGATGAACAAGGCTGGCATGCCCGCATAAGGTCCTTCGCCTTGTAAAGTGAAAAACATTGATGTCACCATCAGTTTATTCAATGGTGCATCTTTAAAATAAGATTTTCCAGTTATAGAGTTAGTTCCGAACATGATTATTTTACCTTCACTATTTGATTTAAAAAATGATCAGTATACATGATTTTATCAGTTTCAAACTCATGCAATACTCGATAGTTCAATTTCACCCAAGACATGATTTGCTGCATAATATTAGGTGTGATCCATTTTGCAACTTGGGATGGATCATAATCTAAACTTGGCATTTGTATTACGAAGTTGTCCTCATTGTTCCAACGATTTTTAAAGTTAGAAACTTTGATTCTTAAACCATGCTGTTTGTTTGATTTTCCTACCCATAATACAACGTCTTGAATACCATGATTGTGGCTTCCGAGATTTGCCATTTCGTGCAATACATCGTCACTCTCTTCTTGCAAAACCATATCTATATATTTTTGTAATTCTTCTGAGATCATTGTGCATAATCCTTTTTTAATAACTCAGTCAACGCTTCGTGCTTTTCATTTTGCCACCGCGTTAACCAAGGTGTGCGGTCACATTCATCTACATGCTGCAATAATTTGTTTCTTGAGCAACTTTCTATTATTTCATGAACAGAAATATTCAAGACAGTTTTGCCGCCACGCATAATGGCGACACACATGTCATTAGGGTCTAAAATATCCCAAGTAATTTCATTCATATCTTTTCTATTTTCTATTTTCTATTTTCTATTAGACATCACATTTACTAGCCCAGCATTGCTACCCATTCTAGTTTCTAGATTAGTCACTGCGCAGGTAGTCAACGCGAGCATCATTAGCACCGCTATTACAACAAGCATTATTTTGGCGCATTCCTTCATGCGATATACATGGCTGAGTTACTGGGAGTTTCCCTTACTTCAACTTTACTTACTTTAACTCGATTACCATACCCATTTTCAGGAATCCAAATCTCGCTCAAATAATCATACAGCCATTTTGATAGCCCTTCGCACCCAGTTCGTTCAACTACAACCATTTGAATAAGTTTTTTCTGATGAAGCTCTTCAAAAGTTTTGAATTCTGGATCATCTTGCGCTACTAGACATGTATGATCAAACCATTCATCAAGTTTATCCTTGAACGATTTGAGCGATCCAAAATCTACGCACCAGTTGCGGGCATCAAGGTCATTTTCATCACATTCGAATTCTAAGTGAAACCCCATACTGTATCCATGAATATATTTACAATGTGACTCAGCACGCCATTGCCGATATGCTACTGCAAATCCACGTTCTGCTCCATAAGTTTTTGTGCTAACGAATTTACCCATAATAATTATGCCTTTTTATATTATACACTAGGCTGCAGAGTTTGTATACCGGGAATGAAGCCATAAGAGACCGGTTTGATGAACTAATCTTCATATGAAATCGTCTTTAGTATTAGTCATCCACTTAACTACTTTTTCTAACTTTTTCTGTTTTGCTTCTTGCAACAAGTCATTTGAGATTCCAACTCCACTGTCCTTAACAAGTTCAATCATTGCCAGCAAATCACCCAACTCTTGAGTCAAGCATTGAATATGAGTCTTGCCAATGACATGGTGGCTTGCTTCACCTGCACCAAAACGCATTATCTTGCAAATTTCTTGAACAGTCTCACCGCATTCTTCTGACAAGATTACTAGCAGTTCATCTTGATATGATGTCAGACCTGATTTCATGTCAACAGTTCCCATTCCATTGAAATATGCATCCATTTGACTGGATCTACACTGTAGTGATAGTGAACTGAATAACTTTCACTTACTTTGTCAGATACTAGCTTATTTCCTGCGACGGTAGCAGTATAGACACAATCATCTAATAGATCGACTGTGTCATGCTGTGGGGCAAATACAAGTTTGTTTGGAGTTCCGTCAGTATAAGTTGCGACATGAAAATCTTCACTTACCTTAGTCCATCCTATTTCTTTTGCAGCTTGAACCAATGTCATTACTTTGCCTCCCACCAGTTTTCGTACGGGAATACAATCCATTCATCTTTTTCTACTTTGTTGATTTCTTCACCAAAATAGTTTGGTGGTTGCGAGGCTTTACTAGCCAAGTTGTCAACCAACGCAGCAAACCTCACAGTATCTTGCCACTTGACCTCATCGCCCCAATCATTTACAATCCAGTTGATGGTGGCCCCGCTGTCATTTATATCATCAACAATAAGTGTTCGCTTGCCATTAATCGCATCTTCTGCCGCCCAACAGTTTGATTCTGGGCCATAGCCTTCATTGTCGTCACGCAAACTTACATCACACCCAACCATTTTACAGTTAAAGTAATGACTTAGCATGACTGCAGGGATAGCTCCACCACGGGAAATGCCAATAATGAGTTCTGGTTTCCAGTTATCATCACTCATTTGTTTGATAATACGCTGGAGGTGGTTGTGAAGATCTGAGTCAGTCATGTATCGTTTTTCTGGCATGCTAGTTCCTAAGTGATGTTAAAGTAATGATGTGAGACAGTTCAGTTGCCAAATCTTGAGATTCGTGAATAACATATAATGACGCTTTATTATCACTATAATCGTCATGGTCACCATTCATTAGAGTAGTTTCGATAACCGTTCCGCCATTGGCATTGTATACTTTGAAGTAGGTTCCCTTAGCACGAAGATCACCTGACGATCTAATCTGTGCCACTTTTTTTTCTTCACGGTAGGCAGCAATGCCCTTGTTATCATCAGATGACAACCACCGGACTAATTTTGACCGAAATTTGTGTAGCATAGTTTCCTCTTTTTAGTTTCTGACAGTGACCATTCTCATGAATTCAGCTCTTACACTTGGATCAGTTTTGAACCCACCACCCAGTTTGCTTGTGACAGTTCTTGATCCAGTATCTTCCACGCCTCTGCTCTTCACGCAAAAATGCTGAGCATCAATGACGACAGCAACATTTTCAGTGTCCAGAATATACTGCAAAGCGTGGAAGATTTGCTCTGTCAATCGTTCTTGGATTTGCGGGCGTTTACTAAAGTATTCAACTATACGGTTAATCTTTGACAAGCCCAGAACACGTTTGTTAGGAATATAAGCGACCGTTGCAACACCATCAATGACAACAAAGTGATGTTCGCAGTTAGATTGAACATTTACGTTCCTTTCTACGACCATTTCGTCGTATTTCATTTTGTTGTCAACAGTAGTGCATTTTGGAAATGCTTCAATGTCAAGGCCGTAAAATATTTCGTTGGTATACATTTTTGCGACACGCTTAGGGGTTTCATTCAAACTGTCATCAGACAGGTCTAGCCCCAGTGTATCCATGATTAGTGTGAAATATTTTTCAATCCTCTCGATTTTATCCTTACGATCTAGCACTGGGTCGCCAGGATTTTTTGCCGCCATTGGCGTCTCAACCCCGCATTTAACTAAATGATCGTGGATTTTTTTGCCCAGTTCTGGGTCGCATTTACTTTTATTGTAGCTCATTTGATTACCTTCCTTTGTGATGGTTTGTTTTTGATAATTATGTCGTTTTATAAAAATCTATAAAACTGACTAGACGTTTCAACGAATCTACCTTTGGTATTTCTACTTTAGGATTTAATGACTCTCGACGTCTGTAATCGGATAATTCTTCCG
>Ga0210012_1004524_pt1 | contig 10903 bp, 12 predicted proteins | sample CryGeymeta201504_FD_183974 | JGI IMG/M metagenome (GOLD analysis project Ga0210012, IMG submission 183974) | Groundwater microbial communities from Crystal Geyser aquifers in Utah, USA - Crystal Geyser metaG 2015-04 (SPAdes) (version 2) | ecosystem: Environmental > Aquatic > Deep subsurface >... | reverse complement strand
GCTGTTGTCAAGCTCGGGGCTTAAGTATTGCCCCTCGTGATTGCCTGTGACAAGGAAGCTTTGGCATTAGGTCCGGCGAAGAGCGCCGATCTACAGTACGTACTCAAGCACCAGTACACATGCATTTTACTGTACGTACCTGGTACCTGGTAGTAATAATTTCTCAACTTGCCTTGAACCTTCTCCAACTTCTTCTTCTTCTTCCCCGTCACACTCTACGCACACTGAGATCGTTCATAAATTTAATTAACTTATCAAAACACAAGATCACTAGTTTACTTGGTTGCTTGTTCATCTTAATCGATATCGCTATTACATTACCATAATGATGCTATTGCAAAACCTTCAAGAAGCACAAAGCCTCAATACGGCAGGCGCCAGTATGCTGGCTAAAAACAACCGCAAAGGTGCGGTAAGAGCCTTCAAAACTGCTGTTCAGATCATGGAATCTGTTTCCATGAGCCCTGAAGCAGACGGAAAGATCCGATCCAATCAAGAGCAGCCTTGCGGAGCCATGGGAAGTATGCCCTCGCTGGATGACTCATTCTATGTTTACAACCAACCACTGCTTTTCCACGTTCTGCCCCAAGCCATTGACATGGGATTCTACAATGGAATCATCATGTTTAACTTGGCACTGGTATTTCATCAAGAAGCCGTCTTTAGAGGAGATTTTGCCAAGTTCCAAAAGGCCAAGAACCTGTATCAGCTCTGCATCAACCTCATGACAGGCGATAAGACAGCTGCCTCGGGCGCTGTCATCCTGGCTGCCATGAACAACAGTGTTCATGCTTCTCTCAGGCTTGGTGCCTACGACGATTTCCGATCAGGCATTGAGAACCTTACGGAGCAGGCAGCTGCAGTTTCAACTCAAAAGTCAACGGCTCCTACTCCCTTCGAGCGAATGCACCTTGAAGAGTTCTACCTGAACATAACGCTTGCAAGCGAACCAACTACTGCGCCTGTGGCATAGTGAAAAGGAAAGCACGCCGCGCCTGCGGCATCGTTCTCCTCTCTTGCTGGCTTGGATAAACCTTGCCTTCCTCTGTGGTATAGTTTTCTGTTCAAAAATGATACGAGCAAGACCTCAAGGAGACCTGTATTTCCTATTCTACATTCACACTACTTGTAAATGAAGGCAAATGACATGCTTGAATGCATGATTGCACCCTCCGGACAGACATCAACAAGATTGCGCCGACAAGTACATACGTTTCCGCTAATAATAATCTGTGCAATAGAAGCCACTTTAACTCGCCACAAAAATGCTACTTTTAAAAGTCTCGCTTACTCGCTACTCTAGTACCCTAGTAGAGCTTTGAAGCCTGCTTTGAAGAGAGTCGCTTGTTCCATGCAGCAGAGCATTGCTCATCCATATCGGTGTTGTGATATTAGTTTCCTACTACTAGTACTGGAGTAGTAGTACTCTAGTAACTGTACAACTAGCTACTCCGAGTAGCTACTGTAGTAGTAGCAGCAGTTAGCTACTAGAGAGTAGGACCAGTTCTGTAGATTCTAGTAGTAGACTAGTAGGACGGAGTATTGGTACCTGGTACCCAGTTCTCGAGTCCGAGTCTTACCAGTAGGTACTACTACAGTAGTACTACCATAATAGTAGACTAGCTGCTAGCACTCTAGTACTGTGTACCTGCCACTCACTAATTAATAGTAGCGCTAGTCTACTCCACTAGATTACAAGCCATCCAACCAAAATCGTCCGCACAAATGCTTCGCTTTGTCCATTTAGTTGAATTTAATTGAGTGGACGTTCGACCTTCAACTTTTGACACCAATGTCTTGAAACCAGACAGATGAGAATTCGTGTCTTTGGTTGGCAACTGAATGAAAAAGTTCATCCTTCGGATTTTTTGCACAATCCTGTGAAGTACGTGTGAGCTCTTCTATTGGTGGGTAGCTTATCTGGTGGATACAGGTCGGTCAACCCTTCGACAGCTATCACCAGCAAAGGGGGCAAGAAAAGTCTGCTATTCGTCGAGCAAGGGGAGCTCAAAGCCATCCTACTAATGAGATTATTATTTTGGCTACTACTAGTCTAGTGGAATAGGCAACAAATAAGCTCTGAGCCAATTGATGATGCTCGCGATGCCCATCATCCGATTGAGCCCTACGCACCACCATAGAGCTTCTTACAATCTCAAACACGAAGCACACTAAATAATAATAATATTTTTTCTTGAGCAGAGTTTGCCTCGCTTGCGCAGTCTTGATGAGACTGGTTTGAAGTTGATTTATTTCGCCGCCAAATAGTACGTACAGTAGTATTCGACTGTTCTTGCAATGACTGGCTCAATGTTATCGGTTCTCCTCAACCCTAAAAACGATCATTTCAGGTTTCAGGGTCTTGCTGCCCCCTGGCTTTTCGAATCTTTCAATATTCTGCAGCTTGGAGTACTACGGTGTAGGCACCCCATGCTCACCTTGTACTGCACTTGCTGTGAGTCTCCACTACGAGGTAACAACCATGAACGAAGCCCGGGGTGTAATTGATGGATGTGTCGACAGTGCCTGTCCTCAGTTTGTTCAAAATGGATGTGGTTGTGATGCAGCATGTGGCCAGGTCGCCAACTGTCTCGAGGCAGTAAATCCTTTCCTCGAATGGTTTGCGGATGTTATTTGGGTCTTTGGATCTCCTCTGGCATTTCCCTTCATATTTTGTTTCGATCCCGAGACGACAGATTCGGGAGGTTGGCGTATCAGCATGCTACAAGCTCCCTTGCGGCGGCCTCTTTCCTGCTGTGGAGCCATGACTTGCTGCCCCTGTGGCCAGTGGTATTTGAGACGCGAAGCGCTGGGAGGAGATATGACCAAATACAAATTATGGCAGGGTTATCACGATGGACCTCAGTGCATGGCCAGGCGCTGCCCTGGTGCTCCAATTACAATCCAGTCTGGTACATATGGAGAGCAAAATTGTCCGGAAGCCTTTCTTTGCCTGGAAGTCTGGTGTGCTGCGGGAGTTTGGTCTATCTGTTGCGCCTTTGACGTGACCCGGCGCATGATGAGGGAAGAACGTGGCCTTGGAAAAGATCCGACGGAAATTCGGCAAGAAAAATGTGTCAGCTTCTTTGGTCAGCTGGCTCACCAGTGCTGTATGATGGCATGCTGTCTTGGCATCTGCAGTTGCTGTGTAGGAACCATCGCCCAAGACAGCGAAGGTGCTCAAGAATGCAGTGGAGAGACTGGCCGGGCTAGTCGGGCCTGCTGTAGCATTGTCAGGACTTGTTGGCGAGGTATTTATTCCGTCAAGGTGAGTTTCATGCAAGAACACATGCTTCGTCTGTTTAGAAGTGTTGTGTATTTATTTTCCCATTCAATTTTTTCTCTGTACCTGTTAGGTTATTGCCATTGGTTGCATGAGCGCTCAGATGATTGAAGAAATTGATAATGGACCCGCCCCGGGTCCTGCTGCCCCGAAAACGAATGTCATGGAAGAACGTTGAACGGTACACTTGCTGATAACAAAATCTTATAGAAGTAAATATTGCTTACAAATTTGCATTATTCCTTGCCGGCTATTACTTTGAAACCGTATTGCTTTAGCTTAATCGACTGACTGATGGTAAGTCGTCTAGAAGTGCTTGCGCCCTACTTCGATCACCCTTGCGACAGTAAAGGTGAGCCAGATTGCATGAGATAGCATACAGCAAGACTTTGCAGTCTTCTGAATAATCAACAATACTTTGCACTAGCCGCAAACAGTGCTCATACAAGCGAAGGGATTGGCTAAAAGCAAATGTGGAAGGATTCACAGCAATACGGCCAATTGCAGCTGCTGTCAGTTTAGGGCTCGGTGTCAAGCCCAACCCAAAGCTAGAGTCAGAGGATGAACGCATGGCACTGCAGATCGATGCTGCAGAAGGACTTCTCGACAAATGCTGATTGCTAGCGCCGCCGCCACTGCTGCAATTGCTTATGGCCCCGAAGCTGCTGGTGCTGATGTTTTCCACCAAAGGCGAACGTTGGGCCTTTGCTGAGACCACGTGTTGCTTATGGTACATTAGAGCGATGTTATAGATTATCTGCCATTATGTATGATGAGCGTTAGAAATGTCATTCTCGCAAAAGAGTACCAAGACATCTCAACAACAAACTCACCACAATTGTATAAAATATGACTAGTTCTGTTGGGCACTGTGAATCACAGCCTGGAAGAGATTCCTCAACAGGTACAACTAACATCAGCGCTTGGTTAAAAATAACGTATTGGTCGTCCCTGAGCTCTGGGATTTCTGTCATATTTTTCGGTTCATCGAGTCTAAGTTTAGCATGTATTTGATAGTTGATGTTTGTTGGTACTAGTAGTTTTGAAGAAAAAGAATCAATGGAACCTCCCCTTTTCACCGTAGTTGTAGGGGCTTGCCGAGAAGTCTTATGTAAAAATGAGGAGGGGGGCGTAGATGGAGTATTTTTGGCGCCACCAATTTCTGATGGGGTTTCGTCTAAAGTGTTGGTGTTGCTGCTGTTTCCCCTGCTGCTGCTCCTGTCGCTTGGATTATTTCTGGGGGAGACACTCGATGCTGAACCGGAATACGATGTTTCCCTTGAAGATTCTACCAAATCGGACATCCGCCGTTCAACGATAATCAGCGCTTTCCGTAGCGTTTTTACGGCCTCTTTCTCTCCACCTTGTGCCAGCAGCGCCGCACCAGTGTTGTTGAGCTCGCTCACCTGAGGGATAGAGGACATGGTTTCTGCAAACTATTGCAACTACTCGATACTCGATCTTTTAACTATGGTGCACGTGTTATGTTTTATTCTGCATTACAATGATGTTTCACTCTTGGTCAGTGTATAGAATCGCGAAGCGCTCAGTGATGCCGAGTTCGTTCCCAAGCAAAAAGCGAGTATCAAGAACTGCTTTGGTATTTAGAGTTCTACTGCATGACACTTACTACCTGGTGGACTACGGTACCGGTACCTAGTAGAGTAGTACCTGGTAGCAAAGGAGGTAAATATCCAGTTCAGAATAGAAAAAGTGTAATTAAAGCACTCAACCCCACCCCGTCTGGGAGAATTCGGAAGAATTCGCAAATAATTTGGTTGACACCGAGCTTTAAAGAATATCAGAAGACTGCTTCTACTCTAGTACCTGGTAGTCTACTGATAGTAAAAGTAGTATCTATTACTACTACTAGCTACCTAGTAGATACCTGTTACTGTACCTTGTAATAGTACCAGTACCAGTAGACGAAACATGACACGGAAACCAAGTGCGTAATCAAGGTTTCTAATACCGGTACTGGTAAGCATGTTCAGGAACTTGTACTCATGAACTACCAGGTACCTGGTATTACTTAGTAATTACCAGTAAGACAGGGAAAAGAAGAAAAAATAATACAGTCAGTACCAGTATTAACAAATGTCTTATGCTTAGGTAGCCAACGCACGTTTTAGATGGCGAAGATGCGCGAACGATAATGATGGGCTTGGTTTCGGCAACCCGCACTACCATTATTAGTGTACCTGATACTAGCTAGTACCTGGTAGTAGGTACCAGAGCGAGTAGCTACTCTAGAGGTACTGTACCTAGTAGTAATGCTATTACTCTTGACTACCTGGTACTACAATAGTAGTAGTACTAGCACTCTACAGTAGTAGTACTGTAGCTAATAGTGATGGACGAGGACATTAGTTCGCTACTGGTACCAGTATTAGCTGATGTACCAGGTAGCAAACTACTACTCTACCAGGTACTACAGTAGCTAGACCTACTCGAGTCTTAGTAGAAAGGGCTTAACTTAATTTTTCAATGGCACCTCATGTCTGGTCTCACACAGCACCAATCAAACCCAACGACGAACAACTGTGCACCATTGCTTCACATTGGCTGCCAACAGTTATTGATTATGGCCAACCACTCCTCAAGTGGGTGGCCTACACAATTTATTTATCTCTTGTGCCACAACATAGTTTACTCTTTTTAGAGTAGAGTGGAAGAAGAATACAGCCAGCAAAATCTGTGTTTTTCTGCATTGCAGATCAAATAATAAGGCTATTTCAGCAAGTTTTTCTCTTTTTTTTTTTCCAATTAGACTATCGCTTTGTCCAAATGATGAATCGCGTGCCCAAAATCTTGAAAAACTCTAGCCCCACCACGAACATGCACACTGCAAACATGCAATACCACCACTTGTATGGTGCAATGAGCTCGCCATCTTCGAATTTTGCCCAACCAAAGACAAACAAAATAACCTCTCCCGGGAGACCGTTGGTGATAACATCAATGATAGACTCTGCCACAATAGATATACCAGAAACCATGTAAATTGCATTGCTGATCACTTCTTTAATTTCTTGCAGCGTTCCGCCGGGCAGAGTAGCATTCAAGAGACACAGTACCATTTCTGCTTGTTGCTCTTCTGTCAAGAGTCCAAAATTAGCAATTGCAGAAGTATCATTGCCTCCGTTGCCAACCAAAGTGGGAGATAATATGGAAGCTGCCGCATCAATAATGATGTTGGAAATGGCGTTCTCGCCAGCACCTGAACCCAGACACTTTGCGACGTTGTCGCTGCCATCTTCGAAAGCCGCCGCTGCTGCGTCAAACTCATCCCCACAGGGTGGAGACTGTAAAATACCAAAGACAAAGCAGCTCATAAAGTTTCGCGCAACGGGCTCAACGAAGCAATTATTGTCCATTCCACAGTCAATCATATTCGCTGTCGTACCAAGTATGGATGAGTTCCAGTTTTGATTTAGCGATGGACTGGCAGCAAGTACAAGGTTCATAATGGTAGATGCCTGACCGGCACGGCTCCCTGGAGACCTATCGGTTCCTCGTGGAGTAAGGAACATGTTGGTAGCATTGCCACCTAGCTCACCGAAGATTGTTGCATTTGCTGAGCCTCCCTCAACTGTGTTAGGATCAAACAGAAGGTACCGATTGTCACCAAGCTCATTGGAACACATGCCTTGGATCACATAACGCAAGAGATCAGCATGATTGGCCCATTTCCACCCATCTGGCATTGCATTCAGAGTGATGAGGAAGCCCATGAACAAGACAGAGAGAATAGTCGTGAGCCCAGCTAAACCGTTTGCGGCTTCTTCGTTGGGTGTCACAATGGCATAGACTTCCCCTGTCTCCGACAAAATCAGGAAAGGAGTGAGTACCATATCAAAGTTTCAACATGCGCCAACTACAAAATTTCACTTACCGATGGAGGTGAAGGCCCAGTTTACAAAGAATAAAATAACCAGGAAGTACGCTGGGCGGTTGCCACCACGCTGAAAGCCAACAATAAAATAAAATCCGACAAACATGAGAATAGCGTTAACGATATGAAAGGGAATGTCGGCAAGTAGGGAAGCAATTGAATAGGACCAGCGAGAGTACAACCCGGAGGTTGCCTCCCGATAAAGAACAGCTCTGTCGGCAATCAAAGGCACTACGGATGCCTGCATAGGTACCACCAAGACGAAGGTCAAGAAGAATGTAGACCCAATTGAGAGAACAGCACCCTCGATTGTCGACTTATCTGCTCCAAAGAGGATACCAAAATAGATGGAGAGCAGGAGAGACGCACATAGCCTCGTCACAGAATACGCGGGATTCCGCCATTGCGTAATGACCATCCGCCTTGTCAAAATATGAATCTCCCGAAAGAAGCTTCGACGCTTCGCAACTTCAGCTTTTGTCCTCTCCATTGTCTCGATTGCAGCTTGTTTTTCGGGTTCGGGTAAGCTTGCTTCCTCATTCAGCATTTCCATCAGGCTAAGATGTTCCTTAGACTTTCGAAAGGCAGTTTCAGCCTTGTCTGGCTCTACCGTTGCTACAGCCGAAATGACATAGTCGGCGGGGTTACAATTAGCGGAGATGCGTGTCCCGGATAGACCTGCGAAGTATTCCGTCACTTGTTGCGATTTACTTCCTATTTCGCCCATGTACGCCACCTATGTGATAGGACAAAGGAACAGTTAGGCACAAGGACGGTCCAATTGTGGCATCAAAAACAACATAAACTTACCTTGCCCCCCCGTGTCAGTAAAAGAAGGTCATCGAAAGACTCCCAGATTACTTTAGGCAAAAACAGATGGCAAAGAGGATTAGCTCAATGTCCCTAGTATTGAATGGTGGCACTTGATACAATGAACACTTACGCATTGAGGGCTGGTGGATTGTAGCAACAGTAATAAGATTCATTTCCGTTGTTGAGCGCCGGATGGCTTCCATGACAAGATTAGCGGCAGTTGTTCCAAGTCCAGTCGTTGGTTCCTGAGCAGCCAAAACAGAAGGCAAATATGGAAGGTGAGAAAATTGAATAGTTTTTTATTGACACTGCGAAGGTCGAGAACGTACATCCAAGAACAAAATCTTGGGCAGCATCACCAGCTGAACGGCAATAGTCAGCCTCTTTCGGACGTGCTTGGGAATTCCTTCACCGTCCTTTTCAACTCCGACAACAACATCGACCCAATCTTCCAACTTCATGAGCTCCAAAATTTTGTTGATGAGAGTAATTCGATTCATTGAAGCAGGAAGTCGACAACTGGCGGTGAACTTAAGAGTTTCAAGTACTGTCAGATAGGGGTTCAGAATATCATTTTGCTCTGCATACCCACTCAAAAGCTGCCAAATCTGCTGATCCTTTGGGAGTCCACTAAAAGTAAGACACCCTGTAATGCGCCCACCTGTCTTGTAGCCAGCAATGACATCGAGCAAAGTCGTCTTTCCGGCTCCACTAAATAGTAAAGAATGAAGAATGAGAAAATATTCAAAACCTCATTTAAACCAGAGCTTTTCCAAGTTGCATACTCAAATAGTTGTCCTACCTGGTCCCCATGAGCGCAGTTGCCCGGCCTGCTCGGAAGGTTGCTGATACTTTGTCTAAAAGCTGCAGTTCAGACTGCTCCTTCGTGGTTGCCAATTTGTCATTACCTTTCTTTTCGCCAAGCAGCAGGGGGCCAAAAATAGAGCTAACGCTACAGCTTTTGGGCCGGGCTTGTGTTTTCAAAGGCACCAGATAGCAAAGATCTGTCACAGTGAGACTGGAAGGCCACTTCGGCGGTTCGGCGGCATCGCCTGTCCCAGTGTCTGGCAAAAAACTCAAGGAGGTACTTGTTCTCTGCGCTCGGCGAAGTTGGCTGAATAAAATTCGGCGGCTTCGTTCCATGAGGATCATGCCCAAAAGATCGAAGACAAAGGCAAGAACAAGCAACATGGACAAGTCAAAAAATTTGATGGTTGTAAGGTTGTCTGTCCAGAGAACACGGGGGATTTGTAGGGTGTTGAGCCAGCTTTCGCCCGGAACAGTTTTGCTTGAGGTGTCCAAGGAATCGCCGTTCGAAAGTGTAATACCATCAAGCTCACGACCGACGTATTCGTTGATGGCCAGAGCTTCAAAACCGTATGCCGGCGGAGAGAGCCAAGACAACCACCTAAAAATAGGAGGAATTTGCTGGAACTTGGGCATGAAACAAGAAAGCGTTGAAAAGATAAGTGTTGCTATGGAGACGATCGACTTTGCCACCACTTGCGTGCGAGAAATAGCACAAAAGAGCCTGCCCAAAGCCAGACCACAAAATTCCATCCCAATAAGAACTGAAAGGAAAATGAAATAGAATGGTTAGCATCGCACACACATATGAATAGTTCAAATTTTCCACAAGAAAAGAAAATTCTGAACAAATGTCCAGCATTTACCTGCAATGTAGAAAATGACCCGCTCCGCCTTCGGGTTCAGGTCGACCCACCAATAGGAAACCACTGCAATCAATATGGCTTCTAAAATACTGAGGGGCAACTCGTAGAGAACCTGACAAAAATAGTAGACGTGACTTGAGTAAAATTCAGAGGACTGGCGCTTGAAATAGGTAATTCTCTCTCGAATATTTTGAGGGACGGTGACACCTGTACTTAATAGCAACACCAAAAAAAGGTTTTGAAACATGAACGCTGTCCTTGCCAGTGATGAAGGGATATCTTGGGTCAAGACGGAGAAGAGGGATCCAACCACTACTCCAAAAAAGACGGCAACAAGCAACCGCAGATAGGTTGTAGGATTCCGTTTGATGAGCATATACTTGCGTCGACCAAGAATTTTGAAGTTATGCCTCATGCCTGACGCATACTTGGACTTGGGCAAGAGCTCCTCAATATTAACGAGATTCTGAGCCTTTCTGTTGTTTAACAAGCAAAATTGCTCAAGCATATCACGATAATTATCCGATTCCTTGAATCGGATTTGAATCGCATTGACAACCTCATCTTCTCCAGACATTCTATTTAAACACATGTCACTGATGCTCCCAACATCCAAATCGGCATCAGTTGTCCCTAAAAAGGTTTGGCGCAAGTTGTTCCGGTCTGAGGGAGGACCGAAGAAGACCATTTCTCCTCGATGATCCAGAACCAGAAGATTGTCAAAAAGCTCCACAATCTCATCCGAGGGTTGATTTAGACTTACAACCGCTGCTGATTGAAAAGAAAGGCAGGCCTTCTTCAGCTGCTGGCAAATGATAAAGGAATCCTGCGAGGATAGTCCATCGGTAATATTTTCCAATCCCAAGAAGCGCATACGGTACGCAATTAGCATTTCGCCAACCGTCACCCTTCGCTTCTGTCCACCTGATATTCCACGTAGATTTTCGTCGCCTATTTGAACAGAAAGAGAAAAAAGTGAGAACACTGATCATCTGTAAAGGAGGACTACATTATTTCCGATGCTTACCCACGACAGTATCTGCGACATGAGACAAATCCAGGCTTTCCAGCACCTCATCAACCTGCGCAAGAAGAGGAAAGAAAATGTGCCAGATCACAGATCAGCACAGAGTGCCACAACTATCGCCTACTGTGGTGACTTCTTTGTACTTACAACATCGTCAATTTCGCTATCGGTAGCCTTTTCAGATCGAGTACATTCGGCAGCAAAACGGAGCG
>Ga0210012_1004509_pt1 | contig 10929 bp, 4 predicted proteins | sample CryGeymeta201504_FD_183974 | JGI IMG/M metagenome (GOLD analysis project Ga0210012, IMG submission 183974) | Groundwater microbial communities from Crystal Geyser aquifers in Utah, USA - Crystal Geyser metaG 2015-04 (SPAdes) (version 2) | ecosystem: Environmental > Aquatic > Deep subsurface >... | reverse complement strand
CTTATACGTTACACTATAGAACGGCAATTGAATACCTTATGGGTTTAACAATGGTTAATCGTCAACATTCTAAAAAAGAAATGCTCGGAAGAATGATTGAGTGGAGGATGAAAAATTAAAGAGAAATTGGATAGAAAAAAAGGCTGCCAAATATTGACAGCCTTTAAGAAAACCAGATTAGAGTTTTAACTCTTAGCGATTGGTTTTTTACCGTTTAATTGAAGTGGATTTTCCATCACCCATCTGCCATCAAACATCAACTATGCGATTGTAACTTCTTTTGTAAGATAAACATCTTGAACTAAGTTCACGATTTTGATTCCTTCAGCCATCGGGCGCTGGAAAGCTTTTCTTCCAAGGATTAATCCCATACCGCCGGCACGTTTGTTAATTACCGCAGTTTTGCAAGCATCGGCAAAATCATTTGCACCGGAAGCTCCGCCGCTATTAATTAATCCCGCTCTGCCCATATAATTATTCATCACCTGGTAACGGGTTAAATCAATTTGATTTTCGGAAGTTAGTTCGGTGTAAACGCGTTTATCAATTTTTCCATAAGAAACGCCGCCGGTATTTAGCGCCGTGTAGCCGCCGTTATTTTCCGGTAGTTTTTGTTTGATGATATCTGCTTGAATCGTAACGCCAAGATGATTTGCCTGCCCGGTTAAATCAGCTGAGACGTGGTAATCTTTATCGCTCTTGAATTTAGGATTACGCAAGTAGCACCAGAGGATTGTTCCTAAGCCTAATTCGTGTGCATACTGAAACGCTTCGCTTACTTCAACAATTTGTCTGCCGCTTTCATCCGAACCAAAATAAATTGTTGCGCCAACCGCAGCCGCACCCATATCATACGCTTGCTCAACGCCGGCAAACATAATCTGATCAAATTTATTTGGATAGGTAAGCAGTTCGTTATGATTGATTTTTACGATGAACGGAATTTTGTGCGCGTATTTTCTTGAAACCATTCCAAGCACGCCCAAGGTTGAAGCCACTGCATTACAGCCTCCTTCAATTGCTAACTTAACAATGTTTTCAGGATCGAAAAAATCGGGATTTTTAGCGAAAGAAGCTCCGGCTGAGTGTTCAATTCCTTGATCGACCGGCAATATGGAAACATAACCGGTTCCTGCAAGTCTGCCTGAATGGAAAATCCATTGAAGATTTTTCATAACGTTGATGTTTCTGTCGCTCGGACTAAAAATTCTATCTACAAAATCTGGTCCGGGTAAATGTAATTTGTCTTTTGATACTTTAGCCGTGTAATTTAAGAGAGAGTCGGCTTCTTTACCAAGTAATTCTTGAATTTTGTTAATCATTATTGCTCCGTTTTTCTTTTATAAATTGTACAGTTCAAAAATAACGTGAAAAGGGATGAATTCAAACAGAGTTTAGAAGGGAATGAGAAATAAAGGGAGGGAAAACAATAATAGTTTAAAAATCTCTTGACTTTCTCATTTTTATTTTTGATTATAATTACAGAGAAAATTAATTATTCTCATTTGTTCCTTGTTCGCTGTTTCTTGAAATTAAAATATAGTGTTTTTGAATTCATAACCTGTGGCACCGTGGCGCCATTCGTAATTCCTAATTATTAATTATTAATTAATGAGGAGGTTATATGAAAACTTTTTTTAGAACTGATCAACCTAATTTCTTCTTCATCTTTTACTCGTTACCCTTTTTTACGGGACATACATTTTCTTACTTCACCGTCGGGGATAACTCAAATGTTAAGTAAAACGACCTGTCCCAATTCTATCGAAAAATCCCGCTATAAGTGGGTAAAGTTTGTATTATTAGAATACTTAAGATTAATTTTTTATTATAAATTTACTTCAATCAATAAGCATAAATCATTTTTATTCTTTTTTATTTTTTCCCTTATTATTTCAAATCATTATTTAAAAGCACAATGGAAATTTGCAAATGGACCCTACGAGGCAACACTATTAAACATCTCAATCGATCCTCTAAATCCAAACATACTTTATACCGTAGGCGAAGGGGTATTTCGTTCTACAAACAGAGGCGAATATTGGGTGGCGATTGAACCGGATACTGTATTAAGAGCTAATTTGGAACCGGTGATAAAAGCTGATCCAAAGAATGCAGGTGTTGTTTATTATGGTGGGCATGGGGCATTGTTTAAGTCATATAATTATGGAGATGACTGGAAAGTTATAGGCTTTGAAAAAAGGAGTGTTACAAGTATTGAAATAGACCCAATAAATCCGGATATAATTTATGTGGGTTTAAAAAATTCATCGGATGATGCTATATGGAAATCAACTGATGGAGGTAAAACATGGGGGAAAAAAACAAATGGAATACCTGTATCGCAGTTTCCTTTTCAAGATTGCAGAGCAATAAAGATAAATCCTATGAACAATAATTCTTTAATTGCTGCCGTATATTCAGAGGGTATTTTCAAATCAATAGATGGCGGCAATAATTGGAAATTTCTTTTGGGAGTAAACACTTATGATGTTGAATTTCTCCCTTGGGATACCACAACTGTTATAGCTGCTGTAGCTGGTGGAATATATAAGTCAACAGATGATGGGCAAACATGGGTACGAATTCTTAATACAGGAGCAAACTGTATTGAAATAGACAACACTACAAAGGAGTTTTATGCAGGAATGAATAAAAGCACAGATGAAGGAGATACATGGATTTCCCTAAATAATCCGGAACTTCCAACTTCTTTTTCTTTGGCAATGACTGTAGATGATATAAAAATTGATCCAATTAATAACATCCTTTATTTAGCTACTGGGGCGGGCATTTACAAAAGTTTTGATAAAGGAATAAACTGGATACAAGCGTTTGATGGTTTGAATGATTTTTATGCTTATAGTTTAGCTTTTTCATCTTCAAACCCTACTGTAATGTACACTACCGGTAGAGAAGGAATACATAAAAGTACAAATGGTGGTAAGAGTTGGAAATATATTGGGGGTGGGGCAGCAGAAAATTTTATCACTGTAGATCCAACTAATCCTGATATTGTTTATGTCGCTCAAATGCCTATACTTACTACATTTTGGCTTTGGCGAACTATGGATGGAGGTAAAACTTGGGAGAAAAAACTAACAAGCCTGGCTCGTTTTGATTTTATTGCAATCGATCCTATAAATCCATCTATAATATACAGTGTGTACACGGATGTTTCAAAAAGTACTATAGTCAAGAGCTATGACAAGGGAGAAACATGGGAAGACTTAAATACACCAATCAAACCCTCCGATATGATAATTTCTAAATCTAACAACTCAGTTATCTATATCGGTTCTGGAGAAGGAGTTTATAAAACTATAGATGGAGGTATAACTTGGAATTATTTAGGACTACCTGCCAACAATCACCGAATACTTCTTTCATTTGCTCCTGAGAATGAAAAAATAATTTATGCATCTGTTTATGGTCAGGGAGTTTTTAAGACAACTGATGGTGGAGTACACTGGGAAATAAAAAACCAGGGATTTACAGACACAATAGCTGGAGCAATCATACCTGATCCAAAACAAATCGGGCGAGTATTTCTTAATACATTAATGGGATTGTATGTTAGTACAAACGGCGGCGATGAGTGGAAAAAGTTCCGCCCGGAAGACTTTCCAAATCTTTTTTATCCATTAGGCATTGATACAACTGGAACAGGCAGAATTTTCGCTGTTAGAAATAATGAACCTGGTGTATATACCCTTGATTCAATTTATTCAGATCCCTCGTATGTTGAAGAAAATAGTTCACCACAAAATTTTATACTCTATCAAAACTACCCGAATCCCTTCAATATGAGCACGATGATCAAATTTGTAATACCATCAACCACAAATGTTAAATTAGAGATTTATGATTTTTTAGGAAATAAAATTATGACATTAATTAACGGATATAAAAGTAGTGGCGTTTATAGTTTTGAGTGGAATGGGAAAAATGAGAAAGGTGAATATGTAAGTAGTGGTTTATATTTTTTACGCCTTCTCAATGCTAATATGGTATTAAGTAAAAAAATGATAGTAATTAAATAAGAAGGAAGAAATGATTATGAATAAATAATAGATCTTTTATGGAGGAGAATTTCAGAATGTACATGATGGAACTGGATTGTTTTGGGGTCATAAAGGTGTTATTAATTGTTTTTAAATGCTATGGTTATTCACAATAAAAGAAGGTGTCACTATGAAAACAAAAACTTTGTTGTTTTTATTCATTTTTTTGTGCCTAGGCTCGATAGAAAAAATTAGCAACGCACAAACATTCTCAAACGAACTCGAAGAAAAAATAAAACAATCACCGCAAGGTGATTTTATCCGTGCCGTTGTTAAACTAAAGGGCCGATTAGATATAAATGAATTAAAATTGGCAACAAGCGGAAAAGTTAACACTCAACGACGCGAAATAGTAAAAAAACGAATGAAAGATTTTTCGAACCAATCTCAAACTAATTTGTTGACTTACTTGAGTACTATAAAAGCTAATGGAGATTTGAGGTCCATCAAAAGCCTTGCGATAACAAATAAAATTGTAATCGAAGCAAATAAAAGTGGACTTGATAAACTAAGGTATAGAAGTGATATTGAATATATATATATTGAGCATCCCCAAATGGTTTTATGTGCTAATACCTGGAGTGTTGAAAAAATAAATGCTCATCTATCGTGGTCATCCTTTGGGGTAGATGGTACTGGAGTCAAAATTGGAGTACTTGATTCTGGCACAGATTACAACCATACTGATCTTCATTTAAACATTTGGAATAATCTTGGAGAAGATGCTGACGGGGATGGACACACTCTGGAGTTGAATGGAGGAGGTCAGTGGGTTTTGGATCCCGGAGATATTGATACAGTTGATAATGATGGTAATGGATATGATGATGATTTAGTAGGTTGGAACTTTGCATATGATAATAATAATCCAATGGATAATTACGGGCATGGGACTCATGTCACGGGCATTGCAGCCGGAGATGGCTCAGCCGGGACACAAACCGGAGTTGCTCCTGGTGCTATTATCATTAGCCTAAAAGTTACAGAGAATGGTCAAATCCTTCAAGCTGTTCTTGAAGAAGCTATTACCTACGCTATTGAAAACAATCTTAATGTTATAAATTTAAGCCTCGGGTGGGTCTATAACTTAATGTATACGCCTGGTAGTATTTATGATCCAAGAGCGGATCTAAGATTAGCTTGTGAGACAGCGATTGCAGCAGGAATGGTTGTTTGTGTCGCTGCTGGCAATGATGGGGAATACGCTAATCAACTCGATTGGAGATATGGTACTCCTATTGATTATAGAATACCACATAATGTTAGAACCCCTGGTGATGTACCTTCTGTTATTACTGTTGGAGCAACTGATGCAAGCGATGTAATATCATATCTTAGTAGTAATGGCCCAACGACATGGTCAGATGTTCCAGAATATGGTGATTATCCCTACCCATCCGGTCTCATGAAGCCTGATGTTTCAGCCCCTGGTGAAGGTGTAACTTCTACAAAACGGGGTGGTGGCTATGAGGTAAGAACTGGAACTTCAATGGCAACACCTGCAGTTAGTGGTTCTGTAGCTTTATTGCTACAAACCAATCCTTTATTGACATCTCCCCAAATTAAATATATTCTTGAAATGTCCGCTATCGATTTAGGAGCTTCGGGGAAAGATGGGTTGTATGGTTCGGGACGTATTGATGTAAATAAAGCGGTGAAATATGCTTTAGAGCATTACGGTGGTAAGATAATTCAAAATCTTACTATTCCCTCTAGTGAAACATGGACATTTTCTCCGGGTGTAACAGTAACAATTCAATCCGGAGCATCCATTATTGTCAACGGCATCCTTATTGCGAACGGAACAAGCACAAGTAAAGTTACTTTCGATTTTATTTCTCCGAATTCTACAACACAAAACGGGATTAAGTTTATTTCCGGTTCAAACGGAACCATAAACAACGCAATAATTAGGAACGGCTATTATGGTGTCTCGGTTACCGGTAATCCAACCGGTGCAATAAATATCACTAACTCAGCAATAAGCAACTCCTCTTATGCCATATATATTAACGGTAATACTTCAAGTAACGTAAATATCACCGGCTGCGATATTGGAACTTCAAGCGGAGGAATTAATTTAAATAGCGCTGTAGCCAATATAGATGGCTGCACAATTCATAATATTACCACCTATGGCGGTGGGGCTGTTACCTTCAATAATTCCGGTGGAACAATTAAAAATTGCAGCATCCAAAACAATTCCGGTTCAGCTAACGGTATAAGCATTTTAAATAATTCCTCTCCCTATGTTTTCCAAAACACCATAGCCAACAATACATTAAATGGCGTTTACGTTTATCATGCAAGTCCGTCATTACAATCGAATGTTATTTCAACTACCGGTTACGCCCATGCGGCGGTTTCAAACAATAGTTATTCATACACTCTTTTTGGTAAAACAAGCTACCCTTTTGACGGTTATAACACAATAAGCAATAGTTTTTACGGTATTTATGTAAGTGATCATTCAATTATTCAGGCTGGTTATACGGACATTGCAAGGTATAATAGAATTATTAACAATTCATACCGTAATACTTACGTAATCGGGTATTCAACACTCTATGCAAAAAATGATTGGTGGGGAGCCTATCAACCCGACACAACAAAATTTTATAAAGAAACGGGTTCTTACTTTTATTATCTCCCTTATTTAACCGAAGATCCATCGGGATCACAAAATATTGTCTCATCTCGTGGTTTAATTGCAGAAGCTAATGTTGCTGCTACAACCGTATCTTATTCTCCAGAGGAAGAATTACTCCTTAAAGCAAAAGAACTGCAAGAAAAGAATCAAACTAATGAAGCCATAGGTATTTATAAAGAACTGATAAATACCTATGAAGAGAAAAGTATTAGTGAAATAGCATTAGTAGAGTTGAGTAATATTTATCGCCAAACTAAAGATAAAAACGAAAAAGATTATCTTGGAAATCTTAAACTTTCTAAGAATAACAAAAAACGGTTATACCCTATTGCTTTAGAGCTTTTATCACATATCAACAAAGAAGAAGGAAACCTTTCTGAAGCGCTCACTGATTGTGAAACATTGATTAAAGAATTTCCCTCAACCGAACACGAAAAGAATGCTTTAATGAATAAGTTCTTTCTCTATTACGACAGCAAAGATATCAGTTCGGCAAAAACCGTTGTAGAAAGACTTACCAATAGTTTTAGTGAGTCTCCGGAAATTGCAGCGGCAATTAACTTATTGGAAATGGAAGAATTAGGTAAAGAATATTTCCCTCCGAAAGTTAATACAGAAGATAATTTGAAGAAGGATACACTAACGGAAAATTATGAAATAAATAACTATCCCAATCCGTTCAATCCTGTAACAACAATAACATACCAGTTACCGAAAAGCGGAAGTGTTATGTTGAAAATATTCGACATACTCGGCAATGAAGTAAAGACTCTCGTTAATGAGCAGAAAGAAACGGGCAGATATACAGTTCAGTTCGATGCCTCATCCCTTGCAAGCGGAATGTATGTTTACCAATTGCGGGTAAACGATTATATTGCTGTTAAAAAGATGATGCTGGTCAAATAATGGAAGTCAAATTTCAGAAGTCAGAATAAAATAATAAAAGCCTGCTCAATCAGGCAGGCTTTTTTTTGACAAAAATTATTTGATTCTTTTTTGAAGATTATCAACAACATCGGCAAACTCTATTTCTTGTTCCGCAAGACCGGCGGTCAGGTTCGCCTTAATTCTTATATTTAAACATGACATTTCTATTGTGCTGAATACCATGACATTTCTAAAGAGTTATAACATAAGCAAAAATATTTTTTAAAACCTCTTGACTTTCTCTTTTTTATTCCCTAACATCACACCAAACAAAAAGGGAAACTTATATGGAAAATTCTCCACTATCCGGTTTTTCTTCTTACTTATCCCGCTTGCGGGCTGGCGCTCTTCATTACTTCAACTTTGAAGTGTACTACAATGAAAAAAACATTTTTAATATTTATTGCCCAAGTAGCTTCAGTAAAAAAAAGCTTTCTCTATTTCTTATAATTTTCTCTACTTATTTATTCTCACAAGGCTGGCAATGGCAGAATCCTTACCCACAGGGAAATTTTCAATCAGATGTTTGGGCGTTGGATTCCTCTACTATTGTTGCTCTAGCTGATTATGGAACAATTCTAAAATCCACCGATGGAGGAACCAATTGGAAAATTAAATACGTAGGGGGAGATTCAATATTTTATTTCCGCGATTTACAATTTATCGGTGATATAGGATGGACAGTAGTCGGAAACTACACTACTCATAGATACATTTTCAAAACAACAGATCGAGGAGATACCTGGATACTTAATACAAAAATGGATGATCAAATTGAGTCTCTATACTTTATTGATGAAAATACCGGATGGCTGACAGGAATTGATGACAGCACACTTGCAGGAAGAATTTTCAAAACAAATGATGGTGGTAAGACATGGATTAATCTATCACCGGATTCAGTTGGAATATTAAGCGATATATTTTTTCATGATTCACTTTACGGATTTGTTGTTGGTTATAGCGGACTAATATTAAGAACTACTGATGGGGGAGAAAATTGGCAGAAGCAAACAAGTGGAGACAATATAGAATATATATTGGGAGTTCAGTTTATAGATAGGCTCACAGGGTGGATAATAGGCAATAAAAATATAAATTCTGGTTTTGTTCGTAAAACAACTGATGGGGGAATTACATGGGTTTTAAAATTAATAACAGTTGATGAACACATTTTCAAAAAGTTTTTCTTTATAAATAATAATGATGGATTTATACCAGGTTTACAGGGGAAAATTTATACTACCAGGGATGGTGGTGACACATGGAATATAGTTTCAATATCCCCAAATAAATGGCTGACTTCAGTTCATTTTTCCGATCAAAACAATGGGTGGATAGTTGGTGATAGAGGCGTTATTGCAAAAACAAGTAATGGTGGTACAACCTGGATAAATGTTTCCAGAGGCATTAGAGATGAAAACCTTCAATCTATTATATTCATAGATACTTTAACGGGATGGTGCATTAGCAATAAACTCGATATTAATGGTTCAATATTGAGAACAGAAGACGGGGGTAATATTTGGATACAACAATTAACAGATACGCTGGTTCATTTCCTATCGCTTGATTTTATTTCTCATACAACAGGTTGGGCAGTTGGCTCACAAAATTGGACGAAAGGAGTTTTTTATAAAACCACAGATGGTGGCTCAAACTGGGCAAGAAGTTTTTTTAATGAATACTACATGATTTCTTCAATAGATTTTATTGATGATCTTACTGGCTGGATGATTGGTAGTAGTGGCTTAAACAGCTATTTCCTTAAAACTACTGATGGGGGGAATACATGGAATTTACAGTTTGAAGATAGTTTATATCGTAATAAAAGAATTAAATTCTTTGACTATTTAAATGGATGGGCAGTTGGATGGCCATCTGGAGGTAGCAGATTTGTATTGAGAACTACTGATGGAGGTTTAAGCTGGAATGCTCATCATGTCGATGTAGAATTTCCAATTTATGATGTCTCTTTTGTTTCACCTTTAGTAGGCTGGGCTGCTGGTGGTACCGAAATCTTCTATAATGAACCTGGAGGTGGCGAAGGGATTATTTCTTATACCAATGATGGTGGTGTTAACTGGCAACGTCAATTTTATATAGCAAGGGATGCATTTACTTCCTTAGATTTTGCAGATGACTTAAATGTATGGGCAGTTGGATATAGAGGGCAAATATATAATACTATAAACGGGGGGCTAAATTGGACATTGCAATGGGTTCCGACCAATGCATCTTTCTACTCTGTTGACTTTGTAAATTCAAGCTATGGATGGATATGCGGTGATTATGGAACAATATTTAAAACTCATACTGGTGGACAGGTAAACGATATAAATGATGAATTTCAACTTAATAATGCTGCTTTAGAAGAATTTTTATTACTTCAAAACTATCCAAATCCATTTAATAGCCAAACGATTATCCGTTATGTTCTGAAGCAAGATCAGCTTGTTACCCTTTCTGTTTATGACATTCTTGGTCAATGTGTAAAAGTTTTGGTAAATGAAACGCAACCTTCGGGGGAATATTCAATTCCGTGGGATGGAAGTAACGCTAATGGTATTCAAGTAACAAGTGGAGTTTATTTTTATATTATAAATATTAAATCACAATTTTTTGTAAAAAAGATGCTGCTTATTCAGTGAAAAAATAAACAAATAAAAAACAAAAAAATAAGGAGTAACATATCATGAGAGAAAAAATTTTAAAGAGTCTAATTCTCTTTACAGTCATATCTACGTTCTATACAACTATTGCACAAATTAATATTGTCCCGGGAAGAATAATAGTTGAATTCATGCCCGGCGTAATTTTGTTACCACAAGAAGCAACGAAAGTTCCAATAAATAAACAAAACATTTGGGATACTAAAATCTTAGAAGCATGTAATAAAATCAAAGCCGAAGAGATTGAGAAAGCATTTCCGTCTGCAATTGCTGGACAAACATCTATTCTATCTCCAATCACTAATGAGATAGTAAATGTTTCAGACTTATCTCAATATTTCATTATTAAATTTGACAATAGCGTTTCTGTTAAAGATGCTCTTAGAGAATTTTTGGTTTTATCAAATGTAAAACAGGTTACACCAGATATATATCCAATTTTAGATGGAGAACCGAATGATCCTTACTTTGTAAAACAGTGGCATTTAAAAAACCGTGTTAACCCTATGTTTGATATTAATATGGTTCCGGCATGGGATTTAACAAAAGGTGATAACATTAAAATTGCAATTATTGATGGTGGAGTAAGACATGATCATCCCGATTTATATCCGCA
>Ga0210012_1004508_pt1 | contig 10930 bp, 9 predicted proteins | sample CryGeymeta201504_FD_183974 | JGI IMG/M metagenome (GOLD analysis project Ga0210012, IMG submission 183974) | Groundwater microbial communities from Crystal Geyser aquifers in Utah, USA - Crystal Geyser metaG 2015-04 (SPAdes) (version 2) | ecosystem: Environmental > Aquatic > Deep subsurface >... | reverse complement strand
CCCCGACTTTTCCGACGTGCAAGTTCCCATCGAAAGCAGTGGCATCACCATTTTGACAAGCCGCTTTGTAAAGGTGGCGCACGCCCGCGGCCTGTGGGTCGACGCGTGGACGATTGACGATCCCGCCGAAATGCAAATGCTGATCGAGATTGGCGTGGATGGGATTATTACGGATCGTCCCGATCTGTTGATGGAGGTGTTGAACCGATAGAAGGTATAATAGCCAAGGAGCAATGATGAAACCCGATTTTGAATGGGATCCGCAAAAGGCAGACCGAAATGTTCACAAGCACGGCGTGACTTTTGCCGAGGCAAGTTCCGTTTTCGATGATCCCATGTTCATCACCCTGCTCGATGATGAACATTCCGTGGACGAAGAACGGTTCATCACGATTGGGCTGTCCAACAAGAACAGACTGGTAATGATCGCTCATACCGAACGAGAAAACCGAATCCGTATTATCAGCGCCAGAAAGGCGACGAAAAATGAAGAAAAATTCTATCAAGAAACAAGATGATTACGAACTGCGAGAGGAATACAATCTCTCGAAAATGTCCGTGTTACCCAAAGGCCGCTTCGACCCAAAGCGCAGAATTGGATCGAATGTGGTTGTGCTCGAACCCGAAATCGCGAAGGCATTTCCCGATGACAAGTCCGTCAACGAAGCCTTGCGGCTGATTTTGAAGGCGACGAAAATCCCACAGCAGGCGGCAGTAACGCGATAGTTTTAGATTCGGGATCATACTAACCCATGGAAGACCCAAAAGAAAACTACCGTCTTTACATGCAAAACGCGCAGGAAATGCTGGACACCGCTGATGAAAATTTCAGCAACCAGCGTTATCGCAGCGCCTGCAATCGCGCTTATTACGGGATGTTCTATGCCGCAAGCGCGCTGTTGTTTTCAAAGGGGAAATCCTTCGGCAAACACAGCGCGGTTCTTGCCGCCTTTCGCCAGTACTTTATCAAGACAGGCGAATTCGACAAAAAATGGAGCGACGCTTACAGACTTGTCATGGAAAGTCGGCATACTGCAGATTATGCGTTGTACGAGTACTTGGAAGAAGATGATGCTCTTGAAATGATAGCAAAGGCGAAAGAGTTCGTCGAGGAAGTGAAGAAATGGCTGGCCGAACACAATCTTCTCTAAACCTATCTACCAAAGAAGAAAAGGCCGTGCGGGAGTTTATCAGGACGGTTCGTTCGGTTTACGGAGACAAAATTCATCGCGCCGCTTTGTTTGGCTCCAAAACAAGAGGCGACTGGACAAAGTATTCCGATGTTGATATTCTCTTGATCGTCGAAGATGACAATTGGACTTTTCGCAAGGCCATCATTATGACGGCCTCTGATGTCGAATTGAAATACGATGTATTGCTCGACATTCGCGTCATCAGCGCGGCGCGCTGGCAATATATGGAGAATATTCAGGCTGGGTTGTATCAAAACATCTCCAAAGACGCCGTTCCGATTCGGTTTCGTAAAATCGCGGCTGTCAGCGCGTGACAACCAATTTCACACGCCGCGCATAGGGAAACGGATGCTCAAAAAAGGACAAGTCCTAAACAATCGTTATCAAATTCATGCCGTGCTTGGAGAGGGCGGATTCGGCGCGGTCTACAAAGTATGGGACGATAACCTGCAGAGACCTTGCGCCATCAAAGAAAACCTGCAAGTGAGCGCAGAAGCGGTTCGGGCGTCAGGCGGTGATGCTGGTAAACTTGAACCGCCAAGCAAAATGTACTGGCAGTTTTGTTGTTCATAGGTGACCATGACCACTGACCTTACTTTCATTACAAACGAAGCAAACCAGACGCTTAAAGACAGGTTCAATGTCCTAATCAAAGACTCGCGCTTCTTCGATGTTTTATCGGGCTATTTTTACACGAGTGGGTTTTACGCGATTTACAAGTCTCTTGAAAATACCGAGAAGATCAGGATTTTGGTGGGGATCAGCACGGACAGAAAAGCCTTTGATCTGTTTACCGTTGCAAAAGAAGAAAAGCAATTAGAACTTGCCGATCCGTCTCACAAGGAAGCAAAGGATATTTTTGTTCAACAAGTTGCAAATGAACTGGGAGATTCACAAGACAGTCAAACCGTTGAGCAGGGTGTTGTCAAATTCATTGAGTGGATCAAAAGCGGCAAACTTGAAATAAAAGTATATCCGTCACAAAACATTCATGCAAAAGTTTACATTATGACCTTCAAGGAAGATGACCGGGATGTTGGGCGTGTGATTACTGGTTCCAGCAATTTAACGCAGGCGGGGCTGGTTGATAATCTCGAATTCAATGTGGAACTTGAGCGACCAAATGATTACCAGTTTGCCCTTGATAAGTTCAACGAACTCTGGCTTGGCGCGGTTGACATTAGCGAAAAATATATTGAAACGATTGAAACCAAAACATGGCTGAATCAAGACATTACGCCCTACCAACTTTATTTGAAACTCTTGTACGAATACTTCAAAAATGATCTAAATCAAACGGATGAAGTGTTTGTCACTTACACGCCTGAAAACTTCATGAAACTCGAATATCAGGAACAGGCGGTATTAAACGCCAAGAAGATTCTTGAGGAATACGGCGGTGTATTTATTTCGGATGTGGTCGGTTTGGGGAAAACCTATATTGCAACGTTGCTGGCAGGACAACTGGACGGCAGAACTCTGGTCATTGCGCCGCCCGTGCTTCTGGACAAGGATAACCCTGGCTCATGGCCAAATGCGTTTTCCGATTTCAGGATTGCCGCAGAATACGAGTCCATTGGCAAATTGGAAGACATTCTCAAAAGGGATACCGACAAATACAAGAACATCATCATTGACGAGGCCCATCGTTTTAGAAACGAAGCCAATAAAACCTACGAAAATTTGGCGCAAATTTGCAGGGAAAAACGGGTAATTCTTGTTACCGCCACGCCATACAACAACACACCCTGGGATATTCTGGGACAGGTCAAACTATTCCAAAATTCGAAAAAAAGCACCATTCCCAACCTTCCCGATCTGGACGCTTTTCTGAGTGAGCTGGCAAAACGTCTCAAAGGATTGGATCGCCAAAAGGATAACGAAAAATATCTCAGTGTGGTCAGAGAGAACGCAAAGGAAATCCGCGAAAAGATTCTCAAATATCTGATGGTGCGCCGAACAAGAACGGAAATCGTCAAGTATTTTGGCGCGGATTTAAGCAGGCAAAAACTGCGCTTCCCGGATGTCGCCGCGCCCGAGGCGCTTTATTACAAACTGAACGAAGAAGAAGATGAGATTTTCAACACCACAGTGGAGTTGTTGTCTCAAGAGTTTAAGTATGCCCGCTATACGCCATTGCTATATTTGATTAAAGGACTTGACCAGCTTGAAGAACAATCCCAAATGAACATGGGCAAGTTCATGAAAATCCTGCTCATCAAGCGATTGGAAAGCAGTTTCTTCGCCTTCCGCAATTCGGTTGGCAGGTTTATCCATTCCTATGAGCTATTCATCAAAGAATTCGAAAAGGGAAATGTTTTCACCAGCAAAAAGCACATCTATAAAATTTTCGAGTTCCTTGAAAACGACGATGACGAGGCCGTTCAGCGTTTGATAAACGAAGGCAAGGCAGAGAAATACAAGAGCATCGAGTTCAAGCCCGAATATCTTGGCTTGTTGAAAAACGACCTGGCCGTTCTCAGAAAAGTGCAAAGGCTTTGGTTGAAAGTTGAACGTGACCCTAAATTGCTTGAGTTATTGAAGCAATTATCAAAAAGCGCCCTTCTCAAAGAGAACAAGATCATCCTGTTCACGGAATCAAAAGAGACGGCGGAATACCTGACTGCCAACATCAACAAGGCGCATAAGGAACAGGCCATTTGCTATTCAGGCGGTTCCAGCGAAGGCACGCGTGAAGCCGTCATCAAGAATTTCGATGCAAAGGCCAGGAACCAGAAGAACGATTATCGGATTTTAATTGCCACCGAAGTTCTCTCGGAGGGCGTTAACTTACACCGTTCCAACGTGGTTATCAATTACGATATTCCGTGGAATCCCACCCGCATGATGCAAAGGGTTGGACGTATCAACCGCGTAGATACAAAGTTCGACACAATTTACACATTCAATTTCTTCCCCACAAAGCAGTCCAATGACCAGATCAAACTCAAAGAGGCGGCGGAGGCAAAGATCAACGCCTTCCTGACCCTGCTTGGCGGGGATGCGGCGCTTCTTACCGAAGGCGAACCGATTGGTTCGCATGAATTGTTCGACCGTCTGGTTTCCCGAAAGACGATCACGGGCGAAGACGAGAGTGAGACAAGCGACTTGAAGTATATGACGCTTATCAAGAATATTCGCGATAACGACCCTGACCTGTTCGAGAAGATCAAACTCTTGCCGAGAAAAGCTCGTTCAGGCAAGGCAAGTGTCAAGAATTCGAATTCACTGGTGACCTATTTCCGTAAAGGAAAAGTACAGAAGTTCTTTACGGTTGGGAATGACCTTGCATCCCAGGAATTGGATTTCATGACTGCCGCCGAAACATTGGAAAGCGCGGTTGATGAAAAAAAGAAGAAACTGCCAGAAAATTATTTTGAACTCCTGGACAAGAACAAGGATGCTTTTGTCAGCGCGACGACCGAAGATGCCATTGAAGTACAAACACGCAAAGGCAGGGACGCCGCTTACAGAATCCTGAAAATCCTGGAAGCCGTGTTCAAACACACCAAACAATTGACCGAAGACCAGGAACTCTACGTCAAGAAGGTGAAGGAACAATTGAGGGAGGGCGGTTTCCCCAAGCAGACCAACAAGACCACCTTGAAAGCCTTGAATGAAATTAACGCCGATTGGATGAATCCGTTAAAAGTGCTGGCGGTTTTGCAGGTCAACATTCCCGAACGACTTCTTGGCAGTCATTACGTGGAAGAAAACCCGCGCGCCGCGGGCAAGCGCGAAGTCATCCTATCCATGTATGTAGCGGGAGAATAATATGAACAAACAACAAGCCATTGATCTCGTAAAACAGACTTTTGAATCTGCGTTCGATAAATCCCGCTTTTCAAAATTTATAAGGGAATTATTGAACGAGGCGAATTTTGATGCGTCTTTTTCCCATCGCGGACAATATATTTACGGCGACTTCGAGAAAGATGTAAGCCTGTTCGAGCGGATCGCAAAGTATTCAGACGGCGAGAATGAAATTGATATTCTCATTGTTCACCTGAAAAAAGATTTGTCCATTGAACGCGCCCGCACCATGCAAAGAAACTTTATCGCCAAATACTTGAACAGCAAAGATAGAAACGCCGCGCTGGTGGCATTTGTCTCGCCCAATCCAGAAGACTGGCGTTTCTCTTTGGTTAAGATGGAGTATGGTTTCAAGGAACGTCCAGATGGCACACCCAAAGCAGTGACAGAGTTCACACCCGCCAAGCGTTGGTCATTCCTGGTCGGGAGTCACGAAAAGAGTCATACCGCGCAAAGACAGTTCCAGCCCATCCTGGCAGACAGTGAAAATAATCCAACGCTGGAAATATTGGAGGAAGCCTTCAATATCGAGAAGGTAACGAAGGAGTTTTTCGAGAAGTACCGCGATTTATTCATCCGCGCCAAAGGCGAATTGGATCAAGCGGTTGCCGCCAACCCGAAAACCAAAGCGGATTTTGAAAGCAAGGGCATTGACACGACGAACCTTGCCAAGAAACTGCTCGGTCAGATCATCTTTTTGTATTTCCTGCAAAAGAAGGGCTGGTTTGGTGTGCCGAGGGATGCGGCATGGGGCGAAGGCTCGCGGAACTTTTTGCGCGAATTGTTCGATAAGAAACACAGTGATTATAAAAACTTCTTCAACGACATTCTCGAACCGTTATTTTATGAAGCCCTGCGGATTGACCGCAGTCATGACGACCATTATTACAGCCGCTTCAATTGCAAAATTCCCTTCCTGAACGGCGGACTGTTCGACCCAATGGGCGGTTACGATTGGGTTCACACCGATATTTTGCTCCCCGATAACCTGTTCTCGAACAAGACCAAAACGAAGGAAGGCGATGAAGGCGACGGCATTCTAGATGCGTTCGACCGTTACAACTTCACGGTGAAGGAAGATGAGCCGTTTGAAAAGGAAGTGGCAATTGACCCCGAACTGCTCGGCAAGGCTTACGAAAAATTCAATGCCATCCGCCCCGATAATTACGATGAGTTTTTGAAGGCATTGAAAAGCGGTAACAAGAGTGAAGAAAGCAAATTCAATAGACAATATGGTGTGTTTTACACCCCGCGTGAGATCGTCCACCACATGTGTCAGCAAAGTCTCATCAATTATCTGGCGACGGAATTGGAAGGCAAGGTCAGCAGGGATGATATTGCCATGCTTATCTTGCAAGGTGAAAGCCTGCTTGAACATGAAGCCCGCGCCGCGTCGAATCCATCCAAAACATACCAACCCATCCTTTCAGAAGCAATTCGCAAACATGCCGCATTGATTGATGAAAAACTGGCAAATATCAAAGTCTGTGACCCTGCGGTTGGGAGCGGCGCTTTCCTTGTGGGCATGATGAGTGAGATTGTGCGCGCCCGTGAGGTATTGAAAACATGGATAAAGACAAAACAAACCACCTACGATTTCAAACGCCATTGTATTGAACATTCCCTTTACGGTGTGGACATTGACGCGGGCGCGGTGGAGATTGCCAAACTGCGCTTGTGGCTTTCGCTGGTAGTGGACGAGGATGATATTCAAAATATCAAGCCTTTGCCCAACCTGGACTATAAAGTTGTGCAGGGGAATAGTCTGATTGAAATTTTGACAGAAGATTACTTAGCGGTAGACTCTGATACAGAGAGAACTAAATTTCTAAAGCAACTGAAAAAAGCAAAAGATGAATTATTCAATCTTACATCGCCAAGTCAAAAAGAACAGAAAAGACGAGAGATTGAAGATTTGATGCAAGCCCTATTCGAGAATTATCGCGATAGACAAATTCGAAAGCTGAAAGAGCAACTCCAAGGGATTAAAGGTTCTGTGCGATTATCTGGATTTTCTGATCCAGAAACACTAAAGGCTGAAAAAATAAAAGTTCAGGTAATAGAAGGACAAATTAAGGAACTTCAAAACCTACGGTTACCAGAAAAAACCGAGCATTTTGAATGGCATATAATTTTTTCAGAAGTATTCGATGAAAAACATGGATTTGATGTGGTTATAGCCAATCCGCCATATGATGTATATCAGGGCGACAAAGAAGATGAGATAAAAGCGATACGAAAAACACCCTTATACAGCATATCTGAAGGAGGCAAACTCAATGCTTACAAATTATTCCTGGCTAAATCTGCAAAGTTACAAAAGCCAAACGGCATACTATGTGAGATTTTCCAGAATTCGTTTTTAGCGGATAACTCAGCAACGAAACTCCGCAAATATTTTTTAGGAAATCAAAGAATCATACAATTAGATTCATTTCCTGAACGAGACAATTATAAACTTAGGGTCTTTGAAGATGTTAAGATGAGCGTCTGTATTATGCTTTGTGTAAATAATAAGCAAAGCAAATATGATTTTAATCTCAAAACCTGGAAAGATAAGTTTATGAATTCCTCCCGAGACATTCTCCTCAACAATATTGAGATATTAGAATTCGACACTATAAACGCTACAATTCCATCTATAAGCCAACAGGAATTTTCTGTACTTAAGAAAGTTTCTGCAAATAAAAGATTAGTATCATTCGCAAGATGCTACGAAGGCGAAATTAATTTAACGTTTCATAAGCCTTATCTAAATATTAAACCTAACGGCCATGCAAGAATGATTAAAGGGGCTGCTGTCCAAAGGTGGCTAATAAAAGAAAAGATGAGTCAGGGTGAAATTGAATACCTTGATAGTGTGTCCTACTTGAAAGATAATTCGGGAAAGAAGTCCCAACATTACAAACTTCGACGAATTGTGATGCAAGGTATAACAGGAGTTGACGAAAAGATTAGACTAAAAATGACGATATTAGATCCTAAAATATTCTGTGGCAATTCTGTTAATTACATATTGATTGCTGACAAAAGTCTTGAGGATGAGTTTCTTCTTGGCTTATTGAACTCTCATTTGCTGAACTGGTATTTTAAAGTTTTCAGCACAAATAGTAATGTAAATGGATACGAAGTTGACAACCTTCCAATGCCTAATATTGTAAATGTAAATCAAAAAACTTTATCTAATATTGTAGAGCGCATACTGGCGGCGAAGGGAATCAATCCGCAGGCGGATACGTCCGCGTTGGAAAAAGAGATTGATCAGTTGGTGTATCAGTTGTATGGGTTGACTGATGAAGAGATAAAAATTATTGAAGGACAAGACTGAAAGTATAACTTGGAGGCACAATGGCTGACAGCAAAAGGAAAACCCTTACAACAAAAGAAGTCTATGACGAGATTGGGAGAAATTACAGGTATTTTCTAAATTGGCGACATGCCCTTTTCGCGGGATATTTATTAATACTTTACACCCTTGCGCAGGGTTATTTTTGGCTATTTGAACACAGCCAACAAAATATCTGGGTTATCTTTCTGGCAGGGCTTTTGATTTCGCTCTGTATCTGGGTATTAGAGATTCGAGTTCGCGATCTTTATCAGGCATGCACAAAGGCTGGTCGCAATATTGAAAATGAAGTTGGCGGGGCTGGAATTTACACAGAACTCAACAGCGATTCGCTGAGAAATAAAGCATTGTCTCATTCAAATGCCCTAAACTGTTTTTTGGTTTGTTATCCATTGGCTTTTTCATTATGCTTATCTACTCAACATGTCAATTCTTCAAATAACATTTACGGCAAGCGCGCCAATCTGCAGGCGGATACAAGTCCGCTGGAAAAAGAGATTGATGAGTTGGTGTATCAGTTGTATGGGTTGACTCAAGAGGAAATTGAGATTGTGGAGGGAAGATTATGAGCCTGTATCGTATTTACATTGACGAAACTGGCAATCACGACATGACCCACGCCGACGATCCCAACCAACGCTTTTTAGCGCTGACGGGCGTTATCCTGGAGTCTGAATACAATACGTCCGCTTTTCAGCCTGAACTGGAGGCGATCAAACGCCAGTTTTTCAAGCATGATCCCGATACGCCTGTCATCTTTCACCGCAAGGAGATCGTCAACCGCCGCCCGCCGTTCGAGCCATTGCGGGATGCTGACGTGGAAACGCATTTCAATCAGGTTCTTCTTGAAGGGCTGGAACGCTGGCAATACAAAGCCATCACGGTTGTGATTGATAAGAAGGCACATCGGGATCAATATTCCGTCTGGCGGTATCACCCCTATCATTACTGCCTGGCGGTGATGCTGGAACGCTTTGTCCTTTTCCTCCACTATGGAAATCATCGCGGCGACGTGATGGTCGAGAGTCGGGGGCGCGTGGAGGATGAAAAACTGGAAGATTCTTTTCGGCGTCTCTATCAGAACGGAACCGACCATGTCCCTGCCGAACGCTGGCAGGAGAGGTTGACTTCCGCCGAACTGAAAGTGAAACCCAAGACCGCCAATATTGCGGGCTTGCAACTTGCGGATTTGATCGCGCACCCCTCGCGCAGGGAAATCCTTCTCGACTACAAATTGATCGCCGATAATCGAGATACGTTTGGAAACAAAATTTGCGCCATCCTGCGGGAAGATAAGTACTTGCGTTCTCGAAGCGGACAAATACCTGGCTATGGCAAGAAACTGCTGCCTTAAAAAGAAAACGCCCTTTCGGGCGCTTTCCCGATAGCCACTGGCTATCCACCTCCGCTAAACGGATTAACCATATTATACATGCAAATTTACCGTTTTCAAGATGGAGTTTCTGGCGGCAAAGGGCGCGAATCCGCCCTGCGAAGGGCAGCGCGACCTGCGGCAGGCGGACGCAAAGCGGTCCGCGTGGGAAAAAGAGATTGATCAGTTGGTGTACCCGAACCAACAACTCTCAATGCAAGCCAGCGTAACAATACAGAAGCGCCCTCTTCCGAGGGCGCTTCTTATTTCGCTACTTTACTTCTTCTTGCTCTTCAGCTTCACCGTCTTGGCAGGTTTGGCCTTTGGTTTCGCCTTGGCCTTCACCACCTTCTTGGCAACAACCTTCTTCGCCACAGCCTTCTTGACCGGATACTTCAACGCCACATGCGCCGCGGCGAGACGCGCAATCGGCACGCGGAACGGAGAGCAGGAAACATAGTTGTTCCCGATCAGGTGACACCACTCAATCGAGTCGGGGTCGCCGCCGTGCTCGCCGCAAATGCCTACTTCGAGATTCGGTCGCGTCTTGCGGCCTTCGTCCACGGCCCATTTCATCAACATGCCCACGCCCTCGCGGTCGAGTGTCTGGAACGGATTCTTCGGCAGGATGCCCTGCTCCACGTAGGTGACGAGGAAGTTGCGTTCCGCGTCGTCACGCGAGTAGCCGAAGGTCATCTGAGTCAGATCGTTGGTGCCGAAGGAGAAGAACTGCGCCAGCTTGGCAACTTCCGCGGCAGTGACACAGGCGCGCGGGATCTCGATCATGGTCCCGAACTTGTAGATAAACTTGACTTTCTTTTCTTCCATCACCGTGGCGGCGATCCGTTCGAGGCGCGGCTGGATCCATTCCAATTCCTTGACCGTGCCGGTCAGCGGGATCATCACTTCGGGGTGGACAACGATCTTGCGCAGGGTACAGTCCGCGGCGGCCTCGAAGATGGCGCGCACCTGCATCTCCACGATCTCGGGCATGACAATGCTCAAACGCACGCCGCGCAGTCCCATCATCGGGTTCGATTCGCGCATGGAGCGGATGGCGGCCAGCAGTTTCTCTTTCGCGGGCAGGCCGTCGGCTTGCCCTGAGCCTGTCGAAGGGTCGCCTTTAACGCGCATCGTGACGACTTCCTCGAGTAGTTTTTCCTCGTCGGGCATGAACTCGTGCAGCGGAGGGTCAATCAGGCGGAT
>Ga0210012_1004496_pt1 | contig 10945 bp, 11 predicted proteins | sample CryGeymeta201504_FD_183974 | JGI IMG/M metagenome (GOLD analysis project Ga0210012, IMG submission 183974) | Groundwater microbial communities from Crystal Geyser aquifers in Utah, USA - Crystal Geyser metaG 2015-04 (SPAdes) (version 2) | ecosystem: Environmental > Aquatic > Deep subsurface >... | reverse complement strand
AACATGACTCAATAGCGGGACTCTATTTCAACACGGGATTCCTTGAGGTATTATTTAGCATATTCATGTGTGAAATAGGAACTTAACTCTAAATATAGGATATGAGCACTAATTGTTGGACCTTCCAGGTACAAAAAGAGTAGGGAGTTGTCTACTAGTAGTACTAGTAGTAGTGGCAGTAGTTGCACAACTACTAGAGCTAGTAGTAGACTAGCACTACTAGTACCATTGGTAGCAACAAGTAGATCTACCAGTTGAGCTCTCTGTACTCGGAGTAATAAAAATTGACTCCACCGGATCATACGATACCTGTACAACTTTTATTATTACCAGCAGAACCATTCGAACAACCCAAAATCAGAGATAAAACTTCATAATATTATTATCATGAGCAGCAACAACGACGACGACGTTTGGGCGCAGCTGAAGGAAAAGCTTCCATACGAAAGGACAGAGGAAGAAAAGCAAAAGCGAATGGATCAGTGGAATAAGATTGATGTGAACGGCAATGGGTATCTGAGTCTCGCAGAAGTTGACAAGGGAATGCGAGATGTGGTGGGTTTGCCGATCCTTTTTGAAAATAAACCAGTCCTAATGAGAGCCTTTCAGGCGGCCAAGAGCGTAGCTCCCAGTGCATCCGACAAGGATGATAATTATATTCAAAAGAAAGAATATCGATTGTTGCTACAGTATTTGCGTCAGTACTACGAGTTCTGGCTGGCCTTTGAACGGTTGGATACAGACGATGATCGTCGCATTGGATTTGAAGAATTTGTTGAAGGCAAAGACATGTTGACAAAATGGAATATAGACATGAGTGATCCAGAGGCTCAGTGGCAGAAATGTGACAAGAATAGCGGTGGCAAAATCCTCTTTTCTGAGTTTTGCGACTGGGCCATTCAAAAGAACCTAGACCTAGATTATGATGACAACTAATAATGTTTCAAGTTGCAGGTCCGCGCAATATTGCTAGGTAATTATTTATTTGAATTTCATAGTGTGCAAGAGCAAATCCAGTAAATCCTTCTTGTTATAATGGTTGTGTGAGATTACCATATTCAATATCAATTTAACGAAGTTTTGGGTGTTCCATGACATCTAGAGCTGCGGGTCCCATCTATAAGTGAATACAAGTAGCAGTCACAGCGTTGATATTTTTTTCTTCAGCAGGCAATAAGAAGACAACTTCGATCCGTCATCAAGCGAAGGCAACATTTTTTTAATTGACTGATTTTAGTATACAGTACAAGATTTTATAGTATGGTAAGTTCATGAAAAACCTTTTCATAGGGTTGCGCCAATGCCTGTGTATCAGACTCATAAAAATAGATCAACGCAATGTAGGGGTGTTGTATTGCCCTCGCCGTATGTACATAGCAATATCAGATGACGTGTCTACTCTGATTGCAACAACTGAAAATATAGTCCACGTTTACTCTCCGTCGAATTTATCAGATTCGTGTAGACGTCAAAGTAATCGTGGTTGCCGTTTTTGGTTTCATTGTTTATACCCTCTGCTAGCAAATTCTTCGCACTTTGGTGGCGAGCGCCAACGGGAATAATGACAGGCGTAGCATGGGCTGCCGACGACTTGATCGCTACATCAGCTGTCTGTTTCTTGTCAGAACAATCTTCAACTCGAATGGGACTAAAGGTAATGTAGTCGACCACGACATTGTCATTGTGCGCTAAACGAGCGGCAAACTCATGACCCAAATACGCACGTTCGTATTTGGTGGAAGAATTGAGCTCTATCTTTGTACCGTTCAAAGTGGCCTTATGATTGGTGCCCAAATGAAATTTGTATTTTTCGACATAATTGGGAGGACGATTGGTATTGCTGTATTGCTTAGTGACAAAATACATATTGACAGGACACTGCTTGGTACCGTCCGAAGATATAATAGTATTGTGAAAGGCCGCTGGAAACTCCACGTCGTATTCGTATTGTTCCTTCTTCACAGGTTCCCATTCTTGAAATTTGCGGAGTTTGCGGTAACCGTGACTGTGGATTTTTGTTTCAGGTTGCCCCGAACAGTCAATGTGTTGATTGTATCGATTTTTTATGGGTATCAAACCAGCTCGATGCTGCATCAAAAGTTCACCTGTTTTAGAGTCTCGCACATGAAAGACGTCTCCTTCCGTAACGGCAAAGACTTTGGTCACTCCGGGAGCCAGCGTTGCCTGCGGATCAGCTTGAGCGGGATACGTCTTGGCATCCGCTGCCGAAATTTCGCGTCCCGATTCTTCCACGTACGATATAACAACGGGGTCACTAGCCGTGTTCTTGACAATAAAGCGAGTGCGTTGACCGTATTGCACGTAACCTTGGTGCAAATTTTGTGGACTGGCAGGACACATGATAGTTTTCTGAGTTTGTGTGGCTGACAAGGGACCTGCCAGAGGGTAGATATGGAAGGTATCGCTTTCAGTTATAGCTTTTTTAGCGGTCGCAACGGCATATGAAGAAGAAGCCGCCGCTGCCAGGACGAAAAAGGTTGCGAGGCAATGCATTGTTGTTTCAATTTTCAATGATGTTTGATTTTAATACTTTGGATGATTTTTTTGCGCTGTGGCAGTATCTTCGTAGTGACTTGCTTGATAAACTGTTGTATTTCCGGCCTGGTCTGGAGGAAGACTCGGAGTGATCGTTATATTAGATGGAGTAATAGTTGATGCTCGTTCTCTTGAGAGTATTGTTCTGATTGTTCTGTCAAAAAATGAGCGATTTGTTGTTCTTCGCTAAACATGAGAGATTGATTCACGAGCCCGACTCAAGCAAATCTTTCTCGAAAATTGGATTTTGCTTGATTTTTATTCCACCAACATCTACTACTAGTACAAGCTTGCCTAAAAAGCTAGTGTGGAGACTACATGAATATTAGAGTAATATATTATGACTAGAGACTATAGTGTGGATAGGAAGCAGGCATAGGCACACGACCTAATAGAGAGAGACCTAACTCCTGAGTCCTATGGTAGTCCACCTGGGCTTAATTTGCTTGATTTGGGATTGCCTTCATCTTTCATTTTTTGTAATAATTCTCTGAGCCTAGCTTAATGGGAGACAAAATATAGCTCATACACTATAATATCAACAGACTGCGTTTCATATCAACACCATGAGTTCTAACAGCAAGCAGCATGAACACGAAAGCAAGAGCGGCGGTGGTCTCGGAGTGCCGCCCATTGTTATTTTTGGAGTGTGCCTGGCAGCTTCTGCTGGATTTACGTTATATACAAGAAGAGTGCCCGAAATGCTAAAGACGATGGAAGGCGTCACGCAGCGACAAAATTTACGCAAACCTCCGCCTCGAATCGGACCCCTTACCAAGAAAGAGTGGGAAAAGATTCGACCTCGGTGGGACGATGATGACACCATTTAATGCAGCGGACACGTTAAGAGTATCCAGTAGCGATTGATGGACTGCGAACCAGAATGAAAGCATCTAAATTCAGTTCTCGCGTGATGAGCACTCATCAATGTGAAAAGAAGACGGGAATCCTGTGCTTCAGAAACCTTACGCAATTATAGGTGGCATGATTTTGGAAAATGATGCATTACACACACTCGAAATTTTTCACTGCAAGAAGCTTCAAGACCTAGTGCAACACAATGCAGTTATCATTAAGGAATATCATAGACTAGTGACTCTATAGTTGCTATAGTTGTTATAGTTGTTGCTGCTGGTCAATTTTCAACCTACAGTGAATCTACCCTCAAGTCATTGATCACCATCCATCGGCAACTATGCGCACGGCCAGCAAGCAGCCAATACCTGCAAGAAACGATGCATAATTCGTAGCGTCTTGTTTGAGTCCGTGACAGTGTTTCACCTCGGGAATAAGGTCTGTTGCGGCAATGTAGAGAAAGTTTCCCGCCGCAAACGGAATCAAAAAGGAAACATCAACGGACTTGGAGGACACATATGCGATAATGGCACCAAGTGGAAAAGTAAGCGCCGAGATAAAGTTAAATGTCAACGCCCCGGAATGTGACCAGCCAGCATGTACTAGAATGGCAAAGTCTCCAAGCTCTTGCGGAATCTCATGTGCCGCAGCCGACGCCCACGCCGTCAGCCCCAACTTGGTACTGTCGACAAAGCTGGCTCCAACAAACAATCCACCGATAAAATTATGCACAGCATCGGCAATCAAAATGAGGTAGCCCAAACTACTTTTCTGCTGCGGTGTCTTGGGTCGGATGTCTGGTGCATCAGAAGTTTCCTTGTGGTGGTCACCAGCGGCGTTGCAATGCTGATTCATATCTTTCATAGCAGTACATGCTGCCTCCTCATCGACCCTTTGATTTTGAATTGCTGAATCGTTGCTAGTGCTGCAAGTGCAGACATTAGGAATCGGTTCTTGGTCTGGTTCCTCTTCGCGAACATCAGTGGCATTTGATGTTCTTGCAAAATCATCTAAACCATTCATGTGCGTTTCACTGATTTCTCGTCGAGCACAAGACGATGCCGCTGGTAGTTTGCTTGACACCAAAGCAGCAGTAGGTATTGCTTCGACGCAGAGCCCATGTTTATGAGGGGGGCTGAATGGTCCGCAGTTGTGGCTGTGAGTGTGACTGTGGTGCCAGTTCAAAAACTGCTCCAGGCCCAAAAAGAGTGAAAAGCCCGCCACCAGTAAGACGTAAACTTCCGTTTCGTTTCCCATCCTTGCAACCGCATGAGGAATCATATGAAACATGGCACCTCCAATGAGAGACCCTGCTGCGAACGCGATAAGCGGTAGGATAATGGAATCGAGAACAACCGGGTTGAGAAAGAGAAGAAGGCTCCCAGCTAGAGCTATGCAACTCATGAGGGGCCCAAAGATAAGGATCCAGTAGATAGTTTCCATGATTAAAGAGGTGTTTGTTGTTTGTTTGGTCGATATGGTTTGTTTATGTTTATGACGTTTTTGAAATATTATTATGAGCTCCGGTTTTCGAAAGGTTGCCAGGCAGCAGTAGTAAGCTCGCATTTTGAGTTGCCAGAGCTCGAGACTATCGTAGATTCGCCTCAGAATAACAAGGAAGACGAAACCCTGATCCGGTTCGGAAAAGAGCTCGTATTGGATTGCCGTGCGTGGGATTCAAAATTCATCAGCACTGCTCTTCGTACTCATAAAAAAAACTTGCAATAAAACAACAGAATACAAACTAATCTCATCAATCGACAACAAAACAAATAATTTACCATGACACACCATTGTGGATCACATTACCACGGAGGTGGATGCCACGGAGGCAACCTTCCGACTCCTGTTACCGCCGGCAACGACTACTATCACGACTGCTCTCATGGAGGAGGCTGCCGCCATAGTTACCTCCCCCCTGAATTCTTGAACCCACCAGTTCCTGCTTCCCGCATTCCCTCCGACTTCGTGAACCCACAGCAGCAGCAAGGTGTGGTGGGAGACCCTACTGTCGAGTCAAAATTGGACCGAATTGAGCAACTTGTTGAAAGGCTTGCATCGAAAGTAGCAGATATAGAACACAAAGAGAGAAACTAAGATTGAAAAGTATGCCCGTTAACACAATTAGGAGAAAGAAAGAAAAACATGCCTACATAGATACATAATCAGATGCCTGACAAAATCTTAGCTCGGCTCAGCTCAGGCAGAATTCCATCTGCCTGATAGTAGCTCAAGTACAAAAAATCAATATTTAGTTTACGGGGATCACAACCATGGCACCCCGGTTGATACCCAATGAAAGTAACTCACATGAAGTGGGTATTGAGTAGTAAACGAAATAAAGTAATAAAATTATATTCCACCGAGAGGCAGTTGCACCTGTACGTAGCTGTAGGCGTTATTCCGGGTAATTAAATTGCTTCTCTGGAATCTGACTAGTTGTTTTAGACGGCACCATCGGAGTTGGGGTTCTTGAAAAGGTCAAATCCGGAGGCATTTGAAAGATAAAGACAGTGATAATTACTACAGATTGAACCCATAGGTTGTAAAAATAACAACATAGATTCAATCATGCAAACGTTCCGTGAAAGATAGCTAGCTATAAATGATAATTACTTGCTGATTTCGTAGAGTCGCTGGTTTGCCATGTCAATCGACGCCAGAACATTCATTCTTCGCCAGTATAACGAACACTCAAAAGTTCGTAAGAACGCGTCCTTCAAAGACACCTGCCTTGGTCAAGATATCTTTCACTGATTCGAACATGCCCTTCATACCGCACAAAAGGGCTCCTGAGTTTCTAGGAATTGGTACTCCATCTTCTTCCAAAGCGGCCTGTACATATCCAGTTCGTCCTTCCCAATCACTGGGAGGTTGAGATAAAACCGGTACAACCTGAAATCCCTGTTGTTCCCAGGCTCCAAATCGATCGACAAAACAGATTTCATCGGGATTCTGCACGCCGTAGTACAAACGTGCCGTGCGTCCTCCAGCGCTGCCACTGGCCGCGACTCCGAGCTGTCCACTTTCCATGGCGGCCTTGATGGGAGCAATTCCACTACCAGCTGCAAATAGCAGCACATTCTGCGTGGGAAAATCGTACTTGAATCCTTCCAAATTTTCCTCCATGGGAAAACCATTTCCCAGCACTTGCGATACTTCGACCGTGGTTCCCGGGGTGGCACTGGTAATCCATTCGTTGCCTTCCGTCTTTTTGACAAGGAATTCAAAGGATGCATTTTCTTTGTCGGGGGGACTGGCAATGGCCAAAAAGAGGGGTTTGGTCTCTTCGTCGTTCAAGCGGACCTGTACGTATTGTCCAGGAATCTCGTAGGCAGCGGCAGTTTCGGGAGGGACGCTGATGTTGATGCTAACACAAGCTCCCGATTGACAGGCCTTTTCGTTGGACGTGACAGTGGCCGTGGACCAGATGGGATCGGGACCCCATCCCATGAACATCACATGACGTCCTTGAACTCTTCTGGCGTCGTGTGGTTGATCAAATGTCCGCGGTATAAATTGTTGCTGTACCGGTGGTAGGAATGGAGCCGTGGTCGACGAACTTCTTACAGGCTGCGTGAAAGGAGTGACAAAGGCATGTACCGATGTTCCAATCAATGCTGCCACCAAGGCGATCATTGAATCATTGTAGCTTGGCATGTTTTTTTTTTCTGCTGTTGATCTAGTAGTAATGCTCGTGTTGTTTTAACTTTTAACTGCGCAAGATCGAATAAAATAATAGTAGTCTAGCTAGGAGTAGCTATTATCAGACGGCTTGTAAGGTTTCTCTGTGGTTGATGTTCGATGCGATCCATTTTTCTTGCATGGTGCCGATCTTGAATAGGTAATGGTGACGTCAGTCCAACTCAATATTTCATTTCCCGGGTGGATTTGTATTTTTCGACACCATTAAAAATTCGTTCAAGAAAAACCATTGAAACTGGCTGGATGAGCAATAATCAATACTCGGAGTAATAAGTACTCCCTCTAGTATTTAGCTGCCATTAATCAATCACCATGGAAACGTCCACAGCTCTTCACAAGAGGAAACGAGGGAAGCGAGGGGGTAAAAAACACAACAAGGGATCCTCCAGCAGCAAGACGGAGAGTAGTGACGAACAAACGAGCAGCATAAATCCAACGAAGAAGGAACAATGGGTGGCAGTGGCAGGTCGGGCTCCAGATGACAAGAGCATCATCAACCCTCACAAGCGTCGAAGAAGAGGTGGGAAACGAAATCGCAAATTCAATGAGAGTTCCACCGAGGAATTCATAGTACCGAATCAAGGAGCCAACGACGCGGTAGCTCCGACATGGAGTGCCTTGGAAACCGAATGGTTCGGCTTGTTCGACAAGAGCCCATTGGTCCAACAGAAGAACATTCCAGATCCACTATCGCTGAAGGATGTGACCGATAATGAAAATACGCCACAAGGTCACCTTAAGAAATTATGGAACGAATTGTCAAGGAAGAGGCAGCGACACACCACTTCTTCAGATGCATTATTATGGCAACCAAGGCCAATTCAGTTACAATCCTGGTCAATTTTACTGCCTCCAACAACAACATCAACATCAACAACACAGCACCGATGTCATAATATGATTGGATTATCTCCTACCGCCAGTGGAAAAACTCTAGCATTTGGAGCTCCTATGGTCGTTGCAGCCTCTCAGGCTCTACCGTCTCCTAAGAATTCTGTATTTGGCATTGTCCTGTTGCCCACTCGGGAATTGGCGCAACAAGTGGCAAAGGAATTGGAAACCATGATAGCTTGCTTGACCAGCCACAAGAACGACAACACTACAAATGCGATTCGTGCATTAATGTGCTGTGGAGGTGATGACCAAACCGCACAAGATCACATTCGAATATTGCAACAACCTTCTAACCACGGCGAAACATGTCAATGGCTAATCAGTGCTACTCCGGGACGATGTTGGGATATCATTGAAACGTGTCAACAACTACATGATGACGACTTCAAGAATCTTTTTAAGCCAAAGTACATTGTCTTGGACGAAGCGGATCGACTCGCTGGGAATTCAGATCTCGGTCAGCAGGTAACTAGCATTTTAGGGGCATGCATGTCTCCAACCTCCACATCTCTGGCCTTTTTTTCAGCCACGTATCCTCACAAGGTTCAAGATAAATGGAAGGAATGGATGGCACTGAGCTCCAGAGCGTGCGCTATGATCCGGGTCGATACCGTTGCGATGGAAACGTCCCACAAGAGGAGCAAAAGCGAGGCAAATGAGAACAAGGACGAGAAAGAATCCTCGACTGAAATATGTGCTGACCACGAAGACACATCTTCTAGCTTGGCCAAGGCGCAAGATGACGGCAACGATCAAGAGGAAACTGCAAATTTTTCAAAAGTTCTCGTAGAACCGTCCCAAATAACGAACGACTTTCTTTCCAGTATTCCAGCTTGTCTGGTTCAAACGCTACACGTCTGTGCAGAGCACAAAAAACCAAAAAAACTCGTACATACACTAGATCGCATACGAAAGGAAGAGAAGGACAACAGCGCTCGACAGAAACGGCTAGGAATTATCTTTTTTGGTCGCATCAAAACGTTGCAGTATGTATCTAAACTGCTCCAGCAAAATGCCGACCATGACTGTTTGGAGCTGCACAGTCAATTGCCACAACACGTGCGTACCAAGAATCTGCAAGCCTTTCAGGCGGGAAAGGTTCCCATACTCTTGGCAACCGACATTGCTGCACGCGGGGTTCATGTTTCCAATATTCAATTTGTCATCAACTATGATTTCCCGTCGAGCCTAGAACAATACGTTCATCGATGCGGACGAGCTGGAAGAAATCATCAACCTGATCCCAAGAAAAGAGACAATTTGCCTCCAACGATTTACAGCTTTTTCACTCGATCCATGGCTCCCATGGCCCCCGACACGGTTGCATTGCTCAAGGCTAGCAAAGCATGGGTGGATCCCAATTTGGTGGCTCTAGCGAATGAAACCGGAGAAAGATCCAGTAATCCCAAAAAGAAACGGATAACAAATAACAGTACACCAGGAGAAAGTAAACCATCGAATAGACTCTCAGGCGAAGCTGACAAAGCTACTAAAGATGGATACAATAAGGCAAACGACCTACGCTTGAATGACGACAGTGATAGCGATGCCTATCCGGAGCTGTCGGCGAAAAAGATTGTTTTGAAGCGTGCAGGTCATGTCAGTGATGCTTCTTCCGATTCTGGTGAATGCAGCGACGATGAAATCTGAAAAGCTGCAATGTAATTGCTGGAGGTGAATAGATTTTTTTTTACTCCTTCCAAGGCATGTTTGCTCTCTAGCACATTATTTCTAAAATTAATATGCCCACTAAAAAAAGTCGCCAGGTTTCACAATGTAATTTGGATGCACAAACAACGACTGCCCAACCATCTCTGGCGCAACAACACTAGCAAAAACCAACACACTCAGAGCAGCGATTCCAATGAAAACGACAGCAGCTACAGGACCTTCCTCCACTGCGTCAACATCCAGAGGATTCGATCCAGGAACTGACTGCCAAGAAAAGCTGGTGGCTACTGTGTCGTCCCATTCTATTGAATCGTTCACGAGCCGTCGTCCCGTTTCTAGGAACAATCTTAAATCCTCGGCACACTTACGATTTCGAAGAACCCCCCGTCTCAAATCTTCCGCGTACGACAAATCTTCTGATATTCTCACTAGCTGGTGCTCTCCTTTTGAATTTATTGACTCAGTAAACGTGAGTTCCGTATTTCCTTCTATACATGCTAGGGGTATCCTCAATGTCTTTCTGGCAATGGCATCACCCAGTAACTTCAGGACGGCATTCCACGAAAAAGTGCTCTCCTTCTGCGCTAGATGATTGTAAGTAACGTAAATGCATTCAATGTTGTTTCTGTCTAGCACTTTTCCAAGACCTTCCAGCCACAACGAAGTAGGAGGAACCCAAGTAACGTTCCATTTCACCAGGGCAGAATTTTGCGAGATGACAGAGACGTTTCCTATGGAGGCTTTGACGCCAATTTCAGATTGGAAGTCTTTATCCCAATGATGAATTGCTTGCTTGACTTTTCGAATACCTTCTACCCTAAACCTAAGAGATTTTTGTTCGTAGACGATTGTATCCGCCCAAATTTCCTCGGGGACGAGCATGACAGTGCTCGCAAGCGGAGAAATCTCTGCGCTGGCTGTACCGGTGTGCTTTTGAATGGTATCTGGTAAAACAACGATCGCATTCAGACACATTGCTAGCGCAGAGAAAATCTGACTTGACATACATAAGCATTTCATAATAGGATAGTGATTGTATTGTTTGGATATTGAATTGATACTACTTTTTTGTTTGCATTTTGCATCATACATCATGACTCATGAGCAGGTAGGCTAAAGGCGTGATGAAAAAAGGGCTCAGAGCCAGCCGAAGGGAACGTGAGACAAGGAGACCCGAATCCGACGTCACCGGAATGACCCGAAATGCCCCATCCCGTCTCCCACTCAGAAACAGGAACACATCGGGAGAAATCGGATACGACTA
>Ga0210012_1004495_pt1 | contig 10950 bp, 9 predicted proteins | sample CryGeymeta201504_FD_183974 | JGI IMG/M metagenome (GOLD analysis project Ga0210012, IMG submission 183974) | Groundwater microbial communities from Crystal Geyser aquifers in Utah, USA - Crystal Geyser metaG 2015-04 (SPAdes) (version 2) | ecosystem: Environmental > Aquatic > Deep subsurface >... | reverse complement strand
CATTTCCTGTGTCCAGGTGGCGATCGCGTTGACTTTGACGCGGCGGTCATCGTGTTCCATGCGGGGCAGGGCGGCGCGTGATCCACCGTGGATGCGTTTGCGGCCATTGATCCATGCATCGAAGCCGTGGAGGGCTTCTTCGAGGGGGACGACTTTACGCAAGTAACAGCATGCGTCGGGATTGCGCAAAGCCAGATCGCCATCGGGATCGGTTGCTTTTAATGCGCTTGGCTCGGGCTTTATGATGCGGACATCGGTGAGGCCTAGTGTTTTGATGAGGTCGTCACGATATTCAAGCGTTTCGGGGAAATGCTTAAGGGTGTCGAGGAAGATCACGGGGGTTGATTTTTTGACCTTTGAGACGAGTGAAAGCAGCAACGCGGCCTCAGTTCCGAAAGAGGAGACGAGGGCGATTTTGTCTTTGAACACGTCGTTGATCATGATGTCGAGTAGCTCAAGGCTCTTTTTCTCACCATGCTGTGCGTTGAGCGCCGTGGTGAGGTCATCAAGTTCTTTAACCCGTTGTGGGTCTGCGGGGGCGCCGGTTGGCGCTAAATCCATTGCTTGTGGCATATTATAGCCAGCCTTCCTTTTTTATCATATCGATGGTTTGGCGGAGGACTGTTCGCCCTGGTAATCCATCGGATCGCCATTTCTGACGGTTTTCTGCGAGAATTTCAAGTCTTTCTGCCCATTCGGGGCCGAATTTATTTGATATATGTTTTTTTATCTCGATGCCAAGTCCCGGGGATTTGCCGTTGGTGGAGATGGAAAAGAGCAGATCGCCACGGCGGACTATGGATGGGGTGTGGAAGTCGCAGTAGGGGATGACGTCTTCGATGTTCACGAGGATGTGCTTTTTGCGGCAATGGTCGGCGAGTGTTTTGGCGTAATCAATGTCGATATCAACGATATAGACGATGTGTGCTTTGTTCAGGTCGCGTTTTTTTGGGAGGCGGCTATGGATTGTTGTGCCGAGGGTTTTCATGTCCTCGATCAACTCGCCCATGCAATGACACGGGGCAGGGGCGTATATCGTGAGGTTTTTTGCGATGTTTGCATCGCGCAATCCCACGAGCCGCTTTTGCGTCAGGAATTCATTGCCGATGAGGACAATGTTTGTGAATTCGGGATTTAGGATTATCGGGAACATAATTAGCCAATTAAACGTTTGAAAATTACATAGATTATATAAAGTAATATGGTTGCTAGTATAAATTCATACAAATTAGCTACTATTTTTGCTCCTTGTAATGCATTGTTTCCAAGCTTTAGAAAGGCCAAGGCACCTAAGATAGATAGAGCATTTTTTCTCCAAAGGTAAAGAGAAACATAAATATATTTAAGTTGTCTGGGGAGTCTTCTAAAAAGGTGTCCCCATTTTGAAATTTTAGCATGCCTAACTTCTAATAAAAACCCGTGGTTTTTTGTATATTCTGGTTCTATTCGACCACGTATTAACTTCATGCGTTCAATTATACTTAGTGCTTCTGCGATGTTTTTGTTATGCCTGTAGTCATCTTTTCCTTCCTGTGTATTTGAAGAGGTTTTTGCGAAAACTTTTTTGGCAGTAATTGTCTCTTTGCTATTTTCAATCTCAAAACAAATTTCGAATATTTTGTTTATAAATTTTGAATTTTCAAACACACTACAGCTTCTTCGCTGCACCTGAGCTTGCGGCTAGTTCTTTTCTTCGATCTTCACCGATGCGTTCACAGAAATCGCCGAAGCCTTCGTTGTCATTTGTGCGCTCGTTTTTGAATGCGACGAAGAAGGGTTCCAGGAAATTGCCGATTTGGTCGACTTTTACCATGTCTGCGACTTTGTGGTTGAGGCGGGTGCCTTCGAAATCTCCGCCAATATACATGGCGTAGAGATTTGGGGCGCGTCCGACGATGCCGATATCGCCGACATAGGGGCGTGAACAGCCATTGGGGCAGCCGGTGATACGCACGGCCATGCGTTCTTGTTCTAGGCCATGTTTTTTGAGGGTTTCTGTTACGGTTGAGATGATTGGCACGCGGGCGCGCTCACCTTCGGTTAGAGCTTTTCCGCAAGTGGGCAGTGCGACACAAGACATGGCCCAAAGCTCAACGGGAAGGTGGTCTTCGGCGAGTTCTACGTGGTTGTCGCGGAGGATTTTCTCGATCTCTGCTTTTTCGCTCTCTTTGATGTCACAGAAAATGACGTCTTCTGTGGGCATGAGGATCATGGGTTTGTCGAATTTATGTGCGAGTTGGCGGAAGGCTTTGCGCATTTGAAATTCTGGAGTGTCCTTGATGCGGCCAGAGGTTACGGGCACGCCGAGATAACAATTGCCGTCGCCTTGCTCTTGCCAGCCGAGGTGGTTCTTTACTTCGAGTTTGCCGAAATCTTTGATAGGGGCGAATTTTTTGCCGAAATATTCTTCGATTTTTTCAGTGCAAAATTCCATGCCGTTTTCTTCGACGACGTATTTTAGGCGGGCGTGTTGGCGATCGCCGCGATCGCCGTGGTCGCGTTGGAATTTAATTACGGCTTTACAGGCGTCGAGCACATCTGCGCTGTCGACATATCCTAATGCAGTGGCGACGCGGGGGTATGTGTCGGCATTGTTGTGTTTCATGCCAAAGCCACCGCCGATATAGACGTTATATCCTTGGACGCCGTTATCATCATATATGGCGATGAGGCCGACATCATTGGTGAGCGCGTCTACTGTGTTGTCTTCGGGGACTGCGATTGCGATTTTGAATTTGCGGGGCATCCATTGCGTGCCGTAGAGCGGGTCGACATCGTCAGTTTTTTCCCAGCGTACATTTTCGCCTTCGCGATCTTGGGCGTCTTCGGGGCGTGGAGTTGCGGGTTCGTATTTTTTACCTTCGACCCACATTTCATGATAGCCAGTGGTGGTTGGTAATGTGGCGTCGGAGATTATTTGCGCCATGTCTTCGATTTCTTTATAGGCGGCAATTTTTAGCGGGCTTGGCACGGCCATAACGTTACGTACCACGTCACCGCATCCACCAAGCGTTGTCATCATGGCTTCGTTGATTTCTTGGATGAGTGGATGGATGTCGCCTTTAAGGACGCAGTGAAATTGTAAGCCTTGGCGTGATGTAACGCGTAAAGTCTCGTTTGAGAATTTTTCGGCGAGAATGTCGAGTGCGAGGTATTGTTCTGCTTTGATGCGGCCACCGGGCAGCTTCGTGCGGAGCATCATTTCCCATTCTTTATCGAGGCCTTGTTTTTTGCGTGGTGTCGCAGTGTCGCGGTTGTATCCTTGGTAAAAGCCGTGGAATTTCGTCAGCTGCTCATCGTCTTCGTCGAATTTTTCGATTGAGTCATCGGCAACGACTTTTGCAATTTTACCACGTAGGCCGCGTGAGGCGATCTTTACGTGTTCAACATGTGAGAGTTTTTGCTCATCTGACATTATGGCTTCCTTTGGTGCATATTTGTTATAATGAAGTAATCTTTTTAAGGGTGGTTTTCAAGGAAATTATGTGGGAAAAGAATGTATTGCCTGATTTTTTAGGTGTCGCTTTATACCATTCATTCTCTAGAAAAGGGATTAACATGCCTTCAGATTTTAACGTGGATAACCTTAAGCAAATTAAAGAGCTTATGGGGGATAAGTTTGACCACTTGGTTGAGGTTTACTCGCGGACAAATCGTAAGCATGTTGAAAATATTCGGGCGGGGTATGCAAGTGATGATGTGATTATCATTTTGAATTCAGCACATTCGATGAAATCATCAGCAGGCAATTTAGGGCTTTCGGGGTTGTCGGCCTCGACAGAGGCGTTGGAAGTTGGCGCTAAATCTGTTTCTGAAGGGGCGGAATCATTGTCATCTTATGAAGAATTGATTGCGAAAATTGAAGAGCAGTTTGAGGCTGGTTTGATTTTTTTGAACAAACAGCAAGATTAGTTTAGTCTTCGAACCCAATTGTTAATGGCAATATTTTTTGCAATCGCGAGATGAGCGTTTCTTCATCGAATGGTTTTACCATGTAATCACTTGCTCCCATAGATAGGCATTCCGATACATCCGCAATTGCGGTTACGCCTGTTAACATTAATACGGGTGTATCTTTGATTTTTGGTGTTTGCTTAATATGTTTTAATGTTTCGTGCCCATCCATTTCGGGCATGATGATATCAAGGATAACGCCGTCGATTTTTTCGTCTTTGTTGAGGATATCGAGGCCAGCTTTTCCGTTTAAGGCCATTTCATGCTCGAAACCATTTTTCGCGAGTATTTGCTGAAGCATTAAAACTGTTGTTTCGTCGTCATCAATAATTAATATTTTTTGTTTGGACATTCTGTCAGCCTTTTAATTAGTGAATCATATTATACATGTTATTATGGGGTATTACGATTGTGTTTTTATAAAAATTACTATTATAAGATGCGCCTAATATTGTTTCTAAAACCAGTTAAGGGGTTTTAGCCGTTTCTAGCAGTAATTTTTTTAGTGTTTTTAAGCGTTTCTCATCTGTTACTTTTTTGCCTTTAAGTGTTGTGACATAGAAGATGTCCACAGCTTTTAAGCCGAGGGTGCCTACTTTTGCATGTGCGATGATGAGGTTTTGTTTGCTTAATGTTTGGGCGACGTTGAAGAGGAAGCCTTGGCGATCACGGCCATAGATTTCAATATATGTGGCGTCTTTACTGGCGTTATTGTTGATGACGACACCTTCGGGTATGTCGAATACAAGTTCTTTTGTTTTTGGTTTTTTGACTGTTTTGGCGACTTTCTTTTCTAAATCGGTGTTGTCATCCAATGCGGCAAGGATTGATTTCTTGATCTCTTCGCAGCGGAATTGTTTTGTGATTTGTTGGTGGCTGGCGCTTTGGATGGTGAAGATGTCTTCGGCTATACCGCCGTCATGGGTGTTGATGCGGGCTTCGATGATGTTGACGTTTGCGGCGGCGAGTGCGCCGCTGAGTGTTGCGAAGAGGCCGATTTTGTCTTGGGTGATGATGCGCAGGGTTGTGGCGTTTTTGGTGTCGTCTTGGGTGAATGTGATGACGGCTTTTTCATCGCCAAGATCTGGCGTGGCTTCAGGTTTTGATTTTTGTTGCGGTTTTTTGCCTGATAGGCGGTCTTCAGCCAGAATATATAATTCGGTGAGGAGTGAGTCTTTCCAGCTTGTCCAGCGGTCCGGGCCAACGGCCATGATGTCGCATGTTGTCAAGATTGTGAGTAGCTTTAAGCGTTCTATATCGTGAATGCGAAAGAGGAAATCTTCGAGTGTTTTAGAGTCTTCGAGGTCACGTTTAAAGGCGATTTCCGACATAAATAGATGGTCGAAAATGAGCCATGAGACGAGGCGTGTTCCTTGGTCGCTGAGTTGGAGACGTGGGGCGAGTTTTAGGGCGAGTTCTGCGCCGAGGGTTGAGTGGTCTTGACCCATTTTTTTGTTTTCGCGCCCTTTGCAAATATCGTGCAGGAGGATTGCGACATAGAGTGTTTTGCGGTTTTCGATGGTTTGGATCAGGGTGCTTGCGAGAGGGGCTTGTTCTTTTAGCGCGCCGCTTTCGAGTTTGTGCATGATGTCAACGGCATTAAGGGTATGTTCGTCAACGGTATAGACATGATAGCGATCAAATTGCATGAGGCCTTTGATCTTTTGAAATTCGGGGATGAAGCGTTCCAAAACGCCAGCTTCGTTCATGCGGCGCAGTGTGAGGGCGGCGTTTTTGTCGTCGGTGAGAATCTCAAGAAAGAGCGCGTTTGCGGTGTGGTTGTGGCACAACATGTTATCAATAAGTTTGATGTTACGGCGTATTTTTTGGAGCGCCTTGGGGTGGATGTCGATATCGGCTTCTTGGGCGACGCGAAAAAAGCGAAGGATGTTGATAGGGTCGTCTTTTAGCTTCTGATTGGGGGCGAAGTTTAGGCGGTTATTGATTGTTTCAAAACCAAGAAAGCTTTTTGCACGTTGTGGGACGAGGCGGTTTTTTTGCTCTTCTTCTTCTTCGATTGCGGCGACGAGAATGCGGGTGAGGTCGCCGATATCTTTTGTGACGAGGAAGTAATGCTTCATGAAGCGTTCAACGGATTTGGCGTTGTTGCGGTGTTGATAATTCAGGCGTTGGGCAAGTTGGGGTTGGATATCGAAATGCAGGCGTTCTTCACCGCGTCCGGCAATATCGTGTAAATGGCAGCGCACGGTGAGGAGAAATTCGTAATCTTTTTCAAAGCGTTGTTGTTCTTTGCTGGTGATTATTTTTAAGTCTTTGAGTGTCTTTGGTGTTGGCGCATTATAGATAACGCGGGCGATCCAGAAGAGGGTTTGATAGTCACGGAGGCCACCTTTGCCGTCTTTTATGGTTGGCTCAAGCACATATCGCGAGTCGCCGAGGCGCATGTGGCGGGCGTCGCGTTCGTCTAATTTTCCTTCGACATATGCTTTCTTTGTTCTTGGTTTAAGGCTTTTTTCGAGTTCAGTTTCAAAGTCTTGGAAGAGGTTTTTGTCACCAGATATGATGCGTGCGTCCAGAAGGGAGGATAAGACTTTCGGGTCTTCTTGGCTGACGGTGATGCATTCTTTGATTGTACGGACGGAATGTCCGATTTTGATGCCTGAATCCCATATTTGGTAGAGGAATTTTTCGATGTCGTCATTGAGTGTTTTTGGTGTTTTATTCGAGGTGAGGAATAGGAGGTCGATGTCGGAATAGGGGCAGAGCTCTTCGCGTCCATATCCGCCGGTAGCGATGATTGCGATGTCTTGTGGGATGTGGCTGGTGAGGGATTTGATGTGTTTGTCCATGGCACGGCTGTGACGGTGGCAAAATTCTAAGCCGCTGATGCGGTTGTTGCGAAGGTCTTTGAGGGCTGAGGTGAGGGCGCGTTGCATTGTTTATGAGCCGTTTGCGAGAGATTTGAGGGTGTAGATCAATTCATGTGCGTCGCGCGGCGTCAGGGCATCGGGGTCGATGTCGTTGAGGGCGTTTGTTAATGCGGTGTTTTGTGGTGATGCTTTTTGCGGGGCTACGGATGAGAATAGCGGTAGGTCATCGGCGAGCTTTGTAAGGTTTCCTGATTGCTCGCCGGTTTGGAGCAGTTCGAGGATGACTCCCGCGCGTTCAATGACGGCGTCGGGGAGGCCTGCGAGTTTTGCGACATGAATACCGTAGGAGCGATCCGCTGCCCCTTTTTTGATTTGGTGCATAAAGATGATCTCACCTTTCCATTCCTTTACGGCCATGGAATAGCAGGTGAGCGCATCGAGTTTTGAGGTGAGGGCGGTGAGCTCGTGGTAATGGGTTGCAAATAAGGATCGGCAGCGGTTCACTTCATGCAGATTTTCAACGCAGGCCCATGCGATGGATAGGCCGTCAAAGGTCGCGGTTCCGCGCCCGATTTCGTCCAAGATAACCAGTGATCGCTCTGTTGCTTGGTTAAGGATTGTAGCGGTTTCAACCATTTCCACCATGAATGTGGAGCGTCCACGGGCGAGGTCATCAGATGCGCCGACGCGTGAAAAGACACGGTCAATGACGCCAATATGCGCCGATTTTGCAGGGACGAATGAGCCAATTTGCGCGAGAATTGCGATGAGTGCGTTTTGACGTAGGTAGGTTGATTTACCCGCCATGTTCGGGCCAGTGAGAAGCCAGAGGCGTTGATCGCCGCTGAGGTCGCAATCATTGGGGACGAAATTTTGCGTGTCTTTTCTAAGGGCTGCTTCGACAACGGGGTGGCGGCCGCCCTGGATGTTGAAATTGAGCGATGTGTCGAGGATGGGGCGTGTGTATTGCATGTCTGCGGCGAGTGTGGCGAGCCCTGCGATGCAGTCAATGCTGGCGAGGGCGCGGGCGCGAGTGCCGATGTCAGAAGCATAGGCGATGCATGCGTCGACGATTTTATCGAATATTTCCAGCTCAAGCGCGAGAGATTTTTCGCCAGCGGATGTGATGTCGCGCTCTAATTCTGTTAATTCGGGTGTGGTGAAGCGGGCGGCGTTGGCCATGGTTTGGCGATGGATGAAATCTGTATTGCCCATCATGGCGTCGGCGTGTTTTGACGTGACTTCGATGAAATAGCCAAGGACATTGTTGAATTTTATTTTGAGTGTCTCGATCCCTGATTTGGCTTGGTACTCGCCCTGAAGCTTTGCGATGACTTTGCGGCTTTGGGTTTTGAGGGCTTTTAGCTCGTCTAGGCGGCGGTCATATCCGTGTGCAATAAATCCGCCCTCGCGCAATAAAGCGGGGCAATCTTGGTCGATTGCGTTTTTGAGAGTGTCGTGAAAATCGCTTAAATGGGGGAGCGATTTGAGGTCATTGACTGTGTCGGAAAAGACGCTGCGGGCGGTTTCGTTGGCCTGGATTGTGCTGCGAATGATCTCTATGCTTTTGAGGCCGTCGGAGAGCATCAGGAGGTCACGTGGGCCGCCTCTGCCGACGGTAAGGCGTGCGAGGCTGCGCTCCATATCGGGTGTGGATTTGAGTTGCTCGCGCAAAGTGTCGTTAAAATGCGGATCATTGGTGAGGCATGTTATACGATCAAGGCGGGCGTTTATGGCTTTGATATCGGTTAGGGGAGCGGCAAGATATGATTGGAGGAGGCGTGCGCCGGGGCCGGTGACTGTGCGGTCTATGCAATCAAGGAGGCTGCCTTTGCGTGATCCGGACAGGGTGCGTGTGAGTTCCAGATTGGCGCGTGTTGCGGCGTCGATTTCGAGTGTGTCGCCATGCGAGATTTGGCGGGGTTTTTCGAGATAGGGCATTTTGCCGATTTGTGTGCGCTCGACGTAATCAATTAAAGCCCCAGCGGCGGCGATCTCTGCGCGTGAGAATGCGCCAAAGGATTCAAGGGTGTCGACGCCGAACATGGATTCTAAGCGTTTTTTTGCGTTATCGGCGTTGAAGGTGGATTGGGGCTGGATTGTTTTGTTTGAAATATCACTAAAGGATTCTTGCAGCCGGTCGGAGAGCAGGGTCTCTCGTGCGTCGATGCGGCCAATGGCGGCGTTGATGTTATTTTTTGACACGGATTGAACCGAAAATGCACCTGTCGATAGTTCCACCCATGCGAGACCGTATTGGCCGCCGATTTCGGTGAGGGCGCTTAAATAGTTGTTTTCGCGGGCGTTGAGGAGGGTGTCTTCGGTCAGGGTTCCTTGTGTGACGAGGCGAACAACGTCACGGTTCACGAGTGCTTTTGATGCTGGGCGGCCTTCGGCTTTCGCGCGGACTTTTGCTTCTGCTGGGGTTTCGGTTTGTTCGCAGATGGCGACTTTGAACCCTGCGCGGATGAGTTTCGCGAGATAGGGTTCATAGGCATGGAATGGCACGCCACACATAGGTGTGTCGGTTCCGTCTTTTTTGCCGCGTTTTGTCAGGGTAATATCGAGGGTTTCGGCGGCCTTGATTGCATCGTTGTTGAAGAGTTCGTAAAAATCACCCATGCGGTAGAAGAGGAGGGCATCGGGATAGCGATCTTTGAGCGCGAGATATTGCGCCATCATGGGGGTGTTTCCCGCGGCGAGATATGCATCGGCGGGGCTTTCGGTTGGTTGAACCGTTTCTTTTAACGCGGGGTTTGACATGGTTAGAATCTAGACGTAGGGCGCGTAAAGGTCACGCAGAAAATGCCTGCGCGAGGATGTTGTTTGTGGATTTAGTTTGAGCGCTGCTTACTTCGTTCCTGTGGAGCCGAAGCCTCCCTCGGCGCGGGTGGATTCGTCAAGCTCGGTCACGACTTCCCAGCCAACGGTTTCGTAGCGTTCTACAACCATTTGTGCGATACGCATGCCGCGTTCGATTGTGAATGATGTTTGACCGTGATTGATGAGGATCACTTTGATTTCACCGCGATAATCAGCGTCGATCGTTCCGGGGGAGTTGAGGACAGTAATTCCGTTTTTGATAGCAAGACCAGAGCGCGGACGAATTTGAGCTTCATATCCGGGGGGGAGGGCGATTGATAGCCCGGTCGGAACAAGTGCGCGTTCGCCAGAGCCGAGTTCGATGGCTTCTTCAAGTGCGGCGGAGAGATCCATCCCTGCGGATTGTTCGGTCGCGTAGGTAGGGAGTTGAAGCCCGACGGCATGTTCAAGGGGGAGGAGTTTGACTTTTACTTCTGGCATTTGTGATCTTTCGTCTATTCGTCTGAATGTCGCATATTTTAATGATGGTGTATTATTAATACAGTTCTGTGTTTCTGCCTAGCCTCACTGTGAGGGATGGGGTTATTTTTTTTGATTTTCGAAATGGTTTTGAATTTTGTTGGTGAGTTTATCGGCAATCGCGATTTTGCTCATTGTTTGCCAATCTTCTTGTGTCTCGTTGGTGATGAGGTGGATGTGATTGTTGTCACCGCCAAAGACATTGTGTTCGTTTGCGGGGGACACGTCATTGGCTAAAATCCAGTCGCATGATTTTCGCTTGAGTTTTGCCGCTGCGTTTTCGATAAGGTTTTCGGTTTCGGCGGCGAAACCGATGACAAGGGTGGGGCGGTTATGAGCCGTGGCAATGGTTTTGAGGATGTCGGGGTTTTCGGTGAATGTTATTTGCGGTTCACCTGACCCTTTTTTGATTTTTTGGTTGGAGAATGTGGGGGCCCAATCTGCGACGGCGGCGGCGCATATCGCGATGTCTTGTTGTGATGATAAAAGGGTGTTTTGAACCGCTTTCAGCATTTGTTTTGCGGTTTCAATGCGGATCATTGTGATCCCGCTTATGTCGGGTAAATGCGTTGGGCCGGAGATGAGGGTGACGTCAAATCCGTTATCGGATAAGGATTTTGCAATTGCGTAACCTTGTTTTCCGCTAGAGCGGTTGCCGATAAAGCGGACGGGGTCAATGGGCTCATATGTTGGGCCAGCCGTTACAATTACTCTCATTTTTCTCTCGCTGCTTTGCGGATTGTTTTTTGTCACTTAATGGTCTTGTATATTTCAGCGAGGATGTCTTCGGGTTCGCTCATGCGGCCTAGTCCTTCTTCGTTAA
>Ga0210012_1004492_pt1 | contig 10962 bp, 9 predicted proteins | sample CryGeymeta201504_FD_183974 | JGI IMG/M metagenome (GOLD analysis project Ga0210012, IMG submission 183974) | Groundwater microbial communities from Crystal Geyser aquifers in Utah, USA - Crystal Geyser metaG 2015-04 (SPAdes) (version 2) | ecosystem: Environmental > Aquatic > Deep subsurface >... | reverse complement strand
CTGGTTTATGGTTACGAATATCCCCGCCCCAATTATAGCTCCAAGGGCAATTCCGGTAGTATCGAGCACGCCGAGGGAACGCGTTAGACCGGACTTCGACATAATTCTTTCCCTTCAGGTGTAATAACTTGATGCAATCCGCTTGTCTTTTAGTACCCGAAAGAGCTTAGCCCACACTATTTATAAGTATTTGCAGAATGACTCATTCTCCCAACCAGTATTTATTGAATCTTTACGGGGGTGCCGCAACCCGCCTAATCCAGCCATACGCTCGTGGCTAACTCCATACGCCTCCAAGGCTGTAGGCAGGGTTTCTATATTAAACTAGGGATTGTGCCTCGATCGGGGAACCGTCCGTACATCAACAACCCTGGTAATGCCATCGGCTTTGAGAAGCCCAATGAATTCTTCCAGCTCTCTCTCGATTAAACACCTGGCCTAAAGTTATTACGGCACGTAGCGGAACTCGTATGACTACACGATTAAGCCTTTTGTAAGGCGTTTTCTCAAGATGTAAGAACTCATTGGAAGCCGCGATGCGACACTATTTGAACCAAAAAGAGCAGCTAGATAAGTTGGAGGGGTATTTTGAGAGGCTTTAATTGGGCGTTTTAAGCTCTATACTGAATTACTCACAGTTGGGTATTAAAAATCTTGCCAATTGCGATTTCTAAATCTTTGATAACTTCTCGAAAGTCCGGAACATTTTCTAACTGATGGCCGAGCGTGTTTTCCCATGCATTCATATGAGAATCAAGCCTTCCTGTCTCAAAGAAGTCGCTGACGTCATGAAAAGCAACTCCTTTGTGCTCACACTTCTCGTAAAATCCTCTTATGGAGTCCAGTATGCGGTTCAACGAAAAATATCAGTTTCTCGGATAATGTAAAATCCACCTTAATATCACGGCTGCCAAGCTTTGCCTGAAGTGGTCCGACAAAGCTAATGTAAGCCGTTATAGAATCATTACGCCGCTCAATCTTCTCCGGCGGAATCGCAAATTGAAAGCCTTGGCTTTTAGAAAGATCAAAAATCACACGCTCCAAGCCAGAAATTAAGTCGTTAGATTCAACTTTTTCCAAAACCGTAAAGTCTAAGTCTTCTGAGAAGCGATAATTATGAAAATAGATTTTCTTGAGCGCCGTTCCACCTTTAAAGGCAAGTAGTGGATATAGAACTGAATCGGCAATGCCCAAAAGAATCCAGGTAAGAACATAATCTTTCTCCAGGATTAGTTCGTTCATCTTCAGCCTGTGAGCAAGTCTTTGTAATTCTGATCGTGGAATCATTTAGTCGCCTTTTTAGGTTCTGGTTATATTGATTAGCTCTTCTGCGTCTACGTTTACTCTTATCTTCCAGGAACTTAAGAATCGTCCGGCCTCTTCAAGGGTAGGGTCAAGCAGCGCATAGCTAGACGAAAGCATGCCCTTTAGCTCAGATAATACCTCTTGACCGCCAAGACCATAGGTCTCCAAAAGAAATCCAAGACGCTTGGCTACACTTTTTCTGTTCAATCGTTTTGCGTATTGGGCTAGCTTTTGATAATCAATATTGCCTCGCTTTGCCCATATTCCCTTTGCGATTTCGCTAATGCCGCCACAAAGATCAGGCCGATCCAGGCAATCAATAATCGTTCGCTCAAGATCGCTTGCCCTCACCTTCTGAGACGACGTAATCCAAACGTCTTCAGTGCCCCATTCCATATCTTTTGGCTGCGTATATACAAATTGGTGGGTAGCGCCCAAAACCTCTTTCGGCCTTTTTCTGTTGGGGGTGCTGATATAGACAGTATAAATTGGCTGAATAATCATCTCATAAATCTCTAGAGCACTATAATGCGAAATATAGTACGGTTGAGGCTCGATTAAGTTCTTGGCAATAACGTACCAATTTTCAGAGTGTTCAGCCTCTTCCCCGGCAGATAAAGGAACAATTAAATACTTCCCGGGAATAAGCCGAATAAGCCATTTTTTCCTTACCAAATCACTTAAAAGTAAGCGAGTGGCTACAGCAGAGCTTCCTGTTATCTTTCGGGCATCCTCAACGGCAAAGATTGTTTTATCATGCGAAGATAAAACATTGAGAAGACGCGATTCAATTTTACCGAGGGTTCTTGAGCTATTTTCCATAGATAATTACCTTTTATGTGCAAATTGTGTCTTTACAGGATATATTATGCACATAAAACATAAATATTTCAATATCTTTTATCGGCGCGTATCTGCAGACAATTAGCGACAAACGAAGAATATACGAGGTCAGAAAGATTCGAGGTTCAAATCCTCTCCTGGGCTATCATTTTCCAAAATGAAAAAACGCCTGTCAGAAGGCGTTTTTTCGATCTCAAAACTGTGTAGCGGGGACAGGATTTGAACCTGTGACCTTCGGGTTATGAGCCCGACGAGCTACCGGACTGCTCCACCCCGCGTCGTTATGGCCGATTACCGGCAGATATGATGATAACACACATTTTTCCTCATTGCAAAACCAGAAAAGCCGTACTATACTGGGTTACTGAAGTGTCTTTTTGAAACGCTGGTAATCGCCAGCTCGGTATGGTAAAATATGCCTAAATAAACTTACCAGGAGGACTAATTGTATCGCCACAAGGCTGAACGCGTAATTCTCGCAGTCTTGATGCTGTTTTTTCTAGCACAACCAGTTTTCGCACTACCACTACCAGGCCAAACTGCCACGACACCGACAACCGATAATACAGCATTCACACAGAACCAGCAACAAAATACTGAAACAACAGCGACAACGACGTCCGGTGGCGCTACACCGGGGCTCGAACAGGCACTGGCTGATGCCGAAATGGCCGTCAGACAGGAGCAGGCTGAGAAAATTAAAACAGAACTCGATAGACTCGGTGATGAACTTGAGCGCTTAAACACGGACTACTTTGCCGAAAGCGCCAAGCTTGCAGCTATTGAACAGAGCCTCAACGAGACGCGAGAGCGCCTCCGCTGGTTTGAGGCCGAGCTTGAGGCGCAGCGCCAGGTACTCAACGACCGCCTCTCTAATATCTACAAGTATGGCGACGTCGAGCCAATCGACGCCATTATTAATAACTCCAGTTTCTCAGAACTCTTTACGCGTCTCAGCATGCTTATGAAGATCAGCGAGCAGGATGCGCAACTCTTGGATAAGCTCCACGATCAGAAAGAAAAGGTCGAGTCCGCAAAGAACGCGCTCGACCAGCTCTATGCACAGCAAAAAGAGATAACCGCAGAACTCGAAGGGCGGAAAAAAACCATCGAGGCCAAGATGAAGGAAGAATCCGACCTTCTGGCAAGTATCGATGTACAGACCAAACAGATCCTGCAGCAGGACGAGCAGAAGCAGCAGGAAGAGCAGATCAGTATCGTTAAGGCCCTGACGACTACACCGCAGTCGGTCGCCAGTAAAATCTCAGTGCAGCCGGGGACCATCGCGTTCGAGGCTCTGCAGTACCTGGGCGTACCCTACGTCTGGGGTGGCGAGGACCCCAAGATCGGCCTGGATTGTTCGGGTCTGGTTAAGGTTGTCTTCAAAAAATTCGGCGTCGACCTCCCCCATTATGCACGCTCACAAGCCGACCTCGGCGCAGCCGTGAGCTATGATGAGCTGCAGTCGGGCGATGTGGTCTTCTTCGGTCATCCGATCCACCACGTAGGTATTTACCTTGGCGAAGGTTACTTCATCCACGCACCGAAGCGCAACGACGTGGTCAAGATCAGCAAGCTGGCCGACCGCCACGACCATGCGGGTGCAAGGCGCATCATCAGCATCGTTCCGTCAGCCCAGTAACCGTATAGTCGCTTCTCTCCCAATTTGTTATGCACCGTTAATTCGTATTCCGCATAAACCCTTTCAGTATGATAGTATTGAATCCTTACGAGCGCTCTACCACCAACCACCCCAGGCACATAGGATGTACTACCTATCACTTAAGAAACGTGCTTAAATAGAAGCAGTTTTGGGAATTCAAGAATCATCCCTAACAAAAAAGCAAGAAATTAAGATACGAGGAGGATGAATGAAGGAGTTAACCTCGCTTGCCCTCGATGTCGCAAAAACATTCGGGGCTACCTATGCGGATATTAGAATTATTGAAGAACAAAGCGAGTCGATCACGATAAAAAAAGGCCGCGTTGAAGAGATTTCGGCCTCGACCAACTACGGGTTCGGGGTGCGGGTGCTGGCAAACGGCGCGTGGGGATTCGCCGGGAGTTTCCTGGTCGAGAAGCCGGAGGTCGAGCGGATCGCCCGTCTGGCGGTGGAAATCGCCAAGGCCAGTGCTATCCTGGCAAAGCAAAGCGTTGGGCTGTCGCCAGCACCGATCATCCAAGATAGCTACAAATCGGATGTCGAAATCGATCCCTTCGCCGTCTCTCTTGAGGACAAGCTCGCGCTTTTAAGCGAAGCCGAGGAAATTGTGCGAAAAACACAGGGGGTTACGATTTCTTCAGCCTCCATGAACATATCCAAAGAGAAAAAGATCTTTGCTAACCTTGAGGGCAGCTACATCGAGCAGGAGATCACCGAGTCGGGCGCCGTGCTTGATGCGGTTGCGATTAAGGGCAGCGATATCCAGGAGCGCTCGTATCCCAATTCGCATGGGGGCGATGTATCCACCGCCGGGTATGAGTTTATCCAGGGGATGCTGCTCAAAGATAATGCCTCCAGAATTGCCGAGGAGGCGGTTCAGCTCCTCTCGGCTAAACCATGCCCAAGCGGTGAGCTTACGGTTATTTTAAACGGTGATCAGCTTGCACTGCAGGTGCACGAGTCCTGCGGTCATCCGGTCGAGCTTGATAGGGTACTCGGAATGGAAGCGAGCTTTGCCGGAACGAGTTTTTTAACGCTGGATAAACTCAATAAGTTCCAGTACGGCTCCCCTGTTGTCAACATCAACTCGGATGCGACGATACCCCGGGCGCTCGGCACCTTCGGCTATGACGACGAGGGGGTTCCGGCACAGCGCTTTGATATCATAAAAAACGGGGTGTTTGCGGGCTACCTGACGTCGCGCGAGACGGCACCGGTCCTGAGACAAGCCAGCAACGGTTGCATGCGGGCCGACGGTTGGGGCAGGCTCCCTCTAATCCGCATGACCAATGTCAACCTGCTTCCCGGCAACTCATCCCTTGAGGGGATGATCGAGGGCGTTAAAGACGGGCTCTTCCTTTCGACCAATAGAAGCTGGAGCATTGATGATAAGCGTCTTAACTTCCAATTTGCGACCCAGATAGGTTGGGAGATCAAAAACGGCAAGCTGGGGGCCATGATTAAGAACCCCAACTACACCGGTATTACCCCCGAGTTTTGGAACTCATGCGATGCCATTGCGGGAAAGGATGAATGGCGCGTCTGGGGGCTTGCTAATTGCGGCAAGGGCGAGCCGATGCAGGTTGCGCATGTGGCGCACGGGGCGGCCCCGGCCAGATTTAGAAACGTTAAGGTGGGTGTTGGCAGATGATAGATAAACAGCGCATTCAAGATGCTTTAAAGACGGCGATAGACTACTCGACCGCAGACCAGCTCGAGGTACTTGCAAGCGGTCGCAGCATGGCCCTCACCCGCTTTTCAAATAACAGTATCCATCAGAATGTGGCCCAAACTAACGTGAGCATCTCCATCAGGGCGGTCATCGATAAGAGGCAAGGATATGCTTCCACCAACCGTCTCGACGAGAGTTCGATAAAAGAGATGGTCGACAAAGCGATAGAGATCGCAAAGCACAGGCCGCCGGACCCTGATTTTGTCTCTCTTCCGGAACCAAAGCCCACCATCCAGCGTGACCTCGTATCGAAATTGACCGTGGACTACTCACCGAACGACCGGGCATCGGATATAGGTAGGCTTGTCGGTGTGGTCGAGCCGAACAACTTGACCGCTGCCGGAGCGTATTCTACCGGGTACAGTACCGTTGGGGTGGCAAATACGCTTGGGGTGAATGCGGTTGAAACGATAAGTGAAGCCGAACTGCGGGCGGTCGTAATGTCCGGCACTAGTTCGGGCTATGCCAGCGCGACGGCGACCAGCGTCAATAACATCGATGTCGGCGCGCTTGCCGAGGCGGCAAAGAGCAAGGCGCTGGCAGGGCAAAACCCGATCGACCTTGAGCCGGGCACCTACACGGTCATCCTCGAGCCTGATGCGGTTGCGGATATGGTGTCATTTATGGCCTTCGCGGGCTTTGGGGCGCTTTCTGTACAGGAAGGGCGCAGCTTTATGAAGGATAAATTGGGTCAGAAGATCATGAGTCCGAATGTCTCGATCTGGGACGACGCGCTTGATCCCAACACCATCGGGCTTACCTTCGATTTCGAGGGTGTGCCCAAGCAGAAGGTGGTCTTTATCGACAACGGCGTGGCTAATGCGATCTGCTATGACAGCTATACCGCGAACAAGGAAGGAAAACAGTCCACGGGGCACGCGCTTCCGGCGCCTAACACTTATGGGCCGCTGCCGCTTAACCTTATCATGGCACCCGGGACGCACACCTTAGATGAGATGGTGAAAAGCTGCGAGCGGGCCATACTGGTCAGCCGGTTTCATTATACCAACCTCGAGGACCCGATAAAGACAACGCTTACCGGCATGACGCGGGACGGCACGTTTTTAATCGAAAACGGGGAGATTATAAAACCCATTAAGAATCTACGGTTCACGCAAAGCATCGTCAAGGCGCTTTTTGACGTGGATATGGTTTCTGAAGCCCGGCTGCTTAAAGAAGCGATTCTTGGGGCCGCGTACGTACCGTGGCTAAAAATCGGAGCGTTTAACTTTACCGGAGCGACGCAGTTTTAAGATGCGGCCTGCTTGCCTTTTAAAATAGACCCGGATAAGTAACTGGAGGGGCGCCATTACTTATCCGGAATCTATCATCAGAATAGCAGAACAGCACTGCTTATTGCAAGTATTATTGCTAATTGCCTTATATGGTATGTGTCTATAACTCCTGTTTATAGACTGTATACGTATAGCCTAGGGGGTATATTATTAAGATTGCGTTATCCCACCTACCTACCGCCCGCTAAACGCTATCGGCCGATACGTCGCATAAGCATCGAGCGCGAGTTCGCTTAAAGCCCAGGCACACCATGAAACTACTTTGGGCACTCAACCGTACACGCATAAACCGGTCCCCAGGATAAGAATATTTATTTTAAAGCTTACCTGACAATAGGTAATTGCATATCGCTACCTCGGGAAAGGTGTCTACTTAAGGGGAGTCTATGGCAATAAGCTGGAAAATTATGGCTAGACATTTAAGTGATCTTCAGTCAAAATCTAGGACTTAGGGTAATAAAAAAGAAGGGAGTTGGTAGATAAGAGCCGATTTACAACAAATATATAGCGCTTACATGTGTTTCCAAGAACACATATTGTTAAGATTGATCAATGCCAAGTTAGCTTTTTATATATGCAACAATCATCGCAGCACAGGTCCCAGATTATATAAACAAGAACCCCTTAATCCACAGATTACTTCATTTAATCCAGTACTAAAAAACCTATTTAAGACATGCAGTTTAATCTCGATTAAAATTTTCCGACCACCCGGCCGATAATAGCGCTGCAAAACATTGCGGTTGCGGCTTTATTTAATCTCGAAAGGAAGTGATGTTTTGAGTTTGCGAAGAATTATGTTACTTTTGCCAGTGTTCGTAGTGCTGTTTGCACTTTTAAATATTCCTTTGTCGGAGGCATCGCAAACAAGCGTATATCATAAAGACATCCAGGGAATACAAGATCAGATAATTAAGATGAAAGCCGATCTAAATGTCGCTATCGTCAACCACCACCACGCCAGCTCCGAATTTCAGTCTGTAGACTTGAAAATCGATGTAAATGAGGCAAAGCTGACACAGACTCAGCACGAACTCAATGGAATCAAAAAGGATCTCGATACGACGATCGCTTCTTCGGGCAGCCTGGGATCACCCAGCCTGCTCTCTGTCCTCGCATTCTCTCGAGACTTCGGAGACTTGACAAGTAGAGTCACCACAACCCTTTTCGCCGTCGACCACTACATCGAAACCGCCATTCGGCTACACTCATCGCAGGATAAACTCGTGCAGGAGAACCTGGCGCTCGCTGCCTTGCGACGCGAAAAAGAGGCCAAGCTTAAGGTAGCGGAGTTCAAGCACATCGAAATAGATCGAGCGCTTAAACTGGAGAACACCTCTCTCGCTTTATTGGTGCAGCAGGAAGCATCCGTTGAGCAAGTTGAGCGTCACGGTTCAAGTGGAAAAATCGCGATGGCGGGTGTCGATTCTTCGTGGAGCCAGAGTTACGTGTCGCGTGGAGCCCCCCGCTCTGGGTTTATGTTCCCGGTCGCGGGAGCGCATTCGTATACCGATAGCTGGGGCGCCGCACGCTCTGGGGGTCGCAGACATAAGGGCACGGATATTATGGCCTCGAGGGGTACACCGGTCGTAGCCTGTGTGGCCGGTGTTATTAGCCGGACTTCGCCCCAGAGCCGTGGACTCGGCGGTATTATGATTTGGCTCAAGGGCGATGACGGGAATGAATACTTCTTCGCCCATTTAAATAACGTCGCCAGCGGCATAACCGCAGGAACCAGGGTCAACAAAGGGCAGACCATAGGGTATGTTGGGAGCACCGGAAATGCCAGCGAATCGGCGCCCCACCTGCATTTTGAAGTACACCGTGGCGGCGGATCGGCAACCGACCCTTATCCTCTGCTTACAAGCACGGGCAACTAAACATATTAGAGAGACCTTTCGATGGTGCCGCCGCCTACCACTACTTCTCCATCGTAAAACACAACCGCCTGCCCGGGCGTAATCGCCGATTGCGGGTGTTCAAATTCAACCAGTATCCTGCCTTCGGGCTCGGGCGAGATCATCGCGGGCGACTCGGATGCTTTATACCGGATTTTCGCTGCAACGGGCATCGGGGCAATAAGCTCGCGGATGGAGATCAGGTTGACGCCATCCGCAAGAAGGGCGGTTTTCCCCAGGTCTTCCTTGGTTCCCACGATGATGGCGTCTTCTTCTTCCTTGATAGAGACAACGTAGAGCGGAACCGGTGAGGAGATTCCAAGCCCTTTCCTCTGCCCTATCGTGTAATGGATAATGCCCTTATGGACCCCTAACACGTTTCCCTGCTCGTCATAGATAGGACCCGGCTTCTCAGCGCCGGGGGTGTATTCGGTGACGAATTTAGGATAGTTTTTATCGGGGACGAAGCAGATTTCCTGGCTCTCCGCCTTCTGGGCTACGGCGAGGCCGAGTTCGGCAGCCTTTTTGCGTGTTGCCTGCTTGCTGAGGTGCCCGACGGGAAACATCGTATGGGCGAGTTGATCTTGCGTTAGAACGTAGAGCACGTAGGATTGATCCTTGCTCTTGTCGATGCCCTTTTTAAGAAGGTATCTGCCCCTTGAATCATCGAACTCAATGCGCGCGTAGTGGCCGGTCGCTATATAGTCCGCACCGATCGCCATAGCCTTATGGCGCAACGCCTGGAATTTGACGAATTGGTTGCATCGGATGCACGGGTTGGGCGTGCGCCCGCCCTTGTATTCAGATACGAAATTCTCGATGACTTCTTGCTTGAATATTTCGCGGAAATCAAAGGTATAGTGCGGTATGCCTAACTTATAGGCGACGTTCTTGGCGTCGTCGGTCGCTGAAAGCGAGCAACACCCGCCAAAGCGCTCGGCCTCCTCAGCGGTTTTAGCCGACGGCCATATATTCATAGTTATACCGATAACCTCGTAGCCCGCTTCGACAAGTAGAGCGGCCGCAACCGAGCTATCGACTCCCCCACTCATGGCGCAGACCACTCTTTTTCTTAGTTCAGCCATAATGTAGTTATTCTGTACGACCTACTTTTCTTCCGTGCCGGATTTTGAACGATAGTCCTTGATTGCCTCTCGCAGGCCGTCTGCGGCAAGTACGGAGCAGTGCATCTTCTGCGGGGGCAAACCGTCCAGCGAATCGGCGATATCCTGCCGCGAGATCTTCTCGGCCTCCGCAAGGGGTTTCCCTATAGCAAGCTCGGTAATCATGCTGCTTGTTGCGATAGCGGCTCCGCAACCGAGCGTCTTAAACTTTATATCCTCAATCTTGTCGTCCTTAACCTTAATGGTGATGCGCATCAAATCGCCGCAGGTTGGATTGCCGACCTCGCCGACACCATCCGGGTTCTCGACTTCCCCGACATTTCGTGGATTTCTAAAGTGCTCCATTACTTTTTCACTATACATACCTATATCTCCTTACATGCTTCCTAAGCTTATAAATTATAATTCACCGATTTTAGCACTTGCTTTTACCCCAGGATGCGTCCAGCGGGGACATTGCTCTCAAGCGCTCGATGGTCGGGGGCAGTATATCTAAAACGTAATCGATATCTTCTTTAGTCGTCTCTTTGCCGAGCGTGAGCCTGAGAGAACTATGCGCTATCTCGGCGGGAATACCCATGGCCAACAGTACATGTGATGGGTCGAGGGTTCCCGATGTACAGGCCGAGCCACTCGATGCGCTTATGCCCTCCATATCAAGACTTAGAAGAATCGCCTCTCCCTCTGCGCCGACAAGGCACATGCTAACGTTATTTGGAAGCCTCTTTGACGGATGCCCGTTTAGCCTGGAGTTTGGGATTTTCTCAAAAATGCCCCGGATGAGATGGTCGCGAAGCTCGGCAAGACGGGTGGCTTCAGCCGCCATCTCGCGCTCGGCGATCTCAACCGCCTTGGCGAAACCGACGATTCCGGCCACGTTATGCGTGCCGGCCCTGCGGTTATTCTCCTGACTACCGCCCTGCATAAACGACACCATGCGCGTGCCCCTTCGTATGTAGAGCACTCCCACGCCTTTAGGACCGTAGAGCTTATGCGCCGAAACCGAGAGTAAATCGACGCCAAGGTCGTTAACATTTACCGGAATGTGGCCGAATGTTTGAACCGCGTCGGTATGCAGATACACGCCTTTTGCACGCGTTAC
>Ga0210012_1004469_pt1 | contig 11005 bp, 9 predicted proteins | sample CryGeymeta201504_FD_183974 | JGI IMG/M metagenome (GOLD analysis project Ga0210012, IMG submission 183974) | Groundwater microbial communities from Crystal Geyser aquifers in Utah, USA - Crystal Geyser metaG 2015-04 (SPAdes) (version 2) | ecosystem: Environmental > Aquatic > Deep subsurface >... | reverse complement strand
CGCAACGAGGCCCGCAACATGTGCCATATCAACCATGAGATACGCACCGACTTCCGCCGCGATATCCGCGAAAGCTTTAAAATCCAGTTTGCGAGGATACGCACTAAACCCGGCAATGATCATGCGTGGTTTATGCAGGTGAGCGAGCTCGCGGACTTCGTCCATGTCTACGCGCTCATCTTCTTTGTTCACGCCATAGGGAATAACGTTAAACCACTTTCCGCTGAAGCTTGCCTTTGACCCATGTGTAAGATGTCCGCCGTGGGCGAGGTCCATCGCAAGAATCGTGTCGCCGGGTTTGCATAAAGCAAGATAGACCGCAAAATTTGCCTGTGCTCCGGCATGCGGCTGTACATTCGCGTGTTCGGCTTGAAAAAGAACTTTAGCGCGCTCAATTGCAAGCGATTCGATTTTATCGATGATTTGATTCCCGCCGTAATATCGTTTTCCGGGATATCCCTCCGCATATTTGTTTGTGAGCGGCGTTCCGACGGCTTCTAAAACGGCTTTTGAAACGTAGTTCTCGGAGGCGATGAGTTCGAGACCTTCTTCCTGGCGACGGATTTCTTCCTGAATGAGCTCGAAGAGCATGGGGTCTACGATATGAAGCGACTTTTGCATATGGCGAGACTATAGACAATGCGCATGAGTCCTGCTAGGGTCAAAATCTGTCCTTTTCAGAAGGGAGGTGTCGTGTCGGAGAATAATACATCATCGGATCCCGCTGCTACTGCTCACAAACTCATCCTATTCATCAAAGCTTTTTCGCCTGTTCTTGATCGTCAGCGGCGCATCGTTTTGCGCATGATTGCCATGGAATATAGGGGCTGTCATCGGTTTCTCTCGGATCAGGCTACGCGCATGCTTATTCGCTACGGCAAGGATGTTGAGCATGTGAGCGAGCGTGAATTTCTTGTAGCGGTTCATAACCTGCTTTATGCGGAAGGTGAACCGCTTGTGTATCCGGACGACGAACGTCCTGCGCTGATTTTTGCGCCGGACGGTTCCATTTTATGGGAGCGGACGTCGGCCAATAAGCCTTCCAAGTGAAGGCTGGAGAAGTATTCTTGATTCCTCACGGGGTCGGCTCTCGAGTTGTTTCACGTTTGGATGTCTGAAAAGCCTGCGTTCCTGTAGGCTTTTTTGCTGGACGATCTTCAAATCACAGCGTATTTTATATTCAGATATGATTCCAAAACGGATGAAAGCGGTACATCTTATCGGTATCGGCGGCGTGAATATGTCCGGTGTAGCAAAACTACTTCGGCGTGCCGGAGTGTCCGTAAGCGGTTCCGATACAACAGCGTCTGAGCTCACACATGAACTTGAAGAGCTCGGTATTCAGGTATTTATCGGCCATGATGCGGACAATGTTCCTCCTGATTGTGATTTAATTATTTATTCATCCGCTGTTCCCGAGCTGAATCCTGAGCGCGCAGAAGGTCGCCGCCGCAACCTTCCTCAAATGACGAATTTTGCGTTTCTTGGTGAATGGACCAAAGACAAACGCGTGCTTCTTGTGAGCGGGACGCATGGGAAGAGCACGACAACCGCGATGCTTGGGTTCATGTTGGAACTTTCTCATTATGATCCTACGGTGATTGTCGGAAGCCGCCTTTCCAGTTTTCCCGATGGAAATGTGCGTTTTGGAGAAAGTGATTTAGATGTCATTGAGGGCGACGAATATGCGCGGCATTTTTTGGAGTTTCAACCTTATGGATTGATTATCAATAATATTGAACCGGATCACTTTGATATTTTTCCGGATCTTGATGCGGTTATGAACGCATTTCGTACGCTTCTTTCTCAGATTCAATCGAAGGGAATTGTGATCGCGAATGCGGATGATCAAAATGTGCAGACGCTCATCGGCCAAGAACGCGCGGCGCTCGAAGCACGCGGTATCAGTATTCAGACCTTTGGTTTCGGTTCGCATGCGGATCAGCAGGTTGCGGAGTATGCCATTCGAGGCGGGGAGCAAGTGTTTACGCTGCGAAATACGCGCGGCCTCATGACGCGTTTTCGTCTGCAAGTTCCCGGGAAGATGAATATCATGAATGCAACGGGTGCGCTCACGCTTTGCCAAGCACTTGGCGTCCCGTCAACGGTTTTACAAGATGCCGTTGAAGCCTTTCCTGGTATTTGGCGTCGCTTTGAAACAGTGGCCGAACAGGATGACATTATGGTGATCTCAGACTATGGCCATCATCCAACGGCTATTGCGGCTACGCTTGAGGCGGCGAAAGATTTTTATCCGGGAAAACGTCTCATTCTTGCGTTTCAGCCGCATCACCGCAATCGAACAAAACATCTTTTTGAAAAATTTGTGGAAAGTTTTGATAAAGCGGATGCGCTTATTCTTGTAGAGATTTATGATGTGGCCGGCCGTGACAATAAAGATGATGAGAAGATTTCTTCGCGCGACTTACAAGACGCTGTGCTAAAGCGCGATTTGGAACGCACAATTTCGCGTCCCATCGAATACGCCGCAGATCCAGACGCGGCACTGGAAATTTTGCGGCGCTGGAAACGGCGAGGAGATGTGATTCTTGTTATGGGCGCCGGAGATATCTATAAAATTGCAAACAGTGTTCTGAAATAGGAGTGTTTTTATTCTGACTCCTTTTTTTCTATGACTCCACTTACGCAGGAACAAATTACTGCCTACAAAGCAAAAATGCCGGCTACGGTTGAACAGGAACCGATGGCAAAGCATACAAGTTTTCGCGTTGGAGGTTCGGCGCGTCTCTATGTCGTTGTGCATTCTTCCTCAACGCTTCTTGAAGCCGTTGAAGCGGCTTTGGCGGTCGGTATCCCTTTTTATCTCTATGGCGGCGGTTCAAATTTGCTGGTATCTGACGATGGTTTTGAAGGCGTCATTATTCAAACAGCGCATCGTGGTATAGAGGTAAAAGATACGAACGTATCCGCGGAAGCCGGAGCTATTACCGCCATGGTTGCGCGAACATCCGTTGAAGCCGGTTTAACGGGTTTTGAGTGGGCGATTGGTGTACCGGGAACCATCGGAGGCGCTCTTTATGGAAACGCCGGCTGCTACGGGGGAGAAATGAAAGATGCCGTGGAAAGTGTAGACGCATTCAATCTTGAGACAAAAGAACATGTGCGGCTTACAAATGCAGACTGTCAGTTTGGATATCGTAATAGCTTATTCAAAAACAAACCGTATCTTATTCTTGGATGCCAATTGGCGCTCAAAGTCTCGCCTGACGCCGCCGCATCAAAGGCTCGGCTTGAAGAGATTATGGGAAAACGAAAAGACAGTCAGCCGCTTGGGCAATCAAGCGCCGGTTGTGTTTTTAAAAACGTGGAATTTTCTGATCCGAAAGAACTTGAAATTCTTTCGCGCTCCGTTGAAGTCCCCGAGGCAATGAAAGCAAGCGGAAAAATCTCTGCGGGATGGCTGATTGATCAAGCTGGTCTGCTTGGAAAAACCATTGGGGAGGTGAGTGTGAGCAAAAAGCATGGGAATTTTTTTGTGAATGCCGGACAGGCGCGCGCACAGGATATTCTTGCTTTGATTTCTTTGGTTAAAATGAAAGTGCGTGATGATCTTGGGATTGAATTGCAAGAAGAAGTGCAATACGTAGGATTCTAAATAATGATATTTAGAATAGTTGACTTCTTCAGCCTTTCATTGGTAGATGAGAGCGTTCGCATATAAACGATTCGTTTCTCTGCGGACTGCGAAAGGAGAATAGTCATGGGTGCTCATCATACGGCTCGCACTCGGCTCGCCCCGTCGGTTGGCTCGGCTTGGCTCGATCCAGGCGTTGCGCAACTTTTTTGGCAACGGATCTATAACGATCTTGCTCTCAAGACTGTCGTCCCCGTTTTGCCCAAGCTTGCTGAGAAGCAGATGGAGCTCATCAGACAATACAACTTTTTGCTTCTGTACCTTCCGGCCCTCGATGAGGAGCAATATCCCAAGAGCTTTACCAAGCTCAATTGGAGACGCTCTTTGTCTGGGGAGATCGAACGGCTTTTGCTTGTCGGACGATGGGTTGCCGTCGAGACGATCACTAAGCCCAGCTATGACGACTCGAAGGGCTACAGCATTGATCCTCTTATGGCTGCGGTGGATTGCGCGAAGCGTTTTTCCACGAGCCATACCGATCTCACAAATAATTTGCTCGGCAAGATTGCCAAGGTCACAGCATTCCCCGAAAAGAGCGTACGACTTCCAAGCGCGGAAGAGTGGAATCTTATCGGGAACTTGTTTCATTGGCTGCGCGTGTATCATCAGATGAATCTACCCAATCTTGGTTCCACCGATTCTTGGGAGTGGTGCGCAAACAATCACGCCGTCAACAACCGGCTGATTGCTGGCTATGCCCATGAAGGGGGTCTCGCCGGCGTAGGCAGTTATGAACCAAGGCATCATTGCGGAGATATCGCTTTCCGCGTTTTGCTCATTTTGTAAGGGCTTTGCCTCGTATTCTAAGAGCTGCAACGATTTCATTCGTGGCAGCTCTTTTCATTTGTCCGAGTGGAAATAGGCTGTGTATTTTTAGAGCTTGCCCGTCTTCTGCGTGAAGACTATTCTTAAAGGGTATGACATTGAATATTCGCCATCATGGCATGGAGCTTACGCCGGTTATACGGCTATACGTGGAAGAAAAGATGACTTCCTTAGAGAAGTACTTTGATTCAATTCGCCACATGGATGTAGAAGTGGGGCTTGCGAATCATCATCATCAAAAGGGGAATATTTTTGAATGTAAAGCCGTTGTTCAGATCGGCGGAGATGTTCTCAAAGTTGAAAAGGAAGCGGAAGATCTTTATAAGACGATTGATAAAGTGCGAGATCATCTTCGCGTTGTTCTTACGGATTATAAAGATAAATTGCAGGATCGATCTTCCGGAAAAACTGCTCTTCCTGAAAATAATCCTAAAAACTAGACGCTTTGGTCAAAATCGGCTAACATCCACCCATTTATGAGCCGACTCCTGACCAAGATTTTTGGCGATCCCAATGCCAAGGAAATTAAAAGACTCCAGCCCCTTATTGATCAAATCAATCAATTAGAAGGTTCGTTTAAAGATCTCTCGACGGATCAATTGAAGACGAAAACGGAGGACTATAAAGCACGACTCGCCGGCGGCGAGGAGCTTGATAATCTCGTGCCGGAGGCTTTTGCTCTCGTTCGAGAAATGTCTCAGCGGGTTCTTCACCAGCGCCAGTACAATGTTCAGCTTGTTGGAGGCATTACGCTCCATCGGGGAATGATTGCGGAAATGCGTACGGGTGAAGGAAAGACGCTTACGGCCACTGCGCCGGTTTATTTGAACGCGATTACGGGGAAAGGCGTACATGTCATCACGGTGAACGATTATCTTGCTCGTCGCGACGCGGTTTGGATGGGGCAGGTGTATCACGCGCTTGGACTGACGGTTGCCGTGATTCAGCATCAGGGCAGCTTTTTGTATGATCCTTCTTTTAAGAGCGAGCCGGAACATGACCCGGATCGCGACACGACGGGTTCCTTCCGCGTGGACATGGATTATTTGCGTCCGATTACGCGCCGAGAGGCCTATCATGCGGATATTACATATGGGACAAATAATGAATTCGGCTTTGATTATCTTCGAGATAATATGGCGCCTTCAAAGGAGCATATGGTTCAGCGAGAACTTCATTTTGCCGTGATCGATGAAGTTGACTCGATTTTAATTGATGAAGCGCGTACGCCGCTTATTATTTCCGCTCCTGCGGAAGAAGCGGCTGAACTCTATTATCGATTTTCGGAGCTTGTTTCTCGCCTGCAAGAGGAGACGGATTATGTCATCGACGAAAAGATGCGAACCTCGACCCTCACGGAAGCCGGTATCGCAAAGATGGAACAATGGCTCGGTATCCCGAACTTGTATGAACGCGACGGTTTTCGCATGGTGCATCATCTTGAACAGGCGCTTCGCGCCTATGCGCTCTATAAGCGCGACAAAGATTATGTTGTAAAAGATAATGAAGTTGTAATTGTGGATGAGTTTACCGGACGCATGATGGAAGGGCGGCGCTATTCGGAGGGTTTACATCAAGCACTTGAAGCAAAAGAACGCGTACCAATTCAGCGCGAGTCCATTACACTTGCAACCATCACCTTTCAAAACCTTTTTCGTCTTTACAAAAAACTCTCCGGTATGACGGGAACCGCTGCAACGGAGGCGGAAGAATTTAGCAAGATTTATGAGCTGGAAGTTTTAAGTATTCCAACGCATCGTCCGAATCAGCGTGAAGATTTGCCGGACCGCGTCTACAAAAGCGAGCTTGGAAAGTTTCAGGCGGTTGTTCAAGAAGTAAAAGAGCGCCACGAAAAAGGACAGCCAATTTTGATTGGAACGGCTTCCATTGAAAAAAATGAATTGCTCGATGAATTGCTTACGCGTGCAGGCATTCCACACAACATGCTGAATGCAAAGAATCACGAACGGGAAGCTGAGATTATCGCGCAAGCCGGACGGTGCGGTTCCGTTACCGTCGCAACAAACATGGCGGGACGCGGTGTTGACATTATTCTCGGCGGAAATCCTCCTGGAGAGGAAGAAATTAAAGCAGTGCGCGATCTTGGCGGCTTGTTTGTTCTTGGAACAGAGCGGCATGAGTCGCGTCGTATTGACAATCAGCTTCGCGGACGCGCCGGACGCCAAGGGGACCCGGGCGTGACGCAGTTTTATGTTTCCATGGATGATGATCTTATGCGCATTTTTTCCTCAGAGCGTATGAAGGGAATGATGGAAACATTGAAAATTCCGGAAGATCAGCCTATCGAAAATAAAATGTTAACGCGTTCGCTTGAAGCGGCGCAAACGAAGGTTGAAGGACGTAACTTCGATATTCGAAAACATCTGCTTGAATATGATGATGTTTTGAATAAGCATCGTGGCGTTATTTATAAGAAGCGCCAAGAGATTCTCGGTCGTTCTGAAGAGCCGACGCATGAAGGCGTGCGCCCGTTGAAGATGAGGGTCCTTGAAACCATTGAGGGTGAAATTGAACAGATTGTGGCTTTTCACACCGCGGATGAAGACGCAGAAAACTGGGACATGAAGCCGATAGAGGATGCATTAAAGGCCATGCTTCCGCCTTCTGTTGATGTAGCCGGCAAGTTTAAACTCGCCACGCATGCGCTTGAAGGAAAATATGATCTTGCGGAACGTCGCACGGCTTTAATTGAGTCCATCATGGGATTTGTAAATCTCGCTTATGCTGAACTTGAAGAAAAGACGGATGATGTTGCCATGGCTGAGATTGAAAAAGTTGTTCTTCTTCGAACGATTGATGATCTTTGGGTCGCACATCTTCAAGCGATGGATTACCTTCGTCACGGCGTACGCATGCAGGGCTACGGCCAGCGCGATCCGCTTGTGATTTATAAACAAGAAGCCTATCGCATGTTTCATGGAATGCTCGCAGAAATTAATGCGCGCGTTGCAAACACGATTTTCAAAGTACAAGTGGCACGTGCCGCTGCCGAGCGCGATATGCACGAGGCGGCATCTCATGGAGCGGTTGTGCTCTCGGGTGCGCCAAAAACATCGGATGAACTCAGCGGAGCAGAACCTGGGCATGCTACAGAAGCAAAGGGCCCGGGACAAGCAATACCTAAGGTAGGCCGGAATGAACCTTGCCCCTGTGGTTCAGGAAAGAAGTATAAGAAGTGTCATGGGAAGTAGGAGCTGACAAATAGAGCCGTTTCCGTCCGCAAACTGCGGATAAAGGGAAAAACCCCGTGCAGTGAGCACGGGGTTTTTCTATGCCAAAATCCCGATCTCGAAAAAATAGATACTGCTCGTCGAAGGTCGAGGTACGCGGCACTAGAGTCCGCAAGCTTACAAAAGTTGACACAACACCGAGTATGAAAAACATCACACAAGTGAAGAAAAGCATACGCGAGGAAGTTCCGGGAAGGTCATGAAGGAGCGAATCCGAGCGGCAGCCGAAAGTCTAGCAAAAGACCTCGAAGACGATATGCCGATGAGGTCGGCAACCTGACCGGAAAGCTGACCACTGACTTCATGGACGACTGTACATTAGCCTATACTCAAGCGTATTTTATCCTAAAGAAGGGGATATAGCCAAATACTTGACATAACGGCCTATATTTGCTATACTTAAGCGTCAGAATCAGTTCTTTAAAAAAGGCTTATTTATGAGGTAGCGCATTGGGCGTAAGGGCTATTTTTATGCCTATTGCGCTACCTCATGCAGAGGAAGCCGTTTGCCGGAGCGATTCCGGTAAATCTCAAAAGGAGATAACGCAATGAACGCGATTACTCAGCAGTCCGCAACGTCCGGCCAGATCAAACAAATCAACCGGTTCGGTTCCGACGCCATCGAGAAAGTTCTCGCTGAGTTCGGTCTCGACAATCCTGGCGCACAGCGCGTCATCGAACACGGCGACGATTTCGCCGAGGCCATCCGCACGGCCGCCCTCACCTCGCTGAAGAATCTGTCGGTCTCCGACAAGTTCAAGGACGAGGAAGTGAAGTCCAGCTACGCGTATCCCAAGGGCTACAAGGTCAAGGGGATCACGGAGCAGACCAACATCCCGCGTCAGCTCTTCGCTCGCATCGTGACCGGCATCAAAGAGCTCTCGGTGTCCAACCAGTTAGTCGGCAAGGAAGTGCGGTCGAGCTACGCGTATCCCAAGGGCTACAAGGTCAAGGGGATCACGGAGCAGACCAACATCCTGCGTCAGCTCTTCCCGGGTGTCGGCTTCGCCGACGAGAGTATCGCCGAACAGCCGCTTCCCCCGAACGCCGAAGGGTGGTTCGCCATCCCGAAGTGGCAGACGCTCGCGCCGACCTACGGTGAGGCCGTCGATAAGGTGCTCGCAATGATCGCGTCGAAGCGGAAGTTCTACAACTACCGTGACGGCCAGCTCGGAGCGGAGTACCTGCGACAGCACGCCAAGACGGTGAAGATGTTCCAGAAGCTCGGCGACGAGCAGAAGGATCACGACATCCTCGTCGTTCCGGCACAGTTCGGTCTCCGTCACAGGGGCCGTTCGGTTCGCCGGGCACGTGAGGTCTTCACGGCCAACGAGTGCGGACTCGGTGTATTCGCCATCGGCATCATGTTGCTTACCCACCCGGAACGTCTCGTTAAGTGGGAACAGCTCCACGTCGACTGCGCTGGTGACGAGTTCTCTCCGGACGCCGATGGCGACTTCTCGTTCGCGCTGCAATTCTGCTTCTACTGCCTCCGCTTCGGCGGCGCCGAGGTCCAGTTCTTCGCCTACTGGGGCGACGACGCCTACGCGGACCACGGTTCCGCTTCGGCCTTCCTCTCGCAGTAATCGACCCTTGAGGTCTTGAATCCTTGGATCTTTTGACTCCTTGTTAATTGATCCTTGAATTCCGCCGCAGGCGGTCGAAAAAAATTGGGGCTATCCACAACACACCGTGGATAGCCCCTTTCTCTTTTTATACATGTTCAAAATTTAATTTTATTGATATAATGAAGGTACAATTGAATTGCCTAAACCTGTCGTAGTAATTTTCGACAGGCATGGCATTCGCAGCGGTTTCAAAGAACGAGTTGTCTTGTGCCTTTCCTGAGTACGTATTCAATCGTATTGCCTCGAATCCTCCCGCCTCTGGGAGGATTTTGCTATTCGGTTGCTCAATCGCGCTGCACGTGAAGACGCTGTTTTTTCTCTTTCGCTGCCTGTAGAATAAAACGATGCGCTCTTCTCGTTCATCAATAATCCTTGGCTGTTTTTCTCCAACGGTTATTTTATTAACCTTTCTCGTTGAATCCAGTCTCGCTTTGTATACATGGTGGCGATATAAGGCCTCGCCTTTTCGCCGTCGTGCCGTCATTTTTCTTGCGCTCCTTGCTTTGTTTCAAGGATCTGAATTCGTTATTTGCCGCGGTGCGAATGCGGAGATTTGGGCGCGCGTCGGTTTCATTGCAACCGCGTTTCTTCCAGTAATCGGAATCGATTTTATCGGCCTTTTACGTAAGAAGCGGCTGTATACAGGCATCACGTATGCCATGGCGACTGTCTTTAGCATCGTTATGGCTTTTTATCCGAATATATTTCATTCGGCTGTTTGTACGAATAGATTTGTCGCTTTTTATAGTGATGCTCCAGCTTTCGATATTGCTTATACTGTGTATTATGTCGCGATGTTATTTTTTGGGCTTGCTTTAGCTTGGCAAGGAATGCAGGAAAAGAAAGCAAATAAAAAAGCGCTTGCCTGGCTTATTATTGGCTATGCTTCCTTTATGCTCCCCGCATTTAGTCTCTATGCCTTTGTAACCGTTACGCGCGTTGGATTTGCTTCTATCTTGTGCGGCTTCGCTATTTTAATGGCTTGTGTTCTTGTGCTACGCGTTTTGCCCCAAGTCCTTGTTGAGAGAAAGGAATCTACATAAGGAAAACCAGGTTTATGTGGTATCATTCGCTTAGAGATTAAAACATTCTATGGATATTCTTCTTCGTATTCTTATTGGCAGCATTTTGGTCGTACTTGGAACGTATTTTGTTTGGAAAACGCGTGACGTAGAAGGCTTCTTCGGTCGCGTTCCTTTTGCCGAGCGTTATTTTGGGAGTGGGGGAACAATTCTTTTTTACAAGACACTTGGTATTCTCACAATTCTTGTTGGCTTTCTTTGGGCGACGAATCTTTGGGGGGTGTTCTTGCAGGCGACACTTGGATCCTTATTTCCTTCGCAGGGTCCTTCGGGAAGCGTTCGTCAAATTCCGTAAGCTATGATTCATAGCGGTAATGAACTTATCAATCCGTGGAAAACGCTTGAACGAGCCGGTCTCGAGCGCGGAATGCTTGTTGCTGATCTTGGATGTGGTTCTTTGGGGCACTTCGTTTTTCCAGCCGCTCAGATGGTTGGCGGAGATGGGCGCGTCTATGCTGTGGATATTGATAAGGCTGCGCTGAAGCGTATTGAACATACAGCGAAGCAGGAGCAATTTTGGAATGTGATTCCGATTTGGGGAGATATTGAGGTTCAAAATGCTAT
>Ga0210012_1004467_pt1 | contig 11005 bp, 9 predicted proteins | sample CryGeymeta201504_FD_183974 | JGI IMG/M metagenome (GOLD analysis project Ga0210012, IMG submission 183974) | Groundwater microbial communities from Crystal Geyser aquifers in Utah, USA - Crystal Geyser metaG 2015-04 (SPAdes) (version 2) | ecosystem: Environmental > Aquatic > Deep subsurface >... | reverse complement strand
GTGGTGTATTTTTCTACTGAATTGGTGTATTTTTTCCCTGATTGGTGGTGTATTTTTCTACTGAATTGGTGTATTTTTTTCCTGATTAGTGGTGTATTTTTCTCATGAATTGATGTATTTTTCTACTGAATTGGTGTATTTTTCTCCTGAATTAGTGTATTTTTCCACTGAATTGGTGTATTTTTCTCCTGAATTGGTGTATTTTTCTACTGAATTGGTGTATTTTTTCCCTGAATTGGTGTATTTTTTCCCTGATTGGTGGTGTATTTTTCTACTGAATTGGTGTATTTTTTCCTGAATTGGTGTATTTTTTCCTTTAATTGGTGTATTTTTCTACTGAATTGGTGTATTTTTCCCTGAATTTGTGTATTTTTCATCTGAATTTGTGTATTTTTCTACTGAATTTGTGTATTTTTCCCTGAATTGGTGTATTTTTCTCCTGAATGGGTATCCAATCAGCCGGACCAATCAAAACGTGTCCGGGTGAACTCACGAACGACTGAATTAACACGTACGTATACGCACTCTGCTTTTCTTTGGCTTCCCTCTTTCTTTCTACCTCATCATCACTCAGTTCAGCGTGAAGTTGCATGCACCAAACTGTTGGACATCACCGTTTCTTAGACTGAACAGTCCGGTGCCTGCCTCATAAATTGCTCAAAGAGTTATTCCACCAGCTACTAGAGAACAACGATATGACTAGAAGATCAACGCTAGTGCTAATGTGGTATTTCTTTCCAGCCTCTATGGCTCTCGTGAGCAAAGTCACGCCTCTGGCCACCAAGCGAGTGTCCACCTGCAGGCTTTTTTCATCCTCGTCGTCCATCGTTGGCGTCGAAAACAGCGTTTCCCGGCTCTCTACTTTTCAAACGATGCTGAGTAAATATGGTGCCCCTGGAAGTTTTCGCTGCCAGGAAGCGAACGATCTAGAGGCAGTCTCGGCTCCCAGTCAGGATGCTCCTGAGCTCGTGGCGTCCATGACAGAAGCCGGGACAGATGAACTATCCAATTTACATCCCTATTTGTATCCGATCGCAAAATCGAAGAGCACCGGGCACTTTATCTGTGCTTACAGAAATGCATACGCCGACGAAAAAGAATCCGCCACTCCCTGGCCAATTGTAGAAGCCGCGCTGGATAGTCCTGGGATGAACCTGCTGGCACTGAACAGTGAACACATCATGAGAAGAATCGCCTGTGAAAAGGATTTTGCTGGTGAGGATCAGGACGCTGTCGAAATATACAATGATGGATTGGGTGAAGGGCTTTTGAAAGATGCCGCTTTCGACTTGCCTTATATACCTGGCGATGTCGCGAAGCTTGGGTAAGCCCACACTATGATGGCAACAATTGCAGTGTGTTTTGTCGCTGCAGTAGAATCTCTTACATCTCAATTCCAACCAACTATCTCTGTAATTAGTTATGGTCCAGAAAAATACACTTTGCTGCGAGTAGGACCATTCCCGGACCTTTATCAGACCATGTCATTAGAACATGCCGCTCGTGACGATGAATCGTCTTCGCTGATTGCCGCCGAGTCTGCGAATGGAAAGTTTGGAACCTTTGGAGCAACTTACAGGTTTTATGCCCGATTGCTAAATTCCTTTCCCAATCGACAAGAGGAGGCGAGAGATGCTGCTCGAATGTGCCTTCGGCTTCCTTTGCCTACCATTGGGCTGACCCGGGAAGACTTCAAAGAGGTAGCAGTCTTGGGTTTGCTGGCCAACAAAGGTGATTCCACAACGGATGCCATTGCCAAGCTAAAAGACATGTATGAAAAAATTCGCGAGCATGAAAAGGAGGATGATCCACAAGCTAATCAAGGAATGACGCCAGAGCAAATGGCCGCTAATGAAGCCAACTATTTACTGGATACCACAGCACTTGCCGGAGGGAAATGGAGAGATACGCGACAACAACTCGCCGAGATCTTTCGATCTGTAGGCAAAGAAGACATGGCTAAGTTTGTAAATCCGTATAAGAACTAAATTTTCATTATTAATAGAATATTTATAATAAACATTTCAATGCGCTCAAAACTTTGGCACACACACAAGTAGCGTTCAGCTCGAGGCTCCATTCTCCTTGTCGACATCACCACCAAGCAAAGACTCTAGCTCAAAGTCATCCTCCTCCATTGTATGATTACTTGATTTTCCTTCTGGCTTGGCCAACTCCATGTCGCTCTGTTTGGTCTTGACCACGTGAGGAGTGCCTCCTGCGTGGAGTTCAGGCAGACCGGCCGCTCTGTGAAGGGTGCCGAAAGCCTCGTCGTAGAGCAGGAACGGCGTCACAGAAGGAACAAAAAGTGAGGCTAAATAGGAAACTCCCATAAAGCCATCAAAGAAAAAGAGCCCCATTACTGCAAAACAAAGAATCATGGCGCCAAGGACAGGATTTGCCATCGCTCCCGGCATTTTAGGAGCAAACGGATCAGACGTGTCTCGCTCTGGCAGAAGCCAGTCCATTGCGTTGAGCAAAATTTGCGCGCCCGCCTCATAGACAACAAATGGATAGTGCACTCCGTCGTAGCTCTCTGCAATTCTTGCTTCGCTGAAGGCTGGCCCGTCGAGAACAAAGGACGCAGAATCTGGCACCTGTTTGCTTCTGTAAAACGAACGGACCTCTGCCATATTGTCTTCGCGAATATTCGCCTTCTTTTCATCAGTCATCAAAGCAGCTGTGTTGATGGTTGTGGGGATCTCCCATACGATAGGAATGCCTGCTTCTCGCGAATGTTGTATTTGCCTTCCAAGTTCTGCAACAGCTTCCTCGAACGCTTTCTTATCTTCGTTGTTCCCAAATTTGTGAAGACGATCCCAGGCACCGCCTCCCAGAACAACCAAGTCGACAATGGTGTTCTTATCTGCAATTAAATCCTTGAGCTTGTCAACTTGATCCTGTGCGTATGGGGCCCATTTGAACTGAAGATCTGCTTTTCCGATAGTGTTGGACATATCCGAATGCTTTTCAAGTGTCGTGTCAATAATTCCTGCGTTCGTGTCGCCCATTTGTCGGCCCGTAGCATGGAAAATATTTCGCAGACCAGAGTCACCAATGAACACGATTCTCCTGTGATTTAGCATTTTCTTGAGGCTCTTCGGATCACGGCGGGCAAATCGACAATGCGTCCAAGGCTCGAGATTCTTCCATCCCCACGCAGTTGTCTGCATGCCTCCTTGGCACGTCGCCAGGGATAAAACGTCATTGTTTCGGTATGCTTCTCCGCGAGTGAATTCGTTGCAGTTGTCCATAGGGACCCAGGTTCCTTTGTTGACAAACCTGGCACAGCCGGCGGACAATGGTAGAATTTTGGCTGCTCCAACTCTTGCCATGTGATGCCACACCAAACCCACACATACAACAGCAATTGAGCCAAGGATGAAACCCATGGAATCGCCCTTCTTCGAGTCGCCGTGCGTCGGGGTGGCAGCTCCATTTCTGGACGTGACTGCTGCGACAGTCTGAAAGATGGCAATTCCCAAGACAAGCGAAACCGATAGTACCACGGGGAGGGTCAGCAAATTTACGGTTTTCAGGATGAACGCAAAGACTACATAGAACACGAGGACAGCGGTAATACCACCCAGATTTCGGAAGCACTGTTCTCTGTTGTCGGGAAGCATCATTCCTCTCAAAAATAGCGTCAGTTGATAAAGTCTTCGACTGAGGACAAAGTAAATGCATGTCACCACGAGGAAGTTAATCATGGGCCATCCCGGAATCAAGGTCAAGAGGCTCTTTGCGTCGGACGTCAACCAGATGTGGTGTTGCATCAAATACGTCTCCAGTGTCGTTTTCCCAATTTGATGCAAGAGTTCCAAATGGTAATTTCGCAGAGTAGGTGTCAAATTGCGGAAGAAAATATACACTATCAGCGGAATAAAACCAAAGTAGGCATTGGTGGCATTGTATTCAAATTTTTCGTGCATGAAAGGATTCGTGACCCACCAGTACAGCATACCACTGAAGAAAATAGCCATGATACCCTTGGCCAAGACATGCCACAGCAAGGGCTGTGCTTCCAATTTGCGAAAGAACAAACTAGTAATGGGAAAATTTAAAGCAAAGATCATTCCCAAAAATGTGGACCAATGGTCCAAACTGGATCGGAAATACCATTCCCACATGGCTCCACCGGTAGCTCCCACCATTGGTTTTTCCCCCAAAAAGGGATAATGGATCGTCCGAAATATGGGATTATCAAGATCCCAAATGATGTAAATGCACATGGCCAAACAGAACAGTTTGAAACGGATGCCCCATTTGGTATAATTGACATCCTTTCGAATCCTCATGATGACGTACACCATGAGGAAAAAATAGGTGTGCAACAGACAAATGTAGTAGAGAATGTAGGTAGTTCCTTGAGTAAGACACAAAAAGATGACCAAGAAATTCAATCGCCAAAGCATTTGCATGACCCGAATGGAACCGTAATCTTGCTTTAGATAAAAGAAGGAAAAGTTTCCGAATCCTGTCATCCACACGTAGCAGGTAATCATGATGCGGATCGAGTTGTAAACTTCTTCGGCGTGGTAGTAATGGTACAGTAAGAACATGAACTGCATCCATCCTTTCCATTCTTCGGTTTGATCCCGATTGAGAATTTCCGTCTTGTCGTTTGCAGGGACCACGGCGCGTTCCTCGAAAATGGACTTTTTTGGTTCTTCTCCAATGGTACTACTACTACTGCTACCACCACCAGTAGTAGCAGCGCTAGTGCCATGGTTGTGGGCAGCATCCACCGACGGGTCATTCTTGTGGAGGGTGAAGAAGGACACAAGGAACAAGAGTGCCGTCATGAAAAAGAATTCATCGCGATTGTAGCTCTTTTCAGCGTGTGGATACGGTGGATGGTACTCACAAATGTATGCGTAAAACAGAATCATGCCAAAAATAGACATGTGAAAAAGAAGCGTAAAGACGGAGGCGTAGGATGTAAAATCGAAAGGCTGGGATCGAGGATTGAAAGCCATTTGAAAGGCACGGTGGTCACCTGCCATGTATGATTTAACCCCCATGGCAACGGTCGCAAAGAATATACTCCCAAAGAGCATGGCACTGGCCATGGTGGAAAGTGGAGCTGTGGCAGATGCCGACCTGGGAGGAAAGTCCTCCCGGTATGGAACTTCGTTGCTATCGTAAAAGGACATTGGAGCTTATCCTTTCTGTTTGTGGTTTGTGGTTTGTGGGTGGTTCGGTTGTTTAGAGATAAAAATGAAGAGCTGAGTATCCAGTGTTTGTCTGTTACAACTTTGATTTGAGTTGTGGTGCCTGGGGCATCGGTCATTTAATTATTGAATTTAATTGTGGGTGGGAAAAACGTGTAGAGTATTCGTTCGGATGATGATAGACCTTTTAATACCGAGTAGTAGTACCAGGTAGTGCTACTACTAGTACTACTACTAGTAGTAGACTACCACTAGTAGTAGCTACTTCAGTAGCTACTAGTAGCAGGGTCTACTAGCCTACTATTGTAGACTACTAGTCTACTAGAGTAGACTAGTCTCATGATGATGATGTCTGTGACCGTAGTTTCGACCCCATCCCTATTAGATGCCGTAGTATCGTATCTTCAAACCGACCTACTGTATCTACTGGCGACTACTAGTCTACGATACTCCTATTTTTTTTTCAAAAATCGAAACAGCTTTTTATTGCCCGCTACGTACATTTTTAGCATCTATTCTTTGCACTAATATCTACAGTATCTTATTTTTCTCCGAGACTCCAATGACGACACCGCGATAATACTGCAAACATGAATGCAGCAGCAACAGTATCAGCACCTAGGTGGAAGCTATATGGGGTACCACTATCTCAACCATTCCGATCTGTGGCTTGGTGGTTACTGCAGAATGCAGAATGCAGAATCAGATTCGTTTTGACGTGCAATTGATCGTTCCAGGATCGTCTTCACCCAACTATGGTAGACTAGTCGTCACCTCAACTGTACAACTTTATCTTGGATGAAAACGACTAGCATTCCACTCCTCCAAAGCAACTATCTGACGGACGGTACCGTGGCTGAATGCTGAATCTCCTGCCATTCTAAGCTTTCTTTTTTCTTTGTGAGTGAACATTATTAATTATTATTATAGAAACAGTGCTACTACGAAAAACGGTACAACCGCTACAACAAGTTGGTACGGAAAACCGGGAACAATACGAAAAGCCACGATCGATTCTACCTTGTACTACTGGCACCATACGGTAACTCGACAATTGATTTGGTACATGTTGCCGTATGTGATGAAAGAAGAACAACTACCACAACAGCTACCGAAGCATACTGCCTAAACGGAAACAGAACGAGCCAAATCACTATACACGCTGCTGAAAGTCCTGGAAGAGGGTTGGTTTTCCAACATGAAATCCAATCCTCACGAACATTTATTCCTAGCGGGAGGACAGCCTCCAAGCATTGCTGATCTTTTAGCCTACGAAGGACTTATTCAACTGACAGTATCGGGATTACTGGAAAAAGAATTGATGGCGCAAAAACTATCCTACCATTGCTGGTTTGGATGTCACGGATGCAACAATTACCATTCCACGACGAAGTACACAAAGCATTGGTCACATTGGGGAAATGTAACGGTTGACGATCAGGACTTGCCCATGTCTAAGCTCTAAGCGACTAGGTGCTGCCACCAAGGAAGGTTTGAAAGCCATTGCGGATGCTCAACAGGATTTTCCAGTGGAAACTTTGGATGACAATGGTGGCACATATGATATCTTGTCAAAATTATAAGGACAGCGACAAACGCCTTGATTAGATTGCGCATACTGTAGCATTAGCATACCGCCCCCCGTATCTACTGCTCCGATCGCATCCACCCAATACCAATCCCAACTGACACCTATTCGCACTGCAATCCTAAATATTCTAAAAATGGTAAAAGTTCGTATTCTAGTCTGTTTCTCGCCGCAGTATAGCAAGTGCTCTTTTCAATTTCGAACGTTGGTGCCCTGTCAGTGTCCTCGTTTTTTAACAGGTTGGTTGCACGGTGTTTGCTTTTCGAGAAAAATTTCAGTCTGTCCGTCAGCCAGTTTGCCGTTGTTTCTGCCCAGAACAATGACAATGACAACAACTAATAACAACAACATCATAATATCCAGTCTATCTTTTCTTGTGCTTTGAGACGAAGTGTACAAGACATCTAGCCGATCCAACTCAGATCTGTTCCATCAACATTCCATCAACATCAACATCAACACCAGCGTCAACCAACACCGCTCGCCAACCAGCAATACACAGTAACATGTCATCTGAAAATGATCAAGAAGTCGCGAAAGACATGGAAGTAGATCCTCCCTCCAAGAAGAACAATTCCGTGGCCCTAGCTGCCGCCGACGACAAGAAGAGTCAACTTCCGTGGGTCGAGAAGTATCGTCCAGAAAGGCAAGTCTTCTTCGTCATGGATGAACAACAACGAAAAAAAAAAAGATATCAGAAGTTGTGCTAACCTTTCATGCTTGTTATTTTTCGCAGATTAGAAGACTTGGTAGCACACGAAGATATTATATCTATCATTACCAACCTCATCGACAATGACCAACTTCCTCATCTATTGCTGTACGGGCCACCAGGGACAGGTATGCTATTCAAAAATATTACATTGCTGGTACTTGATGTTGTTCCAGATTTGCACAAATATTGTATGAACAATGAACATTTAGTCCTCCGTGCTATTGCATCCTAAATCTCTTTACACGCGGTCAATGTTTTAATTTTCATTATTTTCACAATTGAACAGGCAAAACATCGACCATTGTGGCTGCCGCCAAACGAATGTATGGAAGTGCTGCCGCATACAAAAGTATGACGCTAGAATTGAATGCTAGTGATGCTAGGGGTATTGATGTACGTACAGTGTACAGTACCACAATGTGTTGTTGAGTGTACATGCAGTTTTGCTTTCGTGTCCTTGTCCTTGTCGCCAGGCATTAGTTATCACACGTAATTTTGCACAATCTCACGAAAGAAGCCTCGATTTTATAATGGATCATTGATTCGACAACACATCTTCAATGCAATCCGATTTATTATACGTAACGTACCATCATGAAAACCTACGAAAAATGAAAAAAATTGAACAAACTTCAGGTGGTTCGTAACCAAATCAAAGAGTTTGCGGGGACCAAACAACTTTTTAACAAGGGCATCAAACTGATTATTCTTGATGAATGTGACTCCATGACCAACGACGCGCAATTCGCTCTTCGTCGGATCATCGAAAAGTACACCAGCAATGCACGATTCTGTTTGATTTGCAATTACGTTTCCAAAATCATCCCTGCCTTGCAGAGTCGTTGTACTCGATTTCGATTTGCCCCGCTGGCGCGAGAACAGATTGAAGGTCGCCTCGTTGATATTGCCAAACAGGAGGCCTGCAAAACCACTGAAGACGGAATTGATGCCATTTTGCGACTGTCAGGCGGAGATATGCGGCGCGTTTTGAATTTGCTACAAGCAACGTCCATGTCGTCCGAGGTCGTTGATGAAGCATCCGTATATCATACATCGGGTTCGCCCTTGCCTGTCGATATCAAAACTATTCTCGATCTCTTGATGAACCATAATTTCCAGACAGCCTGTGAGGAGATTTCAAAAATTTGCACGTCGAAAGGATATGCCCTGGTGGACGTTTTGCAAGACTTAACATTTTGCATTACGGCGCTGAATTTGCACGGCGATGCTTTGTCGCGCATTCTGGACGGCATGAGTAGTGTGGAACATCGCTTGGCTTTTGGAACTGACGAAAAGCTGCAAACGGCGGCCCTTGTGGGCGTCTTTGTAAAAACTCGTCAAAGTATGGAGCTCGTCGGATGATCGAAGCAATAAATAATTCGAAATAATACAATTGAATGGGAGTTAAAGAATAACATACGGATATTTCAATGAGATATTCAAAAACAGCAATTAGTTCTGGACAAAAGAATATACTACTACTAGCTACTCTCTACTCGTGTAGTACCAGGTACTTGAGAGAGTAGAGTACTACTCAGTAGTTGCAACTACTCTAGCTAGCTTGGTAGCTAGCTACTGTAGCTGGTAGTAGTAGCATGCGCAAGTGAGCCAATGATCATGTTGTTATTATGAGTCCACCAGCCAGGGATTAAAAAATTGCACCCAAGGAAGGGGTGACACGTGAGTGGAGGTGGAATTAAAAAGACGTATGATGATACCAGTACCTGGTACCTGGTACCACTCCTATGGTGAGTGGTACCAGTACTGTACCAGGTACAGTAGCTTGTTCTTTACTAGGAAATACATACCGTACTAACAGGTACCAGGTAGTACCAGGTACCGTACTACCAGGTAAAGTAGACATTTTAAAACGAACTTAAATAGTCGAAAATACGTACTGTACCAGGTATGTTGTATTTCCTTGTTCGACGTACTAAATCAGAACTATAAGTCGTTTGAACTAAAATTCGATAGAAATCTTGTCAATGGCTATCCAAAGCTGCAGAAATTAGTGTTTTCGTATTCTACCAGGGGGGTACTAAAAGTACTAGAATAATGCTACTATCATGGATGTGTGATCTTTTCGCTCTCAAAACTCAAACGCCCGCAGAAAAGCGACGAATCTCAACACCAACACTGTAGACAACACTCCACTCATCGTATCTGCGTATTCACCATTACTGATACCAAAAACGCACATGAACGCTGACAATATTGCTGCTGCCGCTCTCGCGACCTTGTTAAGGTCGGATGCTGACCAGAGCTTGATTGCTTCTACGGCGCTAAACCGAAAAAGCCAGAGCGCCAAAGGGAACAAGCAGGCATCCTTCGAGTTCAACAAGAATGTTCCAATTGATGCCACAAAAGTCAGTATGTCCGCCTCGGCCAATCTCCCGGAGCATTGTAGCGCCAACACTAAGCAGGGTAAATTCGTTGTCGAACCTCGTATCATCCAAGTCATCAAGAAGCCACGTACCTTTGTCAATCATTCGTACCGTGACTTTTCCTCCGTTCCAGCAGAAGATGGCGACATCTTTCCGACAGAGATCCCCGAGATGACATTCCCCCAAAAGGTGTATCACATGTTATCCCAGCCAGAGTACTCCAGGTTTATTAGCTGGCAGCCCCATGGAAGGTCGTTTCGAGTTCACCTTCCTAAGCAGTTCGAGACAAAGGTCTGCGCCAAGTATTTAGGCCACACTCGTTACAGCTCCTTTTTAAGGCAGCTCTCGAATCATTCTTTCAAGCATATTACGCAGGGACAGGACAGAAATTGTTATTATCATGAGGTATGTATTACTATGCAGGTCATTTTTTGCCTTCACTTCTCCAAATATCTGACACGGCCCTTCTACTCTTTCAACTTCAAATTCGTACAGTTCATGTTGCGAGGTCGTCCTCATCTATGCAAGTTCATGCCTAAGCCCAAAGATGCACGACGACTGATTCCTGATCCCGTAAACGAGCCTGACTTTTACGCCATTAGTGCCCAGGATCCTCTCTCGGGTGGAAGTGGCCCAAGCGGCGAAGATGATGCCGGACAAAAGGCGGACAAAACGAATTCTGGAGTTGGTTCTACTCGTCTACATTCGATCATGACGACGGGGCAAGCTGTCGCGCCTCCATCGAAACGAGCTCGCTTGAGTCCACATGAAACTCCTATGCAAGCAGGAATTGAACAGCTCTCGAGTCAAGTGGCGAGCCCTAGTTCTTACGCAAGCCACAGAAGTGTTACCAGTCTTGGTTCGGCATCTTTACTGGCTGCCACCCAGCATTTATTGAGAGGCAGTGGAGCTCCACAAACTGCAGCTTTGGTACCCTTTCCAAGCTCTGTGTGGAGTGAGGTGGCACAGCAGCAAACAGCAAGTCATCCTGCTCCCCAGATGCAGACAGTTGTGGATGACACATCCCTTCTCATGTACGCGATTCGCGCGGGTTTGAACACGCTGTTTCCCGCTGCCAATCAGCAACGGGTAGTGCCACCACTGCCTTCGGCTATTCCTGCTCCCACGGTTGTGACGAATCCAG
>Ga0210012_1004464_pt1 | contig 11009 bp, 11 predicted proteins | sample CryGeymeta201504_FD_183974 | JGI IMG/M metagenome (GOLD analysis project Ga0210012, IMG submission 183974) | Groundwater microbial communities from Crystal Geyser aquifers in Utah, USA - Crystal Geyser metaG 2015-04 (SPAdes) (version 2) | ecosystem: Environmental > Aquatic > Deep subsurface >... | reverse complement strand
CTACGTCTACTACGGTAACCGCCACTACTACCGATAATCCAGTAACGGACACTGGTGCCAGTTCAACCACCACCATCACCACGACTGATACATATATAGGTACCGGTAGTGATGTCACGAGTTCCAGTACTGGCACGATAGAGACAACTCCTATTGTGATAGATGAAGTAGCACCCATAATAGAGCCGACTCCAATAATAGAAACCGTTCCAACCGAGCCAGAACCTACGGTACCACTAACGACAATGGAGACTATCTAAAGTCTTTCACCTTGCGGTTTGTAAAAATAGTGACGACGAAAACGGACGACGTGGATTGCCACGCCTCCCTTACAGGGACTGTAGACCTTGCCAGCTCTTTTTACAAAAGAGCTGGCAAGGTCTTGCGAAAGTCCACCGGACTTTCTCACTCGTGAAGACGACTAAAACTAAAGTTTTAGTCGAAGACGGCCAGCTACGCTGACCGTCTTCGCGAAGAATGAGCTCTCAAGCGAGTGACGTGGCGATCCACGACGGTGACGACGACGTGGCTATTCATGTCTTCAGTTTTGATACTTTTGAAGTAAACACCAATGTCAAAATTAAAAATCATTGCTATACTAATAGTAGTTACAAATGTAAATTTTAGTTCATGGCAAAAATAGCAATCAATGGATTTGGTAGAATAGGTCGGGCATTTTTCCGGCTGGCGGTTAATCGTCCAGACTTGGAAATTGTTGCTATCAATGATTTGGGTGATCTAGAAAATTTGGCCTATTTACTGCGTTACGATTCAGCTTATGGTCGGGCACAATTTGATGTAATCGTCAAAGATAAAACACTGGTGGTAAATGGTAAAAGTATTACTTTTTTACAAGAGCGTGATCCTAAAGCTCTACCTTGGGGCAAGCTCGGGGTGGAGGTGGTGGTGGAGTCCACTGGTTTTTTTACTAGTTATGAATTATCCAAACAACACCTCGAAGCCGGAGCCAAGCGAGTTGTTATTTCCGCACCAGTTAAAGATGATCCCAACACGGCCGGGGTGTCAGGAGCGACTGTCTTGATGGGAGTTAATGAAGCAGTATTGGGAACTTGTACTATCTCTTCCAATGCCTCTTGCACCACCAATGCCGTCAGTCCACTGATTGCCATTCTAAAAGAAGCGATTGGTATAGAAAAGGCCATTCTCAATACCGTGCATGCCTATACGGCTTCACAATCTCTAGTTGATAGTCCGAGCAAAAAAGATTTTCGTTCTGGACGGGCTGCGGCCTTAAATATTATTCCTAGTACCACTGGCGCAGCGGTAGCCACCACTCTTGCTCACACTGATTTGGCTGGAAAATTTGATGGGATTGCCATGCGTGTGCCGGTAGCGGTCGGTTCAATCGTTGATGTTACTTTTGTGGCTAGCCGGGCAACAACTGTTGAAGAAATTAATAATGCATTACGAAACGCAGCTAAGACAGACCAGTGGAAAAATCTATTTGCCACTACCGACGAGCCATTAGTATCAACCGACATTATTGGTGCGCGCTATGCCGCTATTGCTGATTTATCTTTTACCAAAGTGGTGGCTGGGGATTTAGTAAAAGTTTTAGCTTGGTATGATAATGAAACCAGCTATGCCTATACGCTGATAGAACACGTAGTAGCAGTGGCTAAAACCATTAAATAATTTCATTTTTTATGACAGCCGTTCCAGCACAATTTCAGACTATTTACTTGGCCTCCGACCATGCCGGTTTTGCGCATAAAGAACAAATTAGGAGTTGGCTTTTGAGTGAGGGTTTTGCCATCGTGGATGTTGGGGCCTATGTCCTTAATCCACTAGATGATTTTCCGGGCTTTATGCAGGCGGCGGCTAAAGGGGTAGCGCACAATCCAGATTCTAATTGTGCCATTATTTTTGGTGGATCTGGGCAAGGGGAAGCAATGGCAGCCAATCGCATTAAAGGAGTAAGGGCTACTGTTTATTACGGAGGTAATGAATCAATTGTTACTTTGTCGCGTGAACATAATAACGCTAATGTATTGTCTATTGGGGCGCGCTTCGTTTCTGTAGATGATGCTAAAAAAATTATCTGGAATTGGCTACATACCGCGACAAATTCCGATGAAAAATACCAACGCCGTAATCGAGCGTTGGATGTCTAATACTATCCCCAATTAAATTATGTTTACTTCACCGATTATTCCAGCTATCATCCCGTCCACGCTTAGTGATTTACGGCAGTTAGTGTCTCGCCTCGCTGGTTTACCAGAAATACATCTTGATGTGGTGGATGGTATTTTTGTGCCGTTTATCTCCTGGCCGTACAACAGTCAAGAATTACCGAGGGTGGCCAAAGAATCACTTGATGTCTTTTCATTGGAGGTGGATTTAATGGTGAATAAACCACTTTCCGCCGCTCATAATTGGATTGAGGCCGGGGCTGACCAATTGGTCTTTCATGTTGAGACAATATCTCTCGCTAGCTTTAAGGATTTTACTGATAATACAAATATGACAATTGGTATTTCATCTAATAACGACACTGACTTCAATATTCTAAAAGAATATTTACCTTATGCCGACTACGTGCAAGTGATGGGAATCGGTGCTATTGGTACTCAAGGGCAGCCATTTGATGTACGGTCTTTGAACAGGATTGCGATGATACGAGAAAATTTTCCTAACTTGGCCATCAGTATTGACGGTAGTGTGAATGCTGAAACATTACCGAAGTTGGTTTCACTTAAATTAAATCGTTACATTATTGGTTCAGCGATTATAAAACAGGACGACCAAATTTTGGCGTATAAGAAGTTTACGACCATGGCAACTTAGCATCGCAATCCACGTCGTTCGTCGTCACCGTGGATCGCCACGTCATTCCATTGCGAGCTCATTCCCTTAACAGGGACTGTACACCTTGTCGCTCTTTTTACAAAAGAGCTGGCAAGGTCTTGAGAAAGCATCCTATGCTTTCTCACTCGCGAAGACGGCGAAGGTGCTCGCAAAGACGGCGAACACCGTCTTCGTCTTTGCGAGTCGCAACGTGGCAATCCACGGCGTCGTTCATTGATTGCCACGTTGCTCCGTTGCGACTCCGCCCCTCGCAAAGACGGTTAACGTCAAACACTCGTCTTTGCGAGCGCACGTGAGAAGCGAACACTTGGAGCTTCGCAAGACTCATTGAGGGATTTTGTGAGTGCAACGAAGCAAAATACCCAATGAGTGGACAGTTCCTGTATAGGTGAGAAAAGCATGGGATGCTTTTCGCAAGACTCATTGAGGGATTTTGTGAGTGCAACGAAGCAAAATACCCAATGAGTGGACAGTTCCTGTATAGGAAGCAATCCACGTTGTTTATGTCGTTGATGTTTTATCGTTTGATTTATTTTTTTAATTAACAGTCTACACACATAATCAACTGATTATTTTGGTATACTATTTTTATCTATGCACTATATAACATCAGCTGATGTAACTCGGTTGGAACTTAAGGCAAACGAGATTCGCCAGAGTATTATTGAAATGCTTTATGAAGCCAAGAGCGGACATACTGCCGGGCCACTGGATATGGCAGATATTTTTACCCTGTTATATTTTGAGGTGTTACGACATGATGCTACTAATCCGAATTGGGAAGACCGTGACCGGGTAATTTTATCTAATGGTCATATCTGTCCAGTGCTCTATGCCACGCTCGCCTATGCCGGCTATTTTCCCGTTGAGGAATTAATGACCTTAAGAAAATTTGGTTCACGGCTACAGGGGCACCCACATCGGGAGTCATTACCAGGATTGGAAACTACTTCTGGTCCATTAGGTTCAGGTCTTTCTCAAGCGGTTGGTATGGCCTTAGCCGAACGAATTGACAATCCGTATTCCACTAAATATTTTTATTGTCTGACTGGTGACGGCGAATTAAATGAGGGACAAATATGGGAGTCATTGATGTTGGCTGGAAAAGAAAAATTAAACAATCTAATCATGATTGTTGATCGTAATGGAATTCAGATTGATGGTGACACTCAAGATGTCATGCCTTTGGAACCACTGGCGGAAAAATTTGAGTCTTTTAATTTTGATGTGCAAGAGGTTGATGGTCATAATATCAGAGCGATGAATGATGCTATTGGGAAAGCTCAGGCCGTCTATAGTCAGCCGTCAGTTATTATTGCTCACACTATTGCCAGCAAGGGAGTTGATGTCTTTGAACGCGACTTTAGGTGGCATGGCAATCCTCCGGGTAAGGGACCGGAAGACCGTGTTCCCCGCTCTGAACAAGAAAAAATTGCTTTGCAAAAATTACGGACTCTAGCCGGCACTATTAGCACGGATGATTTATAATTATTATGTTTGCATCACATCTAGATAAAAAAGCTCAAACTGCTACGCCGGATTTAATTCCTAGCCGTAATGGTTATGGCGAAGGATTACTAGAAGCAGGTAAAAGAGATAAACGGGTAGTGGCTCTCTCGGCTGACTTAACTGAATCAACCAGAACACTCCCGTTTGCTGAGGCGTTTCCCGAACGCTTCGTCCAGGTTGGTATTGCTGAGCAAAATATGGCGGGAGTGGCCTCGGGAATGGCTACGATGGGGAAGATACCATTCATGGCTTCTTATGCCATGTTTAGTCCGGGGCGCAATTGGGAACAAATTCGTACCACTATTGCTTATAATAATTCAAATGTAAAAATAATTGGCGCGCACGCCGGGATTTCGGTTGGGCCAGATGGAGCCACTCACCAAGCGATAGAAGATTTGGCTATTATGCGGGTAATACCAAATATGGTGGTAATAGCTCCTTGTGATGTCCATGAAGCCCGCAAGGCGGTGCTTCTGGCCGCTAAATATGACGGGCCGGTTTATATTCGTGTTGGTAGGAGTGAGACTCCAGTGATCACTACTCCCGAATCACCGTTTGCCATTGGTCAAGCAGAAGTTTTTTATACTAAAAACCCCGATTTGTCACAATCTGTAGGTATTATCACTACTGGTGTTTTGGCTTACAATGCTCTTATGGCTGCGGTTGAGCTCGAGAAAAATAATATCGGTGCCGGTGTGTTGCATATAGCCACCATCAAACCACTGGATGGGGAAGCTCTGGGTGCTTTTGCTTCTAATCATGACATTTTGATAACTGTTGAGGAACATCAGGTTGCCGGAGGTCTAGGTAGCGCGGTGGCGGAATATCTTGGGGAGCACATGCCAAAGAAAATTATCCGTCTTGGTATCCATGATATGTTTGGACAGTCCGGCGAACCAAATGAGCTTTTGGCGCATTATGGACTTGATGTCTCGTCAATTGTGGCTGCGGCCAGACGAGCTTTAACACCGTAATGTATTTATATTTATGGCTATCAAAAAGGTCTCAGAGATTGGTAGTGAGGTTATTCGTTCCAAGGCAGTTCATGTTAAAGATGCTATATCAGCTAAAACACAGAGGGTGGTTAGAGATTTGATTGATACTATGAGGAATGTGGGGCTAGTTGGTATGGCTGCCCCACAAATTGGTGTGGGGGAACGGATTTTTGTGACTGAAATTCGTAAAGTGAAAACCAGAAAGGATGTAAAAGTATTAGACCCACTTCGTGTTTTTATTAACCCAATGATTATAAGTTCCTCAAAGAAATGTGTTGATGGCTATGAGGGTTGTGGTAGCGTCGCTCTAGGTAATTTATTTGGTGTGGTAAAAAGACCCGAGGTGATTTCAGTTAGGGCATTTAATGAGCTTGGGGAGGAATTTATATTTGAAACTGGTGGGTTGTTAGCTAGAATAATCCAGCATGAAATAGACCACCTAAATGGGACTTGCTTTATAGATAAAGTTACTGATACCAGAAAACTTCTAGGAAGAGGTGAATATTTGAAGATGAAAAAGAATAGTAAGTAATTATGTTGGGGCACTAAAATAAAAACCTTTTCGGATGTACGAAAGGATTTTTATTTTCAAATCATTTCATTTCTTAATCAATCTTTGAAGCGACATACTCAGCCGGTCTGTTAGATAAAATTTCTTCCAGTTGGTTACGAGTCAATAATCCTTCTTGTGCACCGATGTATTGAACTACATTCATAGAATTAACCGGCCCCCAACTAAGGGCCTCGGCTGGAGTCTTGCCAAGGGCAATGGCAGTGGTGAAGGTAGATGAGAAAGAATCTCCAGCACCAGTGCGATCCACTGGTGGTTTAGGATCAGGGTACATTGGCATATACCAGGCCTGATCATCCTCATCAATCACATAAGCACCATTTGGACCGTCGGTCACCACGGGTAGTTTTGGTCCTAAAGCCCGTAATCCGCGAATGAGGGTCGGTATATGGGGTTCATCTGTGTCCAAAATCTGCTGTGCTTCTTCTTTATTGCAAAAAAATATTTCCGTAACAGCATAAACGTCTTTTAATTTTTCGTAACCAAGTTTTATTTGAAAGGTACCGGGTTGAAAAACCAACTTAGTTTCTGGATTACTAGCAACATAAGAGGCAATTTCATGATGGTGATTAATTCCATGTTCACCAATAGATGAGAAGTAAATATAACGTGGCGGAACAGTGAAATCTGGTAAAGTATAAGGGAATTTTTCATGTTTAATCAAAATACTTCGTTCTGCACCATAACGAAGCACATAATGATAATTGGTTAATTTTCCTTCATGTAATTTGACATAGGTAGTATCCACTCCTTCTTGACGTAAGGTGTTAAGACAATCCTTACCATTACGGTCTTGACCAAGATTAGTGACCAAGGCGGTTTTCAGCCCAAGTCTGTGAGCAGCAACAGTAGCATTGGGGGAATTACCGACAGCATTCACAACAGTGACTTCTTGGTAGGGTAATTTACCACTAAAGGGCATGTGGAGGGTTTTTCGTCCAGTATCTAAATCTTGACTAACGTCCGCAAAGTCCTTATTTAATTCAATAAAAGCATCAACAACGATGTCACCGATGGCGACGAAATCATATTGGTCTGACATAACTACCTATTTATAGCACATCGTATAACCAAATCATTATTCGTTATACCCTTTTGGGTATATTGGCAATTTATAAAAATGATGTAATATGATATAAAGAAGTGTCATAAATAAAGTTTTATAAAAGTATAAATTATGAAAATTTTTAGTAGAAACCATATTTTGTTTAGTTTGACATTAATTTTGGTCATGAGCTTTTTTTTGAGTTATTCAAATATTTCTTATGCTCAAGTCGTGGATACACAAAGTCTAATTGCTCAATTGCAACAAAAGCTTGAGTTATTAAAACAAGAATTACAAGTTTATCTTCAAAGTCCAGTAGTAGATGATGCAATTCTTTCTGCTGACGTTCAAGTAAATGACCGTGTTCAAGCAACAGCAAATGTTAATGTGCGTTCAACACCAGATTTACATGGCACAAGAATTGCAGTAGCTAATTCATTATCTACCGGAACAGTATTAGCTGGTCCTTCAAAAATGGTTAATGGAGAAATTGTACAACAAACACAATCTGCCAATGACACTTGGTGGCAAGTTAAATACGATAACGGTGTTGTAGGTTGGACATCTTCCCTTTGGTTACGTGATATTGGTAGTGATTACGGCGGAAATCAACCCGACTCTAGTTTGGTAACTTGTGATTCATTCACTCTAACTCCGCCGACAGTTAATTATGGTGAAAAAGTAGTAGCTACTTGGAAGACATCAAACGCTGATGCTGTATGGTTAAAATATTATAATGATCAGCTTGTTATAAAAAAGAATTTACCTAATGAAGGTTCTTATACGTTTATTCCTGATCAAACAAGGTTAGATGGCGTTGGTGTTTTTGAACTTGTTGCTGTAGGAAGAAATAACACCCAAGCAACCTGTGTTAATAGTGTTGTTATCCGATTTGAAACGAAAATCATTCCACCCACAGCTAGTACAACAACAGACTCTCTACAAAAGTGTGAACTTTTCGGATTTACCAAGCCGAATGTTAAAAAAGGTCAAGAGACAACTTTAAATTGGAAAGTTATTAATAGTAGCAAGGTGTTCATAAGTACCAACTTGGATAGCACACCTATTGAATATCCAACTGAAGGTAGTTTAACATTTACTGCTGATAGACATGTGACCTACAACCTTACAGGTGTAAATGATAAGGGTTATAAACGTGTTTTATGTTCCACTTCTCTGGTTGTACAAGATGTACCAGTTGTGGCCACAACCCCAATTTGTAATTCTTTCTCAGTTACTCCAGCAGTAGCCAAACCTGGAGAAAATGTTACTTATAATTGGGATACTACTAATGCCCAAAAAGTATATTTCATTGATTCTTACGGTGATTATTTTGAGGTACCCGTAGATGGCTCAATGACTAATTCGGCACCTAATAAATCAGGATTGTTTACACTCAAAATATTTGGTTTTGATGGAACAAATGTTGGTTGCTCGGCATTCCTTGTTGCAAAATATAAATAAAAATAAATTAAATTTTTAGTTTTCAACTAAATAAATATCCCCCTCCCTTTATTATGAAGGAGGGGATATTTATTTTTTTATTATTTATATTCTAATGGTGAATTATCAAATTGGGTTATTATCAAATTATTCGGCTTAAATAAAAAAAGCGCATGTCTCAGACGTGGGTTTTTAGGTATCAAAAAATATGATATAGTGTAGGTCTATGACAATTATATTAAACACAATGACACGAATAGGAGCTGTAGATAAGCTCTTAATGATTCCAGCAGTAGTCTATGGTCCCAAACAAGTAAATCTGTCTATCACAGTGGAGAGAAAAGAATTTGAGAAAATTTTTAAAGAAGCAGGGGAATCTAGTGTGGTTACCCTTAAAGGTCTTTCCCAACCAATAGATGTTTTGATTCATGAAGTGGCTTTTAATCCAGTCAGGAATGAAATTCAGCACATTGATTTTTATGCATTGGAGATGGGAAAGGAGATCACCACCGATGTACCATTAGAATTTGTTGGTGAAGCTGAAGCGATTGAAAAGATTGGGGGCATGATTAATAAGGTTTTACATGAAGTTGAGGTTACTTGTCAGCCGGCTGATCTGCCACACAATATTGAGGTGAATATTAGTGTTTTAACAGAAATTGATGCCAAGATTTTGGTGAGTGATTTGGTATTACCAAAAGGAGTAAAGATTGAGACTCCAATGAATGAAGTAGTGGCGATTGTGGCCGGCGCTCGCGCTGAGGAACCAGAAGAGGTAATCACAGATGCAATCCCTGATGATGCCAAAGCGGAAACTGAAGTGGCAAGTGAAGCAGAAATAAAATAACTAATTTAAATAATTCTGTCGTCGTCTTGGCGAGGAGGAGCCACTGCACTGCAAGAAGCAATCCACATTCGTCTGGTTCGTCCGTTTTTACAAATAATCTAATCACCGTCTTTGTAAGTCGCAACGAAGCAATCTGCGCCGTTCAATATGTTGTTAATTTAATTATCACAAAGTCTTGTTAAAGCATATTTTTTGTAGGACTTTTCTGCTATAATAGTAAAATCTATGTTTGTGCGGTTAATAATTATTTTCTCCCTTCTTGTGGTCATTCTTCCCACTGTTATCGTCTCAGCTGAAACAGACGGAGAAAGGAAATCAAGATTAGAGGCAGAATTACAAAATGTGGAAAGACAAATTCTGACCCAGCAAAGGTTGGTGGAAGATACGCAAATTCAACGGCAATCTCTAGAACGAGATATGACTTTGATTCAAAGTGATATCAAAAAAACCCAATTAGGTATCCAAGCCCGAGCGATTGCGATTGCTCAATTATCTGATCAAATTGGTGATAAAGAAGAAGTCCTTAAAATTTTGGAAGAACGACTTAATCGTCAGCAACAATCATTAGCGGATCTGGTGCGTAAATCGGCTGCCCTAGACGATTTTTCTTTACTGGAAGTCTTGTTAAGTAAGAAGAATTTCTCGGAATTTTTTAGCGATGTGGCTCAATTCCAGTCAATTAAGGGTTACTTGAATGAATCATTGGGAATCTTAACTGGTATCAAACAAGATACCACCGAACAAAAAAATTCATTAGAAAATAAACAAGTGACAGAGGCGGAAATGAAGAAAATTCAAGAGTTACAGAAACAAGAAATTCAAATAAAGGAAAAGGAAAAAGCTAAAATTATTACTGTTACCAAGGGTCAGGAAGCAGAGTATCAGAAACTTCTCTTATCACAACAAAAAACTGCTGCGGAATTGCGTAATGCCTTATTTGAGCTTTTAGGTGGCGGTGGGGGTATTCCGTTACCAGAAGCAGTTCGCTTGGCAAAATATGCCCAAGCTAAAACTGGAGTGGAGGCCGCTTTGATTTTAGCTATTCTTGAACAAGAAACTAATCTTGGTTCAAATCTTGGTTCATGTGCTTATGATGACATTAGAGGTGGTAGACCGGTTATGCACCCAGATCGTGATCAACCAATCTTTTTGGCGATAGCTGGGATTCTTGGTTTTGATGCTAGAACGCGATCAGTGTCCTGTCCTTTTATTAGCGGTGGAAAACCAGTTGGTTGGGGTGGAGCGATGGGACCATCACAATTTATTCCTTCTACTTGGGCCATTTATGGTGGTATTTCAAATGTCGGTAATGGTTGGGTATATAGCCAGAAAGATGATGCTATTAGGAGAATGAATGAAAACGGCACCCCTGCTAATCCTTTTAATAATCAAGATGCTTTTCTCGCAACCGCACTTCTAATGCGGGATAATGGCGCTAATGGGACTTATACTGGTGATAGATTGGCTGCTCTACGGTATTATGCTGGCTGGGGCGGTGCCAGTAATCCAGCCAATGCCTTTTACGGTGACGGAGTGATGAATCGTAAGGCGAAATTCATTGGTCAAATCAGAGTTTTGTCTGGCGAGTAGGGGTAAAAAAAATTGCAATTTTTAATTGAAAGTAATATAATATTAATGTAGCCACTTAAGATTAAGTTACACCATTACCTGATCTGTAGGGTTGCTATAATAAAGGTCTTCCGAAAGGATATAAATCCTGCAAAGCTCTAAACCGCGTTCATTCGCGGTTTATCTTTGTCTCAATTAGTG
>Ga0210012_1004450_pt1 | contig 11031 bp, 12 predicted proteins | sample CryGeymeta201504_FD_183974 | JGI IMG/M metagenome (GOLD analysis project Ga0210012, IMG submission 183974) | Groundwater microbial communities from Crystal Geyser aquifers in Utah, USA - Crystal Geyser metaG 2015-04 (SPAdes) (version 2) | ecosystem: Environmental > Aquatic > Deep subsurface >... | reverse complement strand
ACTACTACTACTACTACTACTACTACTACTACTACTACTACTACTACTACTACTACTACTACTACTACTACTACTACTACTACTACTACAAGCCCATCGCTTTGTAGCTTTCACATTCTGTGTAAACCTCTAAATCACCATCTCCGTAGGTCTAGCTCCTTGCGAATTTTTTTTTGGGGAAGAGAGCTTTTGAAGCACGTTCTCCTGCGCTGCATTGGCACCCTCCGTTATGCCAACTCTTTATTGCTGGTCTCCAACTAAAATAGCTACTGCAGGGTGCCTGAAAATGGATTTATTACTGTCGGCACCCAAGTTTGGAACCTCTCAGCTCTCAGCAACTTAAAATCATCTGCCCCAAAAGCGTCTACCGTCTCCAAAATAGCTAGCTGTTTTATGTCGATAATGATACCTTTTGAAATAATACATTTCTTCTCTCATCTTGCTACAACTTTCTGCGCCAACAATAGACTTGACCCAGTGATGCAGTATCAATCAAGGGTAGACAAAGAAATTGCAAATACTAATATCTAACAGTAGAATTCAAATCCCACTCGTTTAAGCTCTGGTTTATCTAAACTAATGCTATCGAAACAAATATTATTATGAGTTGACCTACAGCAGAGGCCTAGGTATTCTTCAAAGCCAAGGACCAACAAAAAAGCATTGAATATGTCTTTCACTTCCTTTGATACGAAGGAAAAGGCTGGGTGCTTTCGGCTTTGACCTTCATTCCGATTGTGGTGATTGGCACACAGCCAAACAAATATTCCAACCGAAACGGAATTTTCAATTCTTCTAGTCGACATGCGACAGCACAGGCAACCGAGCAGTATGACGCATAGGCGGCAACAAAATGCCACAATACATGGGGAGTCATGCCTCTCAACATCCCAGGCAGATCATTCACAAAACCCAAGTAGCTGTGACAGAAATGCATGTCCATCAGCCACACGGGAAATCCAATACCAAGAAAGGTGCTAACGGCCATCCATCCCAACTTTTTGGAAATGAGACCTCGTCGATGCCCACGCTCTACTATGAGGAAGTGCAACTTGTAGAGAAGCCCAAAAACACCGGAGGCAAACGCCAATAGAAAGATCAAGTAGTAGTCTTGAAATTGAAAGTAAATCACAGTTTGTAATAGAGACATTGCTCCGTAATAGAAGGGTAGCCTGGGTTGATGAGGCTTGCCGTGTGGAGCATCGTGCTCTATAATCATGAAAGTAACAGCATTGCAAAGAAAAATCATGGGCAGTTCATCGCTGGACTGGTACACCCAGTGGAGACTGCCATGCAAACCCGCCGATCCAATTCCAATCAGTGCAAGTATGCCATATGCGACAATGGTTCGAAGTTCTTTCGTTGGATTATTGTAGAGAATACCAATGATACCAAAAGCAGTAATGCCGAATATGGAGCTCCAGGTGTTGTGGTATTCGACAATTGAGTTATAGTGTAAATAATTGCTCTCGCAAAAATCAACACTGCTGGTATGTGGCTCCCAGTATCCTGCAGCTGTGTTCAATTCCATGTCGATGAGATAAATTCTGCTAGAGCAGAAGTAATATAAGTTATGTGGCTTCTTTAATCTTCATTTTTTTTGTTTCTACCTGGTACGATGGTACGACGGTACGATCAATCAGCATTTTTTTACTCCTTGTTTTCTTCTTCTTTGGAAGTGAGCAGAGCTCTCGATTTTTGAAGGGCTCTTCTTGATTTTTGAAGGGTTACCACGTCATCATGATACGAAACCATAGTACTTATGCATCCTTCTTATGAATGAGAAGCACAGTCCAATCACACGGTGTTTTTAGCTATCCTAGCTCCAGAGTACTGATGAGAGTAGCTAGCGAACAACCACTCTACCTAGCATGCTCCACTCCTGTGGCCGCAACTAATTCAAAAATGTCAAAAGAAGCAACGAATATTGGTGAGCCTTCTGGTCGCCTCTTCCGTTTTTGCTGAAGAGCCATCTGCTCCTCCATTATTCAAATTAAAAGTGGAAAAGGCGACTACCTCGGATGGATGGTAAAGTTACTTTCCGTGTACGGTCACCGTCTTCAAAATCTTCCAGGCCAAGTAGTGGAATATTTTTATGCTAACACATGGAGAAAAGATAGCACGAGCGGAAGTAGTTCAATAACGAAGGCCAGCGCTAAAATATTCCCAGCACAAAGGCGATGTGGTGCATTTCAAGGCAGACAGGTGCAAGCATTTAGTCTCGTAAAAATAAGATTACTTTACAGAAAAGTATCCCATATTTTAGAACTAATACTATTTGCAAGGCTGAACAAAAATTATTTCAAAAGAAAAAGAGTCCTCTCTCACCGTCACGAACCAGTCGATAGCGGGCGTCAAATCTTCCCGATCAATCGAATAATGCTCCTATTTTTCGACCCCGTGATCTAGAGTGTTATAGTTCCAAGCGGACAGTCCAGACTCCGGAAGTTCGAAATGCCATAGGAAAATCAATATTTTATGCTTCAATCTTCTTTCCTCCTCCGCTAATGGCAGATTTGATCTTGAAAATTAAAATCAAACCAGCATATCCACCGAGAATAGCCATGGCCACTGTACTCGTGAGTATTATTATGTTGTAGAAAACGAGAGAGAGCAGAGAGCAGATGGCAACACGGGGGATGAGAAATCCATCGCGAAATCAGTTGTATTTAATATAAAATGCGAGCCTGTTCAAGGCTATCACTCCAAAAGAACTTACATTGATGATCCTCGGGAAAGACATCTCTTACGGTTTTGTCTGTTTTGTTTTGAAATTCATCATGATATGATGCAAACGAGGTGTTGAAAGTGGCGGGATACAAGATATGAGATATAACAACACGAATACAAAAAGAATGAAAAGACTAGCGTTAGTTACGACCACAAGATCAGATGCAAAACATACAACATTCTTGAAGTACACTTTCTACTTTGCCACATTCCCTTCACCAATGCATCTTCATCCAACAATTGGCAAATATCATGACTGCCGATATGCAGAACGCCACCATAAACTTACCAATACCTGTCCATTCCTTTTTGGGTGCGCCGTGTGCAGCAAAATTACGACGCTGAACACCAGTAAAGGTAGTTCGTTGGCGAACCAATCCACTGACAACGTTTCGGAACATGATAGATTTGTATTAATATTGTAAAAGACTGCGAGTGCTGCTACAGTAGTAGAAAGTGTGAAAAGCTTTGTTTGGTTGTTGTTATTAACTACGGTAGCAATAATATTACCGACGATCCTGTTGCTGCGGCGTTTCGTCTCTCGCTTATTCCAGTCTGTTTTCGTCCGAGCGTAAATACAATGACGTCACGGAAAAATTAAAAAATACTGGAAGGAATTATTGCACACTCGTTGTTCGCTTTCAAAAAGTAAAGTCGTCCCATCTCATCATCAACCACCACCATTTTCTTGGATCAGCGGATTGTTTCGTTTCTTGCAGTAATAATAACTAAGACGAATAATAACAACCTCAACTCTTGAGACAAGCACGACAGGTCTCTACCACTAAGTAATAGCTCGATTGAATCAATAGTAGTTTAGCCGCATGCAACGCAACAAAGATTTCTGTCAAGATGGGCCTGATTTACCCACTGCGACAGAAATCACCGTAGAAGATCCGACACCACCCTCCAACGTGGATGAATTGGCCACTCTGGAATCAGAGCTCGCAGAGCTTTTGAGAAGAGTTGACGAGAAGGAACGAGCCATTCAAAACATCAAGGAGAGTTTTGACAATGCTCCCACGAATAAACGTCGCAAAATGAATAGTGGGAGTATGATCGGACGTGCAACAAGTCTCGTGTCACACCAAGAGGGAATGGAAGTTGTTAGGAGTGACAATAGCAAAGCTGAACAAGAAGAATTGCATCTCGAACCAAATGTAACCCGACAAAGAAGCATGCATGCTTTGGTGTCAGCTCAAGATCAAGATGCTATCAATGGTTGGGCGAATCATATCTGCGATGCTGTTAGGTGGGAACGTCTCAAAAAGGATCGGTTGATTACGGTAGTACTGGTAACAGCAACCCAATTAGCAGCAGCAAAAAAAAATGCAGCAAGTCTCGACAAGAAGGAATCGCTCTTTTCCCCTTGCTTGAAAATTTCTGGTGGCAGTTACCTGTACAAATGTATAGGTGGAAAACAGGACGACGTTGGCAGTAGCAGCCATTTACAACCAGAAGTCACAACCGAGCAAGCGGCTCGGTTTCTATTAGCCAACATTCCCACGCAAGTGGTGGACCATGGTAATCTCTACTGTGCGTCCGGGCTCTCCCGTTTGAGCATTTACTGTGATCGAGTGGAGCAATTGGAAAAGCAATTTGAACCTGTGGCGGGACCTTGGACGGTAGAAAAATTGCGAGATGTCTTGGAACAGATAAGCTTAGCCATCAATCGACAAGTTACGGACGAATCATCCAATCGGCGTGTACGAGTTATTCGCGTTTCGGATGCATCCTCACCGTCACAGACGTAATTTACTACAATAAGACTCGCCATCGTCGATATCCGCCTACTGCAGCAGCAACTTTGCCTGTAGTAGCCTTGAATTCTTGTTGTATTTCCAAAGAATGGACCATATATATATTGCACGATATAGAATAGATTAGGATCAAGACTGTAACAGATGTATAGTAAGTAATAAAGTGAAAAGAATTGGTATGTCAACAAGTAATCTTTTTTGCATTAATGGCCGGTATCTGTTAGTAACACTATTTTCCACAAACAGAAAGACATTCAAAACGTGTTGTAGCTAGCTAGCGTTGAAGACTGGTAATTTACTTTGGTAGCGAAATTCCAGCAGCTTCCAATTTTGGGCGCAGTGCGCCCTGAAAAGCCATGCTTTGAATGCCGGGAGCATTTTCTGTGCCACCGTCAAATCCGCCGACGTAGTCGCCACCAATGAAAATCGCTGGTACCGATGTCCTGCCAACCATCTTTCCAATCTGTGCTCGAATGGGATTTCCTTCATCCCAAGGATCATCTAGTCGTACAATTTTAACCTTGTCCGAATTGGATAGTCCCATTAATTCCAATGCCTTCAGTGCCTTGACACAGGAAGGAGATCGCTCCCAAGTAAACAGCACGCATGACGCCGACTGGATTTCAGCTTCAATTTGAGCTTGGATGGAAGCTTCATCGTAATCACCTGCCAGAACATTGGCCAAGGTCTGTTTAAAGTCATAGCCATTAGCATTAGACTCTTGGACAATGCGCAAAGAGTTTTTGAGCGTGTCGACGATGCCTTCGACGAAAGATCTTTCTTCAACCGCTTTCAAGCGTGTTGTGGCAGTAGCAAGTCGAAATGCTGGGGCATTTGGTGGTGCAAATCCACTGCAGTTTCGAGCAAGTGCAAGCCACAACAGGGACGATACAATCAGAAAGGCAATAGAATTCATTGTGAACGTTGTATTGCAAAAAATAATGTGATATTTGCAATTTGCATACTACCACTACTAGCTACTGTGGATAGTACTACAGCTGTTTGCAAAAAGACTACGGTGAGAGAGGACGATTCGATTTTGGGGGGGATGCCATAGTTGTTCCATTGAGCAAGTGTACGACCGAGTTCTAGACCCTATCATAACTCTAAGAACATGGTTTTTGTTTATTTTTCGCCCCGGGTGGACTATGACTGTTAGTTTCCTAGTATTATTGAGCGATGATTCATAGGACTCAGTCGTTTGCCCTTCCTTAACACTGGCAAGGTGATGGTTAGCATGCTTGTAATACAACTGTAACTCCATTATATTATTACTCTCACACACAAGCTTTGATGTTGTGTACTACTACCATACTAAAAGGTAGCACATTCGATGGAATTGATGAGCGAATCTTTACGAGTATGAATCTTTCGAGAAATCATCGAATCAACGGTTAACGGATAAAGAGTAAATGGGCGATCAGCTTCCGTGTCGACTTCACAAGAGACAGGAACACAATTCAATCTAAAGTACAGCAATGTCTAAAAACTTAGAATGCTGCAATCCAACTTCATCAGAGCCATCTGCGTCAGTGTTTTCTTAGCGGGTATTCCGGCCACGGCTACTGCTAATCACGACGGAGTCTTGAATATCAAAAAATCGGACAATGGCAAGCTCAGTTACGGCCAGTGGGAGTACAGAGAATTGTCAACTCGTTCTCGGTGGTGGCTAGGCTGCTGGAGCTACGATGTTCTTCAGGGAACTGGTTGGTTTCCATCGACATGGTATCAATATATTGATCCTACTGAAGACAACGGGCAATTGTTCTATCAAACCGACAGGACCGCACGGGCCTGTTACTGCGATGCGCAGCCTGACGAGTTTAATTCTCTGACATTAACGCATGTAACAGATGAAGGCACTGAACTTGATGGATTTTTGCGAATCTTTCCTGATTTTTCTGTCGAGACAACTTCCATCACTGTGCGCCGGCTGGTCTCATTGACGGTCCTTGCCCGACGTGTGGCCTGACCTGCGAAGAAGCTCGCATTCCTTGGGATGGACGAGGCACGGCAGAGATCACTGTAGTCTGGGAAGAGGCTTAGTGCGGAATGGTGGGGATGAGCAATGAAAAAGTGAAGAAAGAAACCGACTTGACGGTGAACTTCACCAACTGGAAAAACAAATATGAACTTCCTTTGGTTGTTCGTTTGTCTTTTAACAAAAAATGTATTCTTTTGTCGCCTTTTCTTGGAGAAAGACTTCGACAAAGACCATGTAGACGAGGATGCGCATTGCGTTGCATTGCGACGTTGAAGGGTGTTCCTTTTCTGCGTTTCAAGTTACAATTGAGTCCATTACAAAGAGCCCCTACTAGGATGCGAACACTCTTGGACAAGGAGGGATCCCAACTCTGGCTGAGACGAGAAGGGATGTAGGATTTTCCCGCTTGCACCAGAAGCAAAATTAAAAAATAATCACTCGGCGTGATTTGAATAACAGCCGACCGTACAAAGGCTACAGGATTTCGGGGCTTCGCTAAATAGCTTTATTAAATGTTGTCGGGTTCCCCTTGACCATAATCTGGGCATCAACCATGCACAAGTCCTGAAAGAAAGGCGGTCTCATTGCTGATTCGATATACAGATTCAAATCATCCGTAGGTTACCCATAATCCTGGCGCGGATTTAAGTTTTTTTAAGAATCTGTCGCGCGCCTCCTCCTCAAGGCGCAGAATACATGAACTCATGTTCGAGCACCGACACGCAGACATTCGATCCACTTGAATGTTCTCTAGAATGGAAAATGTTCCTCGTTTCTGAGGAATGGCTTATGAGTAACAATCAATCTATGCGGTTATAGTAGATTAAAGATTTTGTCATGCTACGAATTCACCCGTCTCTTCCGAGTACGTGGTGGTCCACTCGACAGCGGCACCTCCTCCTGGAAAGGTTCGTTGAACAATTCGTAGAGAGCCCGTCAAAGGGTTATCGCTTTCCGAGTCGGCCACAAAGTGACTGACTTGCAAGATCCATTTCTCCTCGTTCTTACAGTTAGTAATTGTCACATTTCCTGGCAGATGAATGGCTTGTAATGCAGCATCGTCACTATCACCAATAGTCGTCGTCGTCGTCGTCGACTTCCAAGTTCCCTTGGTCAAAGGTGGCCGTTCGGCAAACTTGAGTTCCTTTTTCAAGGACTCTCCAATAAGTGTTGAAACAGTACGGCCGTCGAGTCCTCCTCCATCTGTCCGTGTCCCCTGGCTGCTGGTAGCACTAGATTGGCGTTCCAATTGAACGCGAATGGGAGATTCCAAACGATGGGAACTACTATCCTTGGTATTGTCGATTGTCATGGTGAGCGAGACACGAATCCGATGCGCATCGGGTAAGCCAAAGAGCGTCTCGAGTTCAAGTGTGTGGACAGTGTCCTTATCGTCCATCACGGCATCGTTGGTTCGAATCGAAGGAACGTCGTTCCATACAATTGTTTTGCCTCTAGGAAACACTTGTTCAGATCTGGTTGATTCCAAATTGTCCACTCCACATCCAATGGCGGGAAGTACCGAGATGGTCTGTCGTTTTAGGATAAAATCGTCCGTAGACGATAATTCTTCTGACACCAATATTTCCAGGATAGAAGGTTCTTGGCCCCATTCAACCAATTCTTGTGGAACCATGTAGGCAGGAAGAGGAATGACAGCCCCATTGGAGGGTGAAAATTTGCCCACATATCCAGCAAAGTCTCCGCCAATGGCTAAAACTTCCGAGGATGTTGATGTCGATTTGATGGGCATGGCAAGTGAGAAGCTACCAAGGTGTAATTTTATGGGATGAGGAAGAAATGTTGGAGGAACGAGCCTTCGTCCGGAAGGGATGGATAGCTTGACGGAGGAGGGTAGAACGGAGAAGGATCTGGTCGTAGGTGCCAAGCAGCAATAACAAGCAATGGCAAATAATTTGTTCGGTAGGAATATTCTCATTCTTCCCAAACTTTTCAGCTGGGTGGTACAACTATTCTGTCTGGCCGAGTAACTAAGTACATTACTGACTACTCGAATAACTGTTATGATAGATGGAGTAAAGAAAGCTGTTGAAATATTGGAATATTCGAGGCGCAAGAAGATTATTACTCGAGTTGTAGTCTAGTCTCGCAAAGTGTGTGGAAAGATTGATACTCATCGAGCGCATGAGCGTCACTAAGGCTGTTCTCTTTGGGTGACATTTTGTTTGCAGCAGTACTATCTAGTAGTAGTAGGAGGAGTAGTAGTAGTAGTAGTAGTAGTCTAGTTCTAGTACTAGTCTAGTCTACTAGCGTCTGTGTGTGTGTGCGTAATAACTGAATTCCAGTGCCAGGTCGTTGGTCACCAGAGGCACCAATCCCCAACGTTGGCATTGTCACTATCTACTAGGCCGCTGTATCTATCAAACTCGCTATAAGCACCATTCATTCGTTTGAATATTACATCATTGCAAGCTTCGCAAATATCTCTGGGATAGTAGTTCGTAGCAGCGAGTATAAAGCTTCGCAAAACATTCATAATAAAAGAGTCTTCTGTAGAGCATAGCCTACTGAGAATCTGCATCAATTACTCAATGCTTGTGGCTTCATAAACTTAGTACATGTACGTATGAATTGAGTGCCGCGGTGCCTGGCTGATTTCGTCATCTCATCAGATTATTACTACTGGAGTAGTTCTACTGCTAGAGCTACAGTAGCTGCAGCTAGTAGTAGAGTAGAGTATCATTCAATCAAAAGAAAAAAATCGATGGATACATGATAGTTTGAGCATGTGAGCGTCTCAAATATGATATCAAGGATTTACTGGAACGAACAACGAACATACATCATCATACCGTAGTAAGTAGTAAGCATGCCCGACGAGTGCAACCGCGACAAACTCGACAATAGATCTTATTTTCTTTTGATTGCTGCGATAGTACATCCCCATCTACCTACTTTGCAGCGGTGAACAACTCTGCTTCTCTCTATCGTCCTCTACTAGAAAGCCTTTTTGTCGTAGCAAAAAAAAATGTCCTCGAATCATGAGCTCCAGACGAAATTTCCTGCACTGTCGAAAGCTCTTTCGTCGCAGCGCCCACCTATGCTGGCGCTCTTCTTTGCCGCATCATGGTGTCCTGGTTGTACTGATGTGACGCCCGTGGTGGATCGACTCTTGCAAGATCACGGAAACGATTCTTCCTTTGAACTAATGTACGTTTCATCCGACAACACAAACGAACAATTGGAAGCCTATGTACCATCGGATAAGTGGGGCATCATCCCCTTTGAAGACGAGGAGGCACGATCCAATTTGAAGCGGCACTTTGGAGCATGTGCATCTAAGGAAACCGAATCTTTAGGTATGAGCTCGGAAGATCGCAAGAGTGGCTTACCAACCTTGATTTTGTTGGAAAAGGCCAGTGGAAAAATCCTAACCCGAAATGGAGTAGATGATATCACGGCCCAAAATGGCAGCAACGGAGCGGCAGTTGTACAAAAATGGAAGGACATGATGTCGTCATAACACTGAAAGATAAACATGTACTGTAAAATGAAACTATTTCATACAATATATGTACAGTACACATGTGTTCACATACTAAATGCGAACGACATGATAATATGCCACAGATTCCTGTCTAGTTGTAGGGATCTTCAACCGTCGAAACATAGGCGTATCCACGACATGCCTGTTCGTAGACTCTCGACAGAAAGCAACTGACCATTGGTGGTGCCGCTTGCATGGTTGCTTCGTCGTAGTATGTCAAATAGAGACCAGCATTTGGTTTGGTCAGCATACAGGCAATACTATGTCGTGATTGAATGTATTTGACGACTTCTAAATTGGCATTCGTTCGTCCCGCGGCCAAGTGCATGGGGTATTCGTAAAATTGATTGGTTCTTTCGTATAGGGAGCTCGGACAAGCCGTCATTAAATACTGAATGGTCTGTAGAGAGGCGCCTCGGGAGCACGAAAAATGAATTGGCAGCCATCCGTCCTTGTTTTTGGTGCGTGCCGCGTCTATTAGAGGAAAAGAAGCGAGAGGGTTTTTAGCGAGAATATTGAGCTTCTGTTGGGAAATCTGTTCTGTACAGTACAGACCTAAAACCATTGAATTAAAGCACAAGACAAAAACATACCTGGACATTCAGTAATAAGAAAATGAATCGTTGTCAAGGGTACTCGGAATTTGCAAGCGGTATGAAGCGGCAATCCAGCTCGCCCACTTCCCACCAATCCAGCTGCCTTATGAACGATCCACACTTTGGAAAATTGCACGGAGGCAATATCGTAGTCGGCCACTTGTAAGGAATCCGGGTCGGCCTTGACGAGTGCCTTGACGACATCGAGGGAAGCTCCACATTCCAGTGCTACGTGAATTGGTAGTTTATATCGTGCATTGCGTTCGCCTGTGCCTTCTGAAAAAGCTTCCAGTAGAAATTCAATCACTGGCAAAGGTGCCTTGTGGGTGTTGGCGAAAGTACCTAAACCACTGGTTATGGGTCCTATGAATCCTACGTTTCAAGGCACTACTAGTAGTATCTAGTAGGACTGACTGATATCAAATAGTGATATCAGAGTCCTCTCACTTTAAC
>Ga0210012_1004445_pt1 | contig 11043 bp, 7 predicted proteins | sample CryGeymeta201504_FD_183974 | JGI IMG/M metagenome (GOLD analysis project Ga0210012, IMG submission 183974) | Groundwater microbial communities from Crystal Geyser aquifers in Utah, USA - Crystal Geyser metaG 2015-04 (SPAdes) (version 2) | ecosystem: Environmental > Aquatic > Deep subsurface >... | reverse complement strand
CTCCGGATCAGTTTAAGAAAGAAATTGAAAAAGAGATTGGTCCTGATAATGTAAAAGATTTTACATCTATGACTGACCAAGAATGGTTAGACTTTATGAAGAACACTACTAAGTGGGAAGCCAGAGAAATTGCGGCAGTTGTAGAGGACTGGTCAGAAGAGTTTGGAGAACCATTTAATAGAGAAAAACTGGTTGAAATGTTGATGGATTCCAACTATTCTTGGATAAAAATGGCCATTTATCAAAAAATGAAGGATGATAGTGCTTTTTTTTTGAATGGAAAGACAGACTAATTTCAATAATAGAATTACAGGTAAAAGCTGCTAAGACTGAGGGAAGTACCTCAGTCTACAACCATTTTAAAAAATTAGAATCGATGTATGATAAACTTGATGAAAATTTCAAGAAGATCGTAGATCAAAAGAGAAAAGAGTTTTCCGAATTGGAGACTAACCCACCATTTATATTGCAAAACGTTTGGTACGCGTTTTGGGAATTACGTAATACTAAGTCTTTGGAACATCCTATTAATCATACAGACATAAGAAGCTACAAAGAGCTTATGAACTATCAAATAAATAAATGGGAAGTTCGTCAGATTTTAGAATGGGACGCGACTTACTACAAGTGTTACAAACAACATAAAGAGAACTAATAATGGCTTCAGAATTTATTACAAAAATCAAATACAAGGTTGACTCTTCTGATCTTAAAGAAGCTAGAAACGAGCTTAGTAAGACAAACACAGAGTTTAACAAAACTGAAGGATCATCTGCCGGTGCAGGAAATTCTTTGTCTAAGGTATTTGCAATAGCCAAAACTGCAGCTATAGGATTGGCTGCTGTTGGTACTGCGGCAGTTGCCGCAGCAAATTTTGTGAGGAAAGAGTTTTCTAATATCCAGCAGATCAACGATCTTTCTGACTTTACTGGTGCTGCCGTAGATAAACTGGCAGATTTAGAAGCACGTTCAAAATTAGTTGGTTTTGAATTTGAAAATCTTACAGCAGTTATAATAAAACAGCAAGAACAGATAGGAGAAGGATCAGAAATATTTGAAAAGCTTGGTATTAGTGTTGAAAGATTGTCTCAACTCGATCCAGCACAGGCATTTCAAGAAATTGTAAACGCAATTAACGATGTTGAAGATACGTCTATACGTTCAAGAGCTATAACACAATTGATAGGTGAGTCTGAAATTAATGCACTAAAACTTGGTGGTTCTTTGGCTGAAGTTAATGAACAGTTAAAACAAGCTAGAGCAGGCGGATTTATAGTTGGAGAAGATGATGTTGAAAGGGCAAGGCGTTTAGATCAACTCACAAACGAGATTACAGCAGGCTGGGCCGCTGTTCGTAGACAACTTGCTTTGTCGTTTGGTCCAGCTCTAGTTGCAACATTTGAAAAGATTGTTTCCGCCATAGAAAGAATTTCTTCTGTTTCTGGTATAGAACTTGTAGAAAGAGAAATAGATAGTGCAACAAGAGCGTATAACGATCTTGTAGAGGCACAGTCTAGAGGTGAACAAGTATCTGAAAAACAGTTACAACTTGCTGCTGAAAGAATTGTGATATTAGACAGAGAGAGGGCACTATTAAACGAGTTGGAAGAGCAGGAGGCCAGAAGAAGCGAGATAGCAGAAATTCCGGGAAATATGGGTATATCTAATATAAATGCCCAAATTGAGGGAAGAAAAGAAATTTCCCAACTTAGTGAGAGACAGGCTGCTATAGAACAAGAGCTTTTAACAATTTCAGACCAAAAGACAGCCAACGAAATAGAATTTCTTACTGTTAGTCAAAACATTACAGATACTAGGATAGAGCAAGAAGCGAGAACAATTTCTAACAACAAGGCTCTAGAAAGATCTGTAGAACTTAACGATCAAGCATATGAAAATATAAAGAAGTATGTAGAAGAACTGAGTAGACAGGAAGAGTTTTTCGCACGAATAAACACAGAGATTGATTTACAGAAAACGGCCTTCGAACAAATATCTTCTGGTAGAATACGTTCTCAAGAAGAATTAAATTCTTTCTTAGAAAATGAGAGAGAAATTCAACGATTAATAAACGAAAGTAAATCTATTGGTATAGAACTTACAAAACAAGAAGCCGAAGAAATGGTAAACGTCAGGAGAGAGCAAGAAAACACCAACAGAGAGACTCTAAGAAGGGCTGAAGCGTTAAGGGATATTAGAGAAAATCTTATTACTGGATTGGGCCAAGAACTTGGTGATCAAATAGCAGAAGGTCTTCGTACAGGAGAACTTAACTTTAAACAGTTTGCAGCTAATGTTGTTGAAATTCTTCTTCGATCAGGAATAGATTCTGTTGTACAAAGTCTATTGAATCCACAATCTTCAGGATCACAGGGTGCTGGAAACGCTATAGCATCTTTTTTCGCTAACCTTTTTGGTGGTGGACAAGCCAAGGGTGGTGCGTGGAATGACGGTACTCAATTCTTTGCCAAGGGTGGTGTGGTAAACGCTACCACGGCCTTTGGAATGTCTAACAATAAGATTGGTGTCATGGGCGAAGCAGGACCCGAAGCAATTCTTCCTCTCACAAGGACACCAAACGGGGACTTAGGTGTGAAAAGTGTTGGTGGTGGTTCTGGTTCTATAGTGGCTCAGACAAACATTAATGTTACAGTTAATGCTTCTTCCGATCAACCGGAAGCTATAGGTGAAGAAACAGCCAAGGCGATTGATCGCTTAGTTACTAATACGGTAAAAAGAACACTATACAACGAAACAAGATCAGGTAATTCTTTAAATAGAGGATTTTAATAAATGAGCGCACTACCATTACCAGAAAAAATATCACAAAACTCAAGTAGAACAATAAACCAAAACACTATCACTGTCAGATTTAGAGACGGGGCAGAACAGAGAGCGGTTTGGGGTATTAATGATATGACCGATGAATGGTCTATAGTTTATGACAATATAAGTCTTGTAGATAGAAACACAGTTATATCTTTCATAGAGACTGTAGGATATGTACAGGCTTTTACATGGACTCCGCCTAATGAATCTACAGCCAGATCGTTTGTGATAGATTCTGCCCCAAACGAATCCAATGTTGGATACACTGTTTCTTTTAGAATTAGAGAGGTATATGCATAATGTCTGATATAAAAGAACAGTCCAAACAAACTTATGTTGGTGAAATTTTTGAAGGTTATGAAATTGATCTAACCCCATTGGGCACTAGTCAAGTATTTCATCTGTCCTCTACGATAAGACAACCAACATCTTGGAGAGGTAAAATTTATCAACCATTCCCGGTGTTGGCAGAAGGGTTTGTAGAAGAAAAAAACAGTGCCCCTTCTAGAATAAATCTTACGGTATCCAATGTGAATAAAACTTTAATGCAACAGGTAGCACAATATGACGATTTGGTGGGTGCTAATGTAACTATATGGAGAACTTATAAGAATTTTCTAGATGGAGAAGTAGATGCTGATCCTAACCAACACTTTCCTACTAGAAGTTACGTTATAATACAGAAACAACTTATGAACGAAAGTATAATAACTTTTCTTTTGTCATCTAAAATGGACAGACCGGGTTTGCGTCTGCCCAGAAGACAAATTCTTAGAGAAGATCTTGGTGAAAGGTCTCTTTATGCTCCGGGTGTGTCTAGATTACGTAACTTTTAACTAAAAAATCAATATTTACATAAATATTATTACAACACACACATAAACATAAGGTACGATGAAATACAATTTAGATGTATTAAAAGAAGATATTTGTGCTTACGTCTTAAAGAAATATCCTGAAGAAGCTGTTCTTGGTATAAAGAACCAAAATATAATATATTATGAAAACATTCATGAAAATCCAGTAGAACATTTTCGTATTGACCCCATCAAATTTAACCAAAATATTCCGGATATTTTGATACATTCACATACTTCCAATCAACTTTCTTTGAAATACAGAAGTAATGTTGACCCAAGAACACCAAGTTTAAAAGACATGCAAACTCAAGACTCATTACAAATACCATTTGGTATATTAAGTAGTGATGGTGAGAATTGTAGCGATATTGTTGTTTTTCCTGACAATGATCATCCACTTATTGGTAGACCTTATATTCATGGAGTTTATGATTGTTACACCATAATACAATCCTTCTATTGGCAGAAATTTGGTATAGAACTTATGAGTGTTCCAAGAGAATACATGTGGTGGAACGATGGTGGAGTTAACTTATATGATAAATATTACCAGTCGGCAGGGTTTTTTGAGGTTTCCGAAGATGAACTTAGGTATGGTGACATGATACTGATAAGCATTTCTTCGACAGAAAACAACCATGGTGCTGTATATATCGGAGACAACAAGATATTACAGCATATGGATAAAAGACTATCCCAAGAATATAGTTTTTCAAGATGGAGAAACTCGATGACAAAATTTTTAAGACACAAGGAAGTTAAAAACCATGCAACATAAAAGAAGAACAATACATCTCTATGGCAAACTAAAGCAAATGTGCGGAGGAAACGATACAGTTGTAATTTCTGGTAACGATATTAGAACTTTGGTTTCTGGTCTTATTTCCAATTATGGTCATAAGATTAAAAGACATATAAGAGAAAATGAATGGCTTGTTAAGATAAAACAAAAAGACGGTGACCATTTTCTTACGGAACAAACATTAGATTGGAATATGGGTTCTTCTAATGAAGTTCACCTTATACCTTCTGTAGAAGGATCTGGTAGGGTTGGACAGATTATAGGAGGCATAGCTCTAATTGCAGGTGGAATTGCCTTGACGGTCTTTACCGGAGGCGGTGCAGCATTTTTGTTCGGTTCTGCAGCTTTGACTGGTGCAGTTGGTTCTGCTGTTGGTGGTGCATTAATAGGAGCAGGAATAAGTCTTACGATAGGTGGATTATTTCCTCCTTCCTCTCCGCAGATAAGAGAACAAGCAGATTCAACACCTAGTTTTTTGTTTAGTAGAGCCGTTAATACTACAGAACAGGGTCATCCAGTTCCTCTGTGTTACGGTTTCTGTCGAACTGGTTCTGTAGTCTTAAGTACTGGGGTAACTATAGAGCAATTATCTACATACGATTCTCCCCCAGATCCCGGTGGTCCCGGTGGTGGTAGTGCTCCTCCTATCAGTCCTAACCCGATATATGAACAATATTAAGGATTCATTAAAATGAGTAAACATAATAGAATAAAAAACTATACAATTGAAGGTTCAGGTGGTGGAGGAAAAGGTGGCCGTTCTGGTCCACCTCGTCAGGCTCCAAATAGTCTTAGGAGCAACGCTACAGTTGCCGTTGTAGAAGCTATATCAGAAGGCCCCATCGTTGGTGTTCAGGGTGGTTTGAAAGGTGTTTATTTTGATAATACACCTGTACAGAGCCAGTCAGGAGACTACAACTTTTCTGCAATAACATTCGAAGAAAGATTAGGTGAACCGGGACAGAATTACATTCCGGGATTCCCAGACGTAGAAAGCGGTTTTGCAGTAAATCAAGAATTACCAAATCCTCCGGGAGGCGTAACCCGTTCTATAAGTTCTTCCGCTGACGCAGCTAGAGTTATTGTCACGATACCACAGCTTATTGAGGTTGACCAAGAGACCGGTGATACATCTGCTGCACAAATTCCTATTAAGATACAGACTCGTGTTGTAGGTGGAACTTTCCAAGATGTTTTTTCTAAAACTATAACAGGGGTAACACGTACGCCATACCAAGAAGGTTACAGGATAGAATCCCCACAACCCGGTGTTGCATGGGAACTTAGGGTTTTGCGTCTTGATGATATTTCTAATAGTGATTTTTTATCTAATGATATTATATTTTCATCTGTAGTAGAATTACAAGATATTAAGATGACTTATGATGACGCAGCGCATGTTGGTCTATTACTAGATTCAGAATCTACGGGCGGTCAAGTTCCACGTAGAAGTTACATAGTTAAAGGTATTAAAGTGTTAGTCCCTAGCAACTATACACCTACCGTTCTTGACGAACAAGGTAACGTTATTTCTAACGCATCTTATAGTGGGACATGGGACGGGCAGTTTAAAGCTGCTAGAGAGTGGTGTGACGATCCTGCTTGGATTTTATTTGACATTCTGACTAACGAAAGATACGGAATGGGAGAGTTTGTAAAAATATCTGACATTGACATTTACAGTTTTTATGATGCATCGCAATATAACACTGAAATTGTACCTGACGGTGATGGTGGATTTGAAAACAGATTTAGATTTAATGCCTCTTTGATGACTCAAGAAGAAAATTTTAAAATGATTCAGACTCTTGCTTCTACTTTTAGATCGCAGGTAATAAACTCTAACGGCATGATAAAAATAGTACAAGATAGACCAAAAGAAGTAGAAGCTATTTTAACTCATTCTAATGTCATAGACGGTAAGTTTGAATACTCTGGAACAGAAATGTCTTCTAGGGCCACTGCCGTTGAAGTTACCTTTAATGATAGTAAGGAGCAATTTTTACCAAGAACCATCATAGAAGAAACAACTTCAGCAAGAATTAACGCTTTTGGATATAACAAAAAAAGCGTAAACGCCGTGGGAGTTACGACAGAATCTCAAGCTAGAAGATTGGCAAGATGGATTCTACTGAGTGGTTTGGAAAACTCAGAAATTGCAACCTTTAAAGTTTCTTTCTCTAATGCATTCTTGGAAGTTGGTGACGTTATAGAGATTGCAGACAACTTTTTCGCTAATACCATAGTTGGTGGAGTTATTACAGCAGAATCCAGTGGTAACGTTCTTGTAGTAAACGTTGATCCTTCTGAAGACCTTTCTACTTCCAACGTGGTAAGGTATATTCTCCCAGACGGAACCGAGGTTACAAGAAACGTTATAAGTGTTACCGATAATCAATTGACACTTGAAAATGGTGTTGACTTAAGTACTTTGGTAAACACACCATACGTTATAACAGGTCTAGTTGTTCCTAGACCTTTCCAAATTATTTCTATCAAAGAAGATGGTGTTGGAGAATATGAGATTGTTGCTGCAAATTACAATGAAAACAAGTTCATTTCTGTAGAAACTGGAGTTGAGTTGGACAACGATTCTCCGTTCCAAACATTCGGTTCAAATGATATTGAAGCTCCGACCGGAGATAATTCTGTTCTTGAATCTTATACCGGTGCTAATGGTGAAACCAAATTACGTTTAACCATTGACTGGTCTGATGTTACAAACCCAAGTCTTGCCTATTACAGAATAAAATACAGAAGAAACGGTGATCAATATTTTTGGTCTAACAACCTTTCTCAGTCTAGATTTGTCATAAACGATGTTGATGAAGGTGTGTATGATTATTCTATATACGCATACAATGTCTTTGGTACACAATCTGCACCTCTGGATGGGTTTATAATAGCCTCTTTCATTGTAGGAGTGCCCGGAGACTCTAGTTTGTTGGCACCACAAAACTTTAGAGTAGACCATCCATCTGGTTCTACTATGGATGATGACAAATGGCAAGGCACTGTTTTAAACTTAACGTGGGACCCAGTCGCCGGAACAGAATCTGATCAGCTACGTGATTACATTGTAAATGTAATAGATATTACCACAGATGATACTATAGCTACTTTAACAGTAGAAGATAACTTTGTATCTTTTAACGATGGTGATATTGCACGTTTTTATTTTGAACAGAACAACGTACCTTTCGATGGTAAACCAAGAACCCCAAGATTTGCAGTTTTTGCTAGGGACAACTCTTTCCAATTGAGTACAAGTACAGGAATAACTGGATTTACAAATGATCCACCATCTGCATTGACAAATGTAACAGCAGTACCCATTTTTGAAGATTACAAAATAACTCACGATGCCTACCTTGAAGAAGAAAATGCAGAGGGTGTTTTCATTCACCATATAGTGGGAACTGATCCTATTGTTCCTAAAATAAACAACCTTCAAAAAGATGATAGAGGAACAATTCACAAAATTGAGGGTGTAGCTGATACTACTTACACCTACGCAATTGCGGCTTACGATTCTTATTCTAAATTCGGATTGAACTATGTTACTGGACAAGTAACAACCCTTCCTGAACTGTCTGTACCCGATCCTGAACCTGATCCAGATAATGTTCTTGGTCTAGTAGTCAGTTCTTCGTTAGAGCAGCTTCCTAATGGTCAGGAAAGGGTACGTCTTAACATACAATGGAATAAAGTTACCGGAGCAAATCAATACGATCTATGGATTGTAGAAACATCTACTAATAACGTTTCTTTGCCTACGGTGAGTCAACCAGATACTGGTAACATTGTTCAATATTCTATGGAAGCCCTTCCTTCAACACAATATACTGTTAGGGTTAGAGCTAGAATTGGTTCTGTTATCGGGGAATGGACAAACATAGTACGTCATACAACAACACAAGACACCGGAGCACCTTCGGCAGTTACTGCATTTAATGCAATAGCAGGATACGAATCTGTTTATCTTACATGGAACAGGCCCAGCGATTCTGATTTAAAAGAATTTGAGATAAAAAGAAGAGTAGGAATAGGTTCATACAACGTGTTCTATACACAAGCTGGAACAAGTAGTTTCTTCTTTGATAATCAAGTAGTTGTTGGTGTTACTTATCAATATAGAATACGTGCTGTTGATACATCCGGAAACACTTCTGTTTGGGTAACTTCTTCTTCTGTTACACCAAGAAACATATTAGCGAATACAATAACAGAAACAGAAATTCAAGATGGAAGTATTACCTCTCCTTTGATAGGGGCTAATGAAATTATAACAACTTCAGCGAACATAGGTACGGCAGTTATTAACAATGCCGCTATGCAAGAAGCTTCTATAGCAACTGCTAATATCCAAAATGCTGCAATAACAAGTGCTAAGTTTAGTAACACCATTCAATCAGATAATTATGTAGCAGGTTCTACAGGATGGAAGATAGAAAGAAACACGGGTTCTGCTGAATTTAACGAGATTACAGCAAGAGGTAGCGTAATTGTAGGAAATACTACTTTAACTAATGTTAGAATATTAGCCAACCATCCTGATTATTTGATATGGGCGGGTAATGGTAATACACTTAATGATGCAAATGGCATATTTTGGGTTAAGAGAGATGGAACTGCTTCTATAGATACAGAAACGTTCGGTATTCCCACTGGTGGTACTACTGTAGATTCTTTTTCTGCCACAAACACTGCCACCGGTGGTTCTACAACAAACTCTTTGACTGCAACATCTTCTAACATTGAAGTTGGCTCTGGTGGTATATCGTTACAATGTAACTTCGAATTTGAAGCTTTGGATCAAAATATACAAACTCCTCAATCATCATGTTCGGGTCCCGGAAATATTAACGGAACAATATCATTACAAAGAAGAATAGCACCATCAGGTTCTTGGTCTACTGTTGCCACGGCTACGGTAAGCGGGGGTGGTAGTGTTGTATGGATTCCTGAAAGTGATCCATCATTAAGTCCGGGAATATGTACAGTAAGAAACAGTACTGATGTTATTAAGCCTTTTGTAGATAATCCAAGTTCTGGTACCTATAACTATAGAGTATTGTTTACTTCTTGGTCAGCACCATTTACAAATGCTGAAGTAAGTAAAAACAAATTTACTGTTACAACTTCAAGCTAACAAACATGTAAATTTAATAAATATATAAAACATAGGAAATATTAGATAAAATGTCAACATTTAAAAGAATACAAGATTTACCATCGATAGATCTTCCATTGACAGGCGCTGAGGTTTTTGAGGTTGAAAGACTTTCACCCGAAGACTCACATAGTATAACTTTCAGTCAGTTGAGAGACGAAATACTTTCTGGTGTTAATACAGACGGAATCACCGTAGATTCTCCAGATATTGATGATATTATCGCATGGGACGGTTCCGATTGGGTTCCAAGAAGTGGTACTTTTACTAACATTAAAGATTTTAAGGATAATCTTGGGGTATCGGATGATACTGCTGCTGTACAGCAATGGGTAAATTATGCTGCCAACAACCAACTTATTGCTTTTATACCCGCTAACACTACTGTTACAATAAAAAATTCTGTAACGTTGCCTGACAATGTAGTAATATTCGGTGGTAATATGTTCACCTCTATTGTTAGAGCTACAAATGATGCAGACGTTTCTATAAAAATGTTCAGAAACACTGACTTTAATAACGGTAATTCCAATATAAAAATATCTAACATGACTATTGACGGTAACGACATTGGATTCAACGATCCCAATGATGGTTCCGTATGCATAGAAATGCAACGTGTCACAAATATACTTTTAGAAAATCTACAGATAATTAAAGGTGGTATTGAAGGAATATATCTAGGGTTTTGTGATAATATATTTGTTAACAATCTATTAGCACACGACAATGGACCTTTTAACTCCGAAGTTGCGTATCTCGGTGATGCATCTGGTATTCACCTAGATGCTTCAACAAATTTTAAAATCCAAAACACCATTTCATACGAAAATGGTTTTCATGGTATTATTTTAACAAATACAAGATATGGTAGTGTTTCTGCCGTAACATACGGAAACGGTTTTAACGGAGGATTTGCTCAATTTGGTTGTGAAGATGTTTCTTGGGATTTGATCAGTTATGGGAACTTTAGAGGTTTTTATGCTACAACTGATTCCAAAAATATGAGAATCAGTGGATCATTTTTCAATAACACCAATAATATTTTGACTAACAATGTTACCAATACTATAATTGACGGCGTTCACTCCTACGGTGCTATTGAGAATGATATTTATCTTGTTGGTGACGGAGATAACGTAATATACTCAAACTCTTTTCCGAGACAACCTACAGTACAAATAGATTTTGATAGTGCAGTGATTTACACAGACGAAAGATTGATAGGAGAAATTACCGGAGCATATACTGTTAGAATACAGGATGTTTCCAAAGTTCTAGAACTTAGAACCGATAACAATTACACTGTTACTATTCCAACTCAAGTTGCAGTTGCTCAGGGCACAGACAACGAGTTTGATACGTCTAATCGTATCATC
>Ga0210012_1004411_pt1 | contig 11104 bp, 9 predicted proteins | sample CryGeymeta201504_FD_183974 | JGI IMG/M metagenome (GOLD analysis project Ga0210012, IMG submission 183974) | Groundwater microbial communities from Crystal Geyser aquifers in Utah, USA - Crystal Geyser metaG 2015-04 (SPAdes) (version 2) | ecosystem: Environmental > Aquatic > Deep subsurface >... | reverse complement strand
TCCAGGATGTCCGCCCTCGGTGCGGCAATGCGCAAGCTGGTGCATTTGTGCTTTGGCGTCATCAAGACACAAACACCGTATCAGCCGAATTATGTGAAAATCGCTTGACGCTAAAGACGGTATCTACGCGGGCTTACCAAGCCGCTTCCAGCATGCAAGCCGGTTTGCATGGACTCATCAACAAAAATTCAAACCCTGCGATGCCAGTAATCCGGTTCGCGATGGCAGTGCATCACTGCAACAATCAAAATGTAATCACTTTCGACCGTGTACAGAACCGCATAGGGGAAAACTTTGGTCAGGTAGCGACGCACATCACCTTCAAAGATGCGCCATAAATTTGGGGATTCTACGATATGGTCAACTGCACTTTGTACTGCAGAGATGAAACGCAACCCCAAGCCGTGCTGCTGTTTATTGTAATAAACAGCAGCTGCTTGAAATTCACTTAGCGCTTCCGGGTGAAACCGATATTTCATCGAACAACTGCCGCCCGCACCCGAGCAAAAGCATCCTCTCCGGCAATTGTTGCTATTTGCCCGCCTCGTACCTCATCAATACGCCGGCGCGCCTCCTTGATCCAGAGCTGGTGATTATAGCCGTCTTCAGCAGGATCCAGACTTTCCACCAAGCGGTCCGCCAACAACGCGCGCGCCTCACTGGGCAAAGATAATGCTTCCTCAGCAATCTGCTCTACGGTGATATTCATTTTAGATTCCTCACAACGGCGGATGACGCATTGTTGCCGATACCCGCGCCGGATGCAATGCACAAAAAAACAGGGGAGACCGAAGTCTCCCCTGTTTTTTTGTTGCATCGGCTTTGCGTGGAAAAGGGCGGCGATGGGCTGCCGCCTCTTTCCCGCTTCAGCTTAACTTACCAAGCGGCTTCCAGCATGCCGGTGAACAGCGAGTCGCCGTTCGAGCCCTGGTCGTCCTTGTAGCTGGACCAGTCGGCGTGGAACGCCACGTTCTGCGCCAGGTCATACACGGCGGTCAGGGTGACGGCATCGTCGTTGGAACCGGCGGCGCCGGTGCTCGCACCGCGGTAAGCCGCCCCCAGCGACAGGGTATGCGGGATCACCGTGAAGTCAGCACCCAGCGCGAACGCCTTTCTGGCACCATCCGCTTTGGCGTAGAGGCTATCCCCACCGGCGGCTGCCTTGGCCCAGGAAGCGTAGAAACCGGCTTCCATGCCGGCCAGTTCGCCGTGGGCCTGGGCGGAGACGCCCACTGCGTTGGTGTCCTTGCGGGTGTACACAGTTCCGCCTGGCGTAACAGGATTTGTATTTGGATCAAAGCTATCACTCGTCTCTATACTGGAACCGGTCAGGTAATCGACGCCGGCGACGATGGCGAAATCACCGATGGTCGGGGTCGCGGCGATGGACACTGCGGTCGATTCCGGACGCGCACTCGCTCCGTCACCGAACCAGATGTTGGGTGCCCAACGGCTGACGTTGATGTAGCCCATGTCGGTGTGCGCGACCAGCGCGATACCTGCGGCAGCCCCCGCGCCCATGCCAACATATTGGTGCGCGGAGATTTCCTTGCGGTGTTCCGCCCAGCGGATGCCGCGGGTTACGCCGGTGCTGGATTCGCTGTAGCCATAGAACGGGCCCAGCGCGTCAGTGGTGTAAGGGATCACGGACAGCTTGACGCTGTCCAGATCGACCACCACAGGGATACGGAAGCCGAGCGAGGCGCCTTCACGCGCATCGAATTCGGTCATGGTACCGACCTTGACCAGGCCGGTATCCGCTACGCGACCGCCCCAGAACAGAGAGTATTCGTCCGGGAACTGGATCTGGCCATCGTTGGTGTCGGCGCCGTCAACCAGGCCGCCGCGGTTATCCACCGGCTTGACGGTGTTGCCGTTGCTCTTCTGGAAACGCACCTTGATCAAGGCACCGAAGTTCATGTTGGCGGGCAACGAGATCTTGTCGTCCTCAATCTTTTCTTGCGAACCCATCATGGTGAAGCCGGCTGCCTTGAAGGCGCGGCCAAAACTGTTCAGGATCGGAAAGTGCTGGGCATGGCAAGCCGAGCAAGCCATGCCGGTTTGACGGGCAAAGGCGGGAACGGCGGAAGCTTCCGGCGCGAACGTGGCTGCTGCCAGCACGCCTGCCAGAGAGAGAGCTACTTTTTTCATTGATTTCTCCTCGAAATTTAGATGCAGATGAGACCTGTTGGAAGGCCCAAAGGCTTGCGCCATCGAACCACCGGGGCGCACCTTAACCAAGCGGACGATGGGGTGTCAAAGCGTTTGGCGGATGTGTTGCAGATTTGCAACACACCGTAGGATGGGATGGGGTGGTTGATGGGTATCGCTGCGCTCAACCCATCTACTCGACTGTTCCCCGCGGGTTGGGTTTTAACCCGGCAGCGGTTTCAGTTCAAAGCGCACTGCGCCGGGTTGGTTTGCGGCAAGTTGCAATTGCCAGCCTTGCTGCTGCGCCCAGCGTGCCGCCTGGTAGAGACCGACACCGAGACCGTCTTCGGATGAGACGACGGTGTGCAGCAGATTTTGCGCGATCGGCGCGGGAATGGCGCTGCCGCTGTCGGTGACGCTGAAGGTCTGTGCGTCGGTGTCGAGGCTGACCGCGATGCGCAGGCCCGCTTCGCGCAGGCGTTTGTTGCCGGCGTTTTCGATCAGGTTGTCGGCGACACAGTCGAACAGCTCGGCGGGAATCTTGCCCCCCGCTTCGCCGTGGATTTGCCAGTCGATCCGGCGGTGACTGTGGCGCTGCCGCAGGCGTTCCCACCATTGCAGCGGTGACATTTTTGCCACCTCTTCCGTGCCCCCCGGTATTTTCAGTTTGACCAGCAGGGTCTCGATGCGCCGGGTGAGCTGCGGCAACTGGCGTTGCAGGATGGGTTGCGCCTTGGCCGGTTCGTGCCGGGCGATGGAGGTGAGCGCGAACAGGGATTGCAGCATGTTCTTGAGGTCGTGCGTGAGGCGCGCCCCGGTTTCATATATGGCTTGCTGGCGGGCGATTTCGCGCAGCTGCTGCTCGCGCCGCTTGCCCTGGAAAAACTCGCCCAGCACACGCACCAGCAAGCGCATATGCAACAGCACGCCGGGGCTGACCGGCGCGCGCATGAACAGGGTGACAGACAGATCGCGGTCGGCGATCTCGACCCGGTGCGGACTGGACTCGCCCAGAGTGCCGTGTCCCGCGCCCGAATTCCAGGCCAGCCCGGCCACTCCTGGCATCGCGGCCAGATGAATCGTGGCGCTTTGGAGAAAATTCTGCGGCGTGTCCTGCTCCCGCGCATCGCCGGCAAGCTGTTGCAGCCAGCCTTCAAGCGGTGTGCCGATCGACAGGATATAGCGCGAAAAAAAAGGGGCAAAACCGCCAAAACCGGATTGCGGTCGCCACAGCGCGCCAAGGATGAACAGCGCCGCCGCCATGAAGGTCAGCGTGCCCAGCAAGGCCGAAAGGTAATCGATGTGTTTCAGTGTCATCAACGCCAAACTGCCCAGCACCAGCACAACCACCAGCATGAACAGCAGGATGACGTAAAAAAAATCGACCGCCTGCACCGTCTGCCCCTGCTCACGCTTTGCCGGCAACACCGCCATCAGCAGGAACAGCGAGGGCAACCCATAGTTCATCAGGTTGGCGGTGACTTCACGCAACTCGGGCAACTCGAACAGATGCGGCGTGAGATACAACAGCAACACGGCCAGCAGGTAGGCCAACATCAGCAAGTGAAAGGCGCGCACCCAGCGAGAAAAATAGGTAAAGGCGCGCGCGCCGACCAGCGCGAACAGGCCGGCGACCCAGAACACCATCAGCCAAGTGCCTAGCCACGCCAACGCGAGCAGGCTGCAAGCCAGAATGGCCAGCACGCGAAAACGGCTTAACCGCGCCTCGCTGCGCCACAACGGCTGCCACAGCAGGAAAAATCCAAGATGAATGAACAATAGCGGGCGCGCCAGCGGATGATCCAGCCCCATCCACAAGACACCGTGCAAAGTCAGCAATAACGCGAGCGCCAACCAGCGTCCGGTGTTGGCCCCGCGTAACAAGTCAAGCGTCAGCATCTCGTCACTTCTTGTCGAAAGTTCGTCAAAATCATTTGAATTTCACCCCGCGCAGTCCAGCCAAGTCCGCAGATTTATCAACCAATTACTTGACAAGCAAGGCATTTCTGTCGTCTCATCGCTCCGCCCCGCATTTTGGCACGCGGTTTGCTTGATGTGGTACAAAGAGATGAAAGTCGCCGTTGCCCGAGACGTCGGCTACTTCTCATAAAACATTAAAAAATTTATCCACTGGAGAAAATGTTATGAAGCGCAATCAATCCGGCTTTACTTTAATCGAAATCGCCATTGTTCTGGTGATTATCGGCCTGCTGCTCGGCGGCGTGCTGAAAGGCCAGGAGCTGATCAATAGCGCGAAGGTGAAGAACCTCGCCACCGACTTCAAGAATATCCCGGTTTACATTTATGGCTATCAGGACAAGTTCAGGGCATTGCCGGGTGATGACAAAGCTGCCGATACTCATGTTGGTGGCACTGTGTGCACGGATGCGGCAAATATTTGCGCAACCGGGAACGGAGTTATCGAAGGTGCCTGGAATGCCAATGCCGACACCACTGAAAGCTATTTGTTTTGGCAGCATGTTCGTCTGGCATCACTGGCAACCGGCTCCACCACGACCGGGGCGGCAGACTACATCCCAGTGAATGCAGCGGGTGGCATTATCGGGATCATGAGCGGCACGACGGATGTTACCAAGGCGGCAATCAATGATGGTGCCAGCCCCGCCGTAGCAATTCGCGGCTCATATGTCATTTGCTCAACCGGCATCTTGGGCAAGTTCGTAAAGCAACTTGACCTGCAAATGGATGACGGTAATACCGCTGGCGGTTCGATGATGGCGACTCCGGTTAGTAGTTACACCATAGGTGCCGCAGCCACCACGGCAGCAACTGCAAATAACAACATTGATGATGCAGCAAGCTATATCGTCTGCATGGGCGTTTAATCAAACTCCCACAAGACACTCAAAAGCCCGCTTCGGCGGGCTTTTTCTTTGTTGCAACCACGGTTCAAGGCACAAATCCGTCACAAATTTTTGATTGAGTATTTTTCCAGACACATAACCCAACTTGACGATGTACGGCAATGCCGCATTATCCGCACATGTTTACTGTTGCAGAAACCAAGAGGAAATAACATGCCCATGACCGAAAAAGAACTGCAACAACGTGATGCAAAACGTAATCCTGGTGCCGAATTATTGGAATCGGCGCGTGAGATGAAAGGTGGCCGCGCCGCTAAATTTCACAAGGTGGCTATTCCGCCAGTGGTTTCTGCTCGCATGAAGTCTGGCTTGCCGCAGTCTTCCTTTGCAAAGTTACTCGGCGTTTCGGTGCGCACGCTGCAAGATTGGGAACAGGGCCGCAGGGAACCTGGCGGTGCAGCTAAAACTCTGATTGCGATTGCTGAACACAGCCCGGAAGTGCTTCGGGCAGTTGCAGCCTGAACTCCTGCACGATCTTCAAAGCCCGCTGTCCGTGGCGGGGTTTTTTTGTGGGCGATACAGGCTTGTGGTGGGAGTCCGATTATCGGGCGATGGGTTGAGCGCAGCGATACCCATCAATCCATCTCGATCGCGCTATGAATTGCGCTCCCGCAACAGCGCTTCTCACCCTTCGCGCAGCCGCTTCTCCGCCGCTTCCAGCATCAGCGGCTGGCCCAGCAATAACAGCACATCGCCGGCGCGCAGTTGCATGTCCGCGGACGGCTGGCCGCCGAGCACGTTGTGGCGGCGCACGCCGTTGACTTCGATATTCAGCTCGTCCAGTTTTAATTCGCCCAGGCGCTGCCCCACGGCCGCGTCGGCATCCTGCAGCAGGATGCTATGAAAACGCGGTTGCAGGCTGTCCGCTTCGTCCGATTCGGTTTCCGCCGCCTGCGGGGTGCGCAGGTAGCCGCTGAACATGCTGTAGCGTTTGGCACGGGCTTCCTGCACGCGGCGCACTACCCGGCTCAACGGAACACCGGCCATCAGCAGCGCCTGCGAGGCGAGCATCACGCTGCCTTCCAGCACTTCGGCCACCACTTCGGTGGCGCCGGCTTTTTTCAGCGTATCGACATTGCTGTCGTCGGCGGTGCGCACGATCACCGGCAGGTCGGGACGGTCTTGCTGGACGTGGCGCAGAATGCGCAGCGCGGAGTGTTTGTCGTCGTAGGTGATGACCAGCGCCTTGGCGCGCATCAGCCCGGCCGCCTGCAACACTTCATGTTTGCCCGCGTCGCCATACACCACACGCTCGCCGTTGGCGCTGGCTTCGTGCACGCGGCGCGAATCGAGATCGAGGGCGATGAAATCGACCGCGTCATGTTTGAGAAAGGCGGCCAGCGCCTGCCCGCTGCGGCCGTAACCGCAGATGATGATGTGTTGCTTGCTGGCCATGCTCCTGACTGCAATCTGGTGCATCAGCACCGCGCTGTTCATCCATTCTTCGGGCGAGATACGGCGCACGATGGCTTCCGCGTGCTGGATCAGGAAGGGGGCGATGAGCATGGAGATCAGCATCGCGGCAAGAACGTTTTGCATCACGTCCTGCGGCAACAACTGCGCGCTGCCCGCCAGGGTCAGCAGCACGAAACCGAATTCACCCGCCTGCGCCAGCCCCAGCCCGGTGCGCAGGGCGGCGCCCCAGTCGCCGGAAAAGGCGCGCACCAGCAGGGCCACGACCAGCGCCTTGAACGGGATCAAAATCAGCAGCAGCAAAATGATCCAGTACCATCCCGCGATCAGGGTGTTCAGGTCGAGCAGCATGCCGATGGTGACGAAGAACAGGCCGAGCAGCACGTCGCGGAAGGGCTTGATGTCTTCTTCCACCTGGTAGCGGTATTCGGTTTCGGAAATGATCATGCCGGCGACGAACGCGCCCAGCGCCATCGACAGGCCACTCATTTCGGTGAGCCAGGCCATGCCGAGGGTGAACAGCAGCACGTTCAGCATGAACAGCTCAGACGATTTTTGCCGCGCGACCAGATGGAACCAGGGGCGCAACAGGCGCTGGCCGAAGACCAGCAGCGCCGCCAGCACCAGCACCGCGTTGAACACGGCTTTCATCAGGGTGGAAGTGAGATTTTGGTCATGCGCCGCCAGTGCCGGGATCAGGATGATGAGCGGCACCACCGCCAGATCCTGAAACAGCAGCACGCCCATGATCTTTTGCCCGTGCGGCGCGTTGAGCTCGGCGCGCTCGACCAGCATCTTGCTGACGATGGCGGTGGAGGACATGGCGAGGATGCCGCCCAGCGCAAGGCCCGCCCCCCATCCCAAATCAAAGAACATCGAGGTCAGCATGACCAGCAGCATGGTGGCGACCACCTGCGCCGTGCCGAGGCCGAACACCAGCCGTTGCATGGCGCGCAGGCGGGCGAGGCTGAATTCGAGGCCGATGCTGAACATGAGGAACACCACGCCGAACTCGGCCAGGTGGCGCGTCCCCGGCGCGTCCGGCAACCAACCCAACAAATGCGGTCCGATCAGGACGCCGACAATGATGTAACCCAGCATGGCCGGAAGATGCAAAAGACGAAACAGCACCACCACACCGACCGCGGCGGCGAGCAAAACCAGAATCAATTGCAGGGAATCAGTCATGCCGCCGATGATGCCTTATCTCGGGCAAGTTGCAAAATCTGTAGCGGCTTGCGCTTGCCCGCGTTTCCGGTTTCAGCCCGACAAGGTTTGGCATTTCCCCTATAATTCATCCCATGAACAAACCGCTCTCCGCTTCACCGCACGCGCTCGATCTGGCGCGCCGGGTGATTACCATCGAAGCCGATGCCGTGCGCGCCCTGGCCGCGCGCATTGGAGATGATTTTTTGCGCGCGATCGAGCTGATCCTGGCCTGCCAGGGCCGGGTGATCGTCAGCGGCATGGGCAAATCCGGGCATGTCGCGCGCAAGATCGCGGCGACTTTTTCCAGCACCGGCACGCCGGCCTATTTCGTCCATCCGGGCGAGGCGAGCCACGGCGATCTGGGCATGGTGACCGCACAGGATGTGTTTATCGGCATCTCTTATTCCGGCGAGAGCGAGGAGTTGCTGACCATCGTGCCGATCCTTAAACGGCAGGGCGCCAAACTCATCAGCCTGACCGGCAACCCGCAGTCCACCCTGGCGCGTGAAGCCGATGTGCATCTGGATGGCGCAGTGGCGCAGGAAGCGTGTCCGATGGGGCTGGCACCGACCGCCAGTACCACGGCGGCGCTGGCGCTGGGCGATGCGCTGGCCGTTGCGCTGCTCGACGCGAAAGGTTTTGGCGAGACCGACTTCGCGCGCTCGCATCCGGGCGGCAGCCTGGGACGGCGTTTGCTCACCCATGTGCGCGACATCATGCACACGCACGCCAACATCCCCGCCGTGCGCGGAGAGGCAACGCTGGCGGAAGCGATTCTGGAGATGTCGCGCAAGGGTCTCGGCATGACCGGCATCGAGGACGAGGCGCACCATCTGCTTGGCATCTACACCGACGGCGACCTGCGCCGCACCCTGCAAAAGAAGCTGGATTTCAACAGCACGCCGATCAGCAGCGTGATGTCGAAAACGCCGCGCAGCATCGGTCCCGACGCGCTGGCGGTGGAGGCGGTGCAGTTGATGGAGCAATACAGCATCACCCAGTTGCTGGTGGTGGATGCGCAGAAGAAGCTGGTCGGCGCACTCAACATGCATGACTTGCTGAAGGCGAAAGTTATTTAATGTCGCTCACCGAACGCCTCAAACCATTGCGCCTGATCGCCTTCGACGTGGACGGCGTGCTCACCGACGGCGGCCTGTATCTGTCCGATTCGGGCGAGGAGTTCAAGCGTTTCAATTCGCTCGACGGGCACGGCCTGAAGATGCTTAAGGCCAGCGGCGTCGAACTGGCGATCATCACCGGGCGCCGCTCGCAATGCGTGTCGCAGCGCGCGGCGAATCTCGGCATCCGGCATTTGCACCAGGGCGTGGAAGACAAACTGGCCACGATGCGGGCGCTTCTGGCGGAGCTGAATTTGCCGCCACAGGCGGCGGCTTACATGGGCGACGATGTGGTCGATCTGCCGGTGATGCGCCATGTCGGCGCGGCGTTCAGCGTGCCCGGTGCGCCGCAACTGGTGCGCGACCGCGCGCATTACGTCAGCCAGCGCGCGGCCGGTTGCGGCGCGGTGCGCGAAGTATGCGAGCTGATCATGACGGCGCAGGGCACGCTGGACGCCCAACTGGGGCGGTATCTGAACTGATGGCCAACAAATCACTTCCCGATAAATTGCGCGCCTGGTTGCCGCTGGTGCCGCTGCTCCTGCTGTTGTTTTGCAGTTATTGGCTCAACCTGCAAGTGCGACCGTTTGTGCAACCCGACATCACCCCGCGCCATGATGTGGATTACGCGGTTGACCGACTGGATTCGGTCGCCCTCGATGCGCAGGGTTTGCCCCATTTCAGGCTTGCCGCCGAAAGACTATGGCATTTCCCGGATGACGACATGACGCATTTGGAACGCCCGCACCTGACCCGTTTTTTTCCCGACCGGACACCGACTGAATTTACCGCCTTGTACGGCAGATTAAACAACCGCAGCGAGGAGGTGATATTGCAGGACACAGTGGTCATCAGGCAGCTTTTGGCGGATACCCCGGGCGAACGGCGTTTCGAAACCGAATACCTGCTGGTGAAACCGAATCTCGGCTGGGCCGAAACCGCACTGCCGGTGCGCCTGACCGATCCGCGCAATATTATCGATGCGGTAGGCATGGAGCTGGATGAAAAAGCGCACACCGTCAAACTGTTGAACCGGGTCAGGGCAGTCCATGAGCCGCTCAGTTAAGTCGTTTATGTGCGCGCTCCTGTTGTCTTGCCTTGCGCCGGCGGCGCAGGCGGATGCGGACGACCGGACGCAGCCGATTCATCTGGAAGCCGACCGCGTGCTGATCGACGAAATCCGCCAGTTCAGCCTGTTCGAGGGGCGGGTGCAGGTGCGCCAGGGCAGCATCCTGATCCGCGCAGACCGGGTGGAAGTGCGCGAAGACAGCGAGGGTTTCCAGCATCTGACCGCGTTCGGCAAACCCGCCAGTTTTCGCCAGCGCTACGAGGGCACCGAGGAATATGCCGAAGGCTACGGCGAGCGTATCGAGTATGATACGCGCGCGGAGACGGCCGATCTGTTCGAGCGGGCACGGGTTAAACGCGGCAACGACGAAGTGCGCGGCGCGCGCATTACCTACAGCACCCGCACCGAGGTATTCAAGGCTCACGGCGATGCGGCCCGGCCCGACCAGCCTTCCGGACGGGTGCGCGCCGTGTTGCAGCCAAAACCAAAGACCGCGCCGGACGCGACTGCCCCCCTGCCGATTCAACCGAGCGAATCGCTCTCCTCCTCTTCACCGGCGACGCCCTGACATGAGCGAATTGCGCACCGCATCCCTCAAGAAAAGTTACCACTCGCGCACCGTGGTGCATGATGTTTCACTCACGGTGAACAGCGGCGAAGTGGTCGGTCTGCTCGGCCCCAACGGCGCCGGCAAGACCACCAGCTTTTATATGATCGTGGGGCTGGTGGCGGCGGACGGCGGCGAAATCAGCATCGATGGCGAAAACATCACCCATCTGCCGATCCATCGCCGCGCCCGCCTTGGTCTCGCTTATCTGCCGCAGGAAGCTTCCATTTTTCGCCGCATGACGGTGAGCCAGAATATCCAGGCGGTGCTGGAATTGCTGGACCAGACGGCGGAGGAACAGGCCGAACGGCTGGAAGCGCTGCTCAACGATCTGCATATCACGCATATTCGCAACAATCCGGCGATCAGCCTTTCCGGCGGCGAGCGGCGACGGGTGGAGATCGCGCGCGCGCTGGCCACCAACCCGCGCTTTATCCTGCTTGACGAGCCGTTCGCCGGGGTCGATCCGATCGCGGTGCTCGACATCCAGCGCATCATCGGCTTTCTTAAATCGCGCGATATCGGGGTGCTGATCACCGACCATAACGTGCGCGAAACCCTGGGCATCTGCGACCGCGCCTATATCATCAACGCCGGCGCGGTGATGGCGGAGGGCCGCCCCGATGAAATCATCTATAATGAGGGCGTCAGA
>Ga0210012_1004404_pt1 | contig 11108 bp, 8 predicted proteins | sample CryGeymeta201504_FD_183974 | JGI IMG/M metagenome (GOLD analysis project Ga0210012, IMG submission 183974) | Groundwater microbial communities from Crystal Geyser aquifers in Utah, USA - Crystal Geyser metaG 2015-04 (SPAdes) (version 2) | ecosystem: Environmental > Aquatic > Deep subsurface >... | reverse complement strand
CAAATCTATTTAAAGGATATTTGTGGAAAAAATAGAATTAAAAATTAAAAGATTATCTGAAGATTTTAATGACATTTCACTCCCTTCATATTCAACGGAAGGAAGCAGCGGAATGGATATTAGAGCCGCTGTAAAAAATCAAGAAATAATTCCATCCGGGAAAGTGAAATTAATTCCTACAAACATTGCAGTAGAAATTCCCAAAGGATTTGAAATACAGGTTAGACCCAGAAGCGGACTTGCTATAAAAAACAGTATTGGAGTGTTAAACTCTCCCGGAACAATTGACTCAGATTACAGAGGCGAAGTGAAAATCATTCTCTTTAATTTTGGTGAAGAAGATTTTGTTATTAAACGCGGGGACAGAATTGCACAACTGGTTCTTGCCAAAACATACTCTGCAGAAATTATTGAATCCTCTAATTTGATTGAAACAGAAAGAGGCGAAGGTGGGTTTGGACATACGGGGAAATCTTAGTAGTTCTTCTTAAATAATTAACAAAAAATTTTCATACATTTGCTGTAGAAATATTGCTGTTGTTAATTGTCTTTTTTCATTCAAACTCTTCATTTTTAAAATATTGGACAAATAAAATTTTTTATGAGCGACTTCATACACTTACATAATCATTCCCATTACAGTCTGCAGGACGGAGCCTGCACGATAGACGGACTGATAGAAGCTGCCAAAAAAAACAATATGCAATCTGTTGCATTAACAGACCACGGAGTAATGTACGGCATTGCAGAGTTTTACAGAAAAGCCGTTGCTGCAGGTATTAAACCTATCATTGGAATGGAAGCTTATATTGTAAAAGAAGGCTCAAGGTTTGAAAAAGGAAGCAGCGATAGTGATGGAGGAAGAAAAAGAATTAAACATTATAACCATTTAATTCTACTTGCTAAAAATCTGCAGGGTTATAAAAATCTTTCCAAATTATCTACTTTAGGTCACACCGAAGGTTTTTATTACAAACCAAGAATAGATCTGGAGTTATTAAGAAAATACAATGAAGGAATTATTTGTTCAACAGCCTGCGCAGGCGGAATTGTAGCTACGGACTTAATAAATAATGACTACGACAAAGCCAGAGAAAAAGCAAAAACTTTCAAAGATATTTTTGGCGATAATTTTTATCTGGAAATTCAAAACCATAAAATGGATTATGAAAAAGCTGTTCTTGAAGGAATGCCGAAATTATCAAAAGAATTAGGTATAAAATTAGTTGCAACCAATGACTGCCATTATATTGAACAGGAACATTCAATTGCTCATAATATATTATTACTGCTTGCTGATAAAACCGGAAGAGATTACAGAGATTTAAGATATAAAACGGATCAGATTTATTTTAAATCAGAAGAGGAAATGAAAGCGTTATTTAAAAACTTTAAAGGTGCTATTGAAAATACTTTGGAAATAGATTCTAAGATTGACCTCAAATTGGATTCCAACGGTTATCACTTTCCTGTATTTCCAATTCCTGAAGACTCATCTGCCAAAACTTTAGACGAATATCTGGAAATATTAGCCGAAGAAGGTCTTCATAAAAAATTTAGTAATGTTACTGATGAAATAAAAAAAAGATTTAATTTTGAACTATCTACAATTAAAGAGATGGGATTTGCCGGATACTTTTTGATTGTACAGGATTTTATAAACGCAGCAAAAAAAAGTAATATTCCTGTTGGTCCCGGCAGAGGAAGTGCTGCAGGCAGTTTGGTTGCATTCACACTTGGTATTACAGGTATAGATCCGCTTAAATATAATTTATTGTTTGAAAGATTTTTAAATCCATCCCGAAAATCTATGCCCGATATTGATATTGATTTTGCTGACGATAAACGAGGTGATATAATTGAATATGTTCGAAAAAAATATGGGAGCGACTGCGTAAGTCAGATAATTACATTCAACCGACTATCTTCTAAAATGGTTTTAAGAGATGTTGCAAGGGTTTTAAATATACCAATACCAACTGTTAATAATATTACAAAATATATTCCTTCAAAATTCGGTAAGGTATTTACAATTGATGAAGCATTAAAAAAAGTACCGGAACTAAAATATCTTAATACAACTAAAGAACCGGAGCTTCAAAATTTAATTAAATATGCAAAAGTACTTGAGGGAATGAACAGAAATGCCTCCAAGCACGCAGCCGGTGTTGTTATTTGTCCTGAAGAAATAAGTAATTTTATACCGCTTGCCAATGCAGTAAATCAATCTGAAGTTGTTACTCAGTATAATATGAAAGAAATAGAAGATGCCGGTCTGCTTAAGATGGATTTTCTAGGTTTGCGTACGCTTACAATAATTCGTGATACAATAGAACTGATAAAACAAAACCATAATAAAGAAATTGATATTGAAAAAATACCATTAGATGATGAAAAAACTTACAAACTATTTTCAAAAGGACAAACAACAGGGGTTTTCCAGTTTGAATCTCCCCCAATGCGCGAGCATTTAAAGAAATTAAAACCATCATCTTTAAATGATCTTTCAGCTATGAACGCTTTATATCGTCCGGGTCCTATGGAATTTATTGATGAATTTATTGAAAGAAAACACGGTAAAACAAAGGTAGAATATCTGCATCCTCTTTTAGAACAAATACTAAAAGAAACATACGGAGTAATAGTTTATCAGGAACAGGTAATTCAGATTGCTAATATTATTGGCGGTATGAGTTTGGCAGATGCTGATCTTTTAAGAAGAGCTATGGGTAAAAAAGATCTGAAAGCTATGGCCAAATTAAAAAAACAATTTTTAACTGGTGCAGTAGAAAATGGAATTAAAAGTAACATAGCAGAAAAAATTGTAGACAACATCGAAAAATTTGCTAACTATGGATTTAATAAAAGTCACGCTGTTGCTTACAGTTTGGTAGCATATCAAACAGCTTATTTAAAAGCTCATTACACACCTGAATTTTTAGCTGCCAACCTAACTAATGAATTTGGAAATTCAGATAAAGTAGCTACATTTTTGGAAGACTGCAGGAAATTGCAGATAGAAGTTCTACCGCCTGATATTAATAGTCCATCTGTTAATTTTAATGTTGAGGGTGGTAAAATTAGATTTGGAATGAGCGCCATTAAAAATGTAGGAATTCCGGCAGTTGAAGAATTGATAAAAATTAAGGAACAATTAAATTCAAATTTTAAAAGTATATTTCATTTTTGTTCAAAAGTTGATACAAGAATTGTAAATAAAAGAGGGCTTGAAGGGCTGGTATTAGCAGGTGCTTTTGATTCTATGAATGATAACAGAGCTTCGTTATTTGCTTCTGTAGAATCAGCATTGGAATTTGGGCATAAGGTACAAAATTCAAAAATAACTTCAGATAATAGTTTGTTTGCTAATAGCCAGGAAGAAATAAAAGTAAAACCACCAAAATTAGAAAATATTCCCAAATGGAATACCAGGGAAAGATTAGCAAGAGAAAGGGAGGTCACAGGATTTTATATAACAGGACACCCGTTAAAAAATTATTTATTAGAATATAATTCATTTGCAACAATTCAACTTGGCAGTGCGCTAGATCATCAAAATGATGAAATGATAAGAGCTTGCGGAGTTATTACTTCAGTAAAAAGGAAAATTGATAAATCAAACAGAACTATGGCTTTTATAACTCTCGATGATTTTTCAGGCTCGTGTGAATGTTTAATGTTTGCAACAACATATGAAAAATATGGACAATATATTGAAGAAGAAAAATGTTTTATAATTGTGGGCAGGCCTGAAAGCAGCGGTGACAATATCAAAATTCATATAGAAGAATTAACACCAATTGAGCAGGTTAAAGAAAAGTTTACAAAGAGTATAAAAATTAATTTAGAAGCACAAAATTTTGGTGATGAGGAAATAGGAAAATTAAAATCCATTCTGAATGTTAATAAGGGGAATATTCCTGTTTATCTTCATTTAAAAAATAATGGACCAAAAGATAAGTTGTTCTTTTTAAAAGACTATAAAGTTAATGCATCTAATGAATTAGTGGATTCTTTGTTTACTATGCTTGGCGAAGATTCTATTCAACTATGCCAATAATTTTGTAATATTATTTACACTATTTAAATATTTTGTTGGCTAACTTAGATACGGTTGTAAAACAATTTGCTATTTAGTATACTTTGCACTTAAAAAAAATTTAATTGGGCTATAATATGACAGCTGATAATAAAAAGTTTTGGGCACTAATATTAGGTGCTTCCTCAGGTTTTGGGAAAGCAGCAGCTTTGCAATTGGCTAAAGACGGTTATAATATTATCGGTGTACATTTGGACAGACAAGCTACAATGTATAATGTAGAAGAGATGATCAAAAATATTGAAGAATTAGGTGTAGAACATAAATTCTTTAATATAAATGCTGCAGATGATAATAAAAGAGCAGAAGTAGTAAATGAATTAAGAAATACTTTAGATAAAGATGCTAGAGTAAAAGTTATTATGCATTCTTTGGCTTTTGGTACACTTAAACATTTCATTAATAGAAATGGTGAACCGGGAATGACTAAAGCTCAATTGGAAATGACAATAGATGTAATGGCTAACTCTTTGGTTTATTGGGTACAAGATATTTATACAAATAAATTATTAGCTGAAAAAGCTAGAATTTTCGGTATGACAAGTTCGGGCGGTCATTCGGTAATTCCAAGTTATGGAGCTGTTTCTGCTGCAAAAGCAGCTTTAGAATCACACATTCGTCAATTGACAGAAGAACTTGGATTTATGGGAGTTTCAGCAAATGCAATAATGGCTGGAGTTACAGATACACCGGCTTTAAGAAAAATTCCCGGAAATGATTTGATGATTGATGTAGCCAGAAGGAAAAATCCAAGAAAGAGATTAACAACCCCTGAAGATGTAGCTAAAATAATTTCTCTTTTCTGTAAAGATGGTGGAGAGTGGATCTCCGGAGGAATAATTAACGCTGATGGGGGAGAAGATGTTGTAAATTTTGTCGGACAAGATTAATTTAATAAGTAACAAATAAAGGATAATAATGAAACCATTTGAAATAACAGATGACAATTTTGAAACAGAAGTTATAAAATCAGATTTGCCTGTTCTAATAGATTTTTGGGCTGCTTGGTGCGGACCTTGCAGGATGATAGCTCCAATAGTAGAAGAATTAGCAGAAGAATATTCTGGGAAAGTAAAAATTGGCAAATTAGATGTAGATAACAATCAACAAACTGCAATTAAATATGGAGTAAGAAGTATACCTACTTTACTGGTATTTAAGAACGGGGAAGTTAAGAATACAATAATTGGGGCTGTTCCAAAATCACAAATATCACAAAAGTTAGATGCAATTGCTTAATTTTTAAATAGCAAATTTTATTTGAAGGCTTGCTATATGTAAGCCTTTTTATTTTTTAACAATTTTAAAATTTATTTATGAATAAAATATTAATATCAGATTCAATTGATGTTAAATGTAAAGAGATTCTTGAAAAAAAAGGAATTGAAGTTACCTATTTACCAAATATTACTGCAGAAGAAATTAAAAAGGGAATAGGTGAATTCAATGGATTAATTGTAAGAAGTAGAACTCAAGTAAATAATAGTTTATTAGAATTAGCAAAAAATCTAAGTATTATTGGTCGTGCCGGAACAGGTTGTGATAATATTGATCTGAATTCCGCTACACGAAAAGGTATTTTAGTGATGAATACTCCCGGTGGAAATACAATTTCTGCTGCTGAACACACAATGGCATTAATGCTTTCACTTTGTAGACATCTGCCCCAGGCAAATGCTTCGATGTTATCCGGTAAATGGGAGCGGGGAAAATATCAAGGTGCTGAGCTTAATGATAAAATATTGGGGATAATTGGTTTTGGTAAAATAGGAAAGGAAGTTGCTTTAAGGTCTATCTCATTCGGAATGGAAGTTATATGTTTTGATCCTTTAATGTCAGAAGATTCTGCAATAAAGTTTGGAGTCAAATTAGTAAGTCTTGATAATTTATTTAAGAAGTCAGATATAATTTCTATCCATGTTCCTCTAACAGATGAAACCAAAAATATTATTTCAAAAAAGAATTTAGCTAAATGTAAAAAAGGTGTTAAGATAATTAATTGTGCAAGGGGAGAGCTGATAGAAGATTCAGCTCTATTAAAATGTTTGATCTCCGGACAAGTATCTGGTGCAGCAATTGATGTTTTTAGAACAGAACCACCAAATTTCTCTGATCCATTATTAACACACCCAAATGTAGTAACTACTCCACATCTTGGAGCTTCTACGCAAGAGGCTCAAGAAAAAGTGGCAGTTCAGATTGCTAATCAAATAGCTGATTATTTTAACGGGAAAGAAATAAAGGGAGCTGTAAATGGTTTGGGAATTGAGGCGATAAATAATCAAGATATTTACCCTTTTGTTAAACTTGGAGAAAAAATAGGCAATATTTATTCACAGCTTAGTAAAAATAAATTAGAACAAATAGATATAAATGTTTGTGGCGAAACTTTACATAAGTTTTCCTTGTTATTGTCTATATCAGTATTGAAAGGATATTTAAATAATAAACTGGAAGAAACAGTTAATCTTATTAATGCTCCATTGTTGGCTAAAGAAAATGGAATTATAATTAATGAAATTAAATCCAGTAGTAATATTGATTATAAAAATTTATTAAGTATTACTTTTCATTCGAAAGATGAAATAAGAAAATTTGACGGTACTGTATTTGGCAATAAAGAAATTAGAATAGTTGGTATTAATAATTATAGAATAGAAGTTAATCCGGAAGGTTATTTATTGTTTTACACTAATGAAGATAAACCGGGAATGCTGTCGTTAGTTAGTAAATTATTAGCGGAGAAAAATATTAATATTGCAGGTTTATCATTAGGGAGAAGAGGGAAAGGTGAAATTGCAATTACTATTATTAATATTGACAATAAAGTAGATAAAAAAACACTGGATACTATTTCTTCTTATCAGGGTATTTCTAATGTGGGTTATATTAAATTATAAGTCATTATTTTATAGACAATATTAACTATTAATTATATTTTTAAAAACTCGATCATAAAACAAAAAAATAACAGAAGGGAATCATGAAGAAAATATTTACTATAATAATTTTAATACTTTTACCTGTGTGTATTGCTTTACCACAATCACAATTTAATTTTAATGTAGATTATGCAAGTTTCAAATATGATTCAACTGCAAATTATATTGAGTTTTATTATTCATTTCCTGGTGATCAGCTTTCACCTGTAGAAAAAGATGGTAAAAATATTATTGAAGGGCTGCTTGAATTACAAATCAAAAATAGTTCAACAAATGCAGACTTTATTAATAAGAAATGGAGAATTCCAAGTTTAGCACCAAGTAAAGATTCAAAAATAAAAGCACAAAATTTAGTTGGAATGATTGCTTTTGTGGTACCAAAAGGCAGTTATACCTGTTTAGCTTTGGGATCAGATAATAATAATCTAAATCAAAAGAAAGATTTTACTTTTTCCTTTGATGTAAATCCATACAGTTCATCTAAAATTAAAATAAGTGATGTTCAACTTGCTTCAAATATTAAAAATGATGGAGTTGATCAAAAATCAATATTTTACAAAAATACTTTGGAAGTAATCCCTTTCCCAATTGATATTTATGGTAAAGGCGCACCGGTTGTTTTTTATTATAGCGAGATTTATAATTTAGATAAAGCTGAAGATTATGATAATCTTGTTTTTGAAACATCTGTTATAAATAACTATAATCAAAAACTGTATTCTAAAAAAGATATTAATGTTCAGAAATTTCAAGCTATAGTTAAAGTTGGTACTGTAAATGTTTCTAAATATCCATCCGGTAAATATAAATTGGTTTTGGCTATAGCAGACAGTGTTAAAAATTTTGGTATTATTTCTACAAAAGAATTTTTTGTTTACAATCCTGATATAAAGAAAGTTGAACCAATAGCTAAAAATACCGGTGGATTATTAGGTTCTGAATTTGCTGTTCTCTCAGAAGAAGAATGCGATAGAATTTGGGCAGCATCTGAATATATTGCTTCTAAAAATGAGAAGGATCAATGGGAAAAAATTAATACTGTAGAAGGAAAACGCGACTATCTATTTAAATTCTGGAAAACAAAAGATATTGACAAAGGAATTCCCAGAGGTGATTTTTACTCTGATTACTTTAAAAGAGTAAAAATAGCATCCTCAAGATTTAAGAATCTTGCTAAAGATGGTATTAAAACAGATATGGGTAGAGTATTTATTATGTATGGTGAACCTGACCAAATTGAAAGATTTCCAAACCAACAGGATACAAAGCCTTATGAGATTTGGACCTTCGAACAAATTGAAGGTGGTGTAACATTTATATTCGCCGACCTAACAGGTTTTTCAAATTATGAACTTGTTCATTCTACAAAGAGACATGAAGTTAAAGATGTTAATTGGCCATCTAGAATAGCAACAAGATAATTTGTTAAAATAAATATTATTTACTAAGGCATTAAATTTTAATTGATTTAATGCCTTTTCCTTTTTTATAATATCATTTTAATTAATGAATGAATAAATTTAAGAACAAAATAAATATCAATATTTATGCAAAATAAAATAGAATATTTTCTATTTATATCATTCAGTTACTTTTTTAAGTTACTCGGACTTAAATTCTCTCGTAAATTTTCAATCTTAATTGCCTTTTTATTTTACTATATTATTCCAATAAGAAAGAAAACCGTGTTTGAAAACTTGAGATATGCATTTCCAGATTTTGATACAAAAACAGTTAAAAAAATATCTTTTGAAAATTATAAGAGTTTTGCTAAAACTTTTACAGAGATAATGTTTCTTCCTTTTATTTCCAGGCAAATGTTAATCAATCAAGTTGAGTGTGAAAATCTTGAAATTGTTAATAACTATCATAAGAAAGGAGTACCTGTAATTTTACTTACAGCTCATTTTGGTAATTGGGAATTTATGGCTGCTTCTACAGGGGTTCAAGTTGGATTTCCTTTGTATGTTGTTATTAAAAATCAGAGAAATCCATATGTTACTGATTGGTTGAAATCTAGCAGGACTAAGTTTGGCAATGAAGTTATCCCTTTGGGCGTTCAGATAAGAAATGTATATGAGGAGTTAAAAGAAAAACAAATAATTGTAATGGCTGCAGATCAAAGGGGTGATGAAAATGGCTTAAGAGTAAATATGTTTAATAGAAAAACTGCTGTTTTCCCAGGTCCTGCATCATTAGCCTTAAGAACTAATTCAAAATTAATTTTATCTATTCCCATTCGTCAAAAAAATAATTCTTATAAAATTATATTTAATGAATTATCTTTAAAGAATTTACCAGAGGATGAAGAAAGCAAAAAGATTGAAATTTGTCAAAGATATATTTCCTATTTAGAAAATATAATAAGAGAACATCCTGAGCAATGGCTTTGGATGCACAAAAGATGGAAACATTAATGGCAAGCAATTTTTAATGTATAAAATTTTAGTAATACAAACAGCCTTTATCGGTGATTCAATTTTAACTCTTCCAATGATTGAAAAGTTAAAAGAGTTATACCATATATCAATAATAGATGTTCTGGCTATACCATCAACAAAAGAAATATTTGAATCTTCTCCGGTTGTAAATCAGGTTTATGTAATTGATAAAAAGAATAAACAAAAAGGATTATTTTCCATTTATAAGTTTTCAAAAGAACTCAAAGCTAATAATTATAATGTAATTTATTCTCCGCACAGATCTTACCGGTCTGCAATTATTACAAAATTACTCAACCCTGAGAAAAGCTATTCTTTTTCTAAATCAAACTTTAAATTTCTTTATACAAATATTGTGCAGTACCAAAAAGATATTCATGAAGTACAAAGAAATCTTGATTTGATATCCTATCCTTATGATAACGAAACTTGGAAGATGATTCCAAAGATTGAGATTTCTAAAAATTCTAAAAACAAAGTAGATGAACATTTTGTAAATTTAAGAACGGAAGATAAATATGCTGCAATTGCACCAGGGAGTATTTGGGAAACAAAAAAGTATTCTGAAAATTATTTTACTGAAGTAATAAAAAGTTTAGTAAATTATTCCTTTATTGTCTATTTAATTGGCAGCAAAGATGATGAAAAATTATGTGAATCAATTCTGAAAAAATCAGGGCAAGTTGTAAAAAATGTTGCCGGTAAATTTTCACTTATTGAATCAATAGAATTCTTGAAAAGGATGGAAATCTTAATTGCTAATGACAGTGCACCGACACATTTAGGTGTATGTGCTAATATTCCTGTCCTCACAATTTATTGCTCCACAGTTAAGAATTATGGATTTTACCCATACAATAAAAAAAGCAGTTATATTTCGTATGATAATTTAAGTTGTAAACCATGCGGTATTCATGGGCATAATAAATGTCCCATAAATACTTTTGATTGTGGAAATTTATTAAAACCTGAAAAAGTTATTTCAAAAATAAAGGAAATGTTAAATGACAGAAACTGACATTGGTATAAAAATTAATATAGATGATAATTTAAAACATGCTGTTTATGTAGCTAAAAAATTATATTTTGAAGGCTCTATATTCATTTACCCAACAGATACGATTTACGGAATTGGAGCCAATCCATTAAATGAGAAAGCAGTTAAAAAGATAGAAAACATTAAAGGAAGAGATGAAGGAAAGAAAAATATATTGCTGATAAATTCAATTGATAATTTATTAGAATATGTAGATATGCACTCTGAAAAATATATGGATTTCCTTCTGGCTATTTGGCCAAATCCGGTTTCTGTAGTATTAAGTTTAAATAAAAAATTTAAAAATTTCATGAATTCATCTAATTGTGCTTTTAGAATTCCAAATCATCGTTTTTGTTTAAAACTTTTGGAAGAACTTAAAATGCCTTTGATTTCTACGAGTGTTAATAAATCAAATAATCCACCATTAAATGAACCAAGCAGTATTATTGAAGAATTTTCAAATTCTGTTGACACAATATTTTATAGTAATAAGAAAAATTATTTTGAAGTATCAACATTGATAGATCTTTCAGGAAGGAAACCAAAGATATTAAGACAAGGTAAAATGAAAGTTAATGATATTATTG
>Ga0210012_1004361_pt1 | contig 11181 bp, 12 predicted proteins | sample CryGeymeta201504_FD_183974 | JGI IMG/M metagenome (GOLD analysis project Ga0210012, IMG submission 183974) | Groundwater microbial communities from Crystal Geyser aquifers in Utah, USA - Crystal Geyser metaG 2015-04 (SPAdes) (version 2) | ecosystem: Environmental > Aquatic > Deep subsurface >... | reverse complement strand
TACATTGGTCTAGAGTGCTACTTGGAGCTCAATCAATAACTTTAAGCATCGTTTCTTTTGCTTCAGGTGCTTTTGCTATTGGATTGCGCTATTTAAAAGACAAATTAATGTTCACTCAAAAGACAAGTTCGGTTTAATATGCTCCATCAACTATCTGAATGGATTCACGAATGGAAAATTAAAGACCGTCGAATTAAGGTATTAGCTAATCATATTTGTAGATTCATACCTAATCATTCAATTTTATTAGATGTTGGTTGCGGTGATGGAAAATTAGCTTTGAAAATTGCGAATAGAACAAACTCAACTACTATTCAAGGAATAGATGTATTATTAAGAAAAGATTGTGCAATTCCAGTAACTCTTTTTGATGGTGAAAAAATTCCATTTGACGATAACTCCTTCGATTATATTCTTTTAGTTGATGTTTTACATCATACTTTATCACCAGAAAAAGTATTTAAAGAATGTGTGCGTGTTTGCTCCAAAGGAATAATTCTTAAAGACCACCTTAATAATTCATCTTTCGATTACCTTACACTTCGATTTATGGATAAAGTTGGTAACAGTAGATTTGATGTTAATTTACCGCATAATTATTTACCCATTTCAAGTTGGGATAGCTTATTCTCAGATAATAAATTGATTATCACTAATAGTATTACTGATTTAAGCCTTTATCCATTTCCCCTAAATTTATTATTTGACCGAAAACTACATGCTATATGGCATTTGACAAAACATTTGTAACGCGAATTAATATTACTCCCGATGATTTAAGTCAACTAGGAATAGCTGAAGAACTTCCTGAATTGGAGAAATGGGAAGCCGCTTTTAAAATTTTTGAGACCGATGAAGATGAAATATCAAAATTTTTAAAACGATATAAATCAATCGGCATAGATTCAGTTGATAAAAAATTAGTAGTTGCAGAATTATTTTGTGGTAAAGGTAATAGTTTAGTAGCATTAGAACGACTAGGATTTAAAAATTTAATCGGTGTTGATTTATCTGAACGATTACTTTCAAATTACAGTGGAATAGCCAAAACCTATGTTGGAGATTGTTTAAATCTAGACATGCTAAATAACGCCTCAATAGATATTGTTATTATTCAAGGTGGAGTTCATCATTTAGACAATTTAGAAACAAGCTTGCCTATACTTTTTAATGGAATAAGTAAAATTCTCAACAAGAATGGGAAATTTGTACTAATTGAACCATGGTTAACTCCTTTTTTACAGTTTGTACATTTCATTTCTGGATTTAGGTTTATTCGAATGATTAACTCGACTATTTGTGCTTTTGCAATTATGGTTTTTTTCGAAAAAAAAACTTATAAGCAGTGGCTTAACAACTCAAAAAATATATATTTAGCATTACAATCCTTCTTTATTGTTAAATCAACCAAAAAGGAGCATGGTAAAATATTTATAACTCTTTCAACTAAGAGTTGATTATCATTCTCGTTTATTAAAAATTATAATTTGTTTATTTTGTGATAAAAAAATCTAACATAATCTATTTTTTTTTAATAAACTTATTTGCCTTATGCATTTTTAGTATTTTTTATTTAAAGTGGATTCATATTAAAAATGATGTTGGTCGAGAATTATATCAAGCCTTTGCAATTGCAACTCAAGGAAAAACACTTTATACGGATCTCACACACTATTTTGGACCTTTAGCTCCTTATTCCAATGCCTTATTCCTTAAACTTGTAGGTGAAACAATTTTCGATTTTAGTTTAATCGGATTAATACTACTTAGTATTTCGGCTATACTTATTTATTTTATCGGAAAAACAATTTTATCTCAAACTAATTCTTTTTGGGCCTCAATAATTTTCATCAGCTTATCTGCAATTAATAATGGTGGGGGAAGCTTTTTTATGCCATATAGCTATTCTCATACATATGGAATTGTTTTAACATTTGTAAACCTATTAATATTATTATATTTAAAAAAAGAGTACAGCTTAAGTTTTCAGTTTCTATATAATGTAAGTTTAAGTCTATTATTATTTACAAAACAAGAATATATTCTAGTTTATTTGGGATTTCAGATAGCTTACTTCTTTGTTTGTCTCCAAGATTTCAAAAAACAGCTTTTAAAAATTGGGTTCATCCAATTCATAACATCTTCAATTCTTATCCTATTTTGGCATCATATACTATTTATTGATTATTCTGTTTGGGAATTACTGTCATCTTCAAAACATATGTTTCAGCAACATAATAGTAGTGTTTTCAAAAATTTCCTTATGCTTTATTCTCCATCGACCTTTATTTTGGCTATTATTACGCTTTTTCCCTATTTCTTTATTATCGCTATATCCCAATTAGTAAAACAGTTTCAATCCAAATGGTTGATTATTATAGCAATTTCTGTTTTTTGCATTTTTCTAAATTTAAATTCTATTACTGAAGAATGGTTAAATAGAAGTTTTTTATGGAATTGGTTAACCCTTTTGTTCACAGTCTATTCTTGTTACTTAATTTTATTCAGAAAACACGTTATTGATAATGTATTTATCATATTATTTATTAGTTTTGTTTTGTATAACCGACAGCAATCGTCTTCTTGGATGTGGCAAGGACTGAATTTATTAATACTAATTTACATCATTCAAAAAATAACAGATTTTTTTAGAAATCCACTAATTAAGCAAATAATAATTGGTTTACTTTTACTATTTGGAATTTATGCCATTCCATTTAAATTGAATCAAAGATGGGATTCACTAAATGTTACAAGTATAACTGGAGAGTCAATTCCAGTTAATAAAGATTGGGCTAAACCAATTCAAAATGCAATTGATTTTATCGACTCAACTCCTATTACTTCAACAGTTTATACAGGTCAAGAAACAGCGTGGCTAAATCTATTAACTCACAGATACAATAATATTCGTAATCAACAATGGTGGGGATATATGAAAGATGAAATTATTGAGGACATTCTTATAACTAAACCAGAATATATTGTTGTTTCAACATATCCAATTGAAAATAAATTTCGTTTATTCGGTGGAGGGAATTTAATCTACGAATCTATTTTACTTAGTTATAATGAGATTCAAACATTTCAAAATGAACATATTAAAATTGAAATTCTACATTTAAATGATTGAATTATCTTCAAGAAAACAAATTAAAATTTTAATTCTTGGAATATTAATTTTAATTGCCTTTGTCTATCTCATTCATGGATTTTCTAATTTAATATCTGGTAATAACTTACCTGTAGATTTAGCTCTTCGGTACTGGCAAGCGAAAGAATTGATTCTTGAGCATAAAAATATCTATAAACTCTCCGAACATGCTCAATATCCACCAAGCTTTTATCTTTTCTTAATACCTTTCTTGCAATTTTTTTCATATCAATTTGCAGATTTAGCTTGGTTATTCGTAAATCTACTTTTAATGCTTTCAGCCGGTTATATTCTAACTAAACTTGCTAAAGATTTACCTAACCTTTTAAAATGGTTTTTGCCTCTTAGTTTTTTTTGTTTTCATGCAATTCCTCATGGACTAGGGGTCGGTCAAGTTCATTTGATTATATCGATTGGATTATTAATTTATGTCTATTTATCTGAATCAGATACAAAAATTTACATATCTCAAACTATTGCTCTTTTTTTTCTAACAGTTGCTCTCGGAAAATTATCTTTGTCAATCCCTTTTGCTTTACTTTTCTTATTTGAAAAAAATCATCGAAAAAACATTCTTTATGCAATACTTATCAATTTCATACTAAGTTGGTTAATTCTTTATTTTGCGAATAGTTCTATTTTAGAGTATGTAGAACTGCTTTTAAAAAACTCAAAAGCAGTTACATCTCTAGGCCACATTGATATTCAACGTCTTACTACTTTTTTAGGATTACCTCCATTTGTGAGTTTAATTTTGGGAATTTCAATGTTGCTTACATTTATTTTTATAATAAAAACATACTTGTCTACAATATGGGACAAATTGGCTATCGCAGCTTTAACTGCTCGTTTTTTCATGTATCATGCACACTATGACAATACTATTCTTATTTTCGTTTTAATAGCATTGTTTATGAAGGCAGCCTCGATACAAGCTAGAAGAATAGAATATCTCATTTTAGTTTTATTTTCATTTAGCTTGATTATACCAGCAAGATTTTTAGAATGGAATGCCCCTACTTATGGTTTATTTCTAATTTTTCAAGTGTTAATATGGTTGAGTTCTGGTTGGTTTATTATAAATAAAAAATACCCAAAAAAGTCTGATTGTTAAGAGCAAGTTCAGATTCCTAATAGTTAATTCAAACAATATTTATTAATTGAATTAGAATTACCCCTAAATATTTATCAAAAATCGTTTTATAATCAAGTTTGAGACCCTTAATACTCAATTTTATAGTTAGGCTTATTAACCAAATTCCAATTATTTTTACTTTCATTTAATAAAAGTATACGACATTGAAGAAAAACGTAAGTATCATAATCCCTGCATATAATGAAGAGGCAACCATTCATCTTGTTCTAGAAAAAGTACTTTCTTTAACATTTGTAGAAGAGGTTATTGTTGTAAATGACTGTAGTGTAGATAATACTGAGGCAAAAATTAAACAAATAAGCGATAGTAGATTGCGTTACTTTAAACATGAAATTAATATGGGTAAAACTGCTGCAATAAAAACTGCATTAACTCAAGTTACAAGCGAAATCGTGATAATTCAGGATGCCGATTTAGAATATGACCCAAATGAAATAATCTATTTATGTGAACCGATTTGGGAGAATAATGCAGATGTTGTATTTGGAAGTCGTTTTCTAGTTAGGAAGGCAAGTAGAGTTTTATACTTCTATCATTTCTTAGCTAATAAGTTTCTCACCTTTTTTTCGAATTTACTAACTAATAAGAATATGACTGATATTGAAACGTGCTACAAAGCATTTCGATCACCAATATTGGTTAATATGCCTATTACAAGTTCTGGTTTTGGATTTGAAGTTGAAGTAACCGCAAATATTTCAAAAACTAAAGCTCGTATATTTGAAACCCCTATTTCTTATTATGGAAGAACCTATGAAGAAGGAAAAAAAATTAGTATGAAAGATGGGCTGATGGCTATTTGGTATATAATTTATTATAACACTAAGAATCAGAAAGAATACCACTCTTTTGTAAACTCTTTTTTAAAGAGTTAGTTTACTCAGTAATGTATTGATAATCGTAATTTGTGATTCTGTTATATACATTTTTTTTTCTACACCATTTAAGCACACATTATTTGGAGTGTTCTTTAAACCGCCACTATTCTAAAATATATTTGTCAACCATTGATAATGATATCTTGTCTCATATTTCTTATAAGACCAATTTTTAAATACTCATTAAACATCTTTATAGGTAATTTCGATTTTAATTCCGACGATTTTAAAAGTCCTATAAATTGTAATGAATAAACTTTTAGCCCACTCCAAAAAGTCGAATTTGTCGATTTACACCTTTCTAATCGTAAAAATTACCGATTATTTCACTGTAATATACTTTTTAGAGTAAGCTCAACTTTAGCTTATCAAAATAATTAGCAGTTTCATAATTATCATTATTGAACTCATTTAAACTATTCATAACACTTGTACCAGCAACCTTATAGTTATGTATAAAAATAAATTTTTTTCTATGTGATATTACCATGATATAATCTTTTTTTTGCTAATTCAATTGAAAGTGTTTATCTAAGTCTTAAAATTAATTAAGTTAAATCAAAATTTGATTCATATTGAATTTTGGTTTATTCGACTTGTCTAGATTTGAAATTGGGGAATCTTTTAAATTAGAAAAGCTTGTCAACCAACATTTTTCATCTTTGGGCAAAATTTCAATTAAACCATAATTATAAAGTTGTTCTTTAAAAATGGGAGTATCTAAAACTATAAGTTTTTTTCCAAATAATTTCGCTTCTTCGACAGTTGTTGACCATCCTTCATACGAACTTGGATTTATCACTATATTGGAAAATCGCATTATAGCCAACATTTCAGAATATGGAATATCTCCTAATAATTGAATTTTTGATTCTAATTTCTCCATCTTTATAAATTCTTTTAAGATTCCCGCATATTCTGGATTTCTGTAATCGTCTTCTTTTCCTGTACAAACTAAATGAACAGTTTCTTCAACTTGAGTCATAACCTCAAATATAAATTGATGATTTTTGTGTTTCCACCATTGTGATGGAAAATGAATATATTTTTCTGGCAAATGATACTTTTCGCGAATCTGGCTTTCTGTAATCTCATAAACCTCATCAGGAATATTTACTGTAAACTGATACACTCTACTTTTAGACGCAGCAAATGGATACAATTTATTGAAAATAGACTGAGCGTGATAACTACTCAATAATATAATATCATAGTCTTTGGCAAACTCCTCAAACTCTTTATCTCTTTTATGAATTTCTTGTTCAGAAAATAATTCAGGCATTTCCACATGTTGAAAATCAGGAATCCAACGTACTGATTTCACATTTGATTGAATATCAGTATTAGCTACTTGAAACGTTAAATCGATTTGATTTATCCACGGATTTAATTTTCGCCAAGTTTTATTTCGTTTTAGTTTCCAATATAATCGATTAAAAGATAGTTTTTTAGGATACTTCTCAACATGAGTAAAATCAAATGGATACTCTGTCTCTAATTGCTCATTTTCTCGTTTTAGTCTATGAAGTATTGCACCTGATTCTTTCAGTGCTATCATGATATTTTTTAAATAGTTATGTCCACCTTGCCAACGCGAAAAATAAGTATCATCAATTAGAATATGCATCTTTTACCCACATAATCATTTCTTGTATTCCATTTTCAATATTTACTTGAGGAGTAAATCCTAATTCTTGCAATTTGGAAATATCAGCAGTCCAATTTAATGGATCTCCTTTTCTAACACTTCCATTAAAAACATATCGAGTTTCATTATTGGCGAATTCTTTGATTTTCAATGCTAAGTCTTTTATAAATAATTCTTTTCCTGATGCACAATTATATATTTCAAACCCTCTTTTTTTAGTTTGAATTAAACACTGAACTGCTTGAACTATATCTGATGCATGAATGAAATCTCGACTTTCATCACCAGTTCCATAAAACTCAATAATCTCATTATTATCACTAGTGGAAATTAATTTCCGAGTTATTTCAAACACAACCTGACGGTTTAATCCTTTTCCATAAGCAGAAAATATCCGAAGGATTGAAGTATTTAAACCATAAATTTTCGAATACTCTTCACATAATAATTCCCCCATTCGTTTATGATAACCATAAGGTGAAATAGGTTGAACAAAAGAGTTTTCAGTAATAGGAAGTATTTCAGGATTTCCATAAACCGCAGCACTTGAGAAAAAAATAAAATGGGCATCTGGTTTATGCAAACGTAAGGCATCCAACAACATAGCCGTTCCTGGTACACTTATCGAAAAATCTTCATAAGGCGATTCCACGGATTTTGGTACAGATGCGGTTCCAGCAGCATGAATAACAACATCTGGCTGTTCATTTTTAATCACATCATAAATTCGATTATCCGGTAAATGCAGATTTAAATAGTGAATAGTTTCGAATTGTTGATTTATAGCTGCATGTGATAAACCAAGAATTTCATAATTCTTTTTTAAAAAAGATTCAGATAAGTAGGTTGCTAAAAAGCCGGATATTCCAGTAATTAAAACTTTCATTCTGCTTTCTCCAATAAATAGGAGTACAATCGGCCTGGATCATTTAAGCGCTCAGAAGCTCTATCGCCGTATTTTGAAATAATATTCTGTGCTGACATAAATCGACTCAAATAATATTCAATTTGATTCATATCGGATTTAAGTAATCCACGAATTTTCATTTTAACAGACTCTTCAGTTTCTGGGAAATAATTAAAAATTGAGCTTAGTGGGCTGAATTTCGATTTGATTTTTAAACCTGAATTTATAAAAGCGTTCTCATAATCAGTTAGTAAAAAAGCATTTTCTCCACCATAGAATTTGTGTAGGGGATGTCGATTCAAAAAAGCCTGTAAATCTTCTGGTTTTGAAATAACATGATCTCTTAACGTGAGTACTAAGCCACCTTTTTTTAATACTCTTCCAATTTCTTTCAAAAATTGGGTTAAATCTCTAGCATGATGTAGAACTTGTCGGCAATATACAACATCGAAAAAATTGTTTTCAAACGGTAAGCTTTCGCCAAACTCTTCAAAAACGTTAATGGGATTTTTGAGATAATCATTCAAGCTCCGAATTGCACCTGACCCAATTATAAGACTCGAATCAGGTTCTAAAGCGAAAACTGAAAACTCATTTTGTGCAAAAGCAAAACTAGCTATTCCATTTCCAGCTCCAATATCTAATAGTTTTCCGCCTTTTTTAGAATTAACTAAAGCTAATGAATCTTTAAACTCTCGACTTTTTTCAAAAGTACGAGCAGCATCAATCGGTTTTGGATGAAAATAACACTGCTCAATTAATTCTTTCGAGGCCTTATTCTGAAAATGGATTACAGCTTCTTCCCAAGTCATAGATCTTTATCGTTCATCTTCGGCTAAGGTTCTAATTAGTTTAGCAGGATTCCCTCCAATTATACTCCATGCAGGGAATGATTTTGTCACAACTGAACCTGCACCAACTATACAACCTTCTCCTAATTGAACACCTTTTAAGATAATTACATCAAAACCAATCCAACATTTATTTCCAATAACTACAGGTTCCATTTTTACATAAGTCCAATCTTTAATTCCATTTCCCCAATTTGTAACATCATCTTTTCGTTTTGAAAATTCGATAGCATGTGAATTATGGTCAACAATGGATACACCCCAAGAAATTAGAACATCATCACCAATTGTAATTGATTTAGCAGAAACTAATTTTGTTCCGCCACCAATAAATGTTCTTGAACCGATAGAAAGTTCAGAATCAGATTTTTCAAAATATATTTTACAATTTATTAATGAATCGGCACCGACTATAACTTGGTTTTCAACAGAATTCCATGAAATTAAATGAGTATCTAATTTTGTGTTTGATCCAATTTCAAATGTACCAACTATTGTAAAGCTTTTTTTCCTAAATAATCTATTTAAAATACGTTTTATCATTAAAAATTAAGATTTAATTTATCCAATAGCTCATATTCAGGTTCAAGTCTCGGTTTTAATAATTCTAACATTTCAGATTCTTCAACTGTAAGCGAATATTTTGATTCATTCCGATAAATGGGCTTTAATTCCATCTTTGATATTTCTGATAAATCATTTGATATGAATGAGTTAATACTTTTTATGCTTATAACTTTTGATATTTTATTAACATTTTTCATTGCTTCCAAAACAGAGTAATTTGTACTGAACATGTATAACTGTCTTAATAAATGCTCTTTTGGTATTTGATTAATAAAAGATTGAACTCCTTTTTCAATCCACAAACCTTCAGTCTTCATGACAGGATGTTGACTTTTTGTAATTTCAAACATTTTAAGCATTTTGTAGTGAGAGGTTATTCTCTCAAAAGGATCTCTAAGAACGGTAATTGTGTATGTATTTTTTAATGTTACTATTTGTTCGAATGGGTTATGACTAAATCCATAAAAATAACTCTCTTTATTTAGTTTTTCCACATTCCAACCAATAACATTTTTACCATTTGCATTAATAATTAATTTTTGGCTAAGCTCTTTATATAAAACTTCAGGATTTCCCAGTCCTGATAACAAGGAATAGTTAATCGATGAACCTCCAGTTTTCCGAATATGGTAAAAATATATCTTTCGCTTTTTAAATAGATTCATTTCTTAAGACTTTTTAAATATCGAGATAAAATGTACATATTTAATAATACAAACTTTCTAGTTGATTTAGATTTCTTAGTTGATTCATCATTATTAGTAAAAAAACCAGGGTCCGTTTTAGTATTCGTAGCTTCAAATGTAAAACCAATATTTGTAATCATTGAAGAACCTGGGTAAACAACTTTTCCATTTTTTTTGAATACATGAATAAGAAAACGAATTCCCCAAGTTTTTAAGTCTCCACTTGCTTCTTTTGAAACTATATTAGAATAAGGGTAACCTCCAAGTAAATTAAACCAATATCTATAGAGTTTATTATTGTTTAGTTTTCTAACAAAAGATATAACTTCTTCATTATTAGATGTTTTCCATTTAGACTTCCAAGTTGCCCAAGCCCAAGTAGAAATATTGGGTAGATATACTAATTCATACTTTTTAAAGCTTTTAATCGGAAATTGAAATGCAGTAATTTGATATATATCAGATTCAGCTTCAAAGCGATTTAAATTAGTATTTAAAAAAAATAATACATCTTTTTCAATTATAATATCGTCTTCTAATACAATAACTCTGTCATTTTCTTTAAAAATGTCTTGAATTCCATTTATAATTTGATGCGATAAACCCTTATTTTCTTTTGATTTTATAACTGTAGTTGTTTTTGCCCAATTCCTAGACTCAATTATTCCTCTAACTTTTTCAACGTTCACATTATCTTGATCATTTTTATGCCCATCTGAGAATATGTAAAGATTAAAATTTTCAATCTCGTTAGCTTCGGATAATTTATTTAGGCATCGAAGTGTAAAATCAGGACGATTATAAACAAATAAGACTATAGGAGCATATTTCATTCTATTGATAATTCAAGACTTAACTATGTTAATTTTTATTTTTTCAAAAATTTAAGTAAAGCAAGAATACTAATCTCTCCAGTAACTTTCCATATTCTTATTAAGATACTAAAGCTTGCAAAATATATTCCTCGCATAATTTATATGAACTATTTAAAAGATCTGATTTATGATATAAATTATCTCACTAGTTATACTAAACTTATTCAACGCTTTATTGGATATGAACCACATAACTGATATTTTACTACAAGAATATGAGATTAATGCGCAATAATTAAGATTTCAATATCATTTTAAGCAATTGGAAACCTCATTTTTAAGAACAATTTCGACTTTTTATTAATGCTCAAATACAAGAATATCTTCAATCTGTGAAAATAATAAGTTTCTTTTACTTCATTTTTACCAAAAATTTGTACACAAAATGGTAGCAATTATTGATTATGGAATGGGAAATCTCCATTCAATTCATAATATGATTAAAAATATAGGAGAAGA
>Ga0210012_1004353_pt1 | contig 11201 bp, 7 predicted proteins | sample CryGeymeta201504_FD_183974 | JGI IMG/M metagenome (GOLD analysis project Ga0210012, IMG submission 183974) | Groundwater microbial communities from Crystal Geyser aquifers in Utah, USA - Crystal Geyser metaG 2015-04 (SPAdes) (version 2) | ecosystem: Environmental > Aquatic > Deep subsurface >... | reverse complement strand
AAAAATATTACTTTATGTTGGCGGCGAAGTCCAATAGAATAGTATGCCTAATGCTGTGTGGGTCATTCACTTGCACTTTCAGAAGTGCTATCGGAAGCTAATCCTTCGTCTCGTACTACTACTGTTAATACAACTGGTGAATTCCGCACGGCAGTGTAAGAAAAGGAAGAGACTTGGGCTCAAAATCTAATGGTTAACAGTCTGTAAATGTAGTCTGTTAATGTAGCTAAGACAATGATAGTATGTTTAAGGTAAGGTGCTGTATCGGAAAGCATAATAGTAATGAGCGGTGTGGTGTCATCGCCTTGCCACAAAATTACTCGTGACATTTCTATAGATGGAAAAGCTCCATCCGATCTCGAGAGGTGCAAGGCGGTGGACCGCAATTGTGTGTGCTTCTTGGTGTGGAAAGAATGATTGAATGTAGTAGGTCGGCACGCGGGGGTCAATGTGCGCAGAATGTCTGCGTGCGTAGTGCATTTCTGTCTGTGCGTGTGCAGAGCGGTGAAGTAGTAGTAGTAGCAGCTCAGCGGCTGGTATGATATGGCGGATAAAAGCCAGAAAGCATTTCAGGTCTTGAATCTTGAAGTGCAGCGGGGAGTCATTCTAGTAATAGCAAACGCTCCTGGTGACACTGACGGGAGAGACAACGCGTGGACCAGCAGATGATCCTTGAGGTTGGAGTGCATCCGCAACCTCCAGTACGTCGTCCATTGGATCAGAAACGACTTGGTGACTGTAAAGCTCCATCAGGCGTCCCCGGACGCTTACGAAGAAATCTTGTTCACCAGGGGAAATGAGACTATTAACAAAGTTAAAGTGTTTCTCGAGCATGGCTCTGTCAGCAGCTGAACAAGCCGTCTGACGTTGCTCCATGGCGTTCAAGAGAGCCGCCAAGGCAATGCGCGAAGCCCTCTGTTGAATGCACCTGTAGTCTAGGACAGCCAACTCAATATGAAAGCGAGCAGCTTCAACAGTGTCGTGATCCAGCTGCTGATCGGCAGGCAGAATCATCAAAAAATACTGCAGAAAAGTAAAAGGAGTTGGGGGGTGCACCTTCCATTCCAAGGTGTGCAGAATCTCCTTTTCCATCAAAATCATTTGGGGCTTGGTGAACTTTTCTCGACTGAGATGAATCATCACATCCATGGATAGAAAACCTTGGTGGCATTCCATCTTGATGGTAATGTAAAGACAGGTCAGAGATAAGAGCTGGAAGTGACGCTTGCTGAGGCCTTCAGAGTGCTCGTCAAGATACTTAGCAAGGTATCGATCAAGCAAGTTCATGAAGACTGCTACGCGTTCTCTAGGTAGTTTGAAATGATCTACCACTGTTTACCGAGAAATCAATAAGGTGATGGTGTTAGCTACTTTAACACAATGATATAAAAATTTGCACCAAGGAAAGATTTTTTCCACCAATTCAATCTGCATTTACGTACAATTGTATCCCCATTCACAAATAATCTCCCGCCAGTGCTCTTTGATCTTCTCTCCAAAAGTATCATCATCCGCTAAGCCAAAGGCAGAGGGTCCTTGCGTGACGATCTTGGAGAGATTGGTAGGAGGAAGCTTAGGGATGATGCCCAGGAAGGGATTAATGTAGTCTCTAGTTGAGTAGGCTTCATTCTCTTGCTCGAACATCACTTCTAGCCTTTCTCTCAAGTCAACGAGGACAGGGGCTGCCATGGTAATAAAAAAAATTGAATGATGCTTTTTGACTTCTTTCTTCAAGATTGGATTTTGTGTGAAAGGCGACGCATACGCTCGTTTCAAGATTTTCGGCCTTTGCTTGGAGCGGATGCGACCACCACGCACTGGAAGTAGAAAGCTACCCTCGGAGTACCTGGTACCAACCGAAGTTCTAGTACCAGGTACTGAAAAAATTAATAGTGAGTACTACTACTAAACGTACTGAGCAGTCAGGATAGCTACTAGAGATCTACTGCCGTACCAGTACCTACTAGTAGTAGTGCTACTTAGCTACTACTACTAGTAGAGAGTCTACTACTAGGCTACTATTAGGTACGACTACTAGGAGTACTACTAGACTATGGTAGTACTAGACTACTGGTAGTAGAAATAGTATATTTGTCTACTGCTCCTAGTAGTAGCGGTACAGTAGTACTCGAGTAGTCTACTAGTAGAACTGGTAGTTTACTACTCCTCCTTTCTATTGGTGGTGGTAATAATATTACAAGAAGATTTCTTCGCGGCTTCGTGGAGCCTTCTTATTCGTCGGCCTGCATCCTATTTAAAATAATTTTCCCGATTTAACCACTATCAAAAGATAGTAAATTTTGTCGGAATCAGTAAGGTCTACAAATACTATTTGTGGGTGAGACAGTGGAAATAGGCGTCGTCATCCGAGGTCTGATAGGAAAATCCGATAGAGTGCCGCACCATAAGTAATATTTTCGCAGGATCCTTCCCAATGCCGAACTAATGAACGTGTGCCTTACCGAATATCTGGTAAAAATATATATTAGTAATAAAATCCAGAATTTTATGTATGTTTAAACATTTGACTTGATTCGTTCGGCTTTCTTTGATGAGTAGTGTATGCATACTTGGTACTACTGGTAGCTCTATTCAGAATTACTGAACGTAAACAGTCGCTTGCTCCAGATGGCTTAGTCTAATACACCGAAACAGTCGCTTGCAGACCTTTTCGCAACAACGAAAGAGTCTCCAACCAAAAAAGAAGTAGCGCAACCTAGGACGGAACTACTATGCAGAAACAATAGCCAACGAGCCTTGAAGCTAGCGCCGCTGGAACAAGTTTATTCGGTCTTTTCCCTGCTTTGCCTGCTTGCACTGGCTGCTGGACAAGAGGACCAGTGTGTGCTAATGATGATTATTATGTAATGGATCGACTGCACGCCGGAGCTCAATAGAGCAATCTTTGTTTCTCGTCACTAAAACAATGCTAGCGGTATCGCGCTGGTTTAGTTCCTTATTATTCTAAATTTTTTAGTGCCTCCAGTAGCTAGTAGTATTTATTTGAACCTACTACTCAATACTTTCCCTACTACCAGGTACTGTAGCCACTGGTAGTAGCTATGGCGGACTAGCTAGTACTGTAGCTGCTGTTAGCTAATTAAGTACCAGGTACCAGGTACTACTAGTGCAAGAAAGGGCGCTCTCCCCTTGACGCCAAGTTCCCCTTCCAGCCAATGCTTTCCGGCACGCGGCATCATGCGAACATTAATTTCAGTCGTCCTTCTGCTGGCTCCGATTCAACCTTGTTGCTGGTCAATTAATTATTATTGTTATTATTTATTTGTTTTTCTAGTAGTACAGTACTACAGTACTAGTGTGCTAGTAGTACGGTACTAGCTGGTAATAGCTACTGTAGCTACTGTAGTAGTTATAGTACTGGTACCTGGTACCTGGTAGCTATCTAGTGTAGTAGATAGTTGTAGACTAGTAGTACCAGGTACCTGGTATACAGTACCTACCTGTAAGTATTTTGAGGAAACAGGATCGCGAGATTTATGAGAAGATGTCCCTGGTAATGATGAACAAGAGTAACACTTGCGTCCCAATATTGATGAGACACGTGGATGCAAATTCGCGCGATCGTGGTTTTCAACAGCATTGGGTACTGAGCCGCCTTTTTCAAAAAAATATTGACGCGAGAATTCCGTCTCCTATGCTAAACTCTCGAGAAGCTGATTGATTTTTTATCTTTTTTTTATATTATTTTCCTCCTTGGCGCGTCTTTCAAAGGTCAAAAGCGATTACTCGTACTGTACTTAATAAGCACTCATAGCCATCATCAATATCGAAAACCATAGACGGTGCAACTCTAAACACGATTAGTCCCCAACCATTATGAGGTCATCTCGCAAGCGAAAATCCCGACAGCTTCGTTTGGTTGATCCGAATGAAACAGAAGGCTCATCGTGTGCGCCCCCACGAAAGACTAAAAAAAGCACCACCAACTGCAACAACAGCTCCAACGACGAGACGGATGAGAATCTCTTGTTGGAAAACATCGAAACGAACAAGTCCGGTACCAAAAATACCAACACCAACAACAACAAGTTGCTGAAGAAGAAGAAAGCCTACCGGATGATGACACCAAATGGCGTCCGCAAATTACTTTTGGCGGAAGACTACACCGAACCTGTGGTGATCGGATTGGTCAAAACCCATGCTTCTTCTTCGTCCTCTTCAACTACAGATAGTGACGGCAACAACAAATATGCCCTAGGCTTTCATTTATTTGATACGGAACTTCAAACACCCGTCTTGGTGGCCCGGGATGCCTGTGACGATTTCTTTGCTGCCCGCAGCAGCACGAACAATACCAACAACCAACACGACCACTGGCTCGTCCAAATTCAAGGGTACATTACGAGCACTGTCAATGCAACGGCCACGTCGAATCCCGCATTTCAACCATTCTTATGTATTACAAGTCTTTTGCTGGTAGCGCGGCTGGAAACTTCGTGCTACCATTCTCCTGCTACTTTGAATGCCCCCGCCAACACAAACACAACCATGACACCTGCTAGAAAACCTCAATCTGACAACAAACTAAAAGTCCAAGGAGGAACATCCGCAGCTGGCATCAAAATGTTTCTCGAACAATTTGACTACACGACGAAATCATCAGACAGCGCCTCTTTTCAATCCGCTCTGCTGGATTACAAGTATCGTCTGGATTTGCAGCCATGTATCACCTTGCGACCATCTCACGAACGTACCTACGAGCAAAATCGTACAATGGTGCAGGATTTTTATCATCATCACAAGGCCATGCAGACACTTTTGGATTCGAATCCACTTTTACATCCCTACAGTCGTAGTAACAGCATTGATTTGACGCATGCCCACAGTCAAATTGCAGACGAAGCCGTAGGAGCCATGGAATCCGATGCTAGTACTACGCAAGATGATACCACCACCCCGACAACTGATCTAACCTATTTGGAAGAGCCAAGGTCGGCAATGAAAGCCGGACAAACGGAACAAAAGCCTATGCAAACACCGCAGTCACAACAGCTTCCGCCGCAACACGAGCTCTACTTTGCAGCACTGGAGGAATTTATTGAATCTCAAATTGATCGGCAAAAGGCCAGTCTCACCTCCAATGCGGGAAAGGCCAGTTCCAAGGTTGCCGCTCAAGTGGTGGAACAATACAAGGATACCCATGACGATATCATGTGCACTGTAATGGGTGTAATGGAAGGAAGTCATCATCGTCGTCGTCGTCATTTATTCACCAGAAATTGCACCTTTGTCCAAGATTGGGTAACATCGAATGCGATTCGACGTTGGCATGATGCGCTGTGTGGAAATGGACTCACGGAACATCCAGGAAGGTTTCGTACCAAAACCGTCAAGGCGGGACGCACCGTCTTTCGACCGGCCGACAAGGTAATGCAAGATTTGCAGGATGATTTGTTTCCGGCGTTTGCTCTACTGGAAGAACAGTTGACACGACATTTGGCGACGTCGCGAGAACAGGAGGCTGCTACGGCCGCCATGACCCTCGGAGCTGCCGTCTTTTTTGGGTTGGTTGATGTTCATCCCTTTGCCGATGGTAATGGCCGATTGGCGCGGCTCTTGGGGAATGGAGCACTTCGGGCCGTGGGGTTGCCCTTTTGTATAAATTGGTTTGCTACATCGGCGCAACGACGGGAATATGTCCTGGCAACGCTCATGACACGACGAAATTTGACTCTAGTGTATCGTGGTGTCAATATGGACGATACAGCGAAGAATGAACAAATGATTCGAGATGCCATGGAAGCTGCAGGTTTGTATTTTCCCTTGGTAGCGCTCTTGATGGATCGAGTTCGAAAGGCCATCGACGAATTTGTCCAATTGCAACACTACAAACAGCTTTCGCAGATGGAGCACGAAGAATGCAAAGCGGCGCGTCGCGTCCGAGAACGAGCAGCTGCGGGGTCGTGTCTCATTTGTTTTGACGACAATCCTAACATTGCCACGTTGTGTTGTGGTAAGGCGGTTCATTTAAATTGCATTGCCGAATGGCTCTCCAACAATATGACTTGTCCGAATTGTCGTGAAACATTACCCAAGGTACAAACAAGACCAGAAAGCAGCTCGATCGATCAATACATGGAGTCGCAAATGCAGTCCGCCATTGCCCGTGCTGTCCAATTGCAGGAAGACGAAGAGCTAGACGAGGATGACTCAACTTCTATAATTGAAGACGATATTGGCTCTGATACGACTGATCTTAGCGAGGATGGCGTATTTCATTATAGGGAAACAGTGGAACAGGCTGCTAGGGATATGGAAGTAATTCAAGCCGCTGTCGAATTGGCTGGTAGAGAGTTGCAGAGGAATCGCCGTGCAGCAGATGAGAGCGATGACAATGACAGCACGGATAATACTGGAGCGTATGCACAGGGAGCAGAAGAGGAGGTGTACGAGGAAGAAAGCGGAAATTCTGAGGAACCAGAAACAGATATCCATCGTCCAGGTCTCCGCAGAGAGCCTTTCGTTGATACTACTGATGAGGATGATGGTAGCAACAGTGGCCAAGAATCTCTGCACAACGTTGATGCCAATGATTCCCTAACTGACGGCGGTTCGACTGTTAGTGTCCAATCCTCGGACAACCATCAAAATGTCGACAATGCTACACTTTCTGTGGCTCATTGTTATCATTGCCGCAATCGTGCCGCCCAGGAGTGCATCAACTCGTGCTGTGGGCGGTGTTGTATCATACATGGAGTCTGGGAGTGCCATCGTCATAGTGGCTAGTTTTTGAACGTATTCCTCCCGGCTACTAAGGAAATGTAGGGCAACAGCTGCTATAGCAAAGAAAATGGATCCACGGTGCAAGGTGACCATCCCACTCAGAAGCCCCAGTGTTGCTAGATGTGCTGTCATTGTCATCGCCATGGCCACAGCCACATATTATTACCTTCTTCAAGGCTTCTTGAAAAATCATTGTTGCAATTTCCTTCTTGTCAATGTCACTTATGGAATTGAAGTCCTCAATAAGACCAGTACCATCTTTCCCAAACGTTTCACCAAGTATCTTCATTCCACCTTCATTCCACAGTTTCCTGTGCTGTTTTACACTAAATAATAAATTGAAAATTGAAAAATCAGTCTTTCACAATTCCAGAAAACTCGATCAGCAGTAGTTTCTTTTGGTAAGAATGGCACAGAAAAGGGCAGGATGAAAATTCTCGGTGGAATGTTTGAAGAAGATGGTATTGGTCCCACCCTAGACTTCAGTTCCATTAGTGACAATGACAAGGAGGAAATTGCAACAATTATTTTTCAAGAAGCCTTGAAGAGTGTAATATGTGGGGCTTCTGAGCAGGATGGTCACACCGTGGATGCATTTACTTGCTAAAGGGGCGTTTGCCCTACATTTCCTTAGTTGCCAGTAGGCTTTCTGTACAGATCAAAAAACTTTGGAAGTCAAAACCCACGATGATATCTCCCAGAAAAAAGCAGTTGGGAATGCCAGGAATAGCAAAACATTGGAAAAAGTCTCAAAGAAGAATAGTACGTTGACATTCCCATCCATTGAAACATTACCAGCAAAGGACAAAGAGTAACCTGAAGTTGAAGCTCCGTCAATTGCAACGTCCAAAGAGGACGGCTCCCTTTTGAAAAGTGAGAAACAAGCCCACTGGCATTTGGTTGAAAGATGCTGCGCTGGTAGCGATCTCTTTGATGAAAGGCAACGATAACTTGGCAAACTGTACAATGCTGGCGGCAGTGCCATCTATAGATCGATCTCAATGGCTTGGGCCCCATCTATTAAAAACACGACAAAAAATATTACAACAAAAGCTCTGTCTGCTGCTTTGTCTCGGGACCCATCTCCATTGACAGGACATGCACGACAAAGATCCTCCCCAATTGCCCGCCCGCATGACTAACGCTTTGATGCAACATGTCGCCCACCCATAAGATCGGTGTGAAGGGTTGAAGGAAGTTTTTGCTGCACTCTTTGTCTCTGTGAAAAAGATTAGAATCCGTTACGTTCGTTGGTCCGAGAACAGGACATCTGTCACAGGAGCACAGATTGACAAGCCAAACCAATTTGATGATGTAAAAAGTAATTCAACATGATCAGATCCATGCAATCTGCAAAGATCACCACTCTGAAAGTAAAGGTTATCTGGATATTCGACCCGTTTTGTGGAACAAACCCAGGAAAATCCCTTCAAGGCTCCCATGGCAAATATTTCACAGACACATGTCGTCGAAATGGTTTTCAATGTGTCTGGACCGCCTCTTCAGACAATCGCAACGGGTGCTATGACGAAGAAAATGGCCAGGTTGAAAATGGCCAGGTAGGATGGTCGCCACGAGACTGAAAAGAATGTTTCTTATCGTCGCAGTACACTCTTTTCTGAAGGTATCATATTCCGAGCAATTGTATTATTACTACTAGTATCCACGACTTAGTTGTAGGAACGCACACTTGTTTCACTTAACTGTCATATTATCGTAGTAGTAGCTACAGTAGCTACTAGTAGTAGTGGTAATTACTACAAGAACATTACTACCGTACTTTCTTGCTTTCTTCGGCAACTTCATGTATCAATATTCATTATTTTTTGTATTTCATTTCAGTGATATTAGTGTCTGTTGCTCACGGCCACCTCTTGACAGCACCCTGAATATCGCATTGTTTAACTTTTTCTAGCATAGAAGAGAGCGTATCTGCTTGGTAGATGAAGTTGCGGTAGTTTCATTTGCGCTGAACACTGAACTTTCCATTTCATTGGATTGACAGAGGAACGAGAAAAGTTTGTGAGAAAGTTGAGATTGAGTATTTTACTCCAACTAATCAATTTCCAATCATGCAGTCTCGGCATTATTCCAAAAATGGTACTTATAGTAATTTATTGCTGCTCTCCCTATCACCATCCTTCCTTCTTTTGGCACTGGGAATTTTTGTTGGCCAATACGGACCAAGCAAACAGGAGCAATCAACTACTCAATTAGTATCTTCAGATATGGCATACTCCTTCGTGGAGAATGTACTGGTGCCTCTCTATACATCAATTGTATTGCTCTACTTGAGTTTGCGATTTCTGCAGGCAAGTGTTCTACGTCAGCCGCGAAGTATCAGCACATTTGCCAGCCTTTTGGCCAAGTATTCCGCATCGGTCGCCGGTAGTGTACCCCGAGTTACAACCGATCAACAGCTGGCTCGGTATGAGTCTGCCAATGAAGAGGCCGAGCAACCGATCGACATGTCAGGAAAGTACAAACTCATTTCGTTGGAAAATTTTGATGCATTTTTAGCCGTCCAGGGAGTCCAGTGGGCCTTGCGCAAGGCTGCCTGCAAGGCCCGTCCTGTTCACAACATTATTCACCGGGGCAATGTCTTGACCATCAAGATTGAAGGTATCATTTTCACAGAAACGACGTACATTATCAATGGACCACCTGTAAAAATTGATATTCGGGGTCGAATATTTATGGATCGTGTAGCGTATCTCGAAAATGGCAAAGGAATTCGGGGCACTAAAGAAGCCGTTACGGAGAATTATGATGTCTTTATTGATCGCGTCCTGTCGGACGACAAGCAGCAGATCCTGCTGACGAGTCGCGCCGTCTTTCGTGATGGTAGAGAGAGCATTGAGAGTCGACAGGTCTTTCAAAGAATAGAATAAATATTTTAAACCTGACAGTAGATGAACGTTGTCAAAGTGTCATAAATTGCGGAGAGTGGGGGAACGTCGTCAAAGCTTAGTTTTATCTCTGCCCTTCCGTGTTCGCTAGCCCGTATGTATGCCGGTATGTAACAATGATCCTTTTTCATTGCTTTCAAAAAAAGCACATCTACTCTGCGCAGCCATCCAGATCTCCACAAACAGCGGTGCGTCTCCTACTCTACTTTGCAAACAAATAATATCGAGAATTTTACATAAATTAAAATGTATTGGTATTTATTTTTTGCTTACTCCATTTACTGTCTAATCACACCGACAATTCTGTGTTTCCATCATCTGTTGGCGATGCTATTAAATGTATTGGTATTATTTTTTGCTTACTCCATTTCCTGTCTAACTACACCGACAATTCTGTGTTTCCATCATCTGTTGGCGATGCTACAATGTGTACAATATGGCGCTTCTTTTTGTGATGAGGATGGCGGGTAAATTTGACTTGACCTGGTTGAGTTGCAAAGATGGTGTGATCCCTTCCCATGCCCACATTTTCACCGGGACGAAATTTGGCACCTCTTTGTCGCACTACAATAGATCCTGCCTTGGCGTGCATTCCTGGATATATTTTAATACCAAGACGTCGTCCTGCTGAATCACGACCATTGGAAGAGGATCCTCCCTGCTTTTTGGTAGCCATGCCACGGATTTGTGACGATGCAAAGGTATTCTTGGTATTGGTGAATGCAGAAGTGCGCAAAAATTGATGAGCTCCACCAGAGCATTTAAGTATTCCCATCATGGCTGACATGTTTGTCCGATTATGAAGGTTTCAATAATCTCTGGATTGACTTGAATCAATGGTTTTCTTCGAGCACTACCTGACTTGCTTGACAAGGCGATTAAGTACGATCTTGGTGGTCACCGTTCGGGTCTGCCTGCCTAACTTCTGTTTTTATTGTCCTAGCTGAAGAAGGTACGGTCGACGCAGTGTAGAATGAACGGGTTGCTGGCACCCTCGACAAATACTCGTTAATCTAGATTATTCTGTGTTTGCCTTTTTTTAGCTACAGTAGTATTGCAGGTAGCGAAGTTGTAAAGTGCAGCGGTACTTGTTGCCGACCATACTAGCTACCAAATTAAGCCCAGGTGGACTGCCATAGGACTCAGGAGTTAGGTCTTACTCTATTAGGTCGTGTGCCTATGCCTGCTTCCTATACACACACCACTAGTCTAGTCATAATATTACTCTAATATTCAAGTAGTCTCCACATTAGCTTTTTACGTGTTATCATGCACCATGAGCCTCTAAAGCCGGCTCCTTTACAGCCGGCTGCCACTGGTTAACAAGGTCGTCTATAGGCACTACAGACACCTACTGTGGCTCCTGTAGTCCTCATGCGAGTTCCGGAGGCGACATGCACCGGAGAAGCAACCGGAGACGATCGAAATCCATTTGATCGAATCAACCACAAAGCTTTGGAGACTTTGCCCATGGCACTACACCGGCTACACCGGCCGGAAACCCAAGTTAACTTGCTCCTTCTTCTACTACAGGAGCAAGGGGACCTC
>Ga0210012_1004311_pt1 | contig 11260 bp, 9 predicted proteins | sample CryGeymeta201504_FD_183974 | JGI IMG/M metagenome (GOLD analysis project Ga0210012, IMG submission 183974) | Groundwater microbial communities from Crystal Geyser aquifers in Utah, USA - Crystal Geyser metaG 2015-04 (SPAdes) (version 2) | ecosystem: Environmental > Aquatic > Deep subsurface >... | reverse complement strand
AGCTAATTAGAGCCTTAAATGTTGCTTTTGGTGGAATTGTAGCTTCAATTCTATGTTTTACTAAAGCAGTTGCTGTCGTTTTTCCTATTGCAAATACATTTGTAGTTTTCAAAAGATTCATTGCATTCTTTGCTTGTATAAATCCATCTACAGCACTTGGACTTAGAAATACTATTCCATTTGGAATTTCTTCTGGAAGTGATTCGGGTTTAAGTACTTGCGTTTCGTAAACTTCAAGAGAATGATAATTTATCCCTAGTATCAAACACGCTTGCTTTAATTCAGGTCGAGCCAAATTTCCTGTAAAATGCAAAACGGTTCTTACTTTATGAATATCAAGTAAAGTTGCTAAATTACTTCCATAGGACGAATCTGGAATGGTCGGTTCAAAATGTAGATTTCGAATGGCCTCAGCGGTTTTTGTGCCAATTGCAAACCATTGATCAGGTAATAAATCAGGATGAAGATTTCCACTTTTGATTACTTCTGCAATCCACTCAACCGCATGTTGCGAAGTAAAAGCCCAAGCAGAAGAATATGGAATCTGAACACCTTCATATGGATTCAGCTGAATTGAAATTGTCGGAACTTCGATTGGATTCAAACCAAGTTCCCGACAAAACTGGTTTTCATCGTTCGATAATTCTCTGGTAATCCAAATCGTGTTCATTATATAATTCGTTTTAATAAATTGGTTTTAATATCAGAAATTCTGCTTATAAATTGAAAGACGTATATTCTTCAAAAAATCTATACACACTTTTCGCTGTCAAACTTTTCATTTTTTAGAGTTCAAAAAATTAAAAATTTGAATGAGTTTTGACCTATAGAATCTATTTCAATGTTTAAATAAGATTTAGCCTTCAAACAAAAACTAAACTAGCAAATCTGAAGCGCCCATTTTAATTGCTAAATCAGCAGCAATTTTTCCAAAATGTTCCGCTTCTTCAAGCAAAATATCTTGGTTAATTTCAACAGATTCGGTTCCATCAACACTAAGAACAATTCCAGAAAAACTTATTTCTGTTTCTGAAATGAATTCAGCTAAAGCGCCAACTGGAGCCGAACAACCAGCTTCAAGGACATTTAAAAACTGCCGCTCAATCTTCGTACAAATTTCTGTTTTCTCATGATTTATGATAGACAGTATTTTTAAAATTTCGGCATCAGATTCTAAAGTAGTTACGGCAACCGCACCTTGCGCTGGAGCAGGAATCATCCAATCTAATTTTTGAGCAATTATCTCGTTTAGTCCTAAACGTTCCAAACCTGCGCTTGCAAAAATCGCTGCATCCCAATTACTTTCATTCAATTTCCGTAATCGAGTTTGAACATTTCCTCGAATATCAGAAATCTCAAAATTGGGATATTTTTTTAACCATTGAGCTTTTCTACGGTTTGAACTTGTCGCTATAATTCCTTTATAATCAGCATCTTCTAGAAATGTTGAATCGGTACGAACAACAAGTGCATCACGAACATCATGACGTTCACAAACAGCTGCAATTATCATTCCCATTGGTAAAACCGTTGGAATATCTTTGAACGAGTGAACTGCAATATCAATCTTTTCATCAAAAAGAGCATCATCTAATGCTTTTGTGAACACTCCTTTTCCACCCATTAAAGGCAGCGGCGTGTCTAAAACCAAATCACCTTCTGTTTTTATAAAGATTAATTCAGTTTCAACTTGATGTTTAAGTAATTGCGCAGCAACCCATTCAGCTTGCCAAACTGCTAGTTTACTATCGCGGGTTCCTATTCGTATTTTTCGTTTAATCATTGGAAAAAAATAGCCGTTTTTTATGAACTATTTGTGAATTGAGGTTTAAATTAATTTCTATTCGACTGTTAATAATTGTTCGAAAAAGCCGCCAATTTCTAAGTTTTCATCAATAAAATGCACCTCTAAAATCCAATCTCGACTTAATCCATTTTTATCAGGATCAGACATTTTTAATGGATTATCAGGATGAATGTAATTCAGCACTTCTTCTCCCTGAATTTTTTCATGTGGAAAATTCCCGATGAGATGACCGCAATGTTCTTGTCCAAATTTCCAGCCAAAATCTGCGGCTAAACCAGAAACGTACGTGAACAATTCTTTTCCCGTACAATTTGGATGAACATCGAACCACATCTTGCCCAAATACCAAGCTGATTCAATATCACTTTTGATTTTCAGTTTTTTTTCATCATGTCCTAAAACAAACGTTCTTCCAAAATCAGCTTCCCAATCTTCAAAAACAGGCCCAAAATCAAAAAACAAGATATCATTTTCTTGAATTACCAAATTTGGCGGATTTTCACGATAAGGCAACAAGGTGTTTTTCCCAGCACGAACAATTCGTTTATGCCAATATTTTTTGATTCCATACAACTCAAAAGCCGTTTCGTAAACTAATGTATTTAAGTCAGTTTCGGTTTTTCCTGCAGTTATATATCCACGATCTTCAACCGTTTTGAATAAATGTGTCGCTTTAGTTTCTGCCTCACGAAGTGCGAGATGTTTTTCACTTTTCATATTCTTTTTGACTTTCTAAATTCTCTGTCTGACTAAAAATTAGGCAAAAAAAGCGATACATAAGCGCTAAAAACAAAGCTTTTAGTAAGTCGAGCCATTCTTTCTTACAGAAATGACATTTTGATTTTTCCCAAATGAATTACTTAATTCGATTTCCCTTTTTATCAATAAAATACCATTCATCGGCTTTCGTGATTGGATACTCATCATATTCATCTTTTTTTACGGTTCTGCAATTTACACCCACTTTTGTTTTACCTTCGTAGAAATGCGTCACGCAATCAAATTGTGGCGAAATTACAACCTTGCCTGTCGTATCTGCAAAACCAATTTTTCCATCTCTTAAAATTCGGAAATACCCTTCTTCAACATAGTCAGGACCGTTATCAAACCAAAAGACTTCAAATAATCGATTTCCTTTTGAATCAATTCCAATAATATTTTTTCCATCGTGAACAAAACCATAATTCACAATTTTTTCGCTAAATGTCATTAAGTACGTTCCAATTGCTATAACCGTATCCCCTTTTTGATTAATAAAACCTGCTTTATCGCCTAATTGTTGCTCTTTTGCTTCTGAGTTTGCATAGACAATAAACAAGGTATCCTTCGACGCGTTTTCTTGAATATCATGATACCTCTGCTGAGATTTCACTTCGTCCTTCTTTTGTCCAAAAACGCTTGTATTGAACACAAATGTATAAATACATGTTAAAAAAATGGTAATTATTCTCATACTCTATTTTTATTTATTCTTTTGTTTCTTCTATTATGATAATAAAATGCACTTTGAATACAAAAAGAGAATTGAATCTATCCTTAAAATGTAAATCAAAACTTTAGGAAATCCGGATAAATTACATTTTTAACAGAATGGCGGAGTGCAAATAGTGATTTATAATCAGACTCTCCAAAATTTCGATTCAATATTAATACAATCATTTAATTTTATGAAATTGAAGTATTTCACTTTGTTAAACCCAAACTACTAATTCAGTATTGTTTGCCAAACACTTTTCTTCTCTTTTCTGTACTTTTCGCTTAATAACCAGAATCAACCATGAAACAACCCTCTGTAATAAAAATCGGCTCAAATGTACTTCGCGCCGATAATGGAACCTTAGACATTCCAAGACTTTCAAAATTGGTCGAAGAAATTTCTCTTTTACACAAAAATGGAGAATCCATTGTTTTAGTTTCATCAGGAGCAGTCGCAGCGGGCAAGAGTATTCTAAGTATTGCGCAGAATCTAGACAGCATTTCACAACGTCAATTATGGGCATCTATCGGACAAGTAAAACTCATTCAGACCTATTCAGAACAGTTTTCTAAACAGGAATTTGTAACCGCGCAAGTTCTTGTTACTAAAGAAGATTTCCGAGATCGTACTCATTATCTCAATATGAAAAACTGCTTCACGACTTTACTTGAAAACGGCGTGATTCCCATTGTAAATGAGAACGATGTAATTTCAGTAACAGAACTTATGTTTACTGATAATGACGAACTAGCCGGACTCGTAGCAAGTATGTTAGACGCCTCAAAACTCATTATTTTATCCAATATTGATGGCGTTTATTCTGGAAATCCATCAGACCCAGAATCTCAACTTATTCCCAAAATCGCTTATTCTGACTCCATTTTACCAAATATTATCTCTCCTGTAAAATCGAGTTTTGGTCGCGGAGGAATGCTTACGAAATTCAACATGGCTCGAAAAACTGCTGGACTTGGAATTCCAGTGCATATTGCGAATGGGAAAACGGATTTCATTTTAAATTCCATCTTTTCTGAAGAAGCAATTGGAACACAATTTTTGGCCAGAAAAAAAGCTTCAAATACAAAAAAATGGCTTGCTCATGCTCACTCAGCGTTTTCTGGTTCCTTAACTATTGATAATGGCGCAAAAAATGCTCTTCAATCAGAAAATCCAACTAGTTTATTGCCAGTTGGGATTCTAAAAATAGAAGGCGATTTCAAAAAAGGTGACATTATTCGAATTGATGACACAAAAGGAATTGTAATTGGCTTAGGAAAAGCAGCTTATGATTCATCGACTGCACGTGAATTAATGGGCAAGAAAAATCAAAAAGAGTGCATTCATTACGATTATTTATATCTAAATCCTGCATAAAGTGTAGAATTAAAATTGTTTATCGTTTGATTATCAAACCTCAACACGTACATTTATTCTTAGTTTTCATTAACCAACTTTGATTTCATGAATCCCCAATTTGATCTTGTTAAACGAGCAAGTCGTAGTTTAAATCTGCTATCAGCAAAAGCTATAAATGCTATGCTAATCGATTTAGCGGATAAATTAAACGAATCCATTCCTGATTTACTTACTGAAAACCAAAAAGATTTAGATCGAATGGATGAAAATGACCCAAAGTTTGATCGACTAAAACTTACAAAAGAAAGAATTCAGGGAATCGCTTCAGATATTAAATCTGTTTCCGAATTACCAAGTCCTTTAGGATTAGAATTAGATGAACGTGAATTGCCTAACGGATTGGAACTTAAGCGTGTTAGCGTTCCGCTTGGAGTTATTGGAATCATTTATGAAGCTCGACCTAACGTGACTTACGATGTTTTTTCTTTGTGTATGAAATCGGGAAATGCGTGTTTATTAAAAGGCGGAAGTGATGCAGAATTTTCGAATATCGCAGCTGTTAAATTAATAAAATCCGTTCTTGCTGATCATAAAATGAATGAAAGCATGGTTGAATTATTACCAAGCGACCGCTCTGCAACCGAAGAATTATTACAAGCCGTAAATCATGTTGATGTGATTATTCCAAGAGGATCTCAAAGTCTAATCAATTTTGTACGTAATCATTCAAAAGTTCCTGTAATTGAAACTGGCGCAGGAATTGTTCATACGTTTGTTGATGAAACAGCTGAATTACAAACGGCTGCTAAAATAATTACAAATGCTAAAACTAGGCGCGTGAGTGTTTGCAATGCCCTAGATTGTTTGATTGTACATTCATCGCGACTAATCGATTTATATGAATTAATCAGTGAACTCTCTTCGTATGATGTAACACTTTATGCTGACGAAGCTTCGTATTCACATTTAGAAGGTGTTTATCCTGATGAATTATTACATAAAGCAACAGAAGAACATTTTGGAACTGAATTTCTTTCCTATAAAATGGCGATTAAAACAGTAGATTCACTTCAAGAAGCCATAGATCATATTTCAAAATATTCATCAAAACATAGTGAAGCCATTATTACTGAAGACAAAAACAATGCAACTTATTTTCAAAAAGCAGTTGATGCAGCTGTTGTTTATGTGAATACTTCAACAGCATTTACCGATGGTGCTCAATTTGGACTTGGCGCTGAAATTGGAATTAGTACACAAAAATTGCATGCGCGCGGTCCAATGGCATTGGCTGAACTGACTAGTTACAAATGGCTAGTTACAAGTGATGGTGAAACAAGAAATTAACTAGTTTCTGTTCACAAATTTAATTCTCTGAACAACTTATTTTAGCAAAATAATTGTTTTATACGCGTGAATATAAAGTATTTAACCCGAAAAATGTGACCGTTTTATTGTATTCACCACATTATTAAATTTCCTTTCTAATTAATTAGTTTTTACTAGTCTATTTGTAATGAATTCTTACTAAATTATTGATAATCAATTATTTATATAATTTTATTAACAAATCAAATTGTATTAAGAAATTAGTTCAACCAATTTAGTTTTGAAAATCTCGAATCAACCTAAATACATCAACAGATATCTGTTAATTGTTTAATTTCATCTTAAAATTCGCTTAATTCGAACTATGGAAATTACTGTTACCACACCCGCTCTTCTATTCCCCGCAATTTCACTTCTACTTTTGGCTTATACCAATCGATTTTTAACTATTTCTGGCTTGATTCGTTCACTTTACTCTAAGTACAAAGAGAATCCAGAATCAGTATTACTTGATCAAATCCAAAACTTACGAAACCGTGTTTATTTAATAAAAAACATGCAATTATATGGTATTTTCAGCCTTTTGCTTAGTGTAGTCTGTATGTTTTTATTATTCAGTGGTCAACTTTTTTGGGGAAAAGTGACTCTAGGAATTGCACTTATTCTACTAATGATTTCTTTGTTATACACCATTCGAGAAATTCAAATATCTGTTGATGCTTTAGAAATTCAGATAAGCGATATGGAACATAAGTTCAAAAAATAGTTTTTACTTTTGTTTATTCAACGGTTCTGACAAACATGGCGCTAGCGTCCTCGCTAGTGACTTAAAAAAAAAGAATAAGCGTCACGCATATAACATGTTAATTCTTCAAATTACCTAACAACCGAGCTTTGAATCAAACCTCCCCTGGCGCTAGCGTCCGCTAGTGACTTTAAAAAAGAATAAGCGTCACGCTTATAACATTTAAATTCTTCTAATTACCTAAAAACCGAGCTTTAAATCAAACCCCGAAAATAAAACGGCAAAAGAATTTCAGCAAACTGAAGCTCCAAGAACCAACGTATATTTAACCGCTTTCAAAGACCATAGTATAAACTCGAACTCTGGTTAATTGCAAAATCATAAAACCAGATTTCAGAACTGAAAAATAATTTCTTATGATCTATTTTTTGACCTGTGCAAAATTGCCCAATTTACCACCACAAGAAATAAACGCCATTAACTTATTGAATGAAAATAAGTTTGAAACTCAAATTGTGAATTGGGATGAATGGAATACAGATTCAATAACTGAAAACGATCTTGTTTTTTTAAGGTCAACTTGGAACTACGACCAAAAACCACAAGAATTTTTAAGCTTTTTAAATACATTAAAGAACAGCAAAGCAACTGTAGTAAACTCCGTAGAAACCATGCTTTGGAATATGAACAAACAATATATGTTCGAATTTCAAACAAAAAATATACTCGTAATCCCAACTTTTCATCCTTTTGAAAAAACCGAATTAGTTAATCAATTCCCCGAAACTACACAAATCATTGCTAAACCAATATTCTCAGCTGGAGCAAGAGGTTTGCTAAAACTGACAAAAGAAGAATGGCTTTCGAATAATCTAGCAGAAATTTATATCTGTCAGCCATTTGTGGAAAGTGTTCCTAAATCTGGAGAATGGTCTTTAATCTATTTTGATGGCGTTTATTCTCATTCCGTCTTAAAAAAAGCAAAACCAGGCGATTTCAGAGTACAATCAGATCACGGCGGAACAGTTGAATATGTTGATGTGCCAGAAGATTGGAAAATTCAAGGTCAAGATTATTTGAAAGCTTGTCCATCAAAACCCTTTTTCGCCCGAGTTGATTTAGTTCTATGGAACGAACAACCAACATTAATAGAATTAGAAGTAATTGAACCCGAATTATTTGTTACAAATTCAATAGCAAATAAAAATTACCGTAATGCCATTTTGAATCGGGTTAAAAGATTTCATGAATAAAATCATAAGCCTGTAACCTTACCGAGACTCGAACTCAGATCTAGTGCTTAGGAGGCGCTCGTTCTATCCTGTTGAACTATAAGGTCGTGCTAAATTTCATATAAAATTTAGTCATTATTTATCAGACTGTAACCATAACTTTCCTCTTACGTTATGAGCCCAGGTTGTTTATTTAAAACTAGCAGATATTAAATCTCAAATTTATTTTTCAATGAATTTGAATTTAAACATCAACTATAACGATTGAACAACCATAGTTTTAATTCGTTACTTTCCGACTATACTATTTAAGTTTCGATTTTCTTTCAAACTACTTTGTTTTAATCCAAAGACATTTCAAATTTCAGCTTTCAACATGTTTGCACTAAAAGTACTTTTTTTCTCCTTGTTCATTTTATTGACTCAAAACATATTTGCTCAATCAATTGAAATTAAAGGAACTGTTATTGATGCTTCAACAAAGGAACCTTTACCAGCCGCAAATATTGCAATTGAAGGAACATACACAGGAACGATTTCAAATAATGAAGGCCAATTTTCACTTCAAACCAAAAAACTTCCGGTAACTCTTTTATTCAGATATATTGGTTATGAAACGAATAATGTAACCATTAAAATTAAACCCGGGGAACCTTTAGAAGTTCAACTTAAACCCATTGCCTATGAAATGGAAAATGTTGAAGTTACTGGCGAAGATCCTGCTGTTTATATAATGAAACAGGTTATTGAGAAGAAAAAACAATGGAGAAGTCAGTTATTTACGTTTGAGGCCGAAGCCTATACAAGACAAGTATTATCAAACGATACTGGAATTGTTAGTATTAATGAGAGTATTTCTAAAACATTTTGGCATTATAAAAACGGGTTTAGAGAAGTCATTCAAGCAAAGCGTCAAACGAATAATCTAAAAGCTGCTGAAAACTTTGCAGGAGCAAGTTATGTACCAAATTTTTATGATGATGATATAAACATCTCAGGATTTAAAATTATGGGAGTCACTCATCCTGACGCCATAGATACGTATGCCTTCAAAATTGAAAAATATCGCAAGCTCGATGATAAAGTAGTTTTTGATATTTCTGTTCGACCAAAAAACAAATTAGCAACCACTTTTAAAGGTATGATTTCAGTTTTAGATGAAGATTATGCCATTTTAGAAGTTGATTTGGTTCCAAATGAATCTATAATGTTTCCACCACCTGTTAAAGAATTTAACCTTGCGTACAAACAACAATTCAATAATTTTGGCGGCGATTTTTGGTTTCCTGTAGATGTTAGAATTAATGGTTCTATTGTAATTGGAATGATGGGAATAAATATTCCAAAAATCATTTTCAATCAGGTTTCTAGACAAACTAATTATAAAGTTAATGGTACAGTTCCAGACTCTTTGTATAATTTCCGTAGACGCTTAGTTGTTGACACTCTTCGAGTTAGTGAAAGGTCAGACTCTCTATTTTTATTCAAACAAGTAATGATTCCTCTTTCTGATACTGAACAAAAAGCCTATTCAGGTATTGATAGTACAATGAGTATCGACAAAGCATTTAAACCAAAAGGTGCGGTAGGTCGCTTCCTAGATTCTGACGGTGATGACAAAAAGAAATCAACTGGTTTTGCAATACTTGATAAAATAACAGATTACTTTTCTCCAGAAATATGGTACACTAGAACTGAAGGTGGCCATTTTGGTGGTGAATTATTTTATAAAAAAAAGGGATATAAAATTGCCGTTCGAAGTGGTTACAAAACCAATTCTTCGTTAGTCGCAAAAGGTGTTTCCGCTGAATACAATGGCAGAAAAAACAAAAAGAATTTTTCTACTAAGCTCTATTATAACGACGATATTATTCCAAGAATCGAATCTCAGCAATATAATAGAATAATGAGTTCAGCTAATTTCATAATAAGTGGTAATGATTACTACGACTATTATCACTCAGAAAAATGGGGCGCAGATTTCAATTATGTTTTCACGTTAAATAAAGATAAACGTAGACGCCGTGATCGTATTCAAGTGAATTTCAAATCTGCTCTTGCTTTTGATAATTCATCCTCAGTTGTCAAAAAAACAGATTATGATATATTTGGGTATAAACATAAAGAGAGAGAGAATCCTGCAGTTTTTAATGGGAATATTAATTCATTTTCTTTAAGTGCTCAAATTGGTGATGATCCAATTCCATTTTCTCCAATTGTTGAAAATAGAATAAAAGTATCACTTGAAACATCTAAAAAAGACATTTTAGCTTCAGATTTATCATTTACAAAACTATTTTTAGAAGCTGATTACAGATTAAATACCTTATTTAGAAGACGTTTTTTACCCAATACTCTCGACATAAAACTGATTGCAGGAACTTCTTTTGGCGACTTACCACCACAGCGTTTTCTTTCAATGGATGGTTCTATGAGTGCAGCAACGCCTTTTGGATCATTTCGATCTTTGAGAAATCACTTTGTAGAAGGAAGCCAGGTTGCTGGTATTTTTTGGGAGCACAACTTTAGAACAGTTCCTTTTGAAATCCTAGGATTACAAAAAATTGCGAAAAAAGGCACTAGTATTTTAGTTTTCGGTGGACACGGCAAAACTTGGTTATCATCTAATGTTAAGAAGGCATGGCCGCAGTACAGAGCACTAGACAATGTTTATCATGAAATTGGTCTATCAGTAAGTGGCATATTTGATATATTTCGAGTTGACTTAATTCAAAGACTTGATAAACCAGGATTTTATGGCGGTGTCAGCATTGCTAAGTTCTTTTAAACTTAAGTTGAGTTCAGAATAAATAATGACGCAAATAGTTTACAAAAATCTACACAAAAACAAAGATGTTTTCATCCTTACATTAACTCGTAATCTTGGTCTAGTGATCTATCAATCTTGAAATAAGCTTTCGAATATTTCAAGTCTACTTTTTTCGTTGTTAACTCATTAATTTGAATAAATTACATTTAATTATTTTCAAATTCTCAACAAAATCTAAGTTTTTCAAAAACACTTTAGCAGATCGAAGCTTTCGGAAGATCAGTAATTCATAGTTCACTACTAAATAAGAAAAAGAACGTGTTAACCAGAGTTTGGGATAAGGACTCGTTGTGATATAATTCTTTATTAAAAATTGAAATCGAAAGGATCTACCTCCGGAAAAATACTTAATACAAAAGATAATCCATTGAATTGGAGGGAGTTAGAGTATAGTCGGCTTAAAATGTAATTAATAGTTGACCACCCTTTTGATGAATTTTGATTAAAGTTTTATTTGTGCCGAATGCTATCAAATTCAGCCCTT
>Ga0210012_1004293_pt1 | contig 11281 bp, 8 predicted proteins | sample CryGeymeta201504_FD_183974 | JGI IMG/M metagenome (GOLD analysis project Ga0210012, IMG submission 183974) | Groundwater microbial communities from Crystal Geyser aquifers in Utah, USA - Crystal Geyser metaG 2015-04 (SPAdes) (version 2) | ecosystem: Environmental > Aquatic > Deep subsurface >... | reverse complement strand
CCTGTTTGTTGAATTCCATTGGCATCGCTCGGCGTTTATCGGTGGTCATCGGCGTCGTCGGCGTCCTACAAAATTCTACTACTCCACTCTCTACTACTACTACTGTACTACCGGGTAGTAGACTACATAGTAGGTCTACTAGTAGTAGCACAACTAGCTGCTAGTAGTAGTAGTGGTAGGCAGCTACTCGAGTAGTAGCTAGTACTAGTAGTAGTACCTGGTAGTAAGGAAATACACCACCACCAGTAATAGCTAGCTACTCCCGAGTACTCCGATTACTAGTTAGCTCTAGCTAGAGGGTAGGTTACGTGAACAATGAGTCAGAAGTGTGTACCAGGGTAATCTCATTATTTTTCATTTAAATTTTCATTTGCTACCACTACAATACTACTACCGATACCTGGAACTACTAGTAGTAGTATGGTACCAGGTAGTCTACAGTCTACCAGCATGGTACGAAATACCGCAATTTGAGCTGGAGCGAACAACAAAGAAAACCTTTGGTCTCATTATTTTAATTTTATTGTTTACTTTTAAAAGTCTTGTTTTTTGGCTTATTATTATTTTTTGAATTCTGCAGTATTTTATCAGTAATTTAATACTACAACAACAATCATTATTATATTATTAATAGAAGAATTGGAAACATTTGCCAAAACAAAAACATAAACATGAAAGCTTTTTCCCACATTGTTCTTCTCTCCTTTGGAATTGTTGCTTCCGTTGTTGCTCAAGATGATACTAACAACAACAATAATACAGCACCAACAACTCCAAATGTTGAGGCTGTGGAATATAATGACAATGGATTTCCCTTGTTGGGGTATGTCAGTATTCCAGAAGCAGCACAGGATACACCCGTTCCAGGTGTTGTCATTATTGTACGTTCTGTTGTATTTATCAACAATACATTCAAATGTTGTGTGGAACCATTATGTTTTAACACTCATCTTTCCTTTCCTTCATCTCTTCCCTTCTTCTGTTGTTGTTGTTGTTGTTGTTGTTGTTGTTGTTGTTGTTGTTGTTTTTATTGAACAGCCTGATTGGACCAATGTGGATGAATACGAACAAATTCGTGCTACTATGTTGAACGAACAATTTGGTTATGTCGGTTTTGCAGCGGATCTGTACGGACCTGAATTGCAGGGCGTTGAAAATAGAACCATTCGTGGTGAACAAGCTTCTTTGTATCGTGGAAACAGTACCCTGTTTACGTCCCGCATCCAAGCTGCCGTGGATGTCTTGAAAAACCATCCAGCTGTCTTGCCAGATAAAATTGCGATTATTGGATGTACGTAAGATTGGTGATGCTACCGTAACTCCCTTGTATTTGTGTGTGTGTGTCCCCGCCTGGCAGTACATTCTTTGCATTTTGCATGTCTCACCATGACGACTATTACTCTGTATTTCTACTATTAATGAAAAAAGACTGCCTTGGAGGAACAGGCGTCTTGACGTATTCTTTTGTTGGTTCGTCCGATATTGTTGGAGCTGTGTCTTTTCATGGTGGATTGATTGAGTTTCCCGTCGAAGACCCCATTCTTCATCCTGTGTTGGTACTCAGTGGAGGGGACGATGATACTGGTACAGAGGTGGAAGATTTGGAAGGCCGACTCGACAGTGCCAATGCTACCTGGCAAATTACGCGCTATTCTGGAATTGAACATGCCTTCACCGTATGGGATGATCCTCGCTACAATGAGCTTGCCGATGATAGATCTTGGCACGAAATGTCAACCTTCCTGGCCGAAGCGTTTGGAGAAATCACGTACGGAACCAATGCCCCTGATACTACTACGGTCGATCCCGTAGACTACGATGACGATGGTTTTGCTCTCACTGGATACCTGGCAATCCCTGACGGAGCCGAGATGGGAAACACGGCAGCTGTTGTCATTGTTCCTGATTGGGATGGTGTCAGTGGACCTGATGGATACGAGGCTGGGCGGGCCACTTTGTTGGCTGAAGAAGGTTATGTTGCCTTTGCTGCCGACATTTATGGTAGCGATCTGCAACAAATCGAGTCTTTTGATGAACGTGCTGAGCAGGCCACCCTATACCGTACAAACTACACACTCTTTGTGTCGCGCATTCAGGCTGCTGTGGACCTTGTGGCTCAACATGAGTTGGTTGACAGAGAGAAAATTGTCATGATTGGTTACTGCTTTGGCGGTACTGGAGTTGTGGACTATGCCTTTACTGATTTGAAAGATGTCAAGGCTGTTGTGCCTTTTCATGGTGGCCTGACCAGCGTTGCTCCCATCCAAACGGATGTTATATACCCTTACGTCCTAATCGAGTCTGGCGGAGAAGACGATGCCCACGGCAACAACACTGAGCTTGAAATTTCTTTGAATGGCGCCAACGCTACTTGGGAAATTACCCGTTACTCAGGTGAGTCTGTCGGTCATTTTTTGCTTTCGTTGGGTATGTCTTATCTTAATCTAACCTCGCGTGCCACTATCAACTGCCCGTACTAGATGTTTTCCACGGCTTTACAGACTGGGATGGACAGGCCTACAATGCCCTTGCTGACTGGAGGTCGTGGGACGCCATGCTTACTGTATTTGATATGATCCTCTCTGATGACAGCAACGTTGACTTGGATATGGACGTGGATGCGGACAGCCCGGCCGAGGACGTGTCTGATACCAACACAGAATCAGCTGGTGAAGACGAAGAAGGTGTTTCGAATAACGGCGAAGAAGCAGATAATTCAAGTAGTGAAAGCAAAGAAGTTCGCGAAGGAGAGAATGAAGGCCAGGGTGAATCAGAGTCGGACAGCGCGAATGCAGTGAGTGCTGCTGGGCAATTTGCTAGCACATTTATTGCTGCAGCGTCGATTTTGCTGCTTTTGACACTCTCCTAAGGAACAGTCTTGTTTTCTCGTGGCAGATTCGATTGCACGACTAGTTGTACGTAGTACTACCTCGTAAACCGTTCAAAAAAATGAATACTCAATTTCAGGAATCAATTTAATAACTAATAATATTGATATTTGTAGATTTGTCACGGGATAAGCTTCGGAGACCTAGATTTCCTTTTTATGATTGATACTCCTATGTTCAACATTCAACATGAAGCGCATTCATTTCACACTGCGCACGTCTCAGCTAAAGTCACGATTCTCCTATAAGATAATACTGTGAAGATTACCAAACTCATCTTTCACCAAAGCAGCACTTTTGGTCTCGTCCCTTTGGATCGCAGCATCCCAAGTTTCTTGCGCTAAAAGAGCTTGAACTGAAGTTTCCGCATTTGCCCGTTCAACAGAACTAAGGGTAAGCTGGTATGAGAACTCGCTGGAAGAAGTCAAACCTACATCAGCACCACACTTGCATTCTGAACTGAAATTTTCATCAGTGATTGGTTCAGCCTGCGCATAATCAACTGTGTAGCCAAGATCTTCAAGGGATCCCAACGTAATACTGGTCAATACTTCATTACCATCAAGAATTGGATTCATGAGCAAGCCTCCGCCGAAACAAGATTGACTCCAGTGATTACAAGACGGGGTATCGGAAGTGCTATCCAGTGACAATGGAATATCTTTATCATCGGGACAATTTGTAATTTTGCGAAATTCTTCTCCTGCTTTTGAGTCTGCCCTGTAAGTACATGTTTCAAGTCCAGGATTGTTCACAAGTCCACTGGCGCTCCATGAAAGACCAATGCCCAACTGCAAGAGAGGGACAAAACAAATAAAGAAGACGTACAGTTGAGTCAAAACCTAAACGAACGACGCACTCCCCCAAAACTGACGAGAATTAAGCAAATAAAATCATGAAGCGAGTTCAAAACTTACAGCAAGAAGAGTTAAATGTTCCTGGTATATATATGATGGAAAGGAAAAACGAACGTTGAATATGGCAACAGCATTATGAGTGATGATGAGAATTTGCAGTGGTGATCAGTAAACAAGCAAAAAGGTATCGACAATCATGAGAAATTGGACGCGTTTTAGAAAACGTACCGTGGCCAATTTGAATAACTTGGCACCATTAGGAGTGGTATCATCCGCGAAATCTGGATTCAAACGAACCTTTGCAAGATAGGTTGTACCACTATCGCCAGTTCCCCGAGTTAGAAAGACTGTACTCACTCCCAACGTTTGAGTCCCAGCCAGGTCCTGGTTGTACGTGTAACAAATATACACGTTGACAATCGAAGAAGGAATCGGGTCCGTACAATCTTCGTCACTTGTAACCGTATTTTCAACGTCGGGAAGATCTCCTATAATAACCGATTGAAGTCTAAAAAGATTCTGGGTAATGATGGTTTGATCGTTCGTAGGAACCAAAGTAGTAGGATTGCTGCTAAAATTGATATCCATTAAAAAGTCTGAAGTTTTCGTTGGTCTACTTGTCGGAACGGCGCTTGGTTGATTGGAGGGTACCTGGGACGAAACACTGGATGGTGCAAGCGATGGCATGCTGGAAGGGTTGGAGGATAAACTGGGTCGCATAGTTGGTTGAGTGGTGGGAACACTACTGGGTCCCTGACTTGGTTGGAGAGAAAGCGATGGCATGCTGGAAGGATTTGAGGATGGATTGGCGGATAAACTGGGCCCCATACTTGGTTGAAGCGAAAGACTCGGTGCCTCACTTGCCAATGCCGATGGTTTGGTGCTGGGATTTGTCGAAGGTACAAAAGAGGGCATTGACGATGGCATCTTGGAGGGACTCAGAGAAGGAAGTCTGGACAAGCTCGGAGCCATAGAATCGCCTTTTGTGGGAGCCGCAGTCGGCAGTTTAGTTGGACCCGCCGTCGGGAAACTAGTTGGACCCGCCGTCGGAAAACTAGTTGGACTTGTTGTTGGAGCTTTTGTTGGACTTGGTGTAGAAAGCGAAACGGCTACGATATCAACCGCAATTGCACTTTTTTTAATGTTGTTTGTTGTTTGTTGTTTGTTGTTGTTGAATGATGGTATTTCAAGTAGAAATGGCGGCGAACATGGATGAGTGAAACGAAAAATGAAAAATGAAAGCAAAACGAAAGTTTTTTTCCTTTGTTTGTTTTTGCAGGAGGAAGAAACAAGCAAACAAGTAAAGGCACGTATACTTTATTATACACGTATACATTTCACTTACTCGACAAAGTTATCACTTGGAAAAGCCCTGTTGACAAAATCCGAAAGGTAAATGGCTTTATCGATATTCATCACAGCATCTCGTGCCTGACTTTCACTTGGCAAACCTGGCGCCAACTGAAAGTTGAGCGTGAGCAAAAAGGTCACAGTAATGGATGTTCCAGAAACCAAGGTAGGTCCAGAATTTGTAGCCGATACGGAAAAGTAGGACTGCCCGAACAAGGCAGAGATATGACGAACGTAAAAGATCTGAGTGTACCGGATCATGTCGTCCACTTCGGCAGTCGTTGGTCCATTGACATAGTAATCGGAAATTTTATAAGTATTCGTCATGACGTACTGGTACGTGACTAGAGTTTGCAGGTCTCGTTGGTCCGTGTCGATGTCGTTGATAACACTAGAGAGAGCAGCACCACCCGTACTGATATCCGAGTCTCGACTGCGAAACTGGCCATTAATGCCGCTGATGCAGAGCAGTGCCAACACCGAGACCATTGCCACCAAGAGGCGAGGAGACGCTTTCGTGATCACAATCATAGTGACAGTCAGAGAAGAGAGTAGTAGTATTTGTTATTGTGTTACCGTGTTATTGTGTTACTGTGTTCGTGTTGAGAAAGCAATTTCAACGACAACTACTCGTTATGAAATGAACAAGCGATGTCTTTCCCTGAAGAGAGTTGAGTTGAGTTGAGTTGGTAGTTGGTACGAATGTATGTAAATGCAATATGCAATACGTAATATATGCAAAAGAATAATTTTCTCTTGGGTTTAGCCACTTAGTACTAGCTACTAGTACCAGGTAGTAGCTTCTCACATTCAAGCAGCGGACCAGAACTGGCCACGCTTTTATAGTCTATGTTTTTTCGATTTTGGATGGCCAGTTTCTTGATCCATTTTATTAATTATTTTTGTCGACACCTGCTTCTGTTTCTCAACATGCGCGGACAAACAAAAAAATTGTTTCGACGAAAAACTAACTTGTAGACTAATTAAATAATAATAATACTAGACCCTACTATGTAATAAAATAAGAGAAGAACAAGTCTACTGCTCGAGTTAATTGAGTACCAAGACTGCTTTGGAGTTGACAAGTGACTACTACTACTACGCTAGCTACTACTCTGCTGTACTACTAGCTACTGTAGCTAGTAGAGAGTACATCCGATGTAGTACTACTAGTAGAGAGTAGCTACTCTACTACTACTAGAGTAGCTCTACTAGCTAGCAGCTACTAGTAGTAGCTACTAGTAGTAGTAGTAGCTACTACTACTAGCTAGTAGAGTAGTAGCTAGAGTAGTAGTAGTCATAGTAGTAGTACTAGCTAGTAGGCGCAGTACTAGTAGGTACTACTACTCTACTACTAGCTAGACTAATAGTAGAGTAGTACTAGCTAGTAGTAGTAGTAGTAGAAGTAAAGTAGGCACGTACGACTACTACCCTGGTAGTAGCTTCCTAGCTACTACTACTACTACTACTACTACTACTACTACTACTACTACTACTACTACTACTACTACTACTACTACTACTAGCTAGCTAGTAGTCTACGTAGTTGTTGAAGTCAAATTATGACGCAGGTTTCGTGACAAAATAATTAAAAATGTACTATCGTATCACTCGGATTGCAAACTAGCTAGGTCTACGTAGTAGTAGTAGAGCTACTGTAGTAGTAGTAGTAGTAGGTACAGTACTCGGATTACTGCATTAAAATAACGTAACATACGCATGGTCTTTTTCTTGCAACATGGAGCAGCTTGCTGCTACAAGTTATTAGTAGTAGCTTGCTGGCTCTACTAGTACTAGTCGGGAGTCTATTAATAGTAGAGAGTTAGTCCGAGTATTTGAACAGCAACCAAATAAAGTACTCTAGCTCCTACGAGTAGACTCAGCTATTAGTTCTCTATCACCTGCAAGTACAGTAGGTGAGAGGAGCACATTGTCGCAACTATTTTGTACGCCGATAGAGTACACAACAACATAATAACAATATTATTTTCTCTTTCACGAGAATATTATAATTTTTCTACATTTTCGAAACGAACATCACATGAATAATTCCTCATACTGTAACAGCAAGTAGACACCACCAATTTCAAGGAGAGAACGAAACGAATGGAAAGGTTGGAAAATGACGTTATGCCCAAATCTAACCAAAAATTATGATACGTCAAAGAACATGAGAACATTCGGGAGAAACAAAAAAGCGAGACTTGAGGTGAGATTTCCATACATGAATGGTGCAATAAAATATGCGAGTACAGTACCGTAGAACTCTGTAATATACTACACGAACAGAAAAAATGAACGCAAACACCCCATCATCTAACAAAAAGACGAGGGCAAAGCAACTAAAACGTTCACAATGCGTACCTTGACCGTCGTATCCCACGATCCAGTAGCCAGTCCTTCACCTGATGGTGAAACACCCAGGCAAGAAACGTGTCGCTCGTGTGCTCCTGACATGGTAAAGATAGGACCTGCTGTGGGTTTTTCCGAGAGTGCATCAAAAGCCAGAACGGATCCATCAGAATGTCCGCAAAAGATGACTCGTCCTGATTTTGAAAAGGCGACACTAGTAATGGTATCTGCGGCCATTCCAGGTGTATTACTCATACCACCAGCACCAGCACCACCAGCACCAGTTCCACCAGCACCACCACCACCAGAAGCAGTACCAACTGTAGCACCACCACCCGCACCCGCACCAGCAGCAGGGGTACCAATAGCACCGTTATTGTTTTTCAGTGCCATATTGACTCGGAATTGTACCAATTCGTTGTAGGCTCGCATGTCAAAAATGTGGATTCCACCATCTTCGCTGCAAGTGCAAAATGTATTTCCATCGCTGGGCATGAAATCCACACCATTGACATCACCCGTGTGTCCCATATAGGTTTGTACGGCAGATTTGGGAGCTCGGATGTCCCACACTTTGGCTGTTTTATCGACACTGGCACTGACAAAAACATTTTTGTCGGTGGGACTGAGGGACATAAAGTTGACATGTTCCTTGTGTTCGGCAAATGTATCCAGGACGGTACCTCTACCAATGTCCCAGCGAATGCAGGTAGAATCTCCACTGGACGTAAGGATTTTGGATTCATCGAGGAATCTGCAGCAGGTAATAAGTCCATCGTGCGATGCCATTTCCATGGCCTGATCTGGCTTTGACAATTTGTAAACGGTACAAAGATTGTCGAGTCCACCACAGGCAACCATTTCTCCTTTGCTTTGTTCGTACCCCACGCTCATAACGTAGCTCGATTTCAGCGTAATGGCTTGTATTTTATTAGAAGTAACGGCATTCCAGATAAGGAGTTTCCCATCCTGTCCTGCCGTAACTAGATGCCTGGAATCTCCAGCCCAGTGCATGGCCGTTACTTTGCCAAAATGTCCCTTGAGGGCTCGTCTCATTTTTGTGGCGGGTGGATTTCGAATGGGTGCCAAGTTGGGTGCCTTGGCTCGTGCCGTGGCACCCAGTCCCTGATCGCGTTTGCCCGATTGGTTTTTTTGAATTTGTTGTTTGAGGCTTTCAATCTTTGTTGTTGTATGGTTGTGGTTATTGTGGGGGAATGAAAAAGATATGATGGAATGTAGTGTAGGGTCGTTTAGTGTGGAGCGAAGTGTAAAGTTTGAGGTTCGAGGATTATATTGTAACAGTAGTATTGTTCCATATTGAACAGAGAGATATCCGGCGTGCAAATGAAAAGCAGAAATTGTAATGTGTGTGTGTGTGAGAGAGAGATGGTGATATAGGAGTTGAAAACACAAACAATAAATATTATTATAATAAACGGTAGGTCTACTCTGAGAACAGGTAGGCGGATAGAAGTAGCAGAAAGTGCCAACTAGACTAGTAGTACCATTGCGCAAGCAGAAAAAAGTCACACAAGGTTTGCACACGTAGTTCAGTATCCAACTTCCGTACTAATGTATCTCGGGTCAAGCAACCAGGCAAGGAAGAAGAAGAAACCAAGAAGAAACCAACCAAGCGTACATCCAGCGATCATAGATACACAAGGTACAAGAAGCAAGAAGATATCAGAAATCTCATCGGCAGAAAACGCACCTCATTCCTGGCCGCTTCTATTTTTGAATTGAGATCTGACATGTTGTTGGTGACGGTCATCCTTGAGCTAGCTAGCTAGTAATATTGTTGTAGCACAGTGTTTTGTTTTGTTTGCAGATGTAAAATAAATAATGATACTATGAGAAGCGTTTTGTTGAGTGTTGAGAGTTGAGACGACTTCTTGTTTGTAGTAGTTAATGCAGGGTCGTCCAAAATTTGTTTTGATAAAAGCTTTCAACGACCGGTCTGGCTTTCGTACGTTTCTGGTCTGTCTGTTTGCTCCACAACCCTACGGTACCCCACACAACAACAACAACATCAACAACAACACAAAATCCAAAAACACGGTGTGGCTGTGTGAATCCTCATTGTTTTACTCCTCGTACTGTTCCGTACAGTACTCATAGAAGAACAACAGCAACAATACTACTATAAACAACAACACCAGCAGCAGCAGCAGCAGCAGCACTACCACCACCAGCAGCAATGAGCGTTTTGCTGGTTGCATCACGTCGTTGTTGTACCAATCTTGGTTACAACAGAATGACCATTTTTTCGACTACTACTGCTGGTGCTGGTGCTGCTCCTCTTCAACGTCGTTTCTTGTCATCATCGTCGTCGTCGTCAATGGGAATGTCACTACTACCTTCTATTCCCGTTACAGCGGTTCCACCTGCACGTGTGGGTGCACTGGTAAGTCGTCGTCAATGGAAAAAATTGTACCAAAAACCATCAAGTAATGACACCAAGAACAACAATAATACGGACCATGAAAAACCGTGGCCATTGTCATTCCGCATTACCGGTTTTGTCGCAGCAATAACGATAGTACCGTACATTGTGAGTTGGTACGTTGCTACCAATGTTGTTGTACGGAATGCATTGGAACCGTACATGCCAAATGGGACCATGTCACTATTGCGAATGTGGTTTGGTGAATCAGAACTACAGTGTACCAGTTACGTCGATTTGCAACAACAAAAACAAAAACAACAAGAGATTGACAATGATTCGACTGTTCTACCCGTTTCTTTGATCGATGAACCTTCAACACAACGTCGACAAGAACAAATGCGATTAGAACAAGACTTTCTTCGACCCGATATTCGATTATCCACTCGAATTCGTGTCTACAACGCAAAGAACAAGAACGAGAACGAAAACGAAGTGGAGGAGAATGGATTTTCTAATCTTGTTACCAGTGAAATTGTTGAGTTACCAGCTACGACGTTGGTCACATCTCAATCCCTCTTGCAGGCTCTTTACAGCAAAAACAACAACAACAACAGCAGCAGCAGCAACAATAATAATAATCGGAAGGAGGATCGTCGTCAAGTACCATTGGATCTGGACAGTACGTCCTACTACGTGACTGTGGAATTTACAAACACCAACACTGCACAAGAGGAACATACTGATGAGACTACTGCTATGGATGTTACTACTACTACTACTACCACTACTACCACTACTAGTAGTAGTACAACAATGAATGAAAAGGAAGAATCCAAAATGGAGGAGTCATCTGTCAACAACAATAACAAGTACTCTACCTCGTCACTGGCAACATTCATCAAGGATTTGATTCACAAAACCCAAGTCATGTCGTCGTGGCATCATCAAGTGGGACGACCTAACGTGACATCAACACAACAACAGCTACAACAACCGACAACAAAAGACAAGAAGAATTCTACTGCTACTGCTACTGCTGCTGCTGCTGCTGCAACGACTGATCATCGACGTTGGTCACCCGATGAATTGCGCATGGTAGAATTAGAATACCAAACAGAATCACTTCAGAAGCAGCTTTCCGATCCAACGACGATGAGAAATTTACATGATCTGGAACAAGAATACAATCAAGCCAAACGGGAACATTCCAAATTAAAGTGGAAACAACGACTCAAGAAGCTGTGGTAGGAATTAAAAACATGTTATTATACAAGTACTGTAGAGTAGTCTAGTACTTATCCATTACTACTACTAGTAGTGAAGCTACAACGAGTGCGCAAGCATACCACTATGATTATCATTTATTTCGTTTCCATTCAAGCTATTCAAGAATGAATGAATGCGACAGTAGGTTGTAGTGAGTACGCTTGTATACACGTATATGATTC
>Ga0210012_1004273_pt1 | contig 11304 bp, 12 predicted proteins | sample CryGeymeta201504_FD_183974 | JGI IMG/M metagenome (GOLD analysis project Ga0210012, IMG submission 183974) | Groundwater microbial communities from Crystal Geyser aquifers in Utah, USA - Crystal Geyser metaG 2015-04 (SPAdes) (version 2) | ecosystem: Environmental > Aquatic > Deep subsurface >... | reverse complement strand
CAAGAAGGTGATGTTGTATGTCGGCGGTCTGCGTCCGCGCCACACCATTGGCGCCTATGAAGACCTGGGCATGGAAGTGGTCGGCACCGGTTACGAGTTCGCCCACAACGACGACTACGACCGCACCATCCAGGAGATCGGCAACGCCACCTTGTTGTACGACGACGTCAACGGCTTCGAACTAGAGGAGTTTGTCAAGAAGATGAAACCCGACCTGGTCGGCTCTGGCATCAAGGAGAAGTACATCTTCCAGAAGATGGGCATCCCGTTCCGCCAGATGCACTCGTGGGACTACTCCGGCCCGTACCACGGCTACGACGGTTTCGCCATCTTCGCCCGCGACATGGACATGACCCTGAACAACCCGTGCTGGAAAAAGCTCCAGGCGCCCTGGCTGAAGAAACCGGAAGCCGCCGAGGCGTTGGCGAAAGCCGCGTGAGTTAAGCCCCTCTCCCGGTGGGAGAGGGGAGCAAACCGATCAACCCTTATGCCCGTGTCCGCAGATTGGCGGCTCGGGCCAGGAGATGAACATGCAAGCCGTTGAAAACATCAAGCCGTCCTATCCCCTGTTCCAGAACGACGAATACAAGGAGATGCTCACGGCCAAGGCCGGCGAGTTCGAGGACAAGGTCGCCAAGGACAAGATCGATGCGACCTTCCAGTGGACCACCACGGTCGAGTACCAGGAGCTCAACTTCAAGCGTGAGGCCCTGACCATCAATCCGGCCAAGGCCTGCCAGCCGCTTGGCGCCGTGCTGTGCGCCCTGGGCTTCGAGAAGACCCTGCCCTATGTGCACGGTTCGCAAGGTTGCGTGGCCTACTTCCGCACCTACTTCAATCGTCATTTCAAGGAGCCCATCGCCTGCGTGTCCGACTCCATGACCGAAGACGCGGCGGTGTTCGGCGGCCAGAAAAACATGAACGACGGCCTGGAGAACGCCCTCGCCCTGTACAAGCCGGACATGATCGCGGTGTCCACCACCTGCATGGCAGAAGTCATCGGCGACGACCTCAACGCCTTTATCAACAACACCAAGGCGGCCGGCCACATCGCCCAGGATTACCCCGTCCCCTATGCCCACACGCCGTCCTTCGTTGGCAGCCACGTCACCGGCTGGGACAACATGTTCGAAGGCATCGCGCGCTACTTCACGCTGAACTATATGGCCGACAAGAAGGTCGGCAGCAACGGCAAGATCAACCTCGTGCCGGGCTTCGAAACCTACCTGGGCAACTACCGCGTGATCAAGCGCATGCTGGACGAGATGGGCGTGCCCTTCACGATGCTGTCCGACCCGACCGAAGTGCTGGATACCCCGGCCGACGGCACCTTCCGCATGTACGCCGGCGGCACCACCATGGCCGAGGTCAAGGACGCCCCCAACGCCATCACCACCTTCCTGCTGCAGCCGATGCAACTGGAAAAGACCAAGAAGCTGGTCGAAGGCACCTGGACCCATGAAGTGCCCAAGCTGAACATTCCGATGGGCCTGGAGTGGACCGACGAGTGGCTGATGAAGGTTTCCGAAGTCACCGGCAAGCCGATTCCCGAGTCGCTGGCCAAGGAACGCGGCCGCCTGGTGGATATGATGACCGACAGCCACACCTGGCTGCACGGCAAGCGGTTCGCGCTCTACGGCGACCCCGACTTCGTCATGGGCCTGACCCAGTACTTGCTTGAACTGGGCGCGGAACCGATCCACATCCTGTGCAACAACGGCAGCAAAAAGTGGGACAAGGCGATGAAGAAACTGCTGGAGTCCTCGCCCTACGGGGTGAACTGCAAGACCTACCCGGGCGCCGACCTGTGGCACCTGCGCAGTCTGTGCTTCACCGAGAAACCGGATTTCCTGATCGGCAACAGCTACGGCAAGTACATCCAGCGCGACACCCTGCATCTGGGCAAGCAGTTTGAGGTTCCGTTGATCCGGCTGGGCTTCCCGATCTTCGACCGCCACCACCTGCATCGCATGACCACGCTGGGGTACGAAGGCGCCATGTACATCCTCACCACCCTGGTCAACGCGGTGCTGGAACGCCTGGACGAAGAGACCCGCAGCATGGGGACGACGGACTACAACCACGACCTGGTTCGTTGACGCCCTTCTCCCCCACCCTGGCCCTCTCCCGGGGGAGAGGGCGCCCCCTCCAAGGAGCCTCCCATGGCCAACATCATGATTCGGCGCAGCGACAAGGGCGATTACGTGTTCTATCTGCCCAAGCGCGACCTCGAAGACAGCATCGTCTCGATGGAGTTCGACACCCCGGAAAAGTGGGGTGGTGAGATCAAGCTGAACAATGGCGGTGCCTACTTCATCGAACCCCAGCCGGCCCCCGAACGACTGCCCTACTCGGTGCGCGCCAAGCGCATGGACGCGGCGGAATGAAATTGAATTTGTCATTCTCGCGCAGGCGGGAATCCAATTTGATTGACTGGGTCCCCGCCTGCGTGGGGACGACCAAGTAAAGGAGAAGTTGAAATGGCAATGAAAATAGATCCCACCCTGTGCACTGCTTGCAGCGACTGTGAAGCTGATTGCCCGACCGCTTCCATCCGGAAAAAGAAAGGCGTCTACATCATCAACCCCGACACCTGCACCGAATGCGAGGGTGACTACAAGACACCCAAATGCGTGTCGCTCTGCCCCATCGACAACTGCATCGTGCCCCTGGCGGCTTGACCCTCTTCCCTTTTGGGGGAGGGAAAACTCTGGAGTCCATCATGACCACAATCAGCAAAGCCGCCGCTTTCCGTATTGCCCTCGCTGCTCGCGCGCTGGCCGAGGTAAGGCCGACGACGTTCACCATCAAGCTGGCCGAGAAGCTCGGTCTACCAGTCACCGAAGACAAACTCGCCACAATCACCGTGGCCGATCTGAAACTGATTCTGGGCGGCGATAAAGTCGTGGAGCCGGATATCGATAGCGCCAGCCTCAAGCTCGCGGTGCGCTATCTCTGGGGCGAAAACGGCGATGACGACAGTGTGCCAAAACCCGAGTCGTACAGCGAAGGCGACATGCCCGGCAGCCTGCGCGTCGCCGTCGCTTCCAACACCGCCGAGAACCTCGATGGCCACTTCGGTTCCGCGCCGCGCTTCCTGGTCTATCAGGTCGGCAAGACCGACATCAAGCTGGTCGATGTGCGCCCCACGCTGACCGCCGACGAGGCCGAGGACAAGAACATCGCGCGCTCGGGACTGATCGACGACTGCCAGCTCGTCTACGTGCAATCCATCGGCGGCCCGGCCGCCGCCAAGGTGGTACGCGCAAAAGTACATCCGATCAAATTTCCGCAACCCGCCCCGGCAAGGGTCGCCCTGGCCCGCCTGCAAGGCACGCTGCAAGCGCCGCCGCCCTGGCTGGCGCGGATCATGGGCGTGGAAGCCAAGTCGCTGGCCCAGTTCGCTGAGTTTGAACACAGCGACGAAGAAGCGGAAGCGGCCTGAACGCCATGCCGCTCGATGCCAACACGCTCTCTGCCGTAGCCACCCGCGCAGCCGAACTGGACCTCAGCGAGGCCAGCGTGGCTCACCTGCGCCGGGAATGGCCCGGCGTCCACTTCACCTTCTGCGGCGAGGACGACGTCCCCGCCCGCCTGAACCCCTTCCTCGTGGGACAGCGCTTCAACCTCTATCTGGTCAACAACGCGGATCACTGCGTCGCCTTCACCAGCGATCTTGAAATCGCCACCGGCATCGTGCTGGCGACGGTTTCGGATGACTGAGGCGCGGGCAATGCGGACGCGCCCGCTTTTTTTTGTCCAGCGTTATGTCGCAACGAGACATAACGCTACCTGACCACCGGAGCACTCCATGAACGCCCTGCCCGACCCATTGAAACTGGCGCAATCGCCCACCTCGCGCGGGCGCCGCTGGGACCATCTGGAACTGCTCGAACGGATCGACGCCTCTGGCTCGATCTCCGCCGCCGCCAACGGCATGGGCATGAGCTACAAGGCGGCCTGGCAGGCGGTGGAGGCGATGAACAACCTGTCGGAAGAACCCTTGGTGGAACGCCAGCCCGGCGGCAAGCACGGCGGCGGCACCACGCTCACCCAATACGGCCGCCGCGTGGTGGCCGCCTACCGCCGTCTGGAGAAGGAACGGGAACGCGTACTCGCCAACCTGGGCCAGATCATGGACGACTTCGACCAGTACTACCGCATGATCAGGAGATTCGATATGCAAACCAGCGCCCGCAACCAGTTCCTCGGCAAGATCCAAAGTGTGAAATCCGGCCCGATCAACGCCGAGGTCGTCCTCGACATCGGCGGAGGCGATACGCTCGCCGCCATCATCACCAACGACAGCGTCGAACACCTGGCGCTGCAACCCGGCATGGAGGCCTACGCGCTGGTGAAAGCGCCGTGGGTCATCCTGACCACCGACGACAGCCTAAAAACCAGCGCCCGCAATCGCCTCTGCGGCACCGTCGTGCGCTGCCAGGAAGGTGCAGTGAATGGCGAGGTCATCCTCGAACTGCCTGGCGGTAAGACCGTCGCCGCCATTGTCACCCACTCCAGCATCGAATCGCTCGGTCTCAAGGTCGGGGTACGCGCCTGCGCGCTGATCAAGGCCTCGCACATCATCCTGGCGGTTTCCGCCTGAACGCGCTTTTCCATCACGCAAGGAGTCTTGAAATGCAACCGAACCGTATGCTCACCCCGCTGCTCGCCCTGCTGTTGAGTTGTTCAGCGCATGCCGCCGAAGTCAGCGTCGCCGTCGCCGCCAACTTCACCGGCCCGATGGAAAAGATCGCGCCCGCATTCGAAAAAGCGACCGGCCACAAGCTCAACATCGCTTACGGCTCGGTGGGCAAGTTCTACGCCCAAGTGAAGAACGGCGCGCCGTTCGAGGTGCTGGTGTCGGCTGACGACGCGACGCCCAAGCGGCTGGAACAGGACGGTCTGGCCCTGCCCGAGACGCGTTTCACCTACGCCATCGGCAAGCTCATGCTGTGGTCGGCCACGCCCGGCCTGGTGGATGACCAGGGTAAGGTGCTCAGGCTGGGTGACTTCAGGCGCCTGGCCATCGCCAACCCCAAGACGGCGGTGTATGGCGCAGCGGCAGTGGTGGTCATGAAAAACCTGGGTGTGCTGGAGACACTGGAACCGCGCTTCGTGCTCGGTGAGAACATCACCCAGGCCTACCAGTTCGCCGCCACCGGCAATGCGGAACTGGGCTTCGTCGCCTTGGCGCAAATCTACAAGGACGGCAAATATTCCACCGGCTCTTACTGGGCTGTGCCGACTGGGCTCTATCCGCAAATCCGCCAGGACGCGGTGATTCTGACCAAGGGCAAGGACAACCCCGCCGCCGGGGCGCTGATGGCCTACCTGAAGTCCGACGCGGCGCGCAAGGTCATTCGCGCCCATGGTTACGAACTCTGAATTTTTCTTTTACGCCAACCTCAAGGAGTAGATCATGAAACTGTTGCAAACCCTGCTGTTAACCCTCGCCCTGGCCGCCTCGGGCGCTGCCCAGGCCGGCAAGATCACCATCGCCGCCGCGGCCGACCTCAAGTTCGCCATGGGCGAGATCGTCACCGCCTTCCAGAAGGCCAATCCGGGCGAGGCGGTGGACGTGATCTACGGTTCCTCGGGCAAATTCCACACCCAAATCCAGCAGGACGCGCCCTACGACCTGTATTTCTCCGCCGACATCAAGTTTCCCCAGGAGCTGGCCAAGGCGGGGTTGGCTGCTTCCGCGGTCAAGCCCTATGCCTTCGGCCGCATCGTGCTGTGGAGCAGCACGCAGGACGCCAGCAAGATGACCCTGGCCAGCCTGACCGACCCCAGGATCGCCCGCATCGCCATCGCCAATCCCAAGCATGCGCCCTACGGCAAGCGCGCCGAGGAGGCCCTGCGCTCGGCGGGGGTGTGGGACAAGGTGGAAGCCAAGCTGGTCTATGGCGAGAACATCGCCCACACCGCCCAGTTCGTGCAGACCGGCAACGCCCAGGCCGGCATCATCGCCCTGGCCCTGGCGGTCAACCCGGAACTGGCGAGCAAAGGCGGCTACTGGCTGATCCCCGACAACCTGCATGAGCCGTTGGAACAGGGCTTCATCATCACCCAACGCGCGGCGGCCAATCCTTTGGCCCAAAGCTTCGCCGACTACATGGGCGGCAAAGCGGCGCGCGCGGTGATGGTGAAGTACGGCTTCGTGCTGCCGGGCGAGGCGGCGGGCAAGTAAATCCATGCCCGCGCCAATAAACCCACGCAATGGCTGGGGCCTGGTCTCCGGCGCCGTCATCGGCACCCTGGGCGGCCTGATCGGCCTGGGCGGGGCGGAATTCCGCCTGCCCCTGCTGGTGGGCTATTTCCGCCTGCCAACACTGGAGGCGGTGATCCTCAACAAGGCCATGAGCCTGGCCGTGGTGACCTTCGCCCTGGTCTTCCGCGCCGGGTCGTTGCCCTTCGGCGAGACCCTGGCCCGGATCGACATCGTGCTCAACCTGCTGGCCGGCAGTCTGTTGGGCGCCTGGTGGGCGGCCGGACACGCGATGCGCATGTCCCGGCTGTGGCTCAACCGGGTGGTGCTGGTACTGCTGGTAGGCTTGGCCGTGCTGATGCTGGCCGAGTTCTGGTTCGGCCTGGGCGAGCCGGGCAAGGCCTTGTTCGAGGCGGGCGCTACGCGCATGGCGGCGGGTTTCGCGGCCGGCCTGGGCATCGGCAGGGTCGCCGCGCTGTTGGGCGTGGCCGGCGGCGAACTGCTGATTCCCACCCTGGTGCTGCTCTACGGCATCGATATCAAGCTGGCGGGCAGCCTGTCGCTGGCCATCAGCCTGCCCACCATGCTGGTCGGCTTCGCCCGCTACAGCCAGTCGGGTTCCTTTGCCGTACTCGGCCAGGAACGGCCGCTGATGATCTGGATGGTGCTCGGCTCCCTCATCGGGGCAGCCCTCGGCGGCCTGCTGCTGGGCCTGGTGCCGGGCGACTGGTTGATCGGCTTGCTGGGCTTGATCCTGCTCATCTCCGCCGTCAAGGTTTTTCAACACGCACATTGAACGAGGCAAACATGCTGTTATCCGAAGGCGACCTGGGTGCCATCATCCTGACCCTGGAACTGGCCAGCATCGTCACCGCCATCCTGCTGGTGCTGGGCACGCCTATCGCCTGGTGGCTGGCACGGACCAAGTCCTGGTGGAAAGGCCCCCTCGGCGCGGTGGTGGCGCTGCCGCTGGTGCTGCCGCCATCGGTGCTGGGCTTCTATCTGTTGCTGACCATGGGGCCGCACGGACCGGTGGGGCAGTTCACCCAATGGTTGGGGCTGGGCACCTTGCCGTTCACCTTCTGGGGCCTGGTGGTGGGCTCGGTGTTCTACTCGCTGCCGTTCATGGTGCAACCGGTGCAGAATGCCTTCGAGGCCATCGGCGAGCGGCCGCTGGAAGTGGCGGCCACCTTGCGGGCGTCGCCCCTGGACAGCTTTTTCAGCGTGGCGCTGCCGCTGGCGCTGCCGGGGTTTCTCACCGCCTCCATCCTCACCTTCGCCCATACCGTGGGTGAGTTCGGCGTGGTGCTGATGATCGGCGGCAATATCCCCGACGAAACCCGGGTCGCCTCGGTGCAGATTTACGACCATGTCGAAGCGCTGGAATACGATCAGGCGCATCGGCTGTCGGGCGTCATGCTGGCGTTCTCCTTCCTGGTGCTGCTGGCGCTGTATGCCTGGCGGCCTAATCCGAAAAAGGTGTGAGCATGAACATTGCTGACATTCGCGCTCGCATCGACCTGCGCTTTCCCGAGTTCTCCCTGAACGTCGATCTGACCATTCCGGGCTGTGGCGTCACCGCGTTGTTCGGCCATTCCGGTTCCGGCAAGACCACGCTACTGCGCTGCATCGCCGGGCTGGAACGGGCACCCGGCGGCCAGGTCTCGGTGGCCGGCCAGGTCTGGCAGGAAGGTGAGACCTTCGTGCCGACCCACCAGCGGCCTCTGGGCTATGTCTTTCAGGAGGCCAGCCTGTTTCCGCATCTGAGCGTGAAAAGCAACCTGGAATACGGCCGCAAGCGGGTGGATGGAAGCGACGGACACAAGGTCTCCCTGGACCATGCCATCGAGCTTCTTGGCATCGGCCACCTGCTGGGCCGCAAGCCCGACCGGCTGTCCGGCGGCGAACGGCAACGGGTGGCCATCGCCCGCGCCCTGGCGCTGAGCCCGCGCCTCCTGTTGATGGACGAGCCACTGGCGGCGCTCGACCTGGCCCGCAAGCAGGAAATCCTGCCCTACCTGGAACGCCTGCACGACGAACTGGCGATCCCCATTCTCTATGTCAGCCATGCCCCGGACGAAGTGGCGCGTCTGGCCGATCACATCGTGGTGATGGAAGGTGGCCGGGCGGTGGCGACCGGCCCGCTGACCGAGACGCTGGCCCGTCTCGACCTGCCCATCCGGCTGGGCGAGGACGTTGGGGTAGTGCTGGATACTGTGGTGGCGGCGCGCGATGAAAAATGGCATCTGGCGCACATGGAATTCGCCGGCGGCCGCCTGTGGGTACGTGACCATGGCCTGCCGGTCGGACACCGCGCGCGGGTGCGCATTCTGGCTCGCGACATCAGCCTGGCGCGTACGCCCGTAACCGGCACCAGCATCCTCAACACCCTGCCCGCCGTCGTGGTGGACAGTGTTGATGACAGCCACCCGGCGCTCACCCTGGTCAAGCTGCACGTCGGCGAATTGCCGCTGCTGGCACGCCTGACTCGGCGCTCGGCCCATGAACTCGTACTTACGCCTGGGCGACTCGTTTACGCCCAGATCAAGGCGGTCGCGCTGATTGGCTGAGTCATGCTGCACCATCAATGGCAGCATGCGAAGCGTGCTTGTCGCGTTTGTAACAATCACCATAATCGACCTGTAGCGTTTCTTGTCTTATCCCGCTGGTAACGATAATAATCAATGAGTTACAAAATACAAAAGGTGGCATGGTGGTTGCTGTATAGATTCTTGACCGCGCCGATCATGCCCCGGCCAAATGGAGCAGGAAACAGGGATGGCGTCGCCCACACAAGTGCGACCGTCTGGAAGACTTTTTGCAACAAGAGGAATCGCCATGAATAGTTGTGTCCCCGACGAATCCACCGTGCAACGGCTGATCGCCGAGATCGAGGCCAGCAAGCCGCGTCCACACCACGCCAGTATGCTGGCCGTCACCGAGCGCTTGATCCCGGATTGCCCATGCCGTTTCGCGCTGACCCGTGGCAGTTGGTATCGCAGTGGCGGCCTCATCGGCGCCGCTGGCGAAAGGGTAGCGGACAATCTGGAAGACTGGGTAGCGCGGGAACTGGCCGATTGTGGCGACGACTTGGGTGAATTCATGGATCGCCATGCCGACCTCACCGCCACCCGCCATAACGGTCGCACCCACTACTTCGTCGCCCCCTACAGCCGCAATCCGATGGATTTTCTGCAATTAGAAGTGGAAGAGATGCAGGAAGTGCTTGACCGCCGCCTGTGGGATGCCGCCTCGCCACCACTCGACGCCCAGGAACTGACCGAGCCCAGCAAGCCTGCCAGCGTGCCGGCGCAACCCGTGGGCGCGCCCTATTACCGCTTCCGCCGCCTGACTGATATACGCCAGGCGACCGCTCGCCTGCACTCGCCCATCGGCGGCGTGCCCGACCTCATCCGCTTCATGCAGGAATGGGCCGCCAGCCGCGCCGGCCAGGGCACACATTTCAGCGAGCACTGGATCGTCGCCCTACGCGACCATCAAGACCGTTACAACAACCTGGCGCTCTCCGCCACGCCGGTTTCCCGGCATACGCGCGCACTCAAGCCATTTCACTGGAACAGCGCCTGGCGCGGGTTGGATGCGGCCCGCCAGCTGCAAGCCTTCGACCGTGCCGCTGGCTACCCTGGCGCCTGGTATTTCCACTTGGTCTCCAGCGGCATCACCCCGCGCGACGTGGCCTTCGCGGTCATGCAGGACATCGCCTCCGGCTTCGGCTACCTGAGCGACGCGGAAACCCTGTTACTGCAAGGCTGGATGCGCGAACCATATTCGGTATAGGGGCGGATTTATCTGCGTGCCTTTACAACATCGGCTTGTCGCCTTTGCTACAAACTGCGGCTGACATCCCATAAAAACAATATCTTGTCGCTGGCACAGTGCTTGCACGTAACTCATCGTCCCATTTTGGAAGCCGCACCATGCAAGCCAAACAAATTGCCGAACTACTCAACGAACCGGCCTGCGCCCACAACGCCAAATCGAAATCCGGCTGCGCCCGGCCCAAGCCCGGCGCCACAGCCGGCGGCTGTGCCTTTGACGGCGCCCAGATCGCCCTGCTGCCTATCGCCGATGTCGCCCACATCGTGCATGGCCCGATAGCATGCTCTGGTTCCTCCTGGGACAACCGTGGCACCCGCTCATCCGGGCCGGCCCTGTACAAGATCGGTATGACCACCGACCTGACTGAGCAAGACGTGATCATGGGCCGCGGCGAGAAGCGCCTGTTCCACGCGATCAAGCAGGCCATCGACAGCCATGCCCCCGCCGCCGTGTTTGTCTACAACACCTGCGTGCCGGCACTGACCGGCGACGATGTAGCATCGGTGTGCAAGGCCGCCGCCGAACGCTGGGGCACGCCGGTGGTGCCGGTGGACTGCGCCGGTTTTTACGGCACCAAGAATTTGGGCAACCGCATCGCCGGCGAGGCCATGTTCAAGTATGTCATCGGCACCCGCGAACCCGACCCGGTGTTGCCGGAAGCGCAACGTCCCGGCATCACGGTGCACGACGTCAACCTGATCGGCGAATACAACATCGCCGGCGAGTTCTGGCATGTATTGCCGCTGTTCGACGAACTCGGTCTGCGCATCCTCGGTTCGTTGTCCGGCGACGCTCGCTTCCGCGAGGTGCAGACCATGCACCGCGCCGAAGTGAGCATGGTGGTATGCGCCAAGGCTCTGCTCAACGTCGCGCGGAAACTGGAAAGCCAGTACCGGGTTCCCTACTTCGAAGGCAGCTTCTACGGCGTCACCGACACCTCACAAGCCTTGCGCGAATTCGCCCGCCTGATCGGCGATGCATCACTCAGTCAACGCACTGAAGCTTTGATCGCGCGCGAAGAAGCGAAGATCGACACCGCCCTGGAGCCCTGGCGCGAGCGCCTGCGCGGCAAGCGCGTGCTGCTCTACACCGGTGGCGTCAAATCCTGGTCCATCGTTTCCGCGTTGCAGGACCTGGGCATGGACGTGGTCGCCACCGGCACCAACAAGTCGACCGAGGAAGATAAGGCGCGCATCCGCGAAATCATGGGCGAGAAGGCCAAGATGATCACCGACGGCAGCCCGAAAGCGCTG
>Ga0210012_1004265_pt1 | contig 11325 bp, 9 predicted proteins | sample CryGeymeta201504_FD_183974 | JGI IMG/M metagenome (GOLD analysis project Ga0210012, IMG submission 183974) | Groundwater microbial communities from Crystal Geyser aquifers in Utah, USA - Crystal Geyser metaG 2015-04 (SPAdes) (version 2) | ecosystem: Environmental > Aquatic > Deep subsurface >... | reverse complement strand
TCTTTAATGTGTTGCACGTAAATTGCAAATGAAATTGATGCAAAACTTTGTACTCGGGTACGTCTTGTTGCTCGGTCCACAATTTAGTATGTGTGTTGGATGCCATTTTCGGTAATTATGTATTCGACACTTTGGTCAAAAGTTTCTGTTGGTAGGGTTTCGCTTGTAATGCACTCACTATAGTTAACGCCGATGGTAACGCCTTGAAACTCTTTTAGATAGCGATCGTAACAGCCTTTGCCGTAGCCAAGTCGATCTCCTTGTAAGTCAAAAACGATGGCCGGCACAATGAGGCAATCGGGTGTTTGGGGTTGTTTGTTAGTGATGATTGGCTCTGGGATACCAAATTGACCTTCTTTAAAATCCTTTAAATCTGATACCTGATAAAAACTAATTGTGTTATCCGCAGTGGTAATCGGGAATAAAAATTGCTGTGGGTTTTGCTCGACAAGCGGTAGTAAGTTGACCTCGCTGCGGACCGGGTAGTAGATGCCGATGCTTGTAGACATTTGTGCCTCAATTAGATTAGCAAGGTGGACTCTGATGTATTTACTTTTTTGGGTGCGCTCGCTTTCGGAGATGGCTTCTCGCATTAATAGAAACTGCTGCCGTAATTGGGCTTTAAAAGAATGCAAGAATAATGGGAATTAAAAAAATAGATAAGGCGCAAATGATAATCATTACAACCACATTAACTGGGTGTGGATCGGTACCAATTTCGGCATAACCGCGTGTAAAAAAGAAGGTTTGGCCAACAATAGATGAAGTAATTAACAATAGCCCCCACCACGGTGTATTAAGCGCGATAAGTGGTGCCAACATAAATAAAAAGGAAAAGAAGGTGATGGAAATTAAGCCTACCGAAAAAGTGTCGGGGCTTTCCGACTTAAACTTGGTAAAGAGCATGACATAAAATGCGATTGTGATCACGAAAAAACTGACCGTAAAAAACTCAGCCAACTGCGAGATACCGCCCTGCCCTAGTGCCACATTAATGCCAATGGGAATTAATGGCACAAACATAGTTTGGACAGCTCGCCACAAATTATGAGGAAAAGAGAAAATGGAAAAACAAGCAAAATAAAAAAATATAGCTACAAAAGCCCCGATTGCCGGCAAAATATACCACTTTGGATCTAAATTAAATCCTCCATTTGGATACGCCAAACGAAAAGTATAAATTGTTAGCGATGGCAATAAAGCCAAATACAAAAAATAGAGATTTTTTAAAACCATTAGGGTACGGTCGTGGATTTTGAGGTGGGCTATTTTCATGCTGCAATTTTATCCGATGGTGGGCAAGAGAGGACTTGAACCTCCACGGCCATAGATGGCCACTAGCCCCTCAAGCTAGCGCGTCTACCAATTCCGCCACTTGCCCATGTTTGTGCCTATTATTTTTACTATAGTTTGGCTGCTTATACAAGTGTTTGCACTTGATCTTTTTACCCGACATTATTAGAATCTTTAATACAAAAAATTTACATAAATTTATTTTGTTAATATTTACATTATGAATACAAGAAAAAGTACAGTTGCGCTGACTTTGGTTGGGTCTTTGGTATTGGGATTTGCGGGCGGCTCCCTTGGGGCGGCTACGACCAATTTGTTTGGAAGTGACACGGACTTGGTGGGTGACAGTGGGCAGGTTCAACAAACACAAATTGTGGAAGAAGGGTCGCAAACAATAGATGCGATTGAAAAAGTACAACCCGCAGTAGTCTCAATTGTGGCAACAAGAGATTTGCAAATTGTCAGACGCTCACCGTCATCGCTATTTAATCCGTTTATGCCGGTTCCACAAGAAGCGCCGCAAGTGGAAACACAACGCCAGCAAGTTAGTGGTGGATCCGGATTTATTGTTTCGGCAGATGGATTGGTCCTTACCAATAAACATGTAGTAAGGGACGAGGATGCTGATTACTCAGTTGTACTTAATAATGGTGAGGAATATACGGCCGAGGTAGTCAGTAGAGATCCGGCAAATGACTTAGCTGTAATTCAAATACTGGAAGGTGAAGATAAGAGTAAGCCAAAAGATTTGCCGATTGTGGAATTTGGCGAAAGTGACAATTTAAAAATTGGCCAAAAAGTAATTGCGATTGGCAATGCCCTTGGTGAATTTCAAAATACGGTAACATCTGGAATTGTGAGTGCGATTAGCCGACAAATTGAAGCATCGGATTCTATGGGTGGAAATAGGGATGTCTTAACAAACTTATTGCAAACTGATGCAGCCATTAATGCCGGTAATAGTGGTGGTCCGTTAATTAATTTATCTGGACAGGTTGTAGGCGTAAATACGGCAATTGCGTCTGGCGCAAATGGTATTGGTTTTGCCATTCCGATTGACGATGTAAAGCCGGTAGTAAGCAGCGTTAAAGAGTTTGGGGAAATTGTGCGACCTCAGTTAGGTGTAAGATATGTGCTGTTATCTAAGACCAATGCTGAAAATTTTGAAATAGATGTGGACCACGGTGCCTACCTAGCGGGTAATGACTCCGAGGCTCTACCGGCAGTATTAAAGGACTCGCCGGCGGACAAGGCGGGACTACAGGCAAAAGATGTGATTTTAGAAGTGGACGGCAAAGAGATTAATGAAACTTTTGGCTTACAAGAAGCAATTAGAAACAAAAAGCCAGATGACAAGGTTAACCTTACAATTTGGCGTGATGGCAAGAGTATAGAAAAGACTGTAACCCTAGAAGCTTTTGAACCACAAAAATAGTAATGTTCAGCAAATCGCGATTAATGGTTATGATCGAAACTTTTCATATTTTGTAAATGACGAGTCAACAAAAGACATTGCCATTGTTGATCCGGGGGACATTAGTTTATTGGAACAAATTATTGATGAGGGGAACTGGCGACCAAAAATGATTTTACTAACCCATAGTCATCATGACCATGTGGAGGCGGTCGCTCCCCTTGTTGCTCATTACGATATTCCTGTTTACTTGCACGAAAATGCCATGGACAGAGTTGACGTCCCCTCACACTTGATACGCCTAATTAATGATGGGACAAAAATTGCATTAGGTAATTTGAAAATAGAAGTTTTGTATACACCGGGGCATATTGATGATGCGGTCTGTTTCTATATATCGGCAGAGCAAGCTTTGGACGGTACACCAAAACTGCTAACTGGTGATACCCTATTTGTTGAAGGGTGTGGACGTTCTGATTTTCCCCTTAGCAACCCAACAGATTTAAAGGCAAGTCTAAGGCGTATTAGCCAACTACCAAATAACACCGAGGTTTTTCCCGGACACGATTATGGTAGCAAACCTATTTCTACGATTGAATGGGAAAAAGTACAGAATCGGCATATGCAAATTTATAGATAACTTATTCCAGTTCATGTATTGACAAAATAGACATAAGTTATTATAATTTCTGCCTGATTTTAAATATGCCTTATGGAACATAATAATCTTGGTACCGAGAGTTTACCTACTAATAAAGTACCCGTAAATAATACATTACACGTACCTGTTGAAAATCCAGGTAAGCACCTTGTAAAACTTGGTGAATGCAATTTCGCAGTGCAAATTACGGATAAAGGTAATGTAATAATTTTAAGTGATAGGACAGATCATGCTGTTGCAGTTAATAAGAAGAACTTTGAAATTGCAAAAGTACAATTTAACGAAGACGGTGAAGTTACACTTGTGGATAATGCTCAAGTACTTAATGGTAACTTAGTAGATGTTGATGAAGATGCTGGAAAGATTGAGTTTGACTTTGGATATAAACGCGGCCGTTACAGCTTAATAGCAGTTTATAAGGAAGATAAAAAAGGATCTGAAGTAGTTGTTGAATCGATTAATGAGGAAATACAAAAAGTTGTGGCAAAGACTGAAAAAGTTTCAGAACTGTTGCAATCTGGCGATAGTCAATACGGTATCGATATTAGAAATGGCGTTTTACGAGAATGCTTATCGATTCATACTGATAACTATGGTGCGTATTTAACCAACGTTTCGGATACGCCAGGTCAAACAACTTATATGCTAGAAGTACTTCGCCCTTTAACAAGTGAAGAGGCTACAGCTGAAACAGCAACGCCACGCGAAGACCGTAGGATTACCGGTCCGATTACAATAACTGTAACTGATTCTGTTTCTGAAGGCATTAAATTGATCACAGCAGATTCACTAAAACAGGGTAAGCACCAACAAGTCATGATCTCTAATCATGGCAAGAAAATTGAATTAAATGGAGAAATCACTAATGATGCAATGGATTTCACTATTAGTGTTGCGGTAGATGGTACAATAAATATTGTATCAAATACAGAATTACGCACCTTTCATCATGCAAAATCTGCAATGGAATCTACAGTGTTACGAGGAGAGAAGGAAAATGATACGCAATCAATTATTCAGCCGCCAACTGAACCTCCAACTCAACCACAAATTATGCATACTATTGATAAATCCCATGTAGTTGGTGAATCGCGCGAATTAACGCAAATTGGCGAAACAATTAATGTGGTATTGCAAAACGGTGTGGAAATGTTAGTGACGATTGGTGATGACGATTACCATGTTATCCAAGAAGAAGGTGCAGACAGGCTAACGGTTACTGATTTGCAAAATAATCAGCTGACACAATTAAGCCCATCTACCGACTTCCGTGTTGGTACGACGTTAAGCTCTAATAATGGTGACGCAAAGGTTGAGCTAAAAGTTCGTACAAATGATAATGGTTTGCCCGTTGTTAGTATTACTAAACTTGCCGGTATTGTAAGTTATTTGGTTGCAGATAATAGTCCTCAGCCACAAACTGTTGATATACCTACGCCACCAGAGCCAACATTAGATGAATTACAACCAGAACGTGTAAGTGTTGATCTAAAGGCAAATCAAGCGCAAATAGGAATTGATCTTAGTTATGGGATACAAACTTTGTATTTGGGAAGCCAAAACCATATTATTTACTTAAGACGTATTACTGACGATAGATATAGTATTCAAATTCGCGATGAATCAGATGCCACCAAAAAACATACTTACTACGTTGCCGAGATTACTGTTTCACGAGATAGAAATGGCAAACCAATACTATGCAACTTGGGAGATAGTACGGAGGCTCTATTTGTAAATGTTAATACAATCGATATTAAATTTCATGACTTAGATTTTTCTTTATGCCTAGCAGATGATGGTACTTGGGAAATTGAAGCTAATTGTGACTTAAAAACAATATATTATTTTGCCCCAAATACACCAAAATCAGAAGTTTGTGACTTAAGAACACCAAACGACCTTGACGCCAAATTAGCAGATGGTGAACCCGTATCAGACTATAATCCTAGCTCATATTTACCACGTGGCGATCAAAAAGATCCATTGGTTAGAGATAAAACATACCGTGAATTAACTATGGGGAATAATACTGATGAGACAGCAAAAACAAGAATGGAGGCGGCATATCAATCAATAAAATTGCATTTGACTAGACTAAACGTGGAGAGCCCTTCTGAAGACGACGTATTAGGTTGGGGACGTATACTTGCCGACATTGATAAAAATGACAATGCAAGTAAAGTTAATTATTTGGCAGATGTTCTTGGTCTCAATAATCGCAAGAAATCATTAATTAATGAGCTTAATATAATTAGTAGTAACGTCTCAATATATTACCAAGCACATCAAAATAATATCAAGCATGCAAAAGGTCAAATTGCTGCATCGGAAGAGATTGTGGCACGATGGGAACATCAGGTGAGTTATTTATTTAAGATACTTGGAGCAACACAAATTGTGGAACCTACTGAACTGGTAAAATTTGCAGAATTTGTAGCGGACAAGGCAAAAAGCCAAACCGAAGTTGAGTTGCATGAGACAATTAAAAATCATCTTGGTATAAAGGAACCAAAAATGAATACACTTGCAAAAATGTGGCGCTCTCTTTTCCCAAGTAAGGCCAAGCAAGCTGAAGCAAATAACATAAAATTATTGCAGCATAAGTTAAACAGCATTTTGCAAATGACGTCTCAACTAGAAAAAAATAGAGATTATATTAGAAAGACAGAACTAAACTCAATTAAGCCAGTATTTGAATTTATGGGAAAGGTATCTAGTACTAACTTTGATAAAGTTATTAAAATGGCTAATGAAAACTATGGGTTTGCCGTTTTAAATAAAAAATTTGGTGATCCAAGTGATCCAACGTATGCAAAAATAGCTAATGATTTACGTACGATGGAAATGGGCTTTCCCGACGAATTTCCAGCGACTACCAGAGATGGTATCGATGTCAAAATTGTATATTCTAAATTTGAAACGCCAATACTGGTAGTCGAAGATTTTTAAACTGTGCCGGCCACAGGGAATTGTTCACACACTTCCCTAACCTGTGCTTTAATATTTTCTAACTCGGTTGGATTGTCGGCATTAGATAATGCGCCGTCGATCCACTGGGCTAGTTTTTTAATTTCTGCTTCTTTAAAACCGCGGGTGGTAATGGCTGGTGTACCTAGGCGAACACCGGATGGGTCAAACGGGCTGCGTTCGTCAAAGGGGACCATGTTTTTGTTACAGGAAACGCCAATTTGTTCGAGAGCGTGTTCGGCTTCTTGGCCGCTAAGACCTTTGGATTTGATGGTGTCTAACAACATTAAGTGGTTATCGGTGCCGCCGGTAATAATGACGTGGCCCATATCTACTAGAGATTGAGCAAGGGTTTGTGCGTTAACAATAACTTGTTTGGCGTAATCTTGAAATTCCGGTTGAAGGGCTTCTTTAAAGGCTACGGCTTTGGCAGCGTTAATGTGGTCGTGGGGGCCGCCTTGCATGCCGGGGAATACGGCTTTGTCGATTTCTTTGGCGAAGGGTTCTTTACAGAGGATGAGTGCTCCACGAGGCCCGCGCAGGGTTTTATGGGTGGTTGTGGAAACGACGTCAAATAGTGGGGTTGGATTTTCCAGTTGTTTACCGGCAATTAAACCGGCAATGTGAGCGATATCGGCAAAAGTAATGGCGCCAACTTCGTCGGCGATCTCTTTAAATTTGGCCCAGTCTAAATCGCGTGAATAAGCACTAAAGCCAGCAACAATTACTTTTGGCTTGTGTTCGTGAGCGAGGCGGCGAACTTCATCCATGTCGATTAAATGGGTTTCGGGATCAACTCCATACTGAACAAAGTTGTACAGTTTGCCGGAAAAGTTGACGGGATGGCCGTGGCTTAAGTGACCACCGTGAGCAAGGCTCATACCTAAAATTGTGTCACCCGGTTGAGCTATGGCAAAATAAACGGCAGCGTTAGCCGGAGAACCGGATAAAGCTTGTACATTGGCATGCTCGGCACCAAACAACGCTTTGGCACGATCTATGGCTAAGCCTTCGATTGTATCAACATTTTCTTGGCCGGCATAATAGCGTTTGCCAATGTAACCTTCGGAATATTTATTGGTAAAAACAGATGCCATGGTTTCCAGTACCGGTAACGACACGTGATTTTCGGAAGCAATTAGCTCTAATTCATATAGTTGTCTTCGCTCTTCGGCCCGGATTGCGTCGTAAACTTGCTGATCTTGTTGCTTAAGCTCAGTGTAGGGAAACATAACAGAGATGTATTAAAAATTAGGGCAGCTAAAAAATAGAGGATCCGACTCTAACTGTCAAACTTGGTTTACTTAATCTTTTTTGATGATAATTAGGGTCATATCATCTTTTTGTTCAAACTTACCACGAAAATCATTGACGTCTTTAAAAGTGGCTTTTTGAATGGCGTCAGCTGTTTTAAGTTCGCCATACTTACTAAATGTTTCAGTTAGACGTTCCATACCATATGTATCTTTTTCGTTTTGCCAGGCTTCGGGGAGACCATCACTGTAAAGCATGATGGCATCACCTTTTTTTAGGTCGAGCTCAACCTCTTCCAGTTGATCGTGAATTTCGGGGAGCATGCCAAGGGCAATGCCGCCGGGGGCAGTGAGATCCACTGTTTTGTCGGCTGTGTTGTATTTAAGAATTTGTTCGTGACCGGCGTTTACGTAGCTTAGTTTTTTCTTTTGAAAATCATATTTTACTAAGGCAAGGGTAATAAAAATGGCACCGCTGGTTTTGGCCTTTAGCGTAACGTTTACTTTGGCCAGTAATTTAACGGGGTCCGGCTCTTCCGGTGCAAGCATGGCGATCATAGCGTTGGCGGTTGTGGAAAGCAGACCGGCAGAAATACCGTGGCCCGTCACATCGCCTAAATAGCAGTACAAATAATTACCTTTTTCGTTATCAATTCTAATTAGATCATACACGTCACCACTCACACCGGCGGCGGGAACTAATTCGGCAGAAACATCGATCTGTTCAAAATCGGGAATATCTTTTGGTAATAGGGCTTGTTGGATTTTGGTAGCAAGTTCGATTTCCTTTTGGGTTTTTTCTTGATAGACGCGGGCTTCAATTCCTTTTTTGAGGTCGGTGGCCATTTGATTGACAGCTTTGGCCAAGATGCCCACTTCGTCTTTTGACTTAATTTGGGCGCGTTGGTCTAAATTACCTTGTGCAATATCTTCTACAATTTTGGTGAGCTTGCGTAAAGGACGGGCGATTGTGCCGGCAAATAAAAGGCCGATTAAAATACTAAATAAGATGGCAGCAAGCGCAACCATACCAATATTTATGGCTGCCTGCTGAAGACGAGTCCATAAATTTAAATAAGAAACATTGTAGGCAACGGCATAAGTATTGGAGACCGGATAAACAATATTTGCGATCTGGAAATTTTGTGGATTTGGTTGTGTTAAAAAGGGAATGCCTTCTTTGCTAACAAAGTGGTATTGGCCGGTGTCTGCTTTTTCCAGGTAATAAACTTCACCCAAAATAGTTTTAAGGGATGGGTTTTGGGCTTGAATACGTTCTTGATACACAGGATCGGTTATGTTCTCTCTACTTGGGCCTTTGTATTGCTCCTCTTTTTCGGTGGTGCTGTTGTATAAAAGTTTGCCACTGTAATCGTACACTTCTACGCCTAATACATCGCTATTTTTGCGTAATAAATCTTTCATTTGCGGATTGAACAACACAAAACTCTCGGATGGCAAATATTCTCCGACAAGAGTGGCCATTCTGCTGGCGGTCAGTTCCGAAAAATTGCGAGCATTTAAATAAATATCGTTACTGATTTCCTGCTTATTTTGGTAAATTAAAACAGCGGCGGTCGCAGAGATAGACAAAACGATAAGTGTTGTCAGCAAGAGGCTGATTTGAGAACGTAGTTTCATAAGTCAGATCATATATTTATTTTGAGATCGCTTCAACTAAAACTATACTGTCCAACCTAACTGGCACTTTGTATCCATTACGAGTAATATAGGGGAATCGCCCATAAAATAGAGGGATTCCGTAGGGATCTTTAAAACTGATGATCGACATTAGCTCTTGCAATATTGTCAATCGTGCTTGTTCTTCGTAGGTTGTGTTTAAATTGGCAAGCAGTTTATCGACTTCAGAATTGTGATATTGTGACACATTGTATTTAAGTGATTTAAAAATTGTATTTAGAAAGTTTGTGCCTGTACCAAGATCACTACGCCAGCCTAAAAAGAGCAACTGTACGTCTTCCACCATGTAACTATCAAAAATCTGATCTTGCTCAACTAAGTAAGCTTCGGCATTAAGGCCTAAGGCATTAAGTTCGTGTTCTAAATCCAAACCAAATAAACTTAATGTGGGCGGTACGGCAAAGCGTATTAACTGACCGTTAAGGCCAAGCTCTGTTGTTAGGGCTTTGCGCTCTTCAAAATTCTTGAGTTGAGGAACAATACTGGGGTTATATCCTAAAACTCCCGAACTAACAAATTGTGCGGCAGGCGTACCTTGTCCAGATGTCAACTCCTCCATTTGTTCATATGGCCAAACCTGTAAAAGTTTTTGACGATTTTGAGCTGATGACCAAAAAGAGTTAGCGGGATTCCAAATAAAGAAACTAACGGTCAAATCCGGTTGAGACCTTAATGTAAAATTACTGTCCGCCAGCTGTTCACTTAAATCGACAGAAAAAGGTAAAACGGCAACGACGTCTGTGCTGCTTTTGGCTGTTTCAAAACGGGCATCTTTATCGAAGACCGATTGATAGCTAATGTTTGGAATTAACGGCGGGTTATTCCAGTGTTTTGCAAACGCTTTGTAGTTAACTTGGTCGCTAGTTTTACTAACAAATTGATAGGGTCCCGTGCCGTTAGGGGCTTCGGCAAGGGCAGCTAGATTAGTAGTACTAATGATTGGTACTTGCGTTAATTTACGGAAAAATTCCGGATCCGGCTCATTTAATTTAAAAGTTACGGTTTCGGGAGCATTAGTTTCGATCCTCTTAATATTTTCAATTAAATCAACCAAATGTGGACTGCGGGTTTTTTGAATAGTGTCAAAAGTTTGCTTAATATGATCCAACGTTAAATCGGTACCATCGTGAAATTTAACGTTACTACGGATTTTAAACTGCCATGTTATTTCATCAACCTTACCAAAAGTGTAAGCCAGTTGTGGTTGGATTTTTAATTGATCATTAAAATCGACCAGCCGCTCGTAAATCGGATGTAAATACTGGCGGTCAATAGCAACTACGGAATAAGGGTCGAGCGAATTAAGCGGCTCGGCAACTAAAACTTTGGCGGACTTTAAGGTGGCGGCGGAACCGTTGCTGCTAAAAAGACTGCAGCCACTAAGTAAAAAGGTTAGGCATAAAAGGATGGCGATTATTTTTTTCATATTTGTTTTTATGATTAGGAATTGCGAAGATTTTGCATCATTTTAATCTTTGCCTGTAAGATGGCACCGCTACCAATATCGGTGCGGTATTCGATTGGACCTTCGATTTGCCCAAGGCCGGTTAGGGCTTGTTCTCGTGCTTCTTCAATTGTTGCGCCCATGCCCACAAATGCAATGGCGCGTGATCCAGACATTTCCAGTTCATAATATGCATCAGTTTCGTTGAGAAGATTAACTGAGGCAAAATAAACTTTGGCGGGATAATCCCCTTTGTTAAGTTTAATGATTGCACCTTTTTGCGGATTTTCGGGGTACCCTTTTGGTACGGCGTAAACGCAAACGGTCGCTTGTTTTGTAAATTCGGCAGGAAACTTATTGAGATCTCCTGCTAAAATCGCTTCGCACAGTTCCACAAAATCGTCTTTAAGAAGGTTGAGCAGATTCATTGCTTCCGGGTCACCAAAGCGAGCGTTGTACTCAATAACGCGAACACCATTGCTGGTTACCATAAAGCCACCGTAAAGGACGCCGGTAAAGGGGGTGCCGGTTTCGGTTTTAACGGCTTTAAGAATTTGTTGATTGATTTGGCGAGCGTCTTGCAAGTCGT
>Ga0210012_1004243_pt1 | contig 11353 bp, 10 predicted proteins | sample CryGeymeta201504_FD_183974 | JGI IMG/M metagenome (GOLD analysis project Ga0210012, IMG submission 183974) | Groundwater microbial communities from Crystal Geyser aquifers in Utah, USA - Crystal Geyser metaG 2015-04 (SPAdes) (version 2) | ecosystem: Environmental > Aquatic > Deep subsurface >... | reverse complement strand
TGAAGAAGCAGCCAAGGGCTGTGAGATGCCGTATGTCACCAAACGTTGGTTGGGCGGAACGCTTACCAACTTTTCATCTGTGGCTCAGCAAATCCGCAAGCTGAAAGACATGAAGCGTAAGCAGGAAAAAGGCGAGCTCGCAAAATATACGAAGCTTGAACAGTTGCGCATGTCCGAACAGATTGAATTGCTTGAGTCAAAAGTTGGTGGCATTCAAGAGTTGACGCGTATTCCGGACGCCATTTTGATTTTCGACATCCGCAAAGACAAAACAGCGCTCGAAGAAGCTCTTCGCCGCGGCGTAAAAGTTGTTGCTGTATGCGACACAAACGTAAATCCGTTGAACGTTGATTATCCGATCCCGGCGAATGACGATGCAATAAAATCTATTCAGCTTATGGCAACCACGCTCTCCGGTGCCGTTGCGGAAGGACATAAAGAATGGGAAGCGGCACGCGCACGTTTAGGTGGAGCGCTGATGACCAAAGGAACCCCGAACGCAAAAGAAGCAACGCAGGTTTAAACCAAATAATAAAAAGACTCTATGGGTATCGACACAAAACTCGTCATGGAGCTTCGCAACCGTACAGGAGCCGGAGTTCTTGATGCGAAAAAATCATTAGAAGAAGCAGGCGGCGACATTGAAAAAGCAATTGAAGTTCTCAAAGGAAAGGGAGCGATCAAAGCGGCAAAAAAAGCCGGTCGCGAAGCAGGGGAGGGCGTAATTGCCTCCTATGTTCATCACAATGGCAAGCTCGCCGCGCTTCTTGAGCTCGCTTGCGAAACTGATTTCGTTGCTCGAACCGACGATTTTAAATCGCTCGCAAATGACCTCGCTTTGCAGGTTGCTGCTATGGATCCTACGTATGTAAGTCCGGAAACGATTCCTGCAGAAGACATCGAAAAGAAAAAGCAGGAGTTTATGGCGGACCTTGCAAAAGAAGGGAAGCCGGATGAAATGAAAGCAAAAATCGTTGAAGGAAAGCTGCAGAAATGGATGAGCGAAATCTGTTTGACGAAGCAGGCCTTCATCAAAGATGAAGATCGAACCATCGAACAACTTCTCAATGAAGCCATTGGAAAGATTGGAGAAAAGATTGTTCCGGTACGCTTCGTCCGCATGGAAATGGAAGCGCCTTCCGGGCCAACCTGCTAAGAAGAAAAGTGAAGGAGCTCCTAAGAACAAAGGAGCAAAAAAATATTCCGATAGTATCGGAATATTTTTTTATCTTAGCCAATAATCGTATTTGTTTTTGTAATAAAGTTGTAGATAAATGAGTATCAATGTTATCGTTGTTATGTTGACCGTCTTTTCTTATGTCTTATATCGGTAAAATCGCAGGGATGTTCTTCGCTCCGATTTTATTTGGAGTATTTTTTACGACTGCACCCGCGCATGCCACGAGTTTTGTTCAGACAACGTATGCGACAAAAGCGTCTAATGCAGCGCTTCCAACCTCGGTAACGGCAACATTTCTTGCTCCCGCGACGGCGGGAGATATGCTTATTGCCGTCGTGGGAGCAGATGGGAGCGCTACGATAAACACGCCGGCAGGCGGATGGCCAGTCGCTATTAATCAAACGGGCATTCCAAGCCAGGCGATTTTTTATCGTATTGCGGACGGAGGGGAGACGGGTTTAACAGCAACGGTTCATGCGAACCCGGGAGCCATTGCTTTGCAGCTCTACGAGTATTCAGGGTCTCTAGAACTCGACCAAACTGGATCAAGCTCCGGGAAGAGTACAATGCCCTCATCTGGTTCTTTTGTGTCTTCAGAGAATAACGAGCTCCTTTTTGCAGCTTTTACGACAGATGTAAAGTCACAATTCAAGGATGCTTCTTGGAATGATGCTGAAGAAGGTTTTACGGAACGAAATGATTTCCAGACATCAGGTGGTGAACATAACGGAACATATGGCGCTGGAGATAGTCTCGCAAACTCCACAGGGACACAAGGTGTGACCATTATAGCGGCAGGCAAAAATGGTAACTGGATCGGACAAATTGCAAGCTTTCGAACTCCAAGTACGCCGCCCCCCCCACCACCCTCGGTAGATGAATCGAACCCGTCTATCAGACAAAACGAAGTCAAACCAAAAGAACTTGAAGTAACTATTTTGTCGGGAGCGGGTTGTACCACGCATCCGAATGTAAAACTTTTAATTCATGCTGTTGACACAGCTGAAATAAAGATAAGTAATCTTCCAGATCTCTCTGATGGGGAGTGGCAACTTTTTGAACCTGGCATTGATCGGACACAGCTCATAGACTGGACTTTATCCGAAGGCGACGGTGAAAAAATGGTATATGTCATGTTTAAAGCGCCTTTTCTTGATGTCGTTTCAGATGTACAGACGGCCATCATTCAGCTTGATGAGACGATGTTATGCCAGACGGCAGCAGAACATACGCATAGTGTTGATATAGAGGGGAAAATAACAACTACAGAAACGGATCCCGACTGTCTTTCTGATTATGATCATACCGTTGTAGAGCCTTATGTCATCGAGGAAGATGGGACGGAGCGCGATGTCAGTAGTTTATATGGACAAATAAAAACAATATCTGCAACCAGCACGGAATACAGTTTTGAAACAGGGAATAACTTTACCTATGGAGACGTTGTCGTTCATGTGGAGCGTATAGATAAAGATATCAGCGCGCATGTTGATGTGATGAATGCACTCACAAAAAATGATCTTCAGGAAGTAAGGCTGCGCATAAAAGCAGCAGACCGTGGAGTAGTGGATGATCGACTCCTCTGGAGTCGGGAAGTTTCTTCACGGGATCAAGAATTTTATCTTGGAGGCTATCCGGAATTATGCGAGTCTTGGGCAGTACCTCATCCGCATCTGGGGGATCTATTTCGGGCCCCCTCTTCAAGCATCTATTATTACGGTAAGGATTTGCAGCGCCATGTTTTTCCAAACAAAGATGTGTTTGATAGCTGGTATTCGGAAAGTGCTTCCGTGGAAACATTCGCTTCCTATCAGCTCGCCAATATTCCATTGGGCAACAATGTAACACTTCGTCCAGGGTCTTTAGCATGTATAGCAAATCAACCCGAAGTCTTTATAGTGGATACAAACGCTCAACTTCGTTCATTCGTTACGAATTCTCTCTTGGATGCACTTTATGGATTTAACTGGGGAACCGTGGTGCATGAGATAAGCGCCGCATTGGTCACAAACTATTTTTTCGGAGCGCAGATAACATCCAGTTCTGAGCTTGCGGCGCTGTCGGAAACAAGCACCGTAGCCACAATTGATGATTTGTGGCCAATTACAGCTACTGTTGAAGCCTCACTCCGCACTGCCCTGTTCAAAGTACTTGATGGGAGAGTTGAATTTGTTAAGGACCCATTACATCACTATACGGGCAAGACGAATATTTCTTTCCATATATTTACTAAGGACGGACAACCACTCACCGCAGAGGATTTAGGAATTCAATTTGACCAACAAGTTCGTTTTACACTTGTACGCGATGATTTGACGGACTTCTATTATCTGCATCCACAGGAACAAAACGGTCTTTGGACGGCAGAGGCAGACATTGTCGAAAGCGGTATCTATTATGCATATATCGACATCGCTCCGATCGGAGGCCAGCGCGTTATTTTGCGTTCTGTATTGGCCATTGGAGCGAATCCCGTAGCGAGAACAGGGGTTCCGGAACTGAGCACCCAAGCTGGAGTTTTTCTTAATCCCTTCCGTTTAGAATTGATTTCCGAGCCGCCGAAAGCGACACAAGAATTTCCGCTCGCATTTCGTTTAACGAAAGATGGGAAGGCATTTAACGGTGTGGACCCCTGGGTCAACGCGTATGGGCATATGAGCATCTTTAATCAAGACAATCGAAATGCATACATACACACGCATGCAATAGATCCGCCTAAAGACGGCGTGCTTACTTTTTTGGATGTGCGGTTCCCGTATCCGGGGCGATATACAATGTTCGTTCAGTTGGAATTGGAAGGGGCAATGCGCGTTTTCCCGATCACAATCGATGTCCCCGCTCCAGAGCCGCAAGTACCCTAAGGTTCTTTTTCTCTGTCGGGTTCTCTCTCGGGGAACGATCTGCTATCATGCGTGCATAACGCACTATTATTATGCCAAACATTGCTATTAACGGTTTCGGCCGCATCGGTCGGAATGTCTTCAAGGCCGGATTTGGAAAACCGGGATTTAACGTTGTCGCTGTCAATGATCTTACGGATACGGCGACGCTCGCACATCTTCTCAAACATGACACGTCTTATCACGCCTATGATAAGACGGTGCGCTCCGGAAAAAATCATCTCATTGTATCAGGAAAAAAGATTGATGTTCTTTCCGAGCGAGATCCTTCCGCGCTTCCGTGGAAAGAAATGAAGGTGGACATTGTTCTTGAATGTACCGGACGCTTTACCAATGAAGAAGGCGCTTCACAGCATTTGAAGGCGGGAGCAAAACGCGTCATTATTTCTGCACCGTCAAAGGGCGGAAATGTGCCAACGCATGTCTTGGGCGTGAATGAAAAAGGCGCCGGTAAGAAATCAAAAATAATTAATAATGCAAGCTGCACAACAAATTGTATCGCACCGGTTGCGGCAATCATGGGAAATACTTTTGGTGTGAAGAAGGCGATTATGACAACGATTCACGGTTATACCGCGGATCAAAATCTGCAAGACGGTCCGCATCATGATTTACGCCGAGCGCGCGCAGCCGCGATGAACATTATTCCAACAACAACGGGTGCCGCCATCGCGACTGCAGAGACCATCCCAAGTCTCAAAGGCTTGTTTGACGGTCTTTCTATTCGCGTTCCGGTTCCGGTTGTTTCTTTGTCAGACATTACTTTTCTTTTGAAAAAACGCGTGACCGTTGAAGAAGTAAATGAAGTTTTAAAGAAAGCGGCGAAGCATCCATTCTATAAGGGAATTGTTACGGTAACGAATGAACCGCTTGTCTCTTCCGACTTTGTAGGCAATCCCGCGTCTGCAATCGTAGATCTCAGCCTAACGAGAGTTGTCGATGGAGACCTCGTAAAAGTCGTTGCGTGGTATGACAATGAATGGGGTTATTCCATGCGTCTCGCGGAAATGGCATTGCATGTTGCGAAAGAGATGAAAAAGAAATGACACCTCGCCCATTTCCCAAAGCAAAAAAAATAAACGGAACACGAATTCTCCTTCGTGTAGATTGGAATGTTCCCATAAGTAAGCGCGGTCCGGAGGATTCGCTTAAGCTTGAACGCACGATGCCTTTTCTTCAGGAGCTTTCAAAGCGGGGAGCGAAAATCATTCTGCTCACACATCTCGGACGTCCGAAAAAACGCGAAGCTGCTCTTTCTACAAAGCGTTTTCTTCCGCTGTTGAAGGAGCGTTATGAGATAGAACCAATCTACCACAAAGAGTCCGTAGGCTCTGCGCGGGATCGCGCAAAACTTCTCAAACAAATTGGAGCCTCCGAGCCTGGAAGCATTCATCTTTTAGAGAATGTTCGTTTTGATGTAGGAGAAGAGAAGGGGACAAAGGTACTCGCAAAAGCTTATGCAGAGCTTGGCGATTTGTATGTAAATAATGCATTTGCCGCTTGCCACCGAGCGCATGTTAGCGTTGCCGTACTTCCAAAACTATTTCAAAGTGAGGCTTTCGCGGGGCCGCAACTCATCGAAGAAGTAAAAGAACTCTCCAAACTTCTTGATAAACCAAAGCGCCCCTTTATCGCCGTGATCGGAGGAAAAAAACTTTCAACAAAAATTCCGGTTTTGAAAAAACTCTTTTCTCTTTGCGACGCCGTTCTCATCGGCGGGGCAATGGCTTCTCCCTTTTTGGAGGCCGCCGGATACAAGGTTGGTGCATCTTATTCGGATGCGTCTGCAAAAGCGGATGCAAAACGTTTATTAAAAAAGCGCAATCTTTTTTTACCGGGTGATGTGATGGTGATGAAAAAGGGAAGCCGTATGCATAAGCTTGAAGCGACTTCCGTCGGACAGATTGGCTCAACGCAAAGCATCAGGGATGTTGGCCCGGCAACGCTTGCCGCTTGGGGAGCCTTGCTTGGACGCGCAAAAACCATTCTTTGGAATGGGCCGATTGGCATAACGGAGCAAAAAGCTTCAGGGTTTGGTTCACGATTTATTGCGCGTGTTATCGGAGCGCATGCAAAAGGTCCGGCGCTCGGAATTGCAGGCGGGGGAGATACGATTCCCGTTATTCAAGATACGCAAACGCTCGAATGGTTTGATTTTGTTTCAACGGGCGGGGGCGCCATACTTGAATTCATTGAAAAAGATGGCAAGCTTCCCGGCTTGATTGCACTCAAACGATAATGTATGCAAGAAAAAAACGAGAAAGAAGAAAATATTCGCCTCATGGTTCTGGAACGTACCTATGTTTTACTGACCAGTGCAATGTCATTCGTAGCGGCGCTCGCATGGAACGACGCGATTCAATCGCTTTTTCGTCAAATATTCGGAACGGCAGCATCCATCTATGCCAAGTTTTTCTATGCGATTATTGTAACGGTGGTCACGGTTGTTTCTGTGTGGAAAATAAACCGTTTCATAAATCGGTTGAAAGAGCGGATGGAAAACAAAGATGCTAAAAAAGCACATTGAACAATAGGCGCATTGTACGTATTATAAACTCAATTCACTTCTAACTTCTTTTCCTATGTTTTCCAATTTGAAAAAGACCCCTCTTTTTGCCGTGCTGCTCGCACTGCTTTTCATTGCTTTAACCGCATTTGTGAGCGTGCTTACCGCAAAGGGAATCGCCGAGTTCCAGCAAGTCGGCCATGCGCCTCGCGCACAGGATACCTTTACCATCGACGGTGAAGGAAAAGTAACTGGTACGCCGGATCTCGCGCGCGTTGACATTGGTTTATATACAGAAGGCGATGATGTTCCGAGCGCGCAGAATGCAAATACACAAAAGGTAAACGCCATGCTCGCTGCTCTGAAGGATTTGGGAATTGATCAGGCGGATATTCAAACAAGTAATTATACGATTACCCCGCGCTATCAGTACAATGAAGGCGCGCAAACTGTGATCGGGTATGCCGTTTCACAAAATCTTTCCGCAAAAGTACGGGATCTTTCTAAGATTGGAACCGTCCTTGAGCGCGTTGGTTCGCTTGGAGCAAATCAAGTAAATGGCGTCACGTTCACCGTTGACGATCCAACCTCGCTTGAACAGGCCGCACGCAAGAAAGCGCTTGAAGATGCGCGCAAGAAAGCAGAAGAACTTGCGGATGCACTCGGCGTTAAAATTGTGAGAGTCGTCACCTTCTCGGAATCGTCCGGCAATCTTCCGACGCCGCAACCGATAGCCTTGCGTGGACTCGAAGCAGCTCCTGCGGGCCAAGTTATTCCTGAAATCCAGCCGGGATCTTTGGACATCCAATCACAAGTTTCCGTGACCTTTGAAATCCGATAAAAGAATATGTTATCAATAACAAAAATAAAATCGATCTTTGCCAGAGAAATTCTTGATTCGCGCGGAAATCCAACAGTAGCCTGCCGCGTTACCCTTACGAATGGATTGAGTACAGAGGCAAAGGTGCCTTCGGGCGCATCAACTGGCGTACATGAAGCGCTTGAATTGCGCGACGGAGGAAAACGCTATGGCGGAAAAGGTGTGCAAAAGGCCGTAGACAATGTCAATAAAAAAATAGCCCCCGTGCTTCGGGGGATGAATGTACGCAACCAGCGCGCGATTGATACGGTGATGCTTAAGCTTGACGGAACGCCAAACAAGTCCCATCTTGGGGCGAATGCGATCCTGTCGGTTTCTTTGGCTTGCGCGGAGCTTGCGGCCCTTTCACGCAAGATGCCGCTTTGGCTGTCGCTTCGAAAAACATTTGCTTTTGAATATCCGGCAAAACTCCCTCTTCCAACCATGAATGTGCTCAACGGCGGCGTGCACGCCGATTGGTCTCTTGATGTGCAAGAATGCATGATCATTCCAAAACAGCGCCGCATGGCCGAGCGCGTGCGCGCCGGAGCGGAAACATTCCAGATGTTACAAAAGCTGTTAAAAAAACGCGGCTTTGCAACAACGGTTGGAGATGAAGGTGGTTTTGCTCCAAAGCTTCCTACGGTTGAAGCGGCATTTGAGCTTTTGGTAGAAGCGATAAAAAAAGCCGGATACAAACCGGGAAAAGACATCGCGCTCGGAACAGATGTAGCAAGCTCGGAATTTTATGACAAAAAAGCAAAGCTCTATCGCATGAAATCGGAAGGGCATGACTATACAGCGGATGAGTTGCTTACGCGTTACAAACATTGGTTGGAAAAATTTCCACTCGATTTTCTCGAGGATCCTTTTGCTGAGGATGACTGGGAAGCTTGGGACCGAGCGCTTCCAAAGCTCGGAAGGAAAACGTCCGTCGTTGGAGATGATTTCTTTGTAACGAATGTTGCTCGTTTAGAGCGAGGGATTAAAGAGAAATCCGCAAACGCTATTCTGATCAAATTGAATCAAATCGGTACCTTGTCCGAAACGGTGGATGCGATTCTTATGGCGCATCGAGCAAAGTTTAAGACGGCTATTTCGCATCGCTCCGGAGAAACAATCGATACATTTATCGCGGATCTCGCGGTTGCCTGCGGATCGGAGTATATAAAAACGGGATCCTTGTCCCGTTCCGAACGTGTCTCAAAATATAATCGTTTAATGGAAATCGAATTGGAAATAAGTGATCGATAAGGGGCGAAGAAAAAAAGCGGATCTCAAGAAGAAGCGATCCGCTTTTTTATTTCTTCCGCGTGTTTCTCATCTATTTTTGAGATAAGCGTTTCCGCTTTTGCTTGAAACGCATGCGCGATTGAGCGAGCAGAACGTTTAAAGTCTCGATAGGCTTTTGTGGCGGATTTTGCATCTTCGCTATTTTTTTGGGTCATGTCTTGCGCCATATAAAGGCATCATACGTGCTCTTAGAAGCTCCGTCCATGCCCTTTTCGAGCCTGGTGAGCTATGTTAGGGTTCGCCCGTCTATGCAGCAGGAGAAGCCCACATTTCATATTACAACCTATGGGTGTCAGATGAATAAGAATGACAGCGAACGCATCGCGGGTCTTTTGTCGTCTCTTGGGTTTGTGTTTACGGAGGATGAAAGTACGGCAGATCTGAATATTATTAATACATGTAGTGTTCGTCAGTCGGCGGAAGAGCGCGTCTATGGCGCGCAAAAAAAATATTTAATCTATAAAAAAACCAAGCCGAATATGATCGTGGCTGTGACCGGTTGCATGGCCGGACGCGATAAAGCGCGCGCATTCAAAAAACGGCTTCCGGCAACGGATTTATATTTCCCAACTCCGGACATGGTGCATCTTCCAAAATGGATTGCGGAACTTCGACCGGAGCTTGTAAATACCGGATCAGGACTGGAAGATTATCTTCGTATTCGTCCCGTGCGTGCTCCAAGTGTCCAAGCCTATGTCACAATTCAAACGGGCTGTAATAAGTTTTGTACCTATTGCGTTGTTCCATATGCGCGTGGATTGGAAAAAAATCGCAGTGTAAAAGATATTCTCGACGAATGCCGTGAGCTCGCCACGCATGGCGTATTTGATCTCACGCTCTTGGGACAAACGGTGAACTCTTATCGCGCATCGGATCCGGAAAACTTTTCAAAAGAAAATCCGTTTCAAGATCATTTTGCCGCGCTCTTATGGGAAGTGAATCAACTTGAAGGTATTCATCGCATTCATTGGACGGCGACACACCCGATTTCCATGACGGATGAAGTCATCGAAGCGCTGACGCTTCCAAAACAGGTAAATTATCTTCATTTGCCGGTACAGTCGGGAAATAACGAAGTTCTACGGCGCATGAATCGTAAGTATACGCGGGAGCAATATCTGGATGTTATCCAAAGAGTGAAACAAGCAAGGCCGGGTATCGCTTTGGGAACAGATATCATTGTCGGATTTCCAGGAGAAACACGCGAGCAATTTAATGACACAGTCTCTTTATACAAAGAAGTTGATTATGATGTTTCTTATCACGCGCAATATTCGCCGCGCTCCGGCACGCTGGGCGTGAAGCTCTATCCGGATGATATTTCGAAAGAAGAGAAGCGTGATCGTTGGGATGAATTGCAAGGCATTATGGAAGAGCGCACGCTCGAAAAAAATCAGGCTTATCAGGGGAGCGTTCTGCCGGTCCTCTTTGAAAAAAAGGAACAAGGTTTTCTGCAGGGGACGACGCCGGAGCTGAAAATCGCGCGTATCCGCTCTTCGGATGAATCTTTGATTGGCAAGCTTGTGAACGTGAAAATTACAAAGCCAAGTCTCTGGGTTTTAGATGGGGAACTTGCGGATTTGTAAAATAATACGTACTATTCGCTTTGAATGAGTACAGGGCCTAGATCAACCGAAAAGCCAAAGAAACCTCGGACGACAAACCCGAGGGGTACGAAACGCGCTCTTCCGCGCGTTTTATGTATTGTCGGGCCAACCTCTTCAGGGAAGACCTTACTGGGCGTTCGCCTTGCAAAAGCCTTTAGCGGAGAAATTATTAATGCGGATGCGCGCCAGGTCTATCAAGAATTCGACATCGGCACAGGAAAACCTATTGGTGGTAAGCGCGAATGTAAGCGCGGACGCAATTATTTTCTCTTTCAAGATATTCCGCATTATTTGATGGATTTTTTACCGCCCGATCAGCTATTTACTGTCGCGGAATGGAGAAAAGTGGCTATTACGGCCATTCGCTATATTCGAAGGCGTAAGCATTTACCAATCGTCGTCGGCGGAACAGGTCTGTATATCCAATCTCTGGTTGATAATTATCAGATTCCAGAAGTTCCTCCACAGCCTGCGTTTCGAGAAGCGATGTCAACTGAACCGTTGGAAGAATTGGTGAGCAGGCTTATTCACCTTGATCCGGAAGCGGAAAAGGTGGTTGATTTGAAAAACCCGCGCCGTGTTTTACGCGCATTGGAAGTCATCACATTTACCGGAAAGCCCTATACGAGTTTGCGAAAAAAAGCGAAGCCGCTGGTTGAACCGCTTTTGATTGCCATAAAGCGCAGTAAAGAGGATTTGCGAGAACGTATTGATCAAGCGGTAGAAATGTATATTGAAGCCGGTTGGCTTGATGAAATCCGCCGTGTAAAAAAATCCGGAATCGCTTGGGATGTTCCCGCTATGACTTCGATCGGATACCGCGAGCTTGGCGCGTACATCAGAGGGGAAACGACACTCGAAGAAGCGATTCAAAAAACAAAAGATGCCACATGGCAATATGCAAAACGCCAACTCACTTGGTTTAATCGCGACAAGCGCATTCACTGGGTTGAAGATGAAAACGCCGCAGAAGAGCTTGTGAGAAAGTGGCTTTTAACAAGCAATTGA